>Ga0326513_10003474_pt1 | contig 11415 bp, 11 predicted proteins | sample 2_2465_0518_D_FD_203654 | JGI IMG/M metagenome (GOLD analysis project Ga0326513, IMG submission 203654) | Bovine rumen microbial communities from UC Davis, California, United States - 2_2465_0518 | ecosystem: Host-associated > Mammals > Digestive system > Stomach > Rumen | place: USA... | reverse complement strand
CCTCGTTGCGAGCCTGCTCGTAGCTCATTGCCTTGCCGGTTGCTGCTACCAACAGCATTGCTACCAGGGCTATCATCATCTTCTTCATACTCATATAATTTTAATCAGTTCGACATGTTTTTACTTGTTCACAGTGCAAAAGTAAGAAGAATAATGGGCATAAGAAAAGGATTTCCCCTAAACTGTGTGGGGGAAATCCCTATTGTTGGTTTTACCGAATCAAATCAATACTTACGGAAGTTCCATTTCTGTCCGTCCTTACTCAACACAAGGATGTCGCCATTCTGTACCTCTATTTTCACACGAATGTTATTGAAAGGCTTGAATCCGAATTCCTCTTCTACGGCAATAGTATCTTCAATTTCCTCATTAATAGAATAGCACTGGATGAACAGGCTGTCGCCCTGGTGCTGGAAATTGCCATATACTTGTCTATCCAAATGACTGTTATTAATGATACGAAATTCCGTAATAGCTCCTGATATAGCCATATAATGATGGTCAGATTCATCTAAGCGCCATAACCCTAATAGGTCACCGGCCTCACTACCTTCCTGACAGGAAGAGAAAACCCCTGCAGTCAACAGCCAGCAACCAACAGCCACATATTTAAAGAATTTTGCCATGGAAATTAATTTTGAAGTTAAACGTTGAACAATCACCATAGATATTGCCTTTGTCGAAGGCATAGGCAGCAGAGAATTGCCAAGGTCCTACGTGGTATGAACCCTGTAGCATGGCATCGAAAGAGTGATGTTTCGAGGAAAGAGGAACAAAATACGTACCCCAGCCCTCACGGTATGATCCTTTTACCAAATACGAAATGCGGTCTGTAATTTCGCCATTGACGCCCAGGTGCCAAGCCTTCACTCGGTTGTCACGGTATCCTGTGTACCCATCCTTATTATATATAGGAGACATTATTAACGCATTACCTGGTGTCATACCATAGTGAGAATAGCCGTTGTAGAACTGGTGATTGTAATAATTGTCATTGCCTGTAACCTGACTGGTAATCTGGTTACGTATGGGCTCTGGATAGTCCCCTCTGTCCCAATGCAGAGGTCCGGATTGGTTGGTACTCTGGAAATACTCAAATACAGCACCACGAACATATTGTCTTCCTGAAGTCTTGTTGCTATACTGCAGTCCCCAGAGTCCGTCCCATCCATTGCCCTTGCGAACACCGGAACCGTCCTCGAAAGGATTGTCCAGGTAAGCCTGCACCTGATGGTTTTCGTTGATATTCCAACCTATCTGATAGGTCATCACTCCGATGTGGTTGCCATATACCCAATCTTCCAATGCTTCGTTTTCGAAGTATTTACTGTCACCTTTAGGAATAATAACTTTCCAAAAAGCCTTTAAATTGTGAGGCTTATTCTTTGCGGTTAATACTCCGTCAATATAACTGTAGTTTGTTCCTCCAAACTGCACGGCATGTTCAATGCCCACCATCGCAAAGAATCGTTTTGTCGGATTCGTACGGATATACAGGTGCTTCTGGTGGTAGTAGATGCCTTTAGCATATGACTCGTTGACATCTTGCGCATCGTTAAACCTTTGCTCACGATAGTTCCCGTCCAAGAACTTACCATAGCCGAAGTCAAAGTTTATCTGCACCCAGCCCTTGGTATAGGGAACATTCCAGAAACCATTCGTACCGACATGAATCTGAGGAATCGGCTTGGCATTGGTTCCTTTGACAAACGAACCCGACGACAACAGATTGTCGCGAACCACCTGGTTTTGTTCGCGGCTTCCTATTTCGACGAAGAACGATTTCCATGTCAAGTTGACGAAACACTGTTGTAAATAAGCCTTGTGATTGGCATGTACCGAGGCAATCGCATCTAAGCCTCCCGACAATGTCAAGTTCTTGTTGAAGGCATGAGAGATGTTGATGGCTCCACGCAGATAGGCGGTATTCGCCCGAGTGCTGAGCACATGATGACGGTTGGTGGCCAGTTGAAAGGCTGTGAAGTCACCAGTTCCTACAGCAGTTTCTGCCGTAAGGTCATAGGTGATACTTGTTGCCAATGTGTCCTGTGCTCTCGTTGTAGCCGAAAGCAGCAAGCACAAGGCTGTCAGTTTAATATATTTGTAACTCATAGGCAATATGATTTAGAATTTCTTTCCGGTTATTATATTGATAAAGGTGAGCATGAGTATTTTCATGTCTCCACCCAGCGAGTGATGGTTCAAGTACTCCAAATCCATCTCCAGTCGCTTCAGCATCTTATCCATTGTGTCCGTATAGCCATTATACAATGTGGCATAGGAAGTAATGCCTGGTCGGATTTGATACAATTGTTCATAGCGTGGATCAATTTCCATAATCTGCTCTATATAATATCTCCGTTCAGGGCGATACCCGACGAACGACATGTCACCTATCACGACATTCCACAGTTGGGGCAGCTCGTCCAGATGGTGACTGCGCAGAATGCGACCTATCTTCGTCAACCTCGGGTCGTTGTCCATCTGTAAAAGTTCCTCGCCTTCCTTCTCAGCATCTACTTTCATACTGCGGAATTTATATATATTGAACGGACATCCTCCTAATCCTATGCGCTCCTGTTTGTAGATAGCGGGTCCGCCGCCCAGTTTTATGGCGAGCCAGCATGCTGCTATCAGTGGGGAGAACAGCACCAGACACAGGATGGCTATGGTAAAGTCGATGACACGTTTCATATCGTCATTTTCATTTTTCGATTGATACCAAGGTGTACAAAACAATAGAGCACGATGTCAATCAGTACGATATAGGTCGGCGACATCACCATGTAGAGCATGCTGTTCATGATGATATACACTACCGCCAGGGCTAAGATGGCCCACAATGTCTGATGCTGGCTCATTCCTGTACGCATCATTTTGTGGTGAATATGGTTCTTGTCGGCTTTGAATAGAGGCTGCCTGTTGAGCAATCGGTAGAGTGTCACCCTGGCTACATCGGCTATTGGAACAAAGAGTAGGGTGAGGGGAACCAATAGTGCCTCAGGACGATAGTCCCAAATCAAAGTATTGTTCATCATGCATTTTACCGACAGGAATCCCAGTGTAAATCCTAACGACAACGATCCGGAGTCACCCATGAAAATCTTGGTGTTCTTCTCCGGCTTCCCAAATAGGTTGAAAATCAGAAAGGCTATCAATGCCCCCATTAAACCAGCTGTCAAGATAGCGTATGTGTTCATGAACACATTATAATAGACGAAATAGACCAGGAACCCAGCCAGTGCCAACACCGATAAACTGCCAGCCAACCCGTCAATCCCGTCGATGAGGTTGTAGGCATTGTCGATAAAGACAATGATGAAGATAGTTAATGGGAAACCGATATAATACGGTATTTCGTAAATACCGAAAAGCCCGTATAGGTTGTTCAAATACAGTCCTGCCATAGGCAGCAGACAGGCAGCACAGATTTGTGCAGTAAATTTAGTGGTAGCATTCAGACCTATCAGGTCATCAATGATACCTGTAAAATAGATGATGCTTAATCCAACCAGGAAACTGGCACTCCAGATGCTGAACGGGCGGTCTATACCGCTATTGGCGGTTATCACAATGAGGCAAATGGCAAAGGCCAGCACCATACTGGGAAAGAACGAGATGCCCCCCATTCTCGGAATGGCGTTATGGTGTATTTTCCTACCATTCGGCAAATCATAGAGCTTCTTGCGCTTGCAATAGTCAAGAATGGCTGGGGTAAACACCCATCCACAAATGAAACTCAATAAAAATGCACCAAGTAGATATATTGCCATACACTATTCTATCGGTTATATATAATATATAACTGCTAATTCCGCGCTTTATTGTGTTATTTTACATTGTTTTTGTGTTATGTTTCAAACGTGGTTCATTCGCACAATAATAGAAGTTACTCCTTAGAAGTATTGGAGTTGAGTTGGGCCTGGGTTGGCATTCGATGCTACAAAGGTATGACTTTTTCTTGAGATATGCAAGTGTTTTATCATGAAAGTATAGGACGCAACAATAATCATTATGGTTTTGCGTTATTAAAGTATTATTAGAATTGTCAAATTGTGAAGGTATCTATTTTAACAGTAGCATATAACAGTGGCAAAACGTTGGAACACACCATCCAATCAGTTTTGACGCAATCATATCATGATATTGAATATATCATAATTGATGGAGCGTCATCTGACAACAGTGTTGATATAATCCGTAGAAATGAACAGGATTTTAATGGTAGGCTTGTTTGGCGTTCAGAGAAGGATAGAGGTATTTACGATGCAATGAATAAGGGGATTAAGTTGGCAACAGGTGACGTGGTTGGTATACTAAACTCTGATGATTATTTTACGAGTAATGATGTGATAGAACGTATGGTTTTGGCTTTCAGTGATGATATAGATGCTGTTTATGGTGATGTCCATTTTGTTCGTAATTGTCAGTTAGACAAATGTGTTCGCTATTACTCATCAAAAAGATTTTCACCAAAGTGGCTTCGTTTTGGTTTTATGCCAGCTCATCCATCCTTCTATTGCCGTCGTGCTATATTCGAGAAAGCAGGTTATTACAAAACGGATTATACTATAGGTAGTGATTACGAAATGATGGTTCGCCTTTTTATTGTTTATAAGATTAGAGCCAAGTATGTTCCCATGGATTTTGTAACGATGAGAACGGGTGGCGCAAGTACTAGGAGTGTCAGAAGTCGTCTACAACTTATCGCAGACGATGTTCGTGGCTGTCGAGAGAATGGATTATATTCAAATGCTTTGATGGTTAGTATGAAGTATCTTTATAAGATATTTGAGTTTAGAGTTTGAGTAGGGGAAAGATTATGTGTAATTGTGTAATAGATAAGGATATGTCATTTCCTGAATATGTCGTGTAAAAGCCCAATCATTACATAAATCGTTGGGAAATGTCTTAATATCCATCCTTTTATTCCATGACATGGGAAGTCTGCATAACAGACTTTGATGTCACGGGATATGTATTTGGGAACAGCGATAGCCATATTCATAGAAATGTGTTCACAGAGAGCCATTTTTTGATTTTTCCATCGTTGAGGCCTGATAATCTGATATTGTAGGTCTTTGATACAATTGAATCGATAGATTCCAATGCCTCCAAATGCTGAAGCACATTGGAGAAATTCTTTTTCTTGAACATGTTTAAATAATCTTATACTTACGAAATACCTACGGATGAGGCTAATGTCGAATGGGCGGATAGTTTGAAGATTCTGGTTTAGGGGAATATATGGGAAAGTGTCATAGTAGACAGGAATCATCTTGTTATGTTGATTGTAGGTGCTAGTCATATAGCAATTGGCAAAGAGTGCCCCCCAATTACTCGGTGCTTTATCTATCGCCCTAATAATACCTTCTACAGAAAATGATAGAATGTCAGAATCAATAAACATGACATAGTCAGGTGTACAGGCTGTTTTAATCATACAAAGCAGATGGTTGCGACATTCGCTCATTCTTTTCATTCTGTCGATGCCGACTCCTTTATAAATATTCTTTTGAGGGCTATGGTTTATTTGAAATAAATCAAGGTCCTCAGACTTTATATGTACATTGGTAGACTCCATGCACCAATGGTTCAGAATCTCTTTCGTACAATCGGTGCTGTTATTTTCGTATACAAATACAAAGGAAGTGGCAAAATGTTGCCTAAGTTCTTCAATGCGTTTAATATTTCTTGGTAGGTTCTTTTCACAATTCCTGGCCAAAGCTGCGATTGCGATAGATTTGTGTATCACTGTATGTTCCATATCATTCTGATTTAATAGGTGACTCTTTTTACCTGATATCTGCATAACAAAGCAATAATAGCATATGCGATAGTGGGTAGAAGTAAACATCCCCAAAGTCCCAAATATCTAGTGGCTTGTTCTATACAAGGAATAGCCACAAGGCCAGTAACAAGAAAAGAGATAAGTTGTATCTTGACTTTTCCGATTCCGTTGACAAGATTTGAATACATGCAATAAGCTGACTGAAAAAACACGAATAGCCCCATTGCGATGGACAAAGTATAGGGAATAGTAACGGCATTGCCAATCCAAAATCGTATCACGAAGTCGGTCCCCAGGCACATTAGGATAATAAAAGGAATGCTTAAAAGGAGTATGAACTCCAACTTCGATGATATATTATGCATCCATTTGAAATCTTGTTTGGTGTATGCTTCTGTATAACCAGACCAGAAAGGCGCAACAATCATTTCTGTAGCAATATAGACGACACTGAAATATTTAAATGCGATATTATATTGTGCGACAGCCATTGATCCTAGTTCTCTTGATACAACGATGTTGATTATTTGTAATATCAGTATATTGATAATTGTAACGAGAAAGAACTGAATACCGATTCCCAGAATTTTTTTTGTTAATTTGAAGTCTATATATTGAATGGATGGAGCATATATATAATATGGCCTAAACCTAAAGGCTATGCATGAAGTGAACAAAAGGGTAAGACAGGGCATGCCAGCTAGGGCCAATGCCAGAAATAAAAGGTTACCTTTTGTCGTGATGGTCAATACGAAGATGGTCGCTAATGCAATTACTTGCCCTGCTGTTTGTATTGTTGCTGCAAGTGCTGGCCTCTGGTCTGCCATAAGCATGAATAAAAATATTGAAGCGACTATTCTAATAGAGAAAAAAATACTTATCACGAGAAATACATAGTGTAGTTCGGTAGCTAACCTGTAATCTACATGCAGAAACGTACTCCAGTTTGTTGTTTCATTTGAGATAATAAGAATGCCGAGTATTGTGGTAAAAATAAGTGATAACAAGATATATGTTGTACTAACATATTTTCTGGCTAGTATATGGTTGTTGGTGGCTATTGCTTCTGCAAACTTATTGCGGAATCCATTAGGTAATCCAAGGTCAAAGTTAGAAACCCAGATAACAATAGAACTGATGGCAAGCCAGATTCCATATGAAGATGCATTGACATAGTTTATAGTAAGTGGTACCACTAGGAATCCAGTAATAATATTAATGCTCTTAATGATGATAAGTGCAAGAATATTCTTCTTAGCTTTGATTGTTCGTAAATCACCTTGGGTAAAAAACGATGTGAGGGCGTCAATTCCTTTTTTCATACTATACCAATTTGCTTATATAGTGAAATATACTCTTCTGCCATTTTGTCCCATGAAAACCTTTCTGCGTTTCTTATCCCTTTCTTAATAACTTCTGTCCGTAGAACCTGATTATTAAGTAGTTGTAACTTGGATTTAATCTCCTCGTCAGTAACAGAATGAAGTAATAGCGTAGAATCTCCTATTATCTCAGGGATAGACGACCCATTGAATGCAATGACAGGGCATCCTGCTTTCTGGGCTTCAAGAATGGGTAGCCCGAAACCTTCATATTCGGAAGGGTAGAGCAGACAGAACGCATGATTATACAATTCGTTTAGCTTTTCGTTACTGACAAATCCGTGATGGACGCATTGACAATGATGTTCATGGAGTAACGATTCTTCTTGTCGGTTCAGGGAATCTCCAACAATATGAATTGACATTCCTAATTCACTAACAGGTTTGATGATTTTGTCAAAATTCTTGTATGGGTCTCGTTTGCCAACATACAAAATGTAGGGTTGCGTAGTACAATCCTCCAATTGATGGAAAGTCTCATCAACCCCATTATAAATCACTCTGACCTTGTCAGGATGAATGTCTGGTAGAAATTTGAATAAGTCTTTCTTGGTATTTTCCGAAATACATACCACATAATCAGAATGGCGAATGGCATTATATTTTTGTCTGCAGTGGAGCCAATGCTTGATAGGACTATTGACAAATAGCTCATAAGTGAAGTCATGAACTGTTGTGATATTGATAGCAAGAGGATGGTTGCAAATCCTGAAATAGCTGGAATGAAAAATAAAAGGAAGTTTTGCTTTAATATGTGGATTCATATATCTTTTTATCTTCATCAAATGATAAGAGCGCAATTCTATGATTTCAGGAGGTATATTTACACACCCTCTATAGATGTTGTCGCATCCTTCATATTCGATGAAAGACAAATCGTTCCATTTCTTCATCATTCTATTTATGAGATGAGTCCACACGACGGAAATGCCTCCTGCATGTTGGAGTGAAAATATGATGTTGTCAAATATGATTTTCATAAATATCTTGGTATAGTTGTTCGTATTGGGTAATAATATGCTCTATTGAGAAACGTTTGACATTTTCGCTGCCCTTTGTAATTAGTTTTTCTCTATATACAGAATCATTAATGATACTAAGAAAACCTTTTTTTATACTATTCGTTTCATAGGGATTTACCAAGCAAGCGCCATCTCCAGCCACTTCTGTCATTGGTGGGATGTTAGATGTTAGAATAGGACGTCCTGTTGCCTGTCCCTCAATGATAGGCATGCCGAATCCTTCGAAAATAGATGGGAAAGAAATGATGTCGGCTAACTGATATTGTTGGAACAACTCTTCGTTAGAAAGATTGCATAAAAATATATGATTAACTCCTGTCACTTTTAAGGTTGAAAGGATAGACGTAGTTGGTTTACCAATAATAACCAATTTGCAAGTTATATCTTTTAGTGCATTTATGACTCGCTCCGTGTTTTTGTTCCATGCGGTTCCTATATGCAGAATCCTAGGACAGTCTTTGTTAAAATGAAATGGGTGGTGCTGATATATAGGGGATACGGGATTATAGATTGTTATAACCTTTTTAGGATCAATATTGAAGGTTGATAAAACCTCCTGGCGTACTGTATCTGTAATGCAGGTTACTATCTTTGCAAATCTGATGGGTAGCTTAAACCAGAACCACTTGAATATCCAGTTTTTGACTCCTTTGGAATTATGTAATAATACCAAATCATGGATAGTTAGGACGTTTTTACGTAATGGTATTGCCAACAAGAAATAATGTGGGCCGCCAGTCATGTGGTTAATCCCTTTTTGACTGGCTGTTTTTCTAACCCATAGCAAATTACGTATTATGCTTATGAAATCAACTCTTTCAGAAGGAGCTTCTCCATAAGATGCATTAAGGGCATGCACTATAGGCATAAACACATTGTGTATGCTGAATCCTGAGTGGATATTACGGAACAGGAAAGTGATAATATTAGTCTGTGTTTTGTCTGACATAATCCGTATTAATAAATAGTCCCTTATATGGTGTAAAATAGTCTGTGTTTTCTCCGTAGTTCGAGAATCCTTTGTAAATATTGACAACGCAGTAAGCTATTAATACAATCATGATTATAAGTTTGCCGTAGTTTTGCTTGAAGATAGTCAGAACATATGGTATTATAAACATTTCAGATAAGTTATAATATAACAGTCCTCTTGAAACTATAATCTGAAGGGGTGTTCCATTAAATAAGATATAAAAAATAACACTTACTGTGTATGTATTCCGCAGTATATAGTATTTCCTGTCTTTATTGTCTATGATTGGTTCAAAGAAAAGGATAAGTGAAAGCCAAATCAGTTTCTTTGTCAGTGCAAGAATGGTAGAAAGATAACTGAGAGGTTTATCTTCGTTTATATAAATATCTAATTTCTTTTCAGTTGTATTTTCACTACCTAAATACAACGAAAAAGCCATGCTGATAAAGTTTAAAATACCCGATGCAGAAATAAGCAGTCCGACTAAAAGTCCTATAATTATGTATTTTTTCTGAAGATTCCATTGAAGCAGTAGAAGTGGAAATGCTAAAATGGCTGTACGATGGAAGAGTAATGCAAGAAAGATCAATAGACAAAAAGCCCATTTCCTGCCTTCTATTAATTCAAGAAGTGCAATTCCATAAATAGCCATAGCAAGGAATTGTCTATTCATACCAAGATATGGAACGATAATCATATAGAATATCAGTAAGGTAGTAAAGGGGAAATCTGCTAATCTGAGTATGACATAAATAAAGGCTGAATAAAAAAGAATGGCATGAATAATCAAATAGACAGAATAGTCATCGAAGATAACTTTTATACTACTGATTAATATCATATAACCAGGTTCTATTGATGGATCTTCGTATTCTATGCTAGTAATAGAGCCAAAGATGTATTGATAGACATCCCAGTCTGTTCCTGTTTCCCATCTAAAACCGTCATGAAAGATTAAGAAGGTATAACAAATAAGTGCAAACACCATTTTATACTTCTCTGTTATCTCTTTATTAAAGACCTCAATTAGGGACAACGTCGAGAAAAGGAGTATAGCTACGGCATACATACAATCTTATTCTATGATTCAACAGTAGATGGTGTGTCCTTAACTAAACAATAGATGCATGTTATGACAAAAGCGGCGAGGAGACATGCAAAGACAAATATCATACGTTTGGGACCTGATGGTTTATTGGGTAAAGCTGCTCCTTTTATAATGGTAAATGCAGGGGTACGTTCCTGTACTTTTGCTTTGGCAGCTTGCATTTGGGCATTAAGGGTGGAGTAGGTATTAAATCTTAATTCCATCTCACTTTCCAATTCCTCTGCTTTCAAACGTACGCTTTGCATAGTAATGTTAACATTTCCATCCGCAAAAGAACCATAACGCTGGCGTGTATAATCATAATCTTTTTTAGCCTCTGCGGTAAGCTTTTTAAAATAGCCATAATCAATACGTGCCTTATTTGTTCGGTAAGCGGTAATTACATGTTGAAGACGAGATTGAATAGAGTCTGCCATTATCTTGCTCACCAAAGGATCTTGTGATGTGACATCAATGGCAATCAAAGATGTTTTCTTGTTGAATGAAATCTTAATATTACTTCTGCATGCCTTAAAAACGTCTTCTTCATCCTTAGGTAACAGATATGGGTCATAGGCAGTATCTCGTTTTGTAGACTGCTCGGTAAGTAAATCCTTTATCCACGTGAAAGGCTTTATCCATATGGAACTCTTTTGATGTTTCTTCATATAGTCATAGTAGGTAGTTTTGATGGTGCCATCTTTAGTCTGCACCTTAATATCAAAAAGACTATAAACGAATCCGTTGTCTTCCATAAGATCAGGATAGAGCAGTGGTGTGATGGCATCATTCGTCTTCAGATCGCCTATATCAAAACCGAACGAAGAAGCAATTGAACTTAATGTGCTAACAGAAGAATTGATTCCTAATTCTGGCGCTAGCTTAACATCTGTGGTATAATAGCGAGGAAATCCAAGGATAAAGATACAAGAAACAACAAATGTAATGGGAAGCGTTTTTGCAAAAAGCTTCTTTTGTGCCCATATTTTTTTTGTAATTTGGACTATGTCTATGACATCAGGTGTCTTACTTGTTTTTTCTTCCATACTTACTTCTTCAAAAGGTTAGCAATGGTGGCAGCCATCATACCGATGCTGGTGCCTGTTGAGGCCATCATGATGCGCTCGGCAGCTGTCATCTTGTGGATGGCCTTGGTGGGA
>Ga0326513_10003473_pt1 | contig 11421 bp, 11 predicted proteins | sample 2_2465_0518_D_FD_203654 | JGI IMG/M metagenome (GOLD analysis project Ga0326513, IMG submission 203654) | Bovine rumen microbial communities from UC Davis, California, United States - 2_2465_0518 | ecosystem: Host-associated > Mammals > Digestive system > Stomach > Rumen | place: USA... | reverse complement strand
AAATTCTACTATCATTATATTCTATGTGCAATCTACTGTCAAATAAAATTATTCTATATAAATTTGATTAACCTTAGTTAACTTATATATTAATATTATATCTTGGGTGGAGCAGGCGACGTCATAGTCGAACACTGCTCCGTGCAGGTTTTATCGGTGTTAAAGGCTTCTTCAATTTCCTCTAACGGTATGTCATCAATGCTCACAGGCTTCTTGCTGGCGTTGATTATCAGTGTAAAGTGGTCATCGTAAAGATACACCGAATGAACAAGAATATTGATGATAGCTCGGCGTTTGTTTATATCATCCAGCGGCATTTCACATACGAAATCGAGGAAAGCGAGTATCTGCGCTTCCGAAAGACAGATACGTTTGTTTTGTTCAATGGCAAGCTGTTCCTCCAGCTCTTCTTTTTCAGCCTGACGCTTGTTAAGGCGTTCTGTCAGCATTGGCACGGATTGTCCTTGCTCAATACCTCTCCATAAATTTTCTATGGCAGTATCCGCTTCTCGGATGGCTTTCTTTAACTGCTTGACCGAAAGATTATCAGGGCTTTTATTACATTCCTCAGCTACCTTTTTGGCTATGAATTCGATGTTTTCATCTGTAAGCAGTTTCAAACATTCCGCAATCACTCTGTCCTCGATTTTCTTTTTGCCAACGATTGTTTTATCACAGCGTTTCTTTCGGGCTTCCTTGCAGATGTAATAGTGATACTGTTTTCCGGTTTTGCTTGTGCCGCCGTAACCGACCATCATATTCTTACAGTGACCGCAAAATAGCTTTGTTGTCAAAAGATATTCGCCCTCGCCGTGCGTTCTGGCTGGAGCCTTTTTGTTTTTGTTCAGTATATCCTGAACCTTGTAGAATAAATCGTCGTCTAAAATCCTCGGCATACCGTCCGGTGTTTCCTGTCCCTTATACATATAAACCCCTATATATCGCTTGTTGCTCAACATACGGCTAAGACTGTTGTAGGTAAAATCGTTGCCCAGCGAGGTTTTGACTTTGCGGCGTTTCAAATCCTTTACGATTTCTGCCTTTGTTTCACCGCTGGCGTATCGCTCAAATATCTCACGCACGATTTTGGCTTCGTCCTCGTCAACATAAAATCGCCTGTCTTTATCCACCTTAAACCCAAGACCGGGATTGCTGCCGTTGGACAAACACTTTTGCGCGTTGATTTCCATTCCTCGGTGGATCTTCTGAGAAAGCTCGGCGGAATAATACTCCGCCATACTCTCCAACACGCCTTCGACGAGGATGCCCGATGCGTCATCGGTGATATTCTCTTTTGCCGATAACACCCTCACACCGTTCTTTTTTAGCTTGGCTTTGTAGATTGCGCTGTCGTAGCGGTTACGGGCAAAGCGGTCAAGCTGATACACCAACACACCCTCAAAGGTGTGCTTATCGCTGTCGGAAATCATACGCTGAAACTCGGCACGATTATCATATTTACCGCTCATAGCTCTGTCTATGTACTCACCGACAACTGTATAATGATTTTGCTCCGCGTATTCATAGCAAACCTTTAACTGACCTTCGATGGATTGCTCGGTCTGACTGTGGCTCGAAAAGCGGGCATAGATTACTACATTCATAATTGACCTCCTTTGCTCTCCGCCGAGATGACGGAGAGCTTTATTGATTATATTTTACAGGATTTGTAGAAAACAGTCGATTGTGTCAAATTTACGCAATCTTTTTTCCGTCCTGATATTCGGGGTGAGCCTTTAGCCACTTCTCGTAATACTGTTTGCCAAACTCACTGTTATAAAACTCGATGATATCGGGAACAAATGCTTTTGCGAGGAGCGTTAACGTTTCTTCCGAGTATTCCGCAGTTTGCAATTCATTGTTCAATAGGCTCACCTCATCTTTCACGGTCACGCTGTCGCTTGAGATAGCGTTGGTAATAATCGCAGGCTTTGAGGACAAAGTCCTCAAGCTGATTGTCGGTGGCTCTCGGAGCGTATTTTCTTACCTTGTCCATTGGGATTTTCAGCGTTTCCCGTTGGTTTGCTTTTTCCTCCGACATCACGAGCTCCAAACCTTCTTTCGTCAGAGAACAGCTATTAAAGGCTTTGTGCAAACGATAAGCCTGTGAGTAAGACGGTGTATGATCATCCCGCTCGATAATCGCATATAAATCACGCTGGATTTCGGGTGAGAGATATGACAGCTCTACGCCGACAGAGAAAGCGATCTTGCCTTCATCCATCAGGTTTAGCAATTCGGGGATAAGATTTGTTAAGCGAATATAACGCTGTACGGTTTTGTAGCTTTCACCTGATTGTTCACCGATAAATGCAGTCGCTCGGTTTTCGTCAGACTTCGGGACAATTTGTCCCGAAGTGAGATCAGTTCGCTGTCCCTGATGCTTTAGTGCTTCGGCTTTCAGCTTATAGGCAAAAGCCTTTTCCGACGGTAGAATGTGCTCCCTGTGTAGATTGCTGTCCACCACCATAATCGCCGCCTCGTCACGGCTGACGGGACGAATAAAGGCAGGGACTTCTGTGAGCCCTGCCTTCTGCGCCGCACGGAAGCGGCGGTGTCCGGATATGATTTCATACTCGTTTGTTGTGCCTTCAAGAGGACGGACGATTAGCGGTGTCATAATGCCCTGCTGTTGAACACTCATAATTAGATTGTTCATTTCTTCATTGTCGAGCACCTGATAAGGGTGGTCTTTGAATTCGTGTAATTTGTTGATTGATATATTGGTCATCTTTCGTAACTCCTTTGTTTAGTTTTAGTTGGTTGATAATATTTGTACTTGTATCTGCCTTGCTCCAGCTGCTTTTCCTGTTCAATCAAAGCTCGGAGTCGAGGCACTTTGTTTTCAATGCGCTCGCAGATTTTGAGCTGCCGGCGCAAAGGTGTCAGCTTCTTTGTGATTTCTCTACATTGTTCTTTTAGAGAATTATCTTCTTCCGGCGTTTTCGCCCTGCGGATTTGATTGCAGATATGCTGTCGCTCAGTTTCATAAGCCTTGATTTGCTCAGTGATTTCATTTCGGCAAGATACAAAATCCTCTGCGCACTCCACGCTGTGATTGCAGAGGAAATGGTATTCTTCAAGCGTTCGGTCAAGATTGATAATTTCTGCTCGCAAATCAGGCGACAGCGGACGATAATCAGCTTTCTTGATATTCGAGCCTGTGCAGATTTTAGCTATAGTGATAATCAGTTCAAACAGCGAGGTAATCAGGTCGGGCGTATGCTCCTTTTCGTAATCTCGTATAACCAAAATCAATGGTGTTCTGCGGACTACAGGTCTCGGCGTGTAGAAATCCATAAAGTACCTGTCCTCGTGTTGTGTGCGCAGGCGAGTTAAGATGGCTTGTCTGGAATAATCCTTACCCAGACTGCTTATCCTTACGGGCTTCTGCCAATCGGGAGCGACTACGGACGGATGCTCATATTTGAAGTTCCTCACAAACTTGTAACCGAGAGAACGCAGGTACACTTCAAAGTCCACCGGATTACAGGTATTCGCAAGCGCTTCATCAACGTCCTTACGAAGCATATCTTTGTGCGGTAGCTGTCCGCTTTTCCGTATCCAATACGCTTTATCTCCGCCGTAGAACGGAGCGTTTTCGAGAATGGATTTACCGTATTCACGGCAGACCTCATCGGAAATCTCTCGCAGCTTGTAGTGGTCGGAGATATGATTTTCAAATTTTTTACCGGTGCGAAAGGAAACGCTGTTTAGGACAATGTGATTATGAATATTTGAGGTATTTAGATGCGTCGTTACGACAACCTCATAATCATCGCCCCACATACGCTTGGCGGTTTCAATTCCGATTCGGTGTGCTTCTTCGGGCGTGACCTCGCCTGCCTGAAAGCTCTGATAACCGTGATACACTGCATTACCGCCGAGCTTGCCGAAACGTCGCTTGGTGGTCATCATCTGCTCATAGGCTCGCTTCTTCGTACAGTTGATTCCGCTGACATACATCGTTTGATCTGTCTTGTTGCTGTTCTCAACGTAATTGAGGGTAGCGGCTAAGTCATCATCAAGATATTTGCGCTCGATTGTTTTATCGGGATTCTGAGCGTAATTGATAACATCCTTCAACCGTCCTTTGACGGGCCAGAAGCCTGTTGTAGCCACGTCGTTACCTCCTTGCAGATCTGTGCTGTTGTAGATTTCTCCGGCAAGAGTAACTGCCGTTGGATTTCATCAACCGTTTCAAGCAATCTCCGCTCGATATCGGGTGACACCTTATCGGCAACCTCGTCGCACAATCGGCAGAGCATTTGATAGAAATGAAAAAAGACATCAGGCTGCACCGTCCTCGGTGCATAACCCAATGCCCTTTGTCTGAAATATTCGGATTGCGTTAAGCCACAGCTCTCGGCGAGCTTGGCTATCTTGTTCTTCTCGGACTGCGTAACACGCAGTTCGATTCTTGCATTTTTATCGTTCAATAATATACCTTCTTTCTTCGGGTGTTAGGGTGTCCCTAAAGACTTACAACAGCTATGGGCTGTTGTATTTGGAATTTGCCGTACAAATTCCCTGCTTGCTACAGTATAAGACAAACCCGCCCTGCTGCTCTCAGGACGGATTTTCGGTGTCTTATACTGTTGTATAGAGTATCTTTTTACGAATAATCTCTTTTGTGCCATTTGGGCACGATCTGCTCGGTTCATCATAGATTCTTGTGCCATTCTGGCTCAATCGAACATCGATAAAGAATCCAGAACCGCTTTCGGATCCAACTCAGATATATCGTTACTCAGCTCTGCTTCATTTTCCGTTGCAATCGGCAACGTGATTGCAGCCGTCTGAAATTCTTCTCTGACGACCTTTCGGATATCGCTGAGGGAGAATGACGGAGAGTGATCCTGATTTCGGATTTGATTGATGACCGCATCAACAATGAATTGATTTCTCGATTTGCCGAGAGTGCTGAGATAATCCGCAGCCTCTTTCTCATCGGGGTGATCCGGTCGGAATCGCACATTGATCCTGTACTCATTTCGCACGACTCTCATCCGCTTTCAGCTTGATTTCTGCAAGAGCTTCATAACCTTTTGCCGCAGCGCAGATATCGTCAATGAAGCTGACACGCTCAAGGCTCCCGGTATAGAAATGCTTGACCAGGCAACCGCCGCCACCGCAGATATACAGTCTCATTGTTTGGGCATCGTACCCATGCTCACGCAGTCGGCGGAAGATGCCCTCCACATATTCCTGCGCGGTGGCTGTGATGATTTGCAGATCTGATTTGGAGATATCAGCCGTGCCCTCTCTGAGCACCGTGTCGATGATGAAGTCATCGATCTCACGCTGCGTCAGCTTGGAGAAAGCTGCGCGGACGGCAAGCGTGCATTGATATACGCCGAACTTCTCGGTATACATCTTGCTTTCCGCTTTCGGTCTGCCGTTTTCCAGAAACATCATGTTCATGGTGCCGTTACCGATATCCGCCATCACGCTCAGCCCTTTCATACGGGGCGTGTACGGAAGGATAGCGGAATACCCCTGCGGGAAGATCTTTACATCGGAAATATGGATATTGTAATCTACATCCCGAAAAGTAAATGTGACATCTTCATTCTGCGACAGATACTTTGCAAACGCTTCTTTCTGACCGCTCGTCCAAGCTAACGGAAGTCCTGCGGCGATGATGACGTTGGCTTCATAGATATTGGCATCGCTCAATTCCATAGCAATAGCGACAAGGGTAAGGCAGTAATAATCGTTATCCTGTACCTTATCCCGCAGGAACTCCTTGTGCCCTTCGCCGATCAGATAATACTTGCCGTTGTAGATGAGCATATCCTTTGTAAACAGCGGCTCAGTGTCATAGGCTGTAATGCCGATCTTGAAGCAATGGTTTGCGGTCTTGATATTACCGTAGCCGTGATCGACTCCAATAATGTATTTTTCTTTAAATTGTTTCATAATGTTTTTCTCTCCTTGTAATTGATATTTTGGATGACAGATCGGTACAGCATTTTATCGGTGGGCAAAACTGAATAATAAAAGTAATTACAATAAATTCCCGATATCGATAACAGCTGTACGCAAGGGTAGCTGTCGCCGTCATCCAACAGCAGACAGCACCCGTCTTGGCAGTTGGCACAGGCAGAACGCACGAGGGCGTTCACCTGCTCAATCTGCTCAGGTTTAATGGGAACAATCATAAGGCATCGCCTCCTTTTCAATTGAGATATACTGCTGTCTACTAAAAAGTGTGGGAGCAGTGTTCATAAAATGAAAAGGTATTGTTTTATCGTGCCAATTGTGTTATGATAGGCATTAAAAGGAGTTGTCCTTCATGAAATACAGGATCTATGAATTATCCGCACGCGCCATCATGCGTAATGCTGTTAAGAATATAAATGGTGTTTACACTTTCTATCTTGATGAAGAAGCGACGAAAAAGTGTATCGTTCCTAATGCGCCTGAAGCACAGTCGGATTGTGCATTGTTTCACCAGATTCGAAGGGTTGCGAATCGCACCGTTTTTTCTTATGCCGACAAGGTAAATATTCTGTCAGATATCTTGGTCTATATTGATTTCACCCATATATTTGACCGCAAACCGACACAAAAGAAATATATTGACTGGCAAAAGAAAGCAGAGGATATGTTCCGTCCGAAGGGTATTACCTTGGATTTGGGGCACGGTGAATTTGATTATGTTGCCTTTGAACGTTCGGCGAGTATGAGTCGTAACGCAAGGCTGTCCTTTATCCGCTCCGACTTCTATGATCCTGTCCGTAAACGAATCATGCTTGATATGATGATCGGTAAATGTCAGCTGTCCAAGCTCTACGCGTACAACGGCTTAATGCTGACGGATGGTTTTCGTGTTAATGATACGGCTATTTGGGATAGTAAGCGGATCGTTGTGATCGACAACCCAATATCGACCGTTCACAGTGTTCCTGTTATTACGGTTGAGGACGATGGCTCGGATAACGCCGTGCGCGAATATAACCGCATAGAGAAGATAACGGATATTGACGTTCTTGAGTTTGACGGCGAGGGTTTGATCTCTGCCGAATACGGAAAACAAATAGATTATCTGTACTGCAAAAAGAAAGAGCATACGTCTTTCCAAATTCGTATGCCGTATATCAAAGGCGTATTGCACGAGGTAGATTTTAAAAGCTTTCTTTCAGAGTTAGGAGTATATGAGATAAAGGACATATGGGGAGAGATCCATCCGGTCAACGAAGTCGATATTATCCTCACCAAAAGTATGTTCAAGGGCTTTGGCTGGATGACAGAGAACGGGTTGACTTGGTCGGAATATCTTAACCGCTGTAAGCAATATGACCACGCCATATATATTTCGGGTGTCAGCCAACCCGAATCCGACAAGTACACGGAAATGAATTATCAGTTTTTGGTGACAGCATCTATCAATGCCGAAGAGTTTCGCCCTGCCGATCTGCCGCTTGGCTGGGATAAAAAGCCTTCCACCGATGTACGTCAATGGATCACCAAAACGATGGAAGAACGGTATTACGATATGGTTGCCGATAAGGATTATCGACTCTATTACTGCATGGTTCATAATCCTAAATGGGTTGAGATATTGAAGAAGAACCCCTTGTTTGTCAATGAGCCGTTCTTTACAAAGCAGCTTGATATACAGGCAGAAAAGATATTAAAAAACTATGCTCTCGGTACGCTGTCAATCGTCGGAGATAACCGATATTTATCCGGCGACTTGATCAAGTTGATTGAATATATGGTGAAATCGGCAAACAGAGATCATACTTCCGCTGTGATAGACTTAGAAAGAGAGCGCCTGAGACCGGGTGAGTTCTATGCTCCCTGCACTCAGTACAAAGAGAATGATAAATATGTTCTTCTCCGCAATCCTCATATTGCAAGAAACGAGGAAGCCATAGCAAAAGCGCCCGAAGAGATCGGATACTACCGAGATAAGTATTTATCTCATCTTAACTATGTGATTATGGTGGATTCAGAAACGCTGATACCGGAACGTCTTGGCGGCGCTGACTTTGACGGCGATATGATAAAAACGATCGCCGATCCGCTGATGAATGACTGTGTGGCGAGGAATTATCATAACCCTACCGTTTTTGACAGCTTTTCGGAAGGTTTGCCATTACTGAAAATACCGTTTGCACCTCCGATCGTGCGCGATGCTGATGACTGGCACGCCCGATTTGAAGCGGTACGCGATACCTTTAACAATAAGGTCGGACAAATATGCAACGCCGCCTTTGACCGCAGCATTGCGGCATATAACGAGAATACCGCCGCCGATGAGCAACAAAAGTTGCGCGAGGACACGGAATCGCTGGAGATATTGACCGGTTTGGAGATCGACTCTGCAAAAAGCGGTGTAAAACCTGATCTATCCGAATATCTGAATAAGAAGATTGTCAGCCGCAGTACCTTCCTAAAATACAAGAATATTGTAAACAGTGCTGACAGCCGACAATGGTATGAACCCACCTTGAAGCAAAAGTTGGATAAATACTTTGCCTCGATTGATTGGGACAGTATTAGCTCTAATGTTGAGAAACTGCCGTATTTTGCGCGGATGTTGGAGCTGCATACACCGAAGCTGAAATCCAAACCGGCGAAAGATGAAGAATTGTTCAAATTCGCACGCAGGAAAAGCTGGCAGAAAAAGTTGAATCCGCTTCATATGGAGTTTATGAGAAGTGTGATAGCCGATTATGAAGAAGCCTTGCGGCGTATTCAAATCAATCGTCTGCCGCAGAAGGAACAACAGCGCAAAAGCGATATTGAGCGGATACTCTTTGCGAGAGGACAGGAGAATGAATACACCTCCGATGAACTTTACGGCGTTTTCAGTACTCTTGATGCAGAAAAGATCGCTCAAATCAGGCGTGATCTAATTGAAAAGCAATGGCATCTGATGAATTATGGTGACAGGGTCGATTTCGTGATGGAGATCTTGCCAATCGGCAAATACGATTACGCAGAGTTTTTCTCTGATTTTCGTTTCAACGGCTATCGCATCCTCGGCGACATGATCTGCGATTATGATGATACAAACCGTGCCGAAGCACAAAAAGAAAACGCCGTCAGCAGAAACGCTGACAGCGAGTTGATGCAAAGTATTATGAAAGCATACAAAAGCAATCCGGGTAAGGATTATACCAAATTAGCCGACCGATGCGTTATGGATTATTTGACAGACAAAATAGATGGGGACGATGCGCTGAAATGCGCTGTTGCACTTGGCAAAAGACAGTTTGCCATACACACCTTATTCGATTACTTAAAGGACTACGTTGTAAAGGGGCGTGAATAATGCTTAACGAGATAGAGGAATTTGTCGCATATACCGGCAAGATCAAATACAAAGCGGACAACAAATATGACAGCTCATACCTCGGCAGATTCACTTATGAAATGCTGATGGATTTTTCGGGATTATACCGTGTGTTCGTTATCATCGCTCGAGGATATCTATTCCGTGACGATACAGTCGATATTGATCGTGCCCGTAAAGCCTTGTGCGCTTGGTGCAGTATTCCGAAAAGAAAAAACGCCCATCCGCAGAAGGATGGGCAAAGTGAAACAGATTACAGATCGCTGCATACAGAATTCCCCGAATTGGTTGACGAAAGCGGAAAAAGCTGGTTTTATGCACACGTTCATAACGTAATAAGGTTTGTATTGAAGAATCCCGATAAGGTAACTAAAGCCTCCTTCAAGAATTGCGAAGCGCTCAAGAAAGGTTTTGATACCGAATGGCGTAAGAAGCTGATGCAGTATCAGGTGCCGCTGTTTTCGGTCAACACCAAAGCGGCATGGAGTATTCGCTTTGATGATATTCTCGCCGATGCGATGGAGCAAGGTGCATTACAAAACAAAAATTATGACTTACCGAAAGAAACAATGGATATGTTGGCTGCTGCTACGCCGAAAGGTGTCCCCGATACTGTGTTGCCGACATTGGTAAAATACTACTATATTAACAAGCAGGATGATTCCGAGTGGGTTGTCTTGCCGGTTACCAACTTTGACGCTTACTTCGGCACAACATCCTTTGGACGAAAGTGGCTGAAGCTGCTCCCCGAAAACATCATTGAACGGTCAAGTATGAGTTACGGGATATGCCGATACAAAGTAATCACTAATTGAGATCAAAAACTGAATATAACAGAAAAGCCCCGCTGTCGGATAACGGAAAGTGTTTGCGGCATACTGGACAGCCTTATCGTTTTATTGATGTTCCTGCCCTTGTTCGGAAACGGCGGCGACACTGCTGTATCTATGTTTTCATTAACAGATACAAGCGATTGGTTGAAAATCGTTTTTATAATAATCACGGAGCTTACTGTGCTGAACGGTTTTTGCGGCGTTATAATAAGCAACTTCGACAAGCCTGTATGGAACAAACACAGGATCATTACGGGTATCGCATTGTCCGTTATCGGAACAGTATTATTTGTCGTGACAAGGCAGCCATACGCCGGAGTATTTTATCTTTGCGTGCTCATAACAAAAGGCTTTTTGCTGCTGAAAAGCAAATGACACGGAGCGTATCAGCCATGTGAGCAAGCGTTTCTTGAGGTATCATCATACTTGATTTAGAATTAAGTAAATTCATTTTGAAAGGATGATACACATGAAACACAGATGCTTGTTCCCGGCGGCAGTATGCGGCTCGCTGTCCATAATACTGATCGTTTTAGTGCGCTGCGTCGACGTCGCTCCGATCGGAGCCGAGGCAACGAATATCGGGCTGTCGCACCTCAACGGTTTTGTATTTAAACTATTCGGAGTAATACTAATTTCAAATAAAAAGCTTAAATAAGGTGTTAGCGGAGAATTTCGTAGAACGCGGCGGAGGACGCAGGCAGGCTGGCGCCTGTCAAGTCCGACAACAAAGTTATACGGAATTCTCCGCAACAGATGTTAAAGGGTTTTATTTGAAATTAGTATAAATATGCTCTGGTATGATATAACAGATTGGCTCGGAATAGCCGCGATTCTGACGGCGTTAGTTTTCACGGTCGCCGGACTTGTACAGTTGATAAAAAGAAAAAGCCTGCTTAAGGTAGACCGTGAGATCCTCGCTTTGGGCGGTCTTTATATCATCGTTATCGGGCTATATGTGTTATTTGAAAAAGTAATAATCAACTACCGCCCGATCATTATGCCCGGCAGCACCCACCCCGAGGCTTCTTTTCCGTCGTCGCACACGATGCTCGTTTGCATAATAATGGGAAGCGCCGCGATGCTGCTCGGCAAATATATAAGGAATAAAAAGCTGTGTACGGCGATCAGGGTAATGTGCCTTGCCATAATCGCATTTACCGTTATCGGCAGGCTTATTGCGGGAGTTCATTGGTTCACGGACATACTCGGCGGGATCCTGATAAGTATCACGCTGCTGTCGTTTTTTCGGGAAGTAAAATAAAACGAACACCAGCT
>Ga0326513_10003472_pt1 | contig 11421 bp, 30 predicted proteins | sample 2_2465_0518_D_FD_203654 | JGI IMG/M metagenome (GOLD analysis project Ga0326513, IMG submission 203654) | Bovine rumen microbial communities from UC Davis, California, United States - 2_2465_0518 | ecosystem: Host-associated > Mammals > Digestive system > Stomach > Rumen | place: USA... | reverse complement strand
ATGTAATTTTAGGTGGTAATGTCTCAAATCCTAATCTACCTGTATATAAGGTTGATTTTAAAGATTTGTTTGCCAAAAGCATAAACTTGGAGGATGCTAGCGTATGCTAGTGTCCTCCTTTTTTTTGTGTATAAGGAAGTGAATTATGATAGAACTAAAAAAGCCTGAGGATTTAGGTGAGATGATCTATATCTTTATAGGAGAGGAAGAAACTTTTGTTCTTCCTTTTAAAGGTACTGAAAGTGAAATGTTTCAATATTGGGATGTATTAGCTGAACGTGGAGTTCGTATTAAAAGAATTCATCATATGGTTATTCATACAGCAGATAAAAATCCTTATACTCCTTTGCTATAAGATTCTTATTGACAAAAATCACTTTTTTATGGTATAATTATATTAAAGAAAGTGAGAGAAAGGAAATCTCAAATGATGTTCATTGACGTTTATGATGATGAAGATCGTCTTATCAAGACCTTTGATATTGAAGATCACTTGGATTGGATTGAGTATCTTGATTGGTTTGATATGCAAATGTCAATGGGTCATTTTCTTTATGAAATCACTCGGTATCAGGAGGATTAATTTATGAGCCTTGTTATGCAGCGTTTTCGTAAATGCCTTGAAGAAAATCATATTAAATATCATGAGTCAAGACCAGATTCAAACGTTGTTACTGATATATATATAGAAGAAGAAAATGTATCTGATCCTTGCTGGGATGTTAGCGGTTATGAAGGAGATGATACTGTTTGTTTATATCTTCGTTCTCGTATTCCTCCTGAAGTAGCCGCAGAAATTATCAAGACATATGAAAACTATTTCGCGGAAAAGGAGAATTAGTATGAACAAAGAACTTGAACTACGCGCTCTTAAAGGTCGTTACAATCTAATTTTATCACGTGGTAAAACTATGGAAGGCGAAGGTGTTCTTCGTAAGATCCTCCGCAAGATTAGGAAACTAGAGAGGGAGCTCAATGTTTAAAGAATGGCGTGTTACAGTACTGTTTCAAATGGATCCGCAGTCTTCTTGGGAAAAAGTGCATGATAAATTCTTTGATTCAAAAGAAGAAGCTATATCTTTTAAATCTCGGTTTGATACAAACGGATATTGTAGAACGTTTCTTTATCACTATGAGCCTGGTTGGACATTAGAGGAATAAACATGTTTAGTCCTATTGATATAATGGATTTTTTTGAATTTCTTAATGATCTCGATTCAGTCTCCATTGAAGAAAATCAAAATGGAGAGGATGTAACATTAGATGGTATCAAAGCATTTAACCGTGGTAATAATTGTTTGCATTATATTTTGGTGCATGATAACCATAGAATAGTTATTCAAACGTATAAAAATCTTAGGCGCAAAGGTGAGGTAGATGTAGTCCAAGGTAAGCCTGAGCTTGATCCATGTTTTGTGCATATACTTGAAGTAATGAATGCTCAGCCGCAAGATTATACTGATGATCGACTTAATAAATTGTTTGTTCTATATTGCGGAATGTGGCAAAAGTGTTCTTCTTTCTATTGGGGAACTAATAATGGTTTTACTTGTGAATTTAGTCCTAATATAGCAATAAGCTGGGTTAAAGGAGCTAATTGGATAATTGATCTTGTAAAAGTAATGCCTCGTCACACAAAATTTGTGAATGATTTTATTAATGCTGTTGAGGATATATGTGATGAATAATTTAGATGAATTTAAAGACCTTATTCGAGATTTAATTGAATTGCTGCATAAATGTTGTCCTTCAATTTTTTCTAATGAAATGTTTTCACTAGAAGTTCGAGCTAAGCGATTGGGAGTAGAATGATAGAACAGTATTCATGGGGTATTGATCATATTAATTCCCGCAAGGCCAATGTAATTCAATTTTATAAAAATTGGCAAACTAAAGATATTCGTGCAGATCTCCAAAAGGATCGATCAGAAGCAATAATGATTTTTGAAAACATTGATTATAATATCAATATTGGATGTGCTATTCGATCTAATAATGCTTTTCTTGGTAAGGCAGTATACATCTGCGGGCGCCGCAGGTATGATAAGAGATCAACTGCGGGTACAAGTCATTATGAAAATGTTTATCATGCAGATACGACAAAGGAGGCAATTGAACATGTTAGATCTCTTGGATATACTGTATATGCTATTGATAATATTATGGAGTTTAGTCCAATCAATCTTATGGATGTTACTCTTCCCAAGCGAAGTGCGTTCGTTTTTGGAGAAGAAGGACCAGGACTTAGCCGGAACACTATTAATCTATGTGATAACATGCTCTATATTGGCATGTATGGTAGCGTGCGTTCTCTTAATGTAGCAGTTGCCGCAGGAATTGTACAATATGAATATACTCGTCAATGGAGGTATAATTAATGGATGATGTTAAACTGCCTTTTTATGTAAAGCTAGTTCCAGTAATTTTTCTTCTTGGAATTTTAGGAACATTTTGTATATATGGGCAAGATGTTGGTGAAGTATGTATTCTTCGTAATTGGGGTGGTCAGCTTGCAGGAACCACTGAAACTGCGGGATTTCATGTTAAAGCTCCCTGGCAATCAATAATTCGCTATGATATTCGTAATAATATCGTTAATCTTTATCGAAATTCAGAATATGAATATGATAATGGAACTGCAACAGGTGAAGAAGTTACCGTATATGATAAGTCTGGTGCTCAGGCTAACGTAGATGTACAGGTAATTTATTCTCTTGAAGCAGACGCTGCAATTGATCTTTATACTGATTATCAGCGTCAAGAGAATTTTGTTCAGATCGTAGCTGTTAACAATGTACGAGATGCAGCCCGTAACTGTTCTGGTAAATTTACAACTCTTCAACTTCTTAATAGTCGAGAAGAGTATGCTAAAGCAATTTATGATAAACTTGCGCCTGAATGGGAAGAGCTTGGACTTCATGTTACAGAGGTTAATGTTCAAGATATTCGTTATTCAGATGAAATTGTAAAAGCGTATAATGATGCTCAAAAGACTGAGATTTCAAAACAGAATGCGGTTAATGAGCAGGAAGCTGAGAAAGTTAAAATTGAAACTCAAGTTCTAAAAGCGCAAGGTGAGGCTGAGGCAAATGAAATTCGTTCTAAGTCTCTAACTCCTGAGATTCTTCAGCAAGAATATATTGAAGCTCTTAAGAATGGACAAACAATCTATGTTGTTCCTGAAGGTGGATCAACAGTCGTAATTCCAAATACACCAACAACTACAGAGTAATTTTTTAAGGGGTTTCTGTTTGCAAATTTGATTTACAGATCTAAATCTTTTTTGTTGACAGGAGCCCTATTTTTATGTTATAATATAATTAAAGAAAAAGAGAAAGAAAGGAAAACAATGTCTAATCTTCGTCACTATCCCGATGACAGCATCAAGGAATTTCGTTTTGATGACGATATTGAATATCTCGTCGTCAGCGAAAAGGATTGGGAGGAAGGACATGTTTATGGTTTTAGTTCTACCTCTTATTCGGTAGCTTGTCAGTATGCTTATGAGCATAAGGATACTAATTGGGTTCTTTGCTGTATCTAAGGAGATTTTAATGATCAAGGAATATGCCGTTCAGGGTGAGAATGTTGAAGGCGAGTTCATTCAGTTTGGTTTTGAAGGTACTCTTGAAGCTTGTATTTGTGAGTGTGAACTAGTTCTGCAAGATCTCAATGGTGGACATTTAGACATTTTTATTCTTCACGATGATTACGATGAGTTTATTTGTGATGTGGAGGTCTAAAATGACTTTCGTAATTGATTTTGATTGTCATTGGGATGATCGATATCCTACAGATCATACTTGTGGAGCTTTTCCTTTGCATGTTGACAGTGAACTGGATGCTATTCTTTATATTAAAAAGAATTTTCTGAACCATCCTAGTTTGCTTGATTATTATTTTATGATAGACGATAGCCAGAAGATTACCGTTATCTCTAGGAAGGGAGAATAAAATGGCCATTGTTAAGATGGAAGAAATCTTCGACTGCATTTATACCCGCCCGTATGCGGATGACGATGCTCTTCTTAATGATTTCGTGGACGATATTATTCATCAAGTTTCTTGGAAGATGTTCCAGGATCAGGAGAAGATTTGCCACATGATCAGTGAGCGTAATCCTCCTAAGCTTAAGGATGGTGCACTTGATCATCTTACCCGTATTATTGATCGTCAGCTTGACTGGGTTCGTGATTATATCATCTGCCGCATTCTTATCGGTTATCGTATGTCCAATGTTGACCTGGACGAAGAGAGTGAGTGGTATCTGCGGAATGACTTTGACGATGAGGGATGGAAGGAATTTACTGATACCATAAATCGTTATATCTGGGATGATTACCGCAAGTACATGGGCGATGAAGGTGCAAAGGCTTATTTCATGAAGATAAATCGTCCTGAGTTTATTTTTGAGGAGGAAGATGGCTAATGATAATTTAGCAGGTTTTGGTATTCCTTTTATTCTCGATATGCCCAAGAGTAAAGAAGAGAAGATAGAGGAAGCTCGAAGATCTGGTCTTATCGGGACCCGTACAGAACGTGATTTTGTTGGTGCGAAGTATGGGCAAGAAATTGTATGTAAAAGGTGCGGGTCCCGCAATATTTTAGTTGAAATGCCTACAGTTGTGGATGAAGAAAAAGGTATTGAGATTCCATATTATTGTAAAGCGTGCGGATATTCAGGAAGTCGAGTAGCTAAACTTAAAAATATTACTGACGAAGGAACTATGGTAGTTGATCTTATTCCTGATGGGCTAGTAGGTCTTGAAGGATATGGTTCACTAGTTGGTAATTACATGATGAACATGTAAGGGGTAGAAATGTCTGTTGTTAATTTTGGTTCTGAAACTATCAATGCTCTCGACCAGCATGGTTATACCATCAATGACATTGCCTGGATTGGTACTCGTGAGTTTACTATTCCTACTTTTGACTTTTTTAAGGCAGCTCGTCGCACGAACTATAATTGCGGTTATGGTTCTGCGGAGATGCCTTGTGATTTGATTATTATGATGAAGGATGGAGCTTGGTACTCTCGTGGAGAGTACGATGGATCGGAATGGTGGGAGCTAAACGTAGTTCCGCAAAAGCCTATTCTTCATCGTTTTTTGAAAGTTCGCGCCTTTAATGAGATGGATCTTGAATATTGGGAACCGACTCTTGCACAGGCTTGTAGAGATTAGGAGGTATTATGAGGTGTCCTAATTGTGGAGCTATTGAAAACATTAAGTGATTCTTACGGCATCAGAAAGTAGATGAAAACGATGAAACAACTGATGCTAATGTAATTACAATTTTATGTACTGAATGTGGTCATAATAGTACGTTCTTTTTAGCTGATTGTTTAGAAGATATTTTTCCTGAATGGAAGGAGCCGCAAGGGGCAACACAAGATGATATAAATAATCTTGCGGCTCTTTTTGGAATGTTTAATAATAGTATGAGTTTTCCAGAAGAATTATGCGAAGAGGAATCGGAGACTTCCATTGACGACGAATAGTTATCTACTTCATGATGACAACGATGATTGGTTTGCTCTTCTTCCCAATCATCAATATAAGAAGATCCCATATATTAATTGGGTCGAAGATGTAGATTGGGCTGTGGCATATTATAAAGTGTATAAAAGTCTTTTGCATGGTATTATTTCAGATCTTGATCTTTTTAATTGGGATATTCAAAAAATTTTGGAAGTCGCCGCAGATATAAGACTTTAATTTCAAATCCAAAAGAAAAGGTATTGACTCCTGCCCTATTTTTATGGTATAATATAATTAAAGAAAGAGAGAAAAAGGAGTTCAATATGAAGGACGCTTACGAGATCGAAGGCTACAGCGTATATGCTCTTATGGTTAGGGTTGGTGATGAAGAAGAGCCTGAGCTGTGGGATATTTATTCCAGTGTAAAGGCTTGTCAGGATCGTGGCGAACGTATCGTAAAAGGTTTTAAGGCTTCTGGCGTTGAAGCTGAGTATTGTTGTCGCGGCTATACTGTAAAGGAGCTTTAAATGAAAGTTTATGTTATCCTTGTTGACTATGCTGATCAGCGTCCGACTAAGGTATATGGTGTATATAAGCAATATCGTACCGCATATCAAGAAGAGCGTAGGCTCAAGAAGATTGCGGAGAACCTTTGGGGCGGCGGTCAAATTGATACTCGGATTATGGATCAGGAAGTAACTGAATAAGAATATGAGAGATAATTTAATTTTATATTTATGCGGAGGATTTTCTCTTGGCGCCGCACTAACCACTCCTAATGGGCAAGATTGTATAAAATTTTTATTGATAGGTATAGTAATATTAATTTATGCATTCAAAAGTTAAATGTATAGAAAATGGTGAGGGATATTGGCAACATATGTAATTAGTGATATTCATGGTTATCTTAACCGTATGTTTGATGTTCTCCGCATAGCTGAATTTGATTGGGAGAAAGATGAACTTTATGTTCTTGGCGACGTCATTGATCGGGGCCCGCATAGTGCAGAAGCTTTGCATTGGGCCGTAGAGGATGCTCCTAATAATGTTCACTTTCTCTTGGGAAATCATGAAGATATGGCTTGCCGAGCTCTTACTGTAGTAGAGGATATTTTGAGTATTGATTCTTATATTTATGAGGATCCTTGGTCTTGGAATGGTGGATATAGTACTCTTGATAATTGTCGAGAAATGTATGGAGCAAATTGGTGTCACAAGGCCGCAAATTGGATTCGGAACCTTCCTCTTTATTATATAGTTGATGATAAACTTCTTGTTCATGCGGGACTTGTTATGGGTGGTATCCGCATGTCTGACGATTTTCTTAGTGATGGTCGAGATGAATTTGTTGACATTCCTGGTATAGAAGAGACTCAGTGGAGTCAACATCTTCTTTGGGCTAGAGAGCGTTGGTTCTTTGATCAAAATGATTATCCATATGATATTATTTTTGGACATACTCCTACTTCCTTTGATTGGATGAATAGTGTTATTGCATTCCAAGAGGGTAATAGTAATATTCAATTTAAAGGTGGGCGTGAAGATATTGTGCGGATAACTGGTTTTGATAATGGTAAGGTAAGATATTGTATAGACACTGGCCGCAATCGTATGGGACTTCTTAGACTAGATGATTATGCGGAGTTCTATAGTGAATGTAAGGAAGAAGAGGAATGGGCCTTTTAGTATGTACGGTTGTAGTCATAATTTTATGGATTATGGCTATTATTGATTATCATGATGATCCACCTAGCGGTATAGATGGAGGTATGCTGTAATGGACGGACTTATAATCTTTTGTGCTATTGGAATATTCATTTGTGCAGGAATCTGCTTGGAAGCTTGTAGAGAGGGAATATGGAAGTACTAGGAGTTATTCTTTTTATTATTTGTTGTCTGGTTATGTTGTTTACCGATGACACTTCCGCGGAAGATAGTTATGAAATTCACAAGTATTGGCAGGGAGAATAATATGGAATCAATTTATGCTGTACTTTTGGAAAAGCTCAAGGCCCGCAAGTTTGCAGAGATCAATGAACCTGATTATTTGCATTTGGTAAATTCATTGTCTATAGAATATCTTGCTCATAATGTTGGTGGTGATCCAGTTTCTCCAGAATATGTGGAGTTGCGGCAGTGGGTGTATGAACGTGTCGCAAAGGATATGGTTTATCAGCGTACAAGCTATCTAAATGATCATTTCTGTCTTGGTACAATTTTTGGCATCCTCCGCATGTTTGATGCGGCTAATAATGATAATACATTTACTTTGTGTCTCATGGATGAAACAGGAGTTAAAAATGGAGTGGCTTAATTCTTTGTCTATGACTATGCAGTTGTTTGTAGCTGTGTCAGTTGGTATAGGTATGGGAATTGTATTTTGCTGGTTTGGAGAAGTGTTGACTCCAGATGATTTAGTTTAAGTGAGCTAACGGAGCGAAGCGACGTTAGCAAGTAGGGAGGTACTATTCGAGACGATCAGTCGAGAATAGTCCTCCCTACCGTATATAAGGAGGAATTATGTTGGGGTTCTTGTATTGTATGTGGAAAGTCTTTGTAGGCTTCTGTACTGTTCTCGGTATGAGTCTTGTTTTTGGATTTAGTATGGTATTTATTGAAGATGTAATTGAGGCGAAGTGGAAAAATGCTCATAGTATTTAATATTCCTGATAAATATGTCCACGAGTGGTATGATTTACAGAATTTGGTTGGTGCAAAAGATTTTGAACAGTTTTGCATTCATGCTATGGGAATTGGAGTTAAAACTATTCAGCAAGCAGTTGGATTCATACATCCTGATGTAGATAATGTAGTTTCATTTGATCCTGATTACTTTAAAAAGAAAAAGTTGTAGTGTAACTTGAAGTTAGAAAAGGAAAATAGGTTTGGATCTGCGAGGGACATCAACGGGTATTTTGGTTTAAAAAAACTCACACATTATATTAAAAAATCTCACACATTATATTAAGGAGGTAGGGGTGAAAAATGATTTATTGATTAGTGTAGCAGAAAAACATATGAAAGATAAGAAATATGATCCTCAAGTATCTTTAGTTGGATATATTAAAGGCTTTGTTAATGATTCTCAACGATTATTGATTTCTAAAAAAGATTTAAGAAAAGGGTTGAAAGAGATTACTCATTTGACTTATCATAAATTAAATGTAGTTATTGACAGTTATGTCGAATGAGGATTATTAATCGAAGATGGAGATTATTATTATTTTAATTCTGTTGGTGCGCCTTTTATTGGATTACAAGGTGAAACAATTAGATTTTGTGCTAAACATTTAGGTGTAATAGATCTTAAAGTTTATCTATATTTAATGAATAAATATCAGTTAAATTGTATAGGTAAACAAAATGATCGATATAATGAAAATTACTTTTTTTCTAAACGAGAAATTGCTCAAGCTTTAGGCTATAATGGAACGTATGAGCCTAATATTATGGAGATTAATAAATCTTTACAAATTTTGACTGATACGGGATTAATTGAATATTCGGCTTCTAAACGAAGAAAAGGTCATCAAGGTTATTATCATGAGTTATATTGTGTGCGGCAATATAGTAGTACACATTTAAAGGCTGATGCGGCGTATGTAAAAGAGAAACGGTTAAAAGGTGAAAGTATATCTGAAGAAGGTATGTTAGAATTAGCTACTCCTATTAGAGAAAATATTAAAATAATTGCGGCTGCGGAAGATCCTAAAGAGCTTCTAGGACTCTAATAAAAAATGACCCAAAAATTTGTTTAAAAAACCTATATCAACTTTTTTAAAAAACCTATACTAACTTTTTAAAAAACCTATACTAACTTTTTAAAAAACCTATACGCCTATAAGAACCCAGAACCAGAAGTTATATAAGAAGAAAAAATTCCCTATCGGGAATTTTTATTTCCATTTTTAAGGAGAAGAAGGTGCATAAAACTATATATGTATGTGATTCATGTAAAATGATTATGGATGAACCTTTTATAACTTTGAGTAGTAAATATAAAGATGATGAACTTCATATTTGTAAAAAATGTTATGATATGTTTTCTTATATAAAAAGAAGTTTAGCTATAAAAAGGGAGAGTGAAAATGATTAAAACAGTTTATGTTTGTGAACATTGCGGAATAGAAATGCTAAAACCAATTTTCACTTTGAATTTGAGAACTGAGGATCCTAGTGTGCAATTGCGGGGAGAATGGCATTTTTGTAAAACATGTTGGCCTAAGGTTCGTGATTATTTAAGTGAAGGTGGAACTGTAATTCATGTAAATAAAAACTTTTTAGCTGCGGAGTGTTGTGGTCAGAATGGCTAAGATTCCTTTAGAACAAATTTCAGTTAGAATTTCAAGTGCGGAAAAACAAGAACTTCAACGTTTAGCAGATGAAAAAGGAAAATCATTTTCAGAAGTAACTCGTATAGCAATTCAAGCATATCTATTTGCATTGCGATCAAGAGAACGAAAAATTAAAATGAATTCTAAATCACTAACAAATGATATAAAATAGGTAATTAAGACAGCTGTGCTGTGCCACGCACACACCCAGGCCGTCAAAACTTTTCTCACGGATTAGACCACCAAATTTGGGTTCTTGTTTCGGTCATATGACAAGGACCCAGATAGGATTTTTATTTTCAAATTTCGTATAATCGAGATCATATAAAACATTTTTTTGCATAAGAAATGTACCCTCGACACCAAATTAGAAATTAAAAGTCAAGACAAGGATCTGGTCGATTTTCGATTTCAAATCGCCTCACAATATTCTAGCGTTCAAATAAATGACATTCACGGGCGGCCGCATCAATTTCTCTTTCTCTTGGAAAAAGAATTTTTCTTGACAATTTTCATTTAAAAGTGGTATAATATAATTACAAAATGAAAAGAAAAAAATGATTTTCAATTTCGATTTTGAATTTCAATTTTCATTTTCGATTTCAAATTTCATTTTTAATTTTCATTTTCAAACGTTTCTAGTTAAATAAATTCATTTTCATTTTGATTTTGAATAAAAAATAGCTAGAAACAAAAAAAAGTAGGCGGATCTAAAAGAAAACCTCTTGACTCCAGCTACTAAATTATGTTATAATATAATTAAAGAAAAGGAAAAAAGAAGGGGAAATAAGATGGGACCGTGAGAGTAAAACAAGATCTGCTAAAAAGAAAGTAAAGCAGATCAAAAAGAAAGTACTTGACAGGAACTACTAAAATATGGTATAATAAATATAGAAAAAGAGGACGACCTCCTCACAAAAGAACGAGTCAAAGGGACTCGTACTAAGGACCGGGACGCGAGTCCCAGAAAGAAGGAAATCATGGCCGAGATCAAGACCACCCAGAAGGACCTCTACAACCGCATCCTCGTCGCGATGGCTGACGACCCCGAGATCGTGGAGTTCTGCCAGAAGAAGATCGCCCAGATCGAGCGCAACGCCGCTCGTCCCCGCAAGGCGAAGGTGAACCAGGAGGTTGTGGACTTCCGCGAGGATGTTTACAACAAGCTCGTTGAGATTGGCGAGCCTGCTACCAACAAGGAGCTGGCTGCGGAGTTCGGTGTCTCCGCTCAGAAGATGAGCGCTGCGCTTCGCTTCCTCGTCAAGGAGGGCCGCGTGACCCGCATCGAGGGCGAGAAGAAGAGCGCCCCTGCGACTTTCGTTCCTGCGGACGCTGAGTAACATAAGATCCCCGAAGGGGTGGCGGGGCTACGGTCCACCCCACTGTGGTTAATAAACTTTCTAATAGAAAGAGTAAGATATGAATCCTGGAGATCTCAAGAACACCTTCATCGACAAGGACGGCATCGAGCAGACGGTAGTAATTCCTGCGGAGGTCTTCAGGAATGCCCGTCGTGAGAAGATCAGTAATAAGGTAGCGATTGATCGCTACCTCGCGGAGCAGGGCTACTTGGATAAGACTGCGGTTGAGGAAACTGCGAAGGCCAA
>Ga0326513_10003471_pt1 | contig 11422 bp, 9 predicted proteins | sample 2_2465_0518_D_FD_203654 | JGI IMG/M metagenome (GOLD analysis project Ga0326513, IMG submission 203654) | Bovine rumen microbial communities from UC Davis, California, United States - 2_2465_0518 | ecosystem: Host-associated > Mammals > Digestive system > Stomach > Rumen | place: USA: California... | reverse complement strand
GGCCCTGCTGAAGGATGCGGTGAAACCGAACCTGGTCCAGACACTGGAACATGTGCCGGCCATCATCCACGGCGGCCCCTTTGCCAACATTGCCCACGGCTGCAACAGCGTCATGGCCACCCGCACGGCCCTGCGTCTGGCGGACTTTACCATTACGGAAGCCGGATTCGGCGCTGACCTGGGCGCGGAGAAATTCTTCGACATCAAATGCCGTCAGGCAGGCCTGGCCCCGGACGCCTGCGTCCTGGTAGCCACAGTCCGCGCGTTGAAGATGCACGGCGGCGTAGCCAAAGCTGATCTGAAAGAACCCAACGTGGAAGCGGTGAAGAAAGGCCTGCCGAACCTGGGCAAACATATTGAAAACATCTTTAAGTTCGGTGTACCTGTGGTGGTTGCCATCAACATCTTCGCCCAGGATACCAAAGAAGAATTGCAGGCTGTGTACGATTTCTGCGCCGGCATGGGCGTTAACGTAGCCCTCAGCGACGTATTCGCCAAAGGCGGCGAAGGCGGCGTGGAACTGGCCAAAGAAGTGGTTGCCCTGGCGGAAAGCGGCATGGCCCGCTTCAAACCCATCTATCCGCTGGAAATGTCCCTGCGGGAAAAGGTTGCCACCGTTGTAAAAGAAATATACGGCGGCGACCGTGTGGAATTCCAGACCAAAGCGGCCCAGGCCCTGGACCAGTATGAAAAAGAAGGCTACGGCAACCTGCCGGTCTGCATGGCCAAGACCCAGTACTCCCTGTCGGACGATCCGGCCCTGTTAGGCGCTCCTTCCGGCTTCACCGTAAACGTGAAGAACGCCAAGATCAGCGCGGGCGCAGGCTTCATCGTCATTTACACCGGCGACATCATGACCATGCCGGGCCTGCCCAAGAAACCGGCCGCGGAGAATATTGACGTAACGGATGAGGGCAAGATCAGCGGACTGTTCTGATGATTGCTTCTGCTGTGCGCACAGACGCATTGACAGACGTTCCCGGTATTCAGGGAAACCGTAGTACTTAAACAGCAGTAATTAAATAAAATCGAGACCGACAGTTGCTCCTGTCGGTCTCTTGCTATCGAAAGGGAAATATACATGGAGACATTGATGATGAGCGGCCGTCCTGTGGCGGATGCCTGTAAGGAACAGATAAAGGAAAAGGTGGAAGCGGCGCAGAAAGCCGGCAAAAAGGTTGCCCCTGCTATCTTAACGGTGGGGGAGGACCCCGCTTCCTTTGTTTACCGGAAACGGTTGTTAAAGATGACCGAAAGCCTGGGCATCGGCAGCCGTTGTGTGGAACTCCCGGGAACCGCGACGACAGCGGAAGTGATTGAGGCTGTCAGGAAGCTGAATGAAGATCCGGAAATCGCCGGCATCCTGCCCATGATGCCCATGCCGGCGCAGGTGGACGGGGAAGCAGTCGGCGCCGCCCTTGCCGCGGAAAAAGATACGGACTGCCTGAATCCGGCCAACGGCGGGGCCCTGCTGATGGGCAAAGGCCGCTGGGCTGCCTGCACGCCCCGGGCCTGCATGGCGATCCTGAAATTTTATAAGATCCCGCTGGACGGAAAGCACGCAGTCGTGCTTGGCCGCAGCAACGTGGTGGGCAAACCGGTGGCGCTGCTGCTGCTGCAGGAAAACTGCACCGTCACGGTCTGCCATTCCCATACAAAAAACCTGCCGGAACTGGTGCGGCAGGCGGATATCGTGGTGGCGGCCATCGGCAAAGCCGGTTTTGTTACGCCTGATATGGTAAAACCCGGCGCGGTGGTCGTGGATGTGGGCATCAACGTGACAGAGAATGGAATCGTGGGCGACGTGGCGCCGGAAGTGGCGGAGAAAGCATCGGCCTTTACCCCGGTTCCCGGCGGTGTCGGCGTGGTAAGCAACGTGATGATGATGGACGCGGTGGTCCGGAATCTGTAAGGCGGGCAGCCATGCGTAAGCTTTACGGGATTGCGGCCCTGGTCTTTACCGGCTTTATTTTTTACAATTCCAGCCTTCCCGCGCCTGCCAGCGATGAAACCAGCTACTTTTTCGTGAATCTGGTTTCCGGGATCAATGCCTTCCTGGACAAACCGGTGCCGCTGGAGGAAATGAACCACTATATCCGCAAGACGGCGCATTTTACGGAGTATTTTGTGCAGGCGCTGTTATTGTGCAATGCGTTCGTGTCAGACCGGACAGACCGTAAAAATTCCCACGGCTATATCCTGCTACTGTCGCTGCTGACCGCGGTGCTTGACGAATTTATCCAGCTGTTTTCGCCGGGGCGGAGCGGCCAGGTAACGGATATCATGCTGGATTTCGCAGGCGGCTTCAGCGGCTGGCTGGCCTATCAGCTGTGGAAACGGATCAAACGGTAAAGTTGAGGAAGCGGAAAGAATTTGTTGAAGTAAACATAATTGTATAGAATAAAATAGCAGTGCCGGGGAATACATAAGCAAAACATTGTGAGCGTTTGCGAAATTTCATGAGATGAAATGAGCCGGCTGTGGCGAGACTGTCTGAGGGCGAAGCCCGAGTTTCGAAGCCACAGGCGAATGAATCCATGAAATAGCAAACGGGAACAGTTTTGCGTTGTATTCCCCGGCACTGCTTTTAACTAACGATTATTGCTTTTTAAATTCCGATTATCACACCGCCGCCATGTCCGTGATGGTGGCGTCCGTGACCCCAGCCAAAGCCGATGCCGATACCGATAGGCCAGCCCCCGCCGGATTTCCGGTTTTCTTCCAGCACCTGGTCTTTTTCGTCCATTACGGTAAAACGGAGGGTCTTGCTTGTCGTAAAGCCGCCGATTTCCACCTCTGCCAGGATGTCGGCCCTGCCTCTGGTTACGCCGTAGACCCACTGTTCCCCCTTTTCATCTGTATTGATCCGGAGGGTGTTTTCGTTGAGACTGGTCAGCGTCAGGTTGTAGGGGATGCCGCCGGGAACCCGGATCAGCACTTTGCCTACGCCGTCCTGGGGTATCTTTCTGTAAGCCGGATAAATCTCAACCTTTTCCAGCAGCTTTTCCGTCGTGCCTTCCAGCAGTTCCATGCGGTTTCCTTCCGGATTGCGGCGGAAGATGCAGCTGTCGTCTTTGGCCAGCAGGAAATCGCCGGCAGTTTCCGACGTGCCGGGGCGGAAGGCCTTGACGTGATAGAAATAATCGCCGGCCAGGGCTTTGTCCATGCGGTAGCTGTAATCTACCTGCGGATCCAGCCCCGTTTCTTCCGGGTTTATGTAGAGCAGTCTGGCTACCGCCTTATCCAGTTTTTTGCCGCTGGTAATATAATAATCGGACAGGGCCTTGTCCTGCGCCGCCTTACGTACCGCTGCGGCTTTCGTCGCAGGCACGACCGCGCCGTCTTTATAAGCCGTCGTGGCGGAATCCGCTTTCCGGATTTCCGCTGCGCCGGCGCAGACCGGAACAGCCAGTACGGCGGCAAGGACAGACAGTGTTACAAGGCGCGCGGCCATCTGTTTCCATTTTTTCATGGTAAAGAACCTCCCCATCTGTATTTTGTAGTTTTTTAAGGAGACGGGTTACGCAGCGCCCCCTTAACATGTGGATTTACTGACACTCGATTTTTTATCTATTATAAATATAAAACAAATTTTTGACAAATGCATGGCAAAACCAAAGTTTCAAATAAAAAATGAAAAGTAAAAGCGAAACGTGAAAACAAAAAGTGAAAATAAAATATGAAAGTCCCCTGTTGTGCAACAGGGGACTTTGCATTAGGGAAGAGAAGTGAATTGTCCTATAGTATTATCCTTTAGAATCAGACTGTTTGCCGGCAATCAGAAGAATCCGGCTTTTACGGCGGTCAGATTACACCGGACGGAATCATTTGGGGGCCTGACCGTCATGCGGTCCGCGGTGTCCTCTCGGGGCAGGCGCGCCCTGGCCGGGGCCGGGACCGAAGCGGTGATGCGCTTTTTTCCACTGTTCTTTTTCTTCCGGAGTCATCTGTTTCCATTTTTTCCAGAATGCTTCCATGCGCTCCTGCTGGCGTTTATCCCGCTCCAGGAAGCGCTCTTTTTCTTCTTTGGTCATATTCCTGGTGCGTTCTTTCACCATCTTGTCATGTTTCTGTTTGAAATATTCATGACGTTCGTCTTCCGTCATTTTCGCGATTTTTTCCCGCTCGGCCTTTTTCGCCTCCTGGCGTTTCTCAAAGGCTTTCTTTTCGTCTTCGGTCATGTTTTTCATGCGTTCTTCGTTGACGCGGTGGATGAATTTTTCGGTGGCTTCGCGCCGCTCCCGGTCAGACATGCTCTGCCAGTTGGCAAAGAACTGCTCCCGTTCTTTTGCTAACTGCTGGCGCTGGTCTTTCGTCAGCTTGCCGGGACGGTGTTTCCTTTCACCGTGGATACCGGGTTTATGGCCGGGGCCGCCTTTGAGGCCTTTGCCGTCATGGGGACCGCGGAACTCACCGTCATGGTGCGGGCCATGGCCGTGGTGTCTGTGCATGCCGTGATGCGGGCCGTGTCTGTGCTGTCCGTCCTTATGGAAGCCAAAGGGCGGACGGCCTTTTTCCATATCCGGAGCCTGCTGTTCAATCTTGTTGTTATAATCCAGTCCCTGCTGCTGGGTCGCGGCGTCTTCTGCTTCCGTTGCGGCAAAAGCGGAACCTGCCAGTAAGGTAGCCATAACGCCTGCAGCGATCAAAGTTTTTTTCCAGTTCTTCATCATGTTCATCTCTCCTTCTCTTTTATATTATGTGTCTTCTGAGTCTTCCGAGTCAAGTTTTGCCAGATGGAACGGTCTATCCGGAGGGCCGGTTACAGGGTCGTATCCGGGCCGGACATCTGCCGTCCGGTTTTCCGGTTTTTCTCCGGTTCGCCTTTATATTATAGCCCAGATATGGCAAAATCATGTTTTTTCCGGAACAAAACTATGTTTTTCTTTTTACAGGTTTTGTTGTATAATTAACATGTATAAGTGTCTTTGTAACTTTGCGACGGGGGGCTTGCATATGAATAAGGTATTGATTGCTGACGATAACGCGCAGATAACGAAGGTATTAAAGGACTACGCCGGTAAGGAAGGCTGGGGCAGTTATATTGCCTATGACGGAGACGAGGCCCTGCGCCTGTTCCGGGAGTTTTCAAAAGAGATCTCCATCGTTTTCCTGGATGTGATGATGCCGAAAAAGGACGGTTTTTCCGTATGCAAGGCGATCCGCGCCATGTCCCAGGTGCCGGTTATCATGATTACGGCCCGGAGCGAGGACGCGGATAAGATCATGGGGCTGGACATCGGCGCGGACGATTATATTGTGAAACCCTTCAGCGCGGCGGAAGTCATGGCCCGGGCCCGGGCGATCCTGCGGCGCATCCCCCAGCAGGAGGAGAGCAAATCCCGCAAGCTGACCGTCGCCAACCTTACCATTGATATCGATAATTACATGGTCACCATTGACGATAACGAAGTGCCCCTGACCAAACGGGAAAAGGAACTGCTCTGGCTGCTGGCCTCCAATTCGAAGAAGGTTTTTTCCCGGGACAACCTGCTGGACAGCCTCTGGGGTTACGATTATTTCGGGGACAGCCGCACCGTGGATTCCCATATTAAACGGCTGCGGGCCAAGCTGGATGCCTATGAGCATCCCGGCTGGGCCGTAAAAACGATCTGGGGCGTAGGGTACCGTTTTGAAGTAGCGGAGAAGGAAACGGAAGGACGCAAACCGTAACGGGATTGCGCGCCGGTAACAAATATCCTGTGGTTTGAGCCGGTTTTACTGACGGCAGAATGGAGAAGGATATGTTTAAGAGTAAAATAGCTGCGAAGTTGGCGGCCTATTTTGCGCTGGCCGTTTTAGTATTTGCTTTTGTCATGGCTTTTTCTTTCGGGCACTTTTTCCGGGAGAACTTCATTGAGCGGCAGCAGCGCGGCCTGGCCTACCGGGCGGCGAGTGTGGCGGCCATTATGGGGGACAATCTGGAACGCTCCCGTTTGCGGGAAGCGCGGGAAGCCAGAGAGAAGAACGCGGGAGAAACTGCCGCCGGCACAGAAAACAAATCCGGCAGCGGAACGGAGGCCCCGGCTGTTTCCGGACAGAGCGCGAAAGCCGGTCCGGCTGCCGGAAGCAAGGCAGTCAATCCGGGCAGCCTGCTGCGTTCCCGCCGGCTGATCGCCTATGTAAATATTATTACGGCGGACGACGTGTGGGTGGCCAATAAGAATGGCGATATCGCCATGCGGACCCACATCAAGGAAGGCGACGACATGAAAGAGGCGCCCAGTTACGTCCGGGGCCACGTGGAACATCACAAAGGACCCCAGGGGCGGGGCATCCCTCCTGTTTTTGAAGGCACCACCACAGTCAATTCACTCCCCCAGACGTACCGGGACATGTTCCGCAAGGGGTTCAAGGGCGAATCCGCCGTGCGGGAAGAGTTTGACAAGCGGATCAACGAGATGATGGTCCTGGCCACGGCTCCCATCTATGACAAAAACGGGGGTGTGGAAGGGGTACTGATGCTGCGGGTGCCGGTATTCGGGCTGCGGCATGCTTTCCGGGAGGCGCTGGAGGTGTTCGGCGGCTGCCTGGTGCTGGCTCTGTTGCTGGCGCTGGCGACAGCCTGGTTCCTGTCCCTCAAGTTTACCAAACCGCTGAATACAATGAAAGACACGGCGGAAAAACTGGCAGCCGGGGACTACGCGGCCCGGTGCTATATACAGCAGAATGACGAGATCGGCGAACTGGCCGCCACCCTGGACAGCATGGCGGGGCGGTTGGAAGAAGCGGACCGGGAAACCAAAAAGACGGAAAAGATCAGGAAAGAATTCATCGCCAACATCTCCCATGAACTGCGCACTCCGGTGACGGTGGTGCGGGGCAGCCTGGAAGCGCTGCGCGACAAAGTGGTGACGGAACCGGCTGACGTGGAACGGTATTATGACACCATGTACGACGAGACCCTGTTCCTGCAGCGGCTGATCAACGACCTGCTGGATTTGTCCCGTCTGCAGAACGTAGACTTCCCCATAGAAAAAGAACCGCTGAACTTCTGCGAAGTGGTGCAGGGCGCGGTCCGCAGCGCGCGGCAGCTGGCCCGGGAAAAGAATATTACGGTCACCTGTGAAACAGATACGCCGATCTATAAAATGACCGGCGATTTCGGCCGGCTGAACCAGATGCTGATGATCTTTCTGGACAACGCCGTGAAGTTCAGCCCGGAAAACAGCAACGTGGAAGTGAAGCTGGCCAACCGGCGCCTGACCATCACCGACCACGGCCCCGGCATTAAGCCGGAAGACCTGCTGCATGTGTTTGACAGGTTCTATAAGACCCGTGGCGAAAACAATAAAACCGGAAGCGGCCTGGGCCTGGCTATTGCCCGGGAAATCGCGGAGCGGCATATCATCGCCTTACATATGCAAAGCGAGTACGGCAAGGGCGCCACGGCCGTGATGGAACTTCCGAAACCGGAAGAACTCACCGCGGAAGAAAAAGCGGAAATGGCGTAAGAGGTCTGTATATGGAATACGGATGCAGGAATAAAGTTGTTGTAATCAGCGGCGGTACCAGCGGCATCGGCCTGGCCGCCGCCCGGGCCTTCTGGAAGGACGGAGCTGCAGTCAGCATCGTCGGCAGGGACAGCGCGAAGGGTATGATCGCGCTGGCCGCCATTGCCGGCTGTAAAGACCCGGAAGCCGCGGTGTTCCCCGGCCTGCCGGAAGGAACAGATACGCTCAGCGCCGCAGAAGGTCTGGCTAATGACGGAGCCGGAACGCGGGACAGTTCCGTGCCGGGCACGGCGGAAGAGCTGGCAAGGCTGCGCTATATCCGGGCCGATGTAACAAAACCGGCGGACTGCCGCATGGCTGCGGCCATAGCGGCTTACTACGGGAAAGACCGCATCGATATCCTGGTGAACAGCGCCGGGATATATCAGGAAAAGCGGATAGAGAATGTTACGGTGGCGGATTACAACCGGATCATGGACGTGAACGTAAAAGGAACCCTGCTCATGATCCAGGCCTGCCAGCCGTACATGCTGCCCCACGGGGAAACGGAACCCGGAACGGTGCAGGACCGCTGCATCATCAACATAGCCAGCGACGCGGGGATCGGCGGGAATTACGGCTGCCCGGTGTACTGCGCGTCCAAAGGGGCGGTGGTGTCCCTGACCAAAGCGCTGGCGCTGGACTTTGCGCCGGACATCCGGGTCAACTGCATCTGCCCGGGGGACGTGGATACCCCCCTGCTGACAGCCCAGCTGGCGGCGGCAAAGGGAAGTTACACGAAAGAAGAAATGGGGGAAGGCTACCCGCTGGGCCGTATTGCGGCCGCGGAAGAAGTGGCCCATGTGATCTGCAGCATGGCGTCCCCGGCCAATTCCTTCATGACGGGAGCCGTCGTTCCCGTGGACGGCGGGCTGACCGCGATAGGATAAAGGAAAGAGATTTACGGTGTTTTGAAAAAAGTCCGGACGGTTTGCGGATTTTTTGCAGAATACGTTGTGTATACGATAGAGCGGGTTTGGAGGGATGAGCGTGGATAAAAACCAGCCGATTGGCGTGATCGATTCCGGCGTAGGCGGGCTCAGCGTATTGCGCGCGCTGCAGAAAGCCATGCCCCATGAAAAATTTTTGTATCTGGGAGATACGGCCCGGGCCCCGTACGGCACCCGCAGCCGGGAAACCATCACCGCCTTTGTGGCCGAGATGACGGACTGGCTGGAACAGAACGGGATAAAGCAGCTGGTTACCGCCTGCAATACCATAACCGTGCTGGGGACCGACGTGATCCGGGGCACCCATCCGTTTCCTGTGATCGGCATGTCCAAAGCGGCAAAGGAAGTCCTGGAAGCAACCGGGAACAAACACATCGGCCTGATGGCCACGGACTTTACGGTAAGCACCGGAGCGCACCGCCGGGAGATCCAGGCGGCGGACCCGGACGCGGAGCTCTACGGGGTGGGGTGCACGAAATTTGTACCCCTGATCGAGGGCAACCGCTTCGGCAGCCCGGAACTGAAGGAAGCCATCCATGAATACGCCGACGCCCTGAAAGCAAAAGAAGTGGATACCGTCATCCTGGGCTGTACCCATTACCCTTTTGTCAGGGAGTACCTGCAGGAAGCGTTCGGTCCGGGCGTGACCATTGTCGATCCGGCGGAGGCCACCGCCCTGCAGGCCAAAGCGGACCTGGAAGCCCGGGGACTGCTCCGGACTGAAGGGCAGGGCAGCTGCACGATCTGTTTTACCGGCGACGTGGGACTGGGGAAACGGCTGGCGGAGCGGATGCTGGACCCGGAAGCCTGCGATTTTAAGCAGGTGAAGCTGTAATCTGACGAATAATTTTCATGAATTTGGCACAATTTTATCCTTTTCACAGGTTTTATATGTTCGAAGGCAGAAAAACGTGCTATAATAATAAGAGTACTTTTGTCAGTATTTTAATTAACATAAACTACAAATCACAAAGGTGGTGAGATGTGCATGTCAATGTTAGATGATATCAAGGCGGCGGAAGCAGCAGCCGCGCAGGCAAAGAAAGAAGCCGCCCTGACGAGTCGCAATCTCCTGCGGGACGCGGAGGAGGCAGCAAACCAGCAGGCCGCTGCCATGATCACCGAGGCCCGCGCCGCTGCCAAGCAGACCGTTGCCAAGGCTGAAGCGCATGCCAGGGTCAAGGCAAAAGATCTGGTGGCAGAACGGGCAAGGGCAGACAGCGCCGTGGCGGCCGCCGCGGAGGCGAAACTCCCGGAGGCTGTTGCGTATATTGTAGAAAGGGTTGTGGTTTAGTATGCTGATAGCAATGAAAAAGGCGACGCTCTTCGCGCTGAAGGAAGACCGCGACGCCATTTTGCTTGCGCTGCAGAAAGACGGCAACATCATGCTCATTTCGGAAGGCGACAAAACCCAGACGCTCGAAGGAGCGGACAAGGTGGGCGACCAGATTGCCAAAGCAAAGGATGCCCTGAAATTTGTCGACCTGCACGGGAAAAAGGATTCCATGTTTGCCCCCCGGCTTCCGGTTTCCTACGACTCCTTCCTCCATGAATCGAAGGAAGGTTCGGAACTGGCGGACCAGATAGAGGCGCTTTCCGGCAAGATCATGTCCCTCAGGAATGAGGCATCGACCATGACGAGCCAGGTAGACGCCTTACAGCCGTGGACAGACCTGGATATTCCGCTGGAGCAGCTTGCGCCTACGGACGCCAGCGTGTATTTCGCGGGGTATCTGCCGGAACTGGAAAAGGAAGCGTTCCTGGAAGATATCAAAGAGCTGGCGGCGGAGCCCATCGTGCTGAAAGAAGCACCGGAGGGACGCGCCATGCTGATCTTCTGCCTGAAAGAAGACGCAGCCCAGCTCAAGCATTTCCTCAAAGCGCATGATTTTACCGACGTTGTCTTTCCCAAGCGCACGGGACTGGTTTCGGAGATCGCCGTAGATCTTACGGAGGCCGCCCGGGTGAAAAACTTACGCGCCGACGAGCTGGAAGCGGAGGCCAAAAAAATTGCCGAAAGCAAGGCCGAGCTTCAGTTATATTATGACCAGCTGACGGCGAAAGAAGAACGCCTGGCCAATGGCGGTGTGGAGACCGAAAAGACCTTCTACATGGAAGGCTGGGTCCGGAACGACCGCACAGTCCAGGTAGAGAGGGCTATCCGGAGCGTGACGGACGCGTACCAGATCGAGTTCAACGATCCGGCCGAAGGCGAAATTCCGCCTACGGAAATGGAAAACAATTCCTTCGTAAAGCCCTATGAATCAGTTATCGAACTGTATTCCCGGCCCCAGGCGGGCAGCATTGACCCGGATTTCCTGATGGCGCCGTTCCATTTTATCTTCTTCGGCATGATGCTCTCGGACGCAGGCTACGGCCTGGTGCTCACAATCGGGCTCCTGATCGCCATGAAGCTGGTCAAGCCCCAGGGTTTTGCCGGCAAGCTGGGCATGGTCATCCTGTTCGGCAGCATCTCCACTGTTATCTGGGGAGCGCTCTTCGGAGGCTGGTTCGGACTGGAACTGCATCCGCTGCTCTTCGTGCCCATGAAAGAGCCGTTGAAGATGCTGGCTCTCTGCTTCGGGCTGGGTGTCCTGCACCTGGTCTGCGGCATGTTGCTGAAGGCCTACATGCTCATCCGGGACGGGGATGTCTTCGGAGCCTTCTGTGACGAAATCAGCTGGCTGATCATGTTTGCGGGATTCTTCTGCATGGCCTTTGTACCGGGACCGGTCGGCAAATATCTGGCCCTGGCAGGCGCCGCCATCATCGTGCTGACGGGCGGACGCGACAAGAAAGGCATCCCGGCCAAACTGATGGGAGGCCTGCTCAGCCTCTACAACATCAGCGGGTACATGAGCGACCTGCTGAGCTACTCCCGAATCTTTGCGCTGGGCCTGGCCACGGGCGTTATCGCCATGGTTATCAACACCATCGCGCAGATGCTCATGGAGGCGGGACCGGTCGGCACAGCCGTAG
>Ga0326513_10003470_pt1 | contig 11422 bp, 13 predicted proteins | sample 2_2465_0518_D_FD_203654 | JGI IMG/M metagenome (GOLD analysis project Ga0326513, IMG submission 203654) | Bovine rumen microbial communities from UC Davis, California, United States - 2_2465_0518 | ecosystem: Host-associated > Mammals > Digestive system > Stomach > Rumen | place: USA... | reverse complement strand
CGGTGCGTTCGTGCTGGAAATCCTGCGGCGAAAGTTTCAGCATTGCAGATGCCGGAAAGACTATACCGAAAGTCTCCGGTCTGTCTATGCAATGGAGATTCAGGCCGACAATGTAAACGTAGCGATTGAGAATGTGACCGCCTTATGCCGAGAGTATTTCAAACCGACAGCAGAAGAGACCGATATAATCAAAAATCACATTATACAGGCAGACAGCTTGAAAGTAATGCGAATGATGGCAGAACTCGAAGAAGAACAGAGAAGAGACAGGGCATAATGCTCTGTCTCTCTTTTAGTTTTGATAAAGTTGTGGTCAGATTCGCTCGTTAACTAAGTAGCCGAACTCAATTCATTCCACGTTAAACGGCTTGAAATCGATATAATCCAGATCATATAGAAAGCACTCGTCCTCGGTCAAGGGATGGGTGTATGCGATGATATCATAGTATCTGCCTGTCGGATCATCCCTGCGTTCGACCACGTTTTTCGGCTGCGCTCCTGGGCTGTATCCTCTCAGCCGCATTCCGTAATAGTATCTATATGTCGGCATTGTCTATCCTCCCATCATACCAGACAAACGTGTCCGGCTATTGCCTGTTCAATCTTGGCATCCTCGATGCCGATATACCGCCGGGTGATGGTCGGGCTGCTGTGTTGCAGAAGATGCTGAACCAGCACGATATCATGCCCAGAAGCGTTATAGATGTCCGTGGCGTACCACTTGCGGAAAGAGTGGGTGCTGATATTGGACAGCCCCAGAAGGTCACACACGGCCTTCAGATTGCGCTGTACGACACGCACCTTGATCGGGAACAGAAGGTCGGTCGGTTCGATGTGGTTGGCCTTGGCGTAGTCGCAGAAGAAGGTGTAAATCGCATCGGGGACGGTGAAGTGCCGTTTCTTCCCGGTCTTCTCCTCGGTGATGTTCAGTCGGTAACGGTTCCCGTCTTTCACGATGTCGGAGAGATGGAGCCGGAGAACATCCCCGATCCGCATTCCCAGGTTGGCCTCGGCTACCAGAACGGCAGCACACCGGGGGTTGGCTCTCAGAGAACCAGACCCCTCCCGCATGGTGGCGATGATCAGCTTATACTGTTCTGTCGTGAGGGCTTGCATTATATCGCCTCCTCGCTGATCTTCCGCTCGGCCTCGGCCTTGGCGTAGAACGCTTTTCTGATTCTGGTATCCAGACCGTAAACCTTGTTATTGTTGGTCAAGCACTTGTTATTCCACTTGTGCCATTGCTTACTGCCGCCGATACAGGCGTCCCGCTCCCGCTCCAGATACTCTTGATAATCAATCAACTGTTCTCGCTGATTCTGCCATTGCAGAATATCTTCCTCGCATTGCTCGACCTTTGCGGTCAGCTTGTTTAGCTGTTCCTCATGTTTCCGCAGAACTGCCGCCTGTCGTGCCTGTTCCGCTTCCAGCTTAAGCCGCTGCTTCTCTTCCCGTAGCTGGGCCAGGTGCATCTCTCTAAGGGCTTTCTCATGGGCCAGAAGGGCCTCTCGCTGTTCCCTCTGCTCACGGGCTACCCTTTCCCTTTCCTCTCGATCCCGCCGCATCTCGGCCTCTATACGGGCCTGTCGTGCCGCTTCCCGTTTCCGGGCTTTCGCTGCCGTCCCCTGTTTGATTAGTTCCGCTACCAGATAAAAGCAGAAGGTTATAAATAAAATTGTGATCATGTTATACCCCTTTCGTTGTGTTCAGTTATTGTTCTTCGTCTTCGTCTTCAAAAAACCAAGAGTAATCAACTTTTGGCTTCTCCTCCTCGGCTGGCTGGGCCTCGGTGGTGGGCTGGTGGTTCCGGATGTACTCACGGAGAGCGGACTTGATGACCGTTTGCCGCTGCTTCCCTTCGAGAAATTGCAGAATATCCGCATCGGTTGACTTCTGAAGTTTTACGCCGATGAACACGGTGTTTTCTTTCTGCCATTTTCGTTTGGCTTCGCTCTCGTAGTATTTGCGCTCCTCTTCTGACATTTCTTCCCCTCCTGATGGAAAAAGATAGTCAGATTTTACCACATCATTCGTCATAATGTCACCCCCTTTCTATAACATAAACGAACGGGCGAACCCGGATAGCATCCCAGAAGCAACCGCAGACAGGAACACGGACAACCGCCGCATAAGTGATGAATAATTATTCATTCTTTCGCCCTCCTTCTGTCAATCTGCCAGGTCTTTGATGTGATGCCGCCCGTTTTCATCAATTACAACGGTCTTTCTGAGCGGCAGAAGTATTGCGTCCATCATGTTCATATGTCCGTTATAATAGCAATTTTGACCAAGATCACCAGGGCCATAGCATGGAAACCACCTCAGGCCCGGTTCCGCTCCGTGTTCGATACAGTCGAGCCGCTGGACATCAAGCACCCGTAGAGCATGGGCGAACATTTCGTCTTGCCCGTTAGCTGCTGTCGGCTTCTGGGTCTGTTTACAACTGACGCCACCAGGGCAGACAAACTCCCGATCTTTTCCGGCGTGTTCGCAGAGGCTTACACAGTTCTTGCAATTATCGTATTTTATCATTGTTTTTCCCTTTCTCCCCGTGTAGCCGATAGGACATCTTTGATATTGTTTTGTCGGTTAGGCAATCTTTTGGCCGTTCTCAATGATCTTCGTGCCGTTCTTGTACATGGCAAGCATTTTTCTTTCGTCAGTGTTCATAGCAAGCGCATTTGTCACACTGTCGAAGTATTCCCGGACGGTCTGCGCGTTCTCGATGGGGAGAAGGTAAGATTTACTCCAGACGGGCGGAGCAGAAGCAGATTGCCCGGGAATATAATACTCAACTTCAAAATATATGCTCTTCCCGTCATACCAATCTGCGGCGGTGGCTTTGTATCCGCTTGTCCATCTTTCAATGTTCATTGCATTTCCTTTCTCCCCGTAACGCCTGATAGGTCAGCGGTTTTTGTGTATGTGGTCGGGTTATCTGATCTCAGAAGACGCACCCAGCGTCAGCCGGGGCAAGTGTTACGATCTCGCACTGTTCCCGCTCTTCCTCGCTCTCGATGATTCCGGCGAGGTAGTCAGCAAAGCGGATTGTTTCGTTGCTCTCTTCCGGGTTTTCGATTGGCTGACCGAAGGGGCCGTGTGTGCGGTTCCACTCGCCAAAACTGCGGATATGCTGGACGAGGCCCCCGTCACCGTCTCCGAGGTCGTAGCGCCCTTCATATTCGAGCGGTTCACCCTCAAAATCAACGCCGGAGATCGTGAACTCTGTCTTGTAGTACCATCCCCGCCCGTGGTCGGTTTCTCTGGTTTCGTGCTGTTCCTTGTCGAGCGTGTGCAGGATGTTTTCCGCTGCTGTGACCGACAGAATCAACTCACCGTCTTCGTAGTCAGAGAAGGCCGGGTGCTCGCTCCACATGATCGTAACTATCGGCTGATCCGCTTTGATCGGGTGGGCTTCCTGCTCGGCCCTGATGAGCCGCTGACCGTGTACACGCTGCGCAAGGTAGATCTCACGCTGCCGCAACTCTTCCTCATGCTCTGCGGCTTTCCGTGCGTTCTCGGCTTCCTGCCGCTGGAGGTCGATCTGTTCGAGGTCTTCGGCGGTGGGCTGTCCGGGGTCGGTCATGGCTTCAAGCTCTGCCAGCTTCGTCGCGGATCTCTCGCGCTCCTGCCGGACGTACTCAAAACGACCAGGCCAGCGCTCGAAGCCGGAAAGCTCCTTGTCATTATAGGCAATCTCGGCTTTCAGTTCGCGGATTTTCGCCTTTGCTGCCGCATAGCGGAAGTACTTATAAAGCGGATGATCCAGTGTAATATATGCATGGTCTTCTTCAAAATAATCCGTGTAGCTGTCGCTATCGTTTTCAACGGGGAGAAGGTCGCGGGGTAGGCCGTTATAATCCTTCGCGTAAATGCTGACGCTCGGCGCGTGGTCGGCGTTGTTGTCGAGACTGTACCCGCAGCGGATCAGCCGCCCGCCGTCAATCTTGATGCCATTCCAATAAATGCGGATGTGGTCTTGCTGGGTTCCCTGGTCTTTCTGCGTGGCCTTGGTGGCCTTGCTGGCCTTGGGTGCGGCCTCGGTGCTGTTGGCGGTCTTCTCGCTGCCCTGGCCCTCGATAGCGGCCCGGACGGCTTCCTCGGTGGCGTATCCATACCACACACGCTTGACGCCATGCCAGCGGAAACGCAGAGCCTTCAGAGCGTCCCGCACTTCTGCGGAGGGCTTGCCATCAAAAGCAATTTCAAGGCTGTTGTATTGGCTGTTGTTGGTGATTGTGTAGTTCATTGTTATAGCTCCTTTTATAATGTGTTGGCCCTGTGTGGGCTGGGGTGGGGCCGCTTTAGGCGTGGCCCCTCTTGGCCGCCGCTGTGGGTTAGATGATTTCCCAGTAATCGCCCATCTTCTCAATCTGATAACCGAGGGAGGCGGCTACTTCCTGGGCCTGTTCTAATGTGCGATAGCTGCGGCCCGTGGTCGGGTTGGTTCCCCGGTGGTTGTCTAATACCTGTTGGATGCAATAGCGGCGGCTCTTGCCGCATCCGATAACTTGGATGGCGTAATACATTTTTTTCCCTTTCTGCCCTCTGTCGGGGCTGCCGTCCGGTGTCTCCGGCTCGGCTTGGCTTGGTGTTCGGTTCGGTTTAACCGCTTCATGATTGGAGTATACCACATCGGTTAAACCGCTGTCAAGCATTTTTTATCGGTTTAACCGAAAATTTTTGAGAGGTTCAACCGATGCGGTTTAACCGCTCTTTTCCTGCGGGCTGTGCGTCCCCTGTGCGCTCTGGATGCGATCAGCTATGCACACGGTCTGCCGCATCCTGTGCCGCCCGTCCTGCGCTGTTCCTGCGCTCGTGGTCGTGCCTGTGATCGGTGCGGTCGTGGTCACGGTCACCACCTCCGCAGCCCAGGGCCTCAGAGTTACCAAACCTTCCCCCACATCTGCACCATTTCCAGTGCAACGCTGTGCAATGAGTCCCCACATTGAACTTGATTCAGCGCATCAATCACCACATTGCCACCACATTGCATCGGATTCTGTGCATTGTGTGGGTGTGGTAACTCTGACACCGTGTCAGCGTTCATCAAAACCCTGTAATTCATCCGACAAAATACAGGGTTTTAGCTCTCTAACTATGAAAAATTGCGTGTTTTGTATGAAATGCGCAACGAATAGTCCGCTTTTTGCGCTGTTTTGGCGTGGATCGGGCGGCTATGCCATGCCCGGCGGGGGATATGCGAGGCCAGGAGCGGGCGGGGTTACCCTCACGCCGATTCGCCAGAACAAAAAAGTCACCTTCAGATAATTCAGAATTTCTGAAAAATCTCCGATAGCAAAAAAGTATGGTTACATGAGATTGTGGAATTTCGTGTAAGTATGGATACACGAAAAATTTTCCAAAAATGAAAAAGATCAGAGGCATGATTCTCTGGCTTTTATTCTGAGGGCATTGTAGGGGCTGTGAGTGTGGTGTGAGTGTTTGGAAGGGATTTATCCCTCTGGAAACCGTAGGAGCGTTCTGAGGGCCGTTATGGCGGCGAGAGGGCTTGTCTGGTAGAAAACCGTGGATGCATTTCCCTTTGAGGAAACCCAGAGTGGTATTTTCCATTTTGGAAACCGTGATGTATTTTTCTTATGGCATCCTCAGAGCATCGTCTGATATTCTTCTGATATCCTCTTGGGAAACGCTTTGGTAATTGCCCTGTCGATGTCAGTGCAGCCACAATCGCATGGGCCGACTTTTTTCTTTCTTTATTTTCTTTCTTTTTTTATTCTTCTATATATATTCTTAGATTGTTGTTGAAGTGCTTGTTGATTTGCTTGTTGGTCTACAGTTGTAGACTGCGCTGGAAGCCCCTATTTTGTTGGGTTTTTTGAGGGTCGCTTGCTTGTTGATTTGCTTGTTGAAGAGTTTGTTGCTTGTTTGTTGCTCAGTGTGTTGATAGTAAAAATGGAGATGCCCACAAAGCCCCGTATTTAGGGCGTTTATGGCACATCTCCAGCTTGTTGAATACTTTGTTGATGGGGTCAAAAAAAGGTACGCTTTGTAATATTTGGGATATGTTTTGTATATTGAAAAGTAACGCCTGTACACTGCCAATTCTTAAGATGATGTTTTTCTGGTTTTTTGGGTCTTTGGAGGGGGTGTTTCGCCGCTTTACAGAGGGTTCTTGTCTGGTTTATAATCGGGAAAACCGAGAATGAGAGGGAAATGAGCATGGAAGAGTTAGAGAAGGTCGCACGGAAACTGATAGCGATGGACAACCCGGTTGCGTACATGGACGCATTCGAGGTCTGCCGGGAGTTGGAGGTTTTGGATTCGGTCAAGGTCGAGGGGACGGGCCGAAGGGATCACGGGACTATCGTCTATGATGAGGACAACTTCAGACTGGCTCACGAACTGAACCGAAAGATTCGAGCCGGGGCGAATGGTCTGCTTCGGATCGGGGTGGACGCTGATGAGATGCAGGAGTTGTATTACAAGACACACTTGTTTGATGCACCGCATTACTTTGATTCCTTTTGCATTTACATTGAGAAAGATCGGGCAATTGAGAAGCAGTTTTATCTCCCACGCCGGAAACAGCTAAAGCGATGTGCTGACGGGATCCAACTGCTGGAAGAGGGGAAACTGCACACGCTTGCAATCAGCCTGGCTCCTGGTGTTGGAAAGACAACGCTGGCTGAGTTCGGGCTGGCATGGACTTGTGGACGGAATCCTTTCCTTGGCAACCTCATTGGTTCGCACAATAACTCGTTCCTGACGGGTGTATACGGGGAGATGCTGCGAATTTTCGATCCTGTCGGTGAATATCGGTGGTCAGATGTCTTCCCTGGCCTCTCGGTCATCAATACGAACGCAAAGGATTTGATGATCGGCATTGGATATGACCGCAGTGATGACATGAGGTTCAAGACGCTCCAGTGCGGTGGCTCCCTCGGTTCGCAGCTTGCTGGTAGAGTAAGAGCATCCAACTGGTTGTACCTGGATGACCCGGTCGATGGAATTGAAACCGCAATGAACAAGGAGCGGCTCGACAAGCTGTGGCAGACGGTCTACACGGACTTCTTCCAGAGGGCAATCGGTGACAGGGTGAAGAGGCTGGTCATCGGCACAAGATGGTCACTGAACGATCCAATTGGTCGGCTCGAACAATATTATGACGGGGATCCCGGTGCTATGTTCATTCGAGAGCCTGTTCTGGATGAGAACGAGGAAAGCCGATTTTGTTATCCGTATGGCCTTGGGTACACAACTGAGGTTCTTCTGAAGCAACGAGACATGATGGACGAGCCGTCATGGCTTGCCATCTATCAACAGGAGCCGATTGAGAGGGAAGGGCAGCTTTATGCACCGGAAGAACTCCGGCGGTACTTTGATCTTCCTGATAAAGAGCCGGACTCAATCCTTGCAATTTGCGATACGAAAGAACAAGGATCTGACTATTGTGTTTGCCCGGTCTTTTATCAGTATGGAAATGACTTCTATTTGGAAAGCGTCATCTGTGATAATAGTAAGGTCGAGGTTGTGCAAGAGCGAGTTGCACAGATTCTTATGACGCATCATGTGAAGCAGTGCCGTATTGAATCAAACCGTGGCGGTACTATATTTGCTCAAAACGTAGAGAAGAGATTGAAAGAACTTGGTGGTTTTACAAGCATTAGTACGAAGTGGACGCAAAGTAATAAAGCTACCAGGGTGCAAATAAACAGTGCGCTTGTAAAGGAACGTGTTTTGTTTAAGGATGAATCTCTTTATTCTAAAAACCGAGAGTATCGAGATTTCATGATTCAGACAACTTCGTATTCTATGATGGGGAAAAATAAGCATGATGATACTGTGGATGCTCTTGCGCTATTTGTCGATTGGCAAATGTCAGATCGAGCAAATATAGCAACGATTGTAAAAAGGCCGTTTTGATATCTATTCAGTTGCAAAATTGAATTGTGTTTGGGATTTATTGCTTGATACTATATGTTGCGTTTGATATAATACAGAGTAAGATAAAAGGTACTTTGCATGGGTTGTCCTCCTTTCCTGATCAGATATCTCACGGTTGCTGGCACGGATTTTCTTAACGATGGTCGGATGCCGTGTTGTAGAGTGGAAGGAAGCAGCGGCGTGAAAATCGCCTAATAAGATTGAGGTATGTGCTATGCCCGAAGATGTGAAAAAACTTATTGAGGAAATTGTCCAACGTAGGCATGAAGCTACAGTTAAGTTGGAAAACGGTAATTGGGTTGTAGCTGAATCCGCAAGATGGATTGTCTATAACGAAGGGAAACCGAAATACAATAAGTGATGTAGACTAATGGCATAGCTATTAGAGAGCCTATAAAGGCCGTAGATGAGTGATTCATTTACGGTCTTTTTCTATTTTGTGGGGTGGAATTGTGGACGAATTTGAAAATAAAACGCCTGTGATTCGCAATGACCTTTTCGGTCGGCTGGACATTTATGCGTCCTTTGATGATATCACAGCGGATAATATCAAAGAGGAACTGAACTCTGCCCTCGTTTTTCATGTCAGGAATATGCTCCAGGAGGAGTTCCTTTACTGGTACAGACGGAATGTTATGCCTATTCTGCATCGTCAGAAAGAGGTTCGTGATGACATTCTGAACCGAGTGCCTGTGAACATCGCCGCATCTGTGGTTGAGTTTAAGAACGGGTATTTCCTGACGCAGCCAGCGTTCTATGTTGGGCGGCGTAAAGGCGTTCAGAAAAAGGTAAAGGACATGAACGAGTACCTTTACCGTTCTGGGAAGACCAATGCCGACAACAAAGCGGCAGACTGGTTCCACACGGTCGGCAAGGGCGTGATCTTTGTCGAACCGTCCGATGAGGCCGGGGTTCCGTACCACGCCTACGCACTCGACCCACGTTCCGCATTCGTTGTGTATTCCCTCAAACCGGGTCATAAGCCTGTCATGGGCGTCAACTTTGTTGTTACTGATGGCAAGGCCCGCTTTGATGTGTTCACTGAGCAGTATGTATTCCATATGTCCGGCGTAACAACTGGAAAGATGATCACATATGAGAACAACTGCAACTTCCTTGCGACTGCTGTGAATCTGGAAAGTGTTGAGCCGAATGTGCTTGGCAAGATCCCCATCATCGAATATCGGTACAACAATGTAAATATGTCTTCCTTTGAGAGCGCAATTCCTCTCATTGACGAGATCTCGAATATCTACTCGAACGCTTGTGATGGTGTAGAGCAATTCATTCAATCTCTTGCGATTGCGGTGAACTGCGAGTTCCCGGAGAACACAACGATTACCGACATCCGCAAGGCCGGAATGATCGCACTTCGGTCTATTGGGGAGAACAAAGCCGATTTCAAGGTTTTGTCCGAGCAGCTTGATCAGAGTCAGACGAAGACGCTAATTGATAGCCTGTATGATGAGATCCTCCGTATTTGTGCTATGCCGAGCAGAAGCAATGGCGGCTCGACCTATGATACAACGGGTGCTGCCGTATTAGCGAATTTCGGATGGTATCAGGCTGACGCCGCAGCAAGAAATACGGAGGATCTTTTCAAGGAATCTAACAGGCAGTTTGACGCCATCGTGGTTGAGATTCTGAAGCGCAAGCAGTTGGTTGATATCGACCTTTCTGATTTCGAACTGTCCTTTGTCCGAAACGAAACTGCGAATGTTCAGAGCAAGGCTCAGGCGTTCCAGACGCTCATGTCTGCTGGTCTGCATCCTGAGTTGGCTGCGGCAAAGTCCGGTATCTCCAGTGATCCTGTTAAGGATATGAAGATGAGTGAGAAGTGGCTTGAGATGATCTGGGGCAACCCGGACAAAGTGGTCGAGGCCGAGCAGACTGACGGTGGTCAGGGTGAGGCCAAGATTGTCGAAGAAGATGCTGACAACGGAGAAAACGATACTGGTGGTGCTGTGTGAGGACACTTCGGCTTAAGAACGTAATTTACTTCCCGAGTTTCAACTGTGTTGGCGGTGTGGAAACCTACTGCTATGAGATGGGGCTGAAGTTCGGAAAAGATTACGACATCACTGTTCTGTATCAAAATGGCGATGCAGACATGATGAAGCATATAGCCGAAGTTGCAAGGGTTATCCGATACAATCCCGGAGATAAGATCATTTGCGATGTGTTCATCTTCGGGTTGGGATATGACATTCTGGATAATGTTGAGGCTAAAGAGTATATCCAGACATTTCACGCAGACTATATAAACAGGCATCTCAATCCATGCCAAAGCCCTAAAATCACCAAGCGGTTCGGCGTAGCTGATAACACAACGAACGGAATCCGGGAACATTACGAATGGGCAAGAGATATCGTTACGATGTATAACCCGTACACGGTTAAGAAACCAAAGAAAGTTCTGAATCTAATCTCTGCTACCAGACTGACCCCTGAGAAGGGCTTTGACCGCATGGTGAAATTAGCAGACGCTTTGGACGATGCTGGCATTCCGTTTCATTGGACAGTGTATACGGACATACCGAGAAAGTTTCCAAACAAGAGCGTATCAATTATGGAACACCGTTTGGACATTCTCGACTTCATAGCTGATGCTGATTATTTGGTTCAGCTTTCTGACACTGAGGGCTATTCATATAGCATTGTAGAGGCATTGTCCGTTGGAACTCCTGTCATCTGCACGGAGATTCCTGTGGCACAAGAGCAAGAGATTGTGGACGGCGTTACGGGATTTATTCTTCCGTTTGATATGAGCCGAATACCAGTAAAGGAGATTTATAAGGGTATGAGAAGGAAAAAGGTTGAACCGAAGGAGAGCAATTATGATGAGGTTCTTGCTCCCGGAAAAGCCGAGATCGAAAAGGATCTGAAGAAGAAAACCACTGTCCTTGTCAAAAAGGTTTATGTTGACCTTCAGTTTGACAAGCAGATGAACCCAGGCGAGAAGTTCGATGTTGACCGCAAACGTGCCGAGCATCTGGAGGGCCTTGGCCTGGTAGAAATTCTGGAGTGATATCATGAACAGCATTCTGCCGTTTGACGAATTGAACCGACTGACGGTGGATGTGCAGGAGCGGTTTTCGGAAGGACGGGTAACTGCCGAGGATGAGGACGATATCATTGATATGCTCTTCGACTTCTTCCTGCTTGCCTATGCAATGGGCAACAGCGTGACGAGCGAAAACCTGGCTTTTGATTATGCACCTCCTGTTGGTGAAGTCATGAATGTTGTAGACGCAAAGGTGGCTGGCAAGACATGGAGAGACCGAGTCAAGGACTACTTCGCCAAGGCAAGAAACGGGGAGATTCGGATCTCCGGCCCGGAGACTGCAATGCCACAGCGAGAGGAAATAAGCGGTTCTTCCGAGCAGAGCGGTCAAACAGAGACCGTGGAGAGCGGCGGCGTGAGTTTGGAAGAGGCTATTATTCGGATTGCCGAAACCGAAATGCACCGGGATGCGAACATGGCGGCACTGGATACTGCGAAGAAAGCCGGAGC
>Ga0326513_10003469_pt1 | contig 11425 bp, 22 predicted proteins | sample 2_2465_0518_D_FD_203654 | JGI IMG/M metagenome (GOLD analysis project Ga0326513, IMG submission 203654) | Bovine rumen microbial communities from UC Davis, California, United States - 2_2465_0518 | ecosystem: Host-associated > Mammals > Digestive system > Stomach > Rumen | place: USA... | reverse complement strand
TCGGCTTTGGATCTTTCCAGCTATATCGCCGCGCAGCTTTTCGTATACATGAACACGACGGAATTTTATTGTGACGACTACGACATAGGCGACGCGTTTGTCGGACAGACAGTAAAGCCGCTTCTGGAGATGGAAGTGGACGCGGGCGGCGGTCTTTACGATACCATAGATAGAAATTTGTTCTAGGGGGCGCGCATGGAACCGACAATTTATTATAAACCTAGTATTTGCAAGGGCGCGGGGATTTACAAGACCGGGGCCGAAGGCGGCGGCGGTGGTGGTAATAATTTACAGAAAGTTGTAATAAGTCCGCCTACTAATTATGCGGCGTTAATAGACAATAATGGATATATTGGCGAACTTTTTAGGAATGACGGGACTAATGTATACGCTCTAAAAAATGCCAGTGCTGATTATAGCGGTAAAGGGTTGGGGCAAGTTACTATTCCAATTAAAATAATTTCTCAAGCAATTATAAACGGAAGAACATACAAAACAACGCGGTTAGGAAATAAAGAATTTATTTGTAGCAACTTGAAAGAAATATTTGATTTTGAGTTGGTATTTAACGATGCAGCAAAAACGCAGTGCTGCTATTGGTTAAATGACCCAAATAATGAAGATTATGGGCTTTTATATAACGGATGGGCGGCAACAGAAATTAACAATAAGTTGAAGGATGGTTGGAGAGTTGCGGAAAGAAACGATTTCTTTTTCTTACGGGATAATTATGACTTTGTTAAATATTTGTACAACGTAAACAGCTGGGGTAGTCAAGATTATTTAAAAACTGATTTTTACGAATTGAATATATCGCCTTATGGATACGCGTATGGTTCTGAATGGTCTGGAGGTAATATTGGCTTTAAAGGATTTGGAATAAATAATACTTGGTGGTCGACAAATTTAGATTCAGATAATAACCAGCAATTTTCAAATGCGACGTATTCATCAATGATGACATCATACAATTTTGAACCACGAACAAACTATTTCTACATCCGGCTGGTACGAGATATAGCAAATTACTAGCATAGAAAACGCGAACCCCGCGCCAAATTCATGACGCGGGGCCCAACGTTTGCCGGCTGGTTTTGCTGGCATAAAAAACAGGCGGGAATTTAGCAACCGTTACGGCTTTATGACCGCCCCCGGACATTTTAAACGTGGCTTAAAACGCCGGTGTTTTTCTATATCCTAATATAACTTAATAAAACCCCTAAAACAACCCCTAAACGACAACTAAACGCCCAAAACGGGCGTTTTTTTATATATTAAAGCTATCCAAAGCGAGGTAACGGCCGCTTTGGGGCTGGTTTTGCGGCCAACCGTCGGCACTGAACAACGGAGAAGCCTGGACGGGCGCGAATTTTTGAGGGAACGCCCCGCGCTTTAAAACATGCGGGAAACGACGCGCCACGCGACACGGGGAACACGCAAGACAGGACATAGAGCCGCGCCCGGACAAACTCCGGCGAAATGGCCGTAAAAGCGGCGGCGGTGTACTATGTCCGGGGGGCTTGGCTAATCCATACGCATACGGGAGAAGCGACGCCGCAACCGGCCAACCGCGAAAAGGTTTTTTTTTCTTTCGTGGGGGGCTGGGGGGCGAACTATCCACCACACCGAAAGAAGCGCGAAACGCTTCGCCGTTCCCCTCACATTGCGCGGCGTCTGGGCCGCGCCATTACATAGGGCGGCCCCGTCCATACCTCACACACAACAAAACGGGGCCGTCCTCGCCGTGAGGTCGGGCGCGGATGATCCACGCTTACAACGTCCAGAAATGCGGCCGACCTCCGGCGGCGGTTCGACCCCCAAAAAAAATTTATGTGTAAACATTCGCGGAGCGCGGCCAATTTTCGGACGCCTTTAATTTGTCCGTCAAAAGCGCCGGGGCCATGTTCCCCGCTTACAAATCGACGATTCCCGCCGCCTGGCTGTTGCGCGCCCAGCTGCTTGCCGTCCGAAAATTTGCCGATGTTGGCACAGAAGCGGCTTTAATTCCAAATTGGAATAGCGAAAAGAAAAAATTACTTGCCATGTGGTGTAAAAGTGTGTATATTTGTGTATGTGGGTGCAATTCCGCGCCCGCAAAACGAAAAGGCTGGTTTATTATGGCAATGAACTTACATTTTGAACTCGAAAAAAACGAAAAGCTATATTTTCGATTTAATCGTTTAAATCTTTGTGGATCTACGGGACTAGCTTTTATTTTCGGCCCCGAAGATTTGAAAGAATTTCAATTCTCACTTATAAAAATTTCTCAATTTATCGACGATGAAACGGAATTTGAATTTTTTATTTATCTAGATAAAGAAGTAAACGGCCGTTTTCAAGATACTTATAAAAGCGAACTTTTTAAAGGCTGGAAAGACATATTTTTCCAATTTGCAAATTTAACTTTCAAATACAAGGAGTAAAACAAAATGACAGAAAACACACGAAAGCAAATTATTATAAACCCGCGCGTCATGGCCGCGGCAAAGATCATTTACAAGGGCGGGGCGTTCATAAATTCCAGCGATTCCCGCTTTTTGCGGGACGTTTTAGAAACTATCGCAAACAAGGTAAAAAAGGCGGTGAGAAAATGACTAAAATTTTTTTTGTACTTGTTATTGTGGCGTTGCATGGCGGCGTAAATACGGATCTAAAATTTAATGATTTACACCATTGTGAAGCTGTAAAGAAAGAAATTTCAACTATAAATAGAAATGTATCTTTATGTTGTATTGAAATGCAAAAAACAAAAAAGGAAATAAAGTGTAGAATCAACAAAAAATCTTATGATATTACGGGTAATTTTAACGGTGCGCGTATTAGATTTGATAATATTTTTACTGATAATGTGAATTGTGAAATATACGAATAATGCGGGGTATAAAATGAAGTTTGTCAAGGTCAAAGAATTACAAATAAATTTAGACGAAATTCTTTATATAAAAAGAATGGAAAACCGAAAAGAATTTACTAATAGAATAGACTATTTTTTCACAATCATTTTTAAATCTGGCGCGTGGCTTGATATTGGTCTGGAAGAATATCTAATTTTAGACAACATTCTTTTTAAAGAATCTTACAACAACGGTGAGGCTTAAATATGAAATTTAAAGCAATTATTACAAATAGGTCGGGCGAAAAAATAATTTTAGATCTTTATTGTAGAGAATATCACGCAAACAAATTAAATTACGTCCTTTCTAGAACGCTCGACCGTTCCGTTTATCTTGACGCGGCGGTTGTCGCCGTGGATCAAGTCGAAACGACGGCCGCGACGGTTCCACGTCGAAACCGTTCGCCCAGATTGCCCAATACAAAAAAGTTAATAGAGGGGGCAAAATGAAACAGGAAAAAGAAAAGAAAAAATTTGTCTTTGTAACGTGCCCGGTATGCGGTTGCGAAACTATCGCGAACACGCGCGAAATAGAAAACAGGTGTGATATTTGCCATCACTATTTTGAGTGGGGTTTTCAGATCCACGCGGGGGACGCATGAAAAAATTGGACGCATATAAATGCAAGCTTTGCGGCCGCCTGGAATACTACGACGGCGGCGCGGTGTTAATGCCGTTTATGTTGGATTGCCCGGCATGTGGGTGTAAGAACGCGCTGGAACGCGACGCCAACGAAAAAGTAAAAGTATTTAAAATTTGAGGCTCGGGAAAGCAAAACTGGCGCTCCCGGTTCGCCGGGGGCGCTTGCTTTTTTTCCTGGAATGGTTTATATTTATAGAAAAAGAGGTGAAAAATGCAAATAGAACTCTCACGAAAAGAACTAGAATTTATTTGTGACGCGCTGGCCCCTCATGCCGGTCGCGGTAAATCTAGGATCAAAAAAAAGCATAAAAATTTTTGTGACAAGCTTTTTACAGATTTGGCTTTTATAGCTTCACAGGATTCTGTTTTTGCCGATCCAGATAAATTTTTTAAATGATACGCACAGTTAAAAAATTAAACGACGTTTTCCAGACGGGCCGCGAAATGGCCCGTCTAGTTCTCAATTATTGGCCCGACCTGGGGCCGTGGTTGGGCGTCGATTTCTTTACATATTACAGACACGTCTGTAAATTGCCGTATATCGACGACCCGGAGAACGTCGAAACGGTGAGCCGGCCGGCATTCACGCTCCGGCGCGACTACATGCCGCGAGATTGCGATGACAAGGCCGTTTTAATAGCATGCTGGTGCCATGGCCGCGGGGTGCCGTGCCGTTTCGTGGCAAGTTCGACACGCCCCGACGGGGTTTTACATCATGTGTTTTTGGAGGTGTGGGGCCTCGGTTTTGTTGACGCGACATATAGTTATTATTCCCGAAACGTGGGAAATTATGACTATTTCCCGTATATTACGCACTTTGAGCCCTTGACGGGCTGGATTTGATTATATAGATTAAAATTGTAAGAAGGTGAAACCATGACAAAGCTTTGTACACTTGAAGGCCCTTTTGATTATTCCAGCGCCGCGAACCGCGAAAAGCTTTCGCAAATGTTCGACGTTAACGACGCGCTCGGACAAATGGTTTACGGCGGCCGTTGGCCGCTGGTAAAACGCGCGGCTTGCAAGATTGCGACGGACGCCATAGAGTCACCGTTTGTTTTCCAGATCCGCAACTTTGACGCCCCGGAGGCCGTCGCCCTTGATCCTGTTTTGTGCCGTATTTGGGGGCCCAATGATCGCGCCGGCGCGGCTATCCTGGGGCGGTCGTGCTGGGGTAAATTAAAGGGGTGTTTGTCGGCGCCGTGCCTGGGCGGTTTTTCGGTTGCCGATTGTACAAAAGTTAAAGAATTAGAAAAGTCTGATATAAAATTTGTCCAAAATGTTTTAAACAAGTTAAAAAAACTTGATGAAGATGCACTAAAAAAAGTCTATTTTAATCTGGCCGCGATTGCTAGTTATATGGACTTCGAAAGGAATTTTACAAGGATTAAAAACGCTCACCCTGGAATGAATGACGGAGAAATTGCCGTTGAGGCTTTTTTTGGTACGCTGGCAAATTACCCGAAGCCGACCGGCGAAAATATGGAATACGCCGCGCTTACATGGGAGTGGTGGCGCGCGGCTATTGCCCGGTATCTTGAAAGAAAGGGACTTTGGAACGACGTAGAAGCGGCCGCGCGCGCGCGTTCCGCCGCCGTCGCGTCGGCACAGGCCGCCCAAAGCTTTACGGAGCAGTCTTTACGATTCTACGCACAGGACACGGCAAAAATGAACGTACAGGACGCGGAGGCCGCGGCGGAGAGAGAAGCCGACAGGACGGCGGCCGAAATTGCCGCGACGGAAAAAGCCGGTTTCGATTTTTCAAAACTTATCTTGCCGGCCGTGGGAATTGCCGCGCTTGCTTTCATGGGGTAGTTTTATGTGGATTTACGATCCATCGACAGGAAAAAAAAGGGAGATTCCGAACGCCTGGATTTTGGACGAACAGGCGGAAACGGTCGCCTATTTTGACGGGGGAGATTCTTCAAAAACCACCTATGCAAAGAAGGTTTATAAAAGCGCATCAGAACCTTTTTACAAGGGCGCGGCGGGTGACTTTATCGACGCGGGTAAATGGTTTTTAATTGCGGCCGCCCTTGGGCTTGCCGCCTGGATTACATCAAGGAGAAATTAACAATGTACTACGTTCAACAAATGGACCGTATCACCGCGCCGACGCTTGGCGCTAAATGGTATGAACGTCTTTGGTCGGGTGTTACAAGCACGGGCGCGGACGTCCTCGACATTTACGGCAAGTCAAAGCAAACCGAAGCTTATAAAGAAGCGCTTGCAAAGCTCACGACGCCGACGCAAGAAAACATTACAAAGTGGGTTATTATTGGGGGCGTTGTGATTGCCGCCGCCGTGATCCTCACCAAAAAGAGAAAGTAAAAATGTTGCTTACGTTGCCCGTAATTCTTGGAATTTTGTCCGTCGCCTCGGATAGTTCCGCCGCGAACATTTACGCGCGGATCCGTGCGTTTTACAAATATAACAAGAATTTGCCCGACGCGTTAGGTACGTTCTTTTTTGCCTATTCCAACCCGCCCGGATTCTATGGCGTTACAAAGGACGTCCTAATCAAGACGGTCGAAATTTTGCACGAAACTGGAGGCTGGCTTGACGGCCCGGACGTTACGCGCAAACTAATTTTCGAAACCGTCGCGTCAATGGTTGCCGACGCGACAAATTGCGACCGCGTGGGAATTGTCAAATTTTGTAATTGGTGCTTTGCCGCGGCAAAGGGCGACGAAAGTATTAAAAAATACTTTGCGAACCCGACGGCAAAATATACAGTTATCGACAAAGTAAAAGACACTGTTTCTGATTTCGTCGAAGATAAGACGACGGCAATAAAAGAAACTGTTAATTATGCCGTAACGCCCAGCGCGACAACGACGGCGCGAATAAACCCGGTTGTAAAATACGCAATTATTGGCGTCCTTGGGTACATCGTAATTAGAAAACTTTTAAAATAAAGAGAGGTAAACAAATGGCTCGTATTATCAAGTCGAAGAAGCGCCGCCGCGGAGGCGCAAAGAAAGCCGCCGCAAAAGTAAAGTATATCACGCGCACGGTCGCAAACAAGACCCGCGCCGCATACAAGCGCGCGGCCGGCTGGAAGATCACAAAGAAGGATCTTGTTCTTTCCGTTGCCGGTGCCGCCGGTGGTGCCATTGCCGCCCCGGTCGCGTCTGGTTTTATTCCCGCGTCGATTCCCGACATTGTGAAAAATAGCGCGCTGGCCGTCGCTGGCGGTGCCGTGGCTTATTACGGCTTGAAGAAGAAGAACATGGCCGTCGCTGGCGTCGGTATGGGAATGGCCGCAAGCTCTGGCGCTTTGATTGTAAAGGGCTTTATCAAGCCGGCCGAAACTAAAACCGTCGCCGGCCCGATCGCCGCGATTAGCTACCCGCGCGCGCTCCCGGCCGTCGCTCCCATGAACGGCGCTTTTAGCACCATGGGCGCCGCGTTCCGTCCCGATTTCGTAACGGACGACGTAAACGAAGATGAAGTTTAAAAAATCAACTTGTCAACAATAAAAAAACGAGGTAAAAAAATGTCCGATATTTGGAACAACAACACGGGCGTCGCCGTGAACCCTAACGACGCGGTTTCCTTTGCTGGCGCTGGCCAGATCTACAACGCCGATCTTTTCGGCGGCCTGGTGATCACCAAAGAAAAGGTTAATTCCCTTTTCCAGTTCCGCAAGACCGACGCAAGCCGCGCGTTTGCCGAAATTCTTACTAATCTTGACGAGGACGGTAAGATTGGCTCGACAATGGCGTTTTTGGTTACCCACCTGGGTATCCGTATTTTCAAGCTGGACGGCACGGTTTGGACGCCCGCAGAAGCGGCCGCCGTTAAGCACCTTTTGGCCGCGTCCCTGGTCGAGGTCAATTACGGCGCAAATAAAACAAAGGTCGGCGAATTTAGCGGGCAGCATTTCTTGGCCCCGGTCGATTTCGTCGTCTCCGACAATACGGCAACCGCCGCCGCCGCAAATGCTGGTTCCGCCGGTTCCAGCTTTATCAAGCTCTCCGAAAAAATCCAGATCCAAAAGAACTTGCAAATTGGCGGCTCCGTGCGCTTTGCCGTGGACGTGCCTACAATTCTCTGGTCGGACGACGGCGGTACTACTGTAAAGCCGAAGTTCGGATTTACCGTCCATATGTACGGCGTCAAGAAGGTAGACGCCTAAAAAAACTTGTCCATGATTGGACGCCCGACGGCCGGGCCAAAGCTGGCGCAATGGTCCGACCGTTTACCAATTCTTTTTAGAGGATCAAAAAAATGAATTTCGAACAAATCAAAAACAAGATTTCCGAAATGCGCGAAACACAGGGTTTTGAAAAGTCTTTTGACTTCACGCGCACTTTCACCGCAAAGAAGAATACGGCCGATACGTTTTCTATTCCGTTGCCGACGGAGGGCCCTTTTTATGAATTGGGCTACAACATAAGTTTTACAAAGAACTCGAAATTGACGCGCGGCGGCAATGTGTACAACCTTTGCGCCGTAAAGCTCCGATTCCGTTCCCAGGCGGACAACAACGCACAAAGTAACGATTATATTCCCGTCCCCCTCATTTCGACGCCCGGCGCGGACAATTCCAGCCGTTACGGCTCCCGCCCCTTTACGCACATGTACAAGGCCGGCGACGTGATTCTCATTGACTACGACAACCGCGCACCGGCCGCCCTGGTCGCTGGCGATACTTACGAAATGGAAGATGAAGAGATCTCTATTTGCTTTAACGGCAAGCTTTACCCCGGTATTAACTTGCAATAAGGGGGCGGCTCATGGTTCGCACACTTGCGGAGCGCCTGGCGGCGTTCTTTACCGACATAAAGACTGGGCGGCCCATTACCGACCGCGCGGCCCAGCTTGCGGCCGTGCGCGCCGCGCGACGTTGCCGTTCGAAAGACTATATTTTTAGTTTTGAGATACACGGAAACACGACCGTCCGCGACGCGGTAACGACCGCCGCGGGGTGGTTCTTTATCATGACAGGCGCGGCCGTACATTTCGAGGACTTGACCCCAGCACAATTTCCGCGCGTCGGTGTAAAGTTCCCGATCTTTTGCCCGGAAACTCCGTTTAATGCGGAGCGCGGTAAATTTGACACGGTTCCCGCCGGCCTGGTGTTTGGCCGTGAGGGCGCGGCCGGGCTCCATTTCGAGGAATACAAAAATTTGTTTTATTTGCTTGGCGATACGTTCACGATCGAGGCCGAAGCCATGAACGATACATTTGTAAACGACATGCGCGGTTCGCTGGTAATTACGGGCGTCGAGCTGGATTTAAGCCCGTGGGGGGTGTAAAATGGCGGCAACTCTTAATTCTCTATTCCCGTTCTCCACGCTCCCGCAAAATGGCGTTACGATAAACCCGGTAATGGTTGAATTTGAAGCGCCTATTATTGCCGGAAAATATGTATTTTCAAGCTCGACAACGCCGCCAAAATCTTTTGGATCTTTAATGAAAGGACAGGCCGGCCTAATTGCCGGCGTCATGATTTCGGCAAATTGTACGCCGTCCGACTTTGCTGCAAATTGCGATAAATTGGAAATGCGCGTTTTACACGGCGGAAACTTGACGCCCGTAAATATGGGGGCTTTTCCTTTTGCGACTTTCCAGGCCGGCGACAATTTTCAAGTGAATTTCGAAATTACCGGCGGCGACAAGTTGCCAGAAGAAGAAATTTATATTGAAATTGCTGGAACTGTAAACCAGATAGCAAACATGAGTGAAAATGTTTTGAAACTCAAAATAGCGTTCAACTATTACCGCGCGCCGGCCGAATTTTTGAAATAGGTTTTTATGTTTGTAGAGTTGAGGCGAGAAAAGACAGTCGAGGCGACGGGCGCAATTCCCGGCCGCCTATATATCGACGGCAAATTTTTTGCCTACACTCTCGAAAACGACTTAAAAAAAATTCCGTGCGGATTTTTCAAGCTTTACGACCGGCTTTCGCCAAAGTTTGGAAAACACAAAGTACACGTTGAGGTGCCCGGCCGTCAATATATCATGTTTCACGGCGGAAACGTCCCGGAAGATTCCGGGGGCTGTATCTTGATCGCGGCCAACAGGCTAAACGAAAGCAAGATACAGGGCAACCAAAGCGATGCTTTATATAGCGTAATAAAAGACGCTTGGACGCGGGGCGAAAATATTACTTTCGTTGTTTACAATCCGTTTATATTGTTGGCCGCCATTGCGGCGGCCGGCGGCTTGTATCTACTCACAAAAAAATAAAGGGCATCAAATCATGGCAAGAATAAACAAATCAGAAGATGAAATTTTGAACGGTGAGCCGGCCGAACCGGCGGCCGAAAAAGAAACGCTTGCTGAGCGCCTGGAAGCGCTTTGTGTAGACGATTCCGCGGAGCTTCACGCGCGTATTTATCGAATACAGAAAAGCGCGAACGGCCGCGGCCGCGTCTTTGTGGGTGCCGTCGATGATTACGCCGATGAAGAATTTATAGCGGACACATACGGCGGCGGCACTTACTTTGTCGCTTACACCTGGAAAGAGAACGGCCGCACGATGCGGAGTTCTACGCAAATCACGATTAGCGACGATTACGGCCGCGAAAATGCCGCGCCGGCCCAGAATACCCCCGCGACGCTTTCCGGGTTCCTTGGATCGCTTACGGCCGAAAAAATCACGCTTGGAATAGGTCTTTTAAAGACGGTGCGCGAAATTCTGGCACCGCCGCCGCCGCCGTTCGACTTGCCGGCACTAATCACGGCCTTAAACACGAACAAAAGCCAGAACGTAAGCGACGCCGTTCTAGTTGCGGCCATGGATAGTTTAAAGCAAAAGAACGAAAGTAAAAGTATATCCCAACAGTTGGCCGACTTGCGCGCCATTAAAGAGCTAGCGGCCGACGTAAACGAAAAAGAAGAAGAAGAAGAGGGCGGAACAATGGACTATTTACTAAAAATGGGGTTGCAAATGCTCCCCGTACTTTTGCAAAAGCAAAACGGCGACTTTCGCGCGACGGGCGCCGCCGTGAAAGATAATGCAATAGTAAACGATCTAATTTCAAAAAAACCGGATTTGGCTCTAAAATTCTTTGAGAGCGCGGCCGCCCAATATGGCGACGACGCCGCGCGCCAACTTGCCGCCGGGTTCGGTTACAACCTGGAAAGAAGCGAACAACCGGCCGCCCAGATTGCGGCCGAAAACAAGGGGGCTGCAAATGGCTAACAAAGCTAAAAATTATTTTGTGCGTTTTCTGGTTCCAGACACACAACACGAATTTACAGGGAACGACAGAAACGCGACTTTTGCGCCCAGCGACAGCGGGAACAAATTCGTAACCGCATACGCGACAAATAGCGTCGCGTTAAATGCTCCCATTCTTTTGCCGATCGAGGGCGAATTTAAAATTAAACGCGTTCGCCTGGTCGGCGTCGGTGCCGAATGTTTGAAGCCGGGGACGGGTTCGCCTTATCTTGCTGGTAAAATCGCGATCGGTTGCGGAATCGAAGATCCAGAAAACCCGCCCGCCGTGCTGCCCCTGGACGTAATAAATCTTACTGTCACCAGGTGGGGAGAATGGGAAGAAACAAACAAGATTTTGCAGCCGTTCAAAAATATGTCGGCTTTGGATCTTTCCAGCTATATCGCCGCGCAGCTTTTCGTATACATGAACACGACGGAATTTTATTGTGACGACTACGATATAGGCGACGCGTTTGTCGGACAGACAGTAAAGCCGCTTCTGGAGATGGAAGTGGACGCGGGCGGCGGCCTTTATGATACTGTGAATAAAGTTTTGTTCTAGGAGGGCACGCATGGAACCGAGTATCTATAAACCTAGTATTTACAAGGGCGCGGGGATTTACAAGGCCGGGGCCGCGGGCGGTGGCGGTATGCAAATAAAAGAAAGTATTTTAGATATGGCCGACGATTGGGAAAATGTGAGCGACCAATTTGAA
>Ga0326513_10003468_pt1 | contig 11425 bp, 9 predicted proteins | sample 2_2465_0518_D_FD_203654 | JGI IMG/M metagenome (GOLD analysis project Ga0326513, IMG submission 203654) | Bovine rumen microbial communities from UC Davis, California, United States - 2_2465_0518 | ecosystem: Host-associated > Mammals > Digestive system > Stomach > Rumen | place: USA: California... | reverse complement strand
CACGTCTACCTCAATGCTTCTGCCCGATGTTGTCCGATATGTATCGACTCCCCGAACAGCTTCTGAATAATTCTGACTGATTCTGGTATCTGACGCCATTTTTCTGTTCCACGAGTCCATAATCCCGGCAGATATCTCTGCACCGTTTCTGGCGATCATTCTGGATGTCTCCATCGCTCTCTGCTGAGCCATGATCTGCCCTTGTCTGGCTTGCTGGGCAAGCGCGTTTGAATAGTTTAGCGACTGCATAAACAGCTGATGCTCCGCCTGCTCTCTTTTCCGGGTCAGGTTGTCGTCCGGCTTGAACGAAACAACGAAACGCAGGAACTGCTCCGTGGCCATGTTCTCTCTGTCCGCATCGGAAACGCAAAGATACATCCGGTTGTATCCCCAGCGGACCATATCTGTCTTTTTCCCGTATTCTCTTCCGTGGCCGAATGGCGCGCTGCCATAATCCTCTTCCTCCGTTCCCCTGCTCTGCATCTCCTTAAGCATGCTGAGCATTCCGAAAGCTCCGCCTGTCATCATCGTGGCTGTGATCGCATTTCGATATTCGATTCCGACATATTCACAGCCGACCAGAACAACAAGCTTTTTCCCATTTTGCATACCGTAGTACTTGATCAGCAACGGCGTGCATACCGCGTTTATGATCCTGTAATCCACATTGGGAGCTGTTCCGTCTCTGCTCAGGAACGTCCGAATCATGTTCTCAAGGATTGTTCCCCTGTTCTGCGCAAAACTCCCGGGCAGATCGGCAACCGCATCTGGTACAAGATTCATTCCTGTAAAATGCTGCGCAAAAGACAGCATAAGCTCTTCCGGTTCCTGAAACGGGCTTAAATTAGCCGAATCCACACCCGCCAGCGGGTTTTTGACCAGCTGTTTCATCAAAGGATTCTGAACCTCTTCCCATATCTGATGCGATTCAGAATATAGAATTGTTCTCTTATCTTCGCTGTTTGCTTTCACCGAATCTCTTAGCTGAGATAAAGAGTTTCCCCCGGAATACTGAATTCTTCCGGAATAATAGAATCCAACCGGAAGCTGAGCCGCAGCAATGGTCTGTCCTGAGTCCTGGCACCGGAAGCTGACTTCCGTCGTTCGGATCTGCTCCGTTGCTGCAGATACAGATGTTTTACTTTCCCTTTCCTGCATCGGCTTGCTCTCCGGTTTCATCTGCGGCTGGATCGTTTCCAATTTCAGGCCGCACTTGGGGCAAAAGAGATAATGCTCTTCCAGTTTCGTTCCGCATTGCGGGCAAAATGCCATTTTCATCGTTCCCTGCTCCTTATAACATTTTTTGTACATATAATTCAGATCAAGGAGGGTTTGTCATGAGTCAAAATACAGTATTCTGTCCAGCATGTGGAGAGAAAGTAACTCTGAGCACTGAGTATGAAACCAAGTTCTGTCCTTACTGCGGCGGGCCTTTGCCAACGTTGCCTGACAGTTCCCAAGATCCTGTTCCCGAGCTTAAGGCAACGAACGTTTCCGCCCATTCGGAGCCTGAGCCTACTGTGTCACACGAACCTGTCGCTATGAACAGCGAACCCTTTCATCCGGCAGCGCATAGCGTGCAGTCTGGCACGCCCTATAACAATACAGCAACCGAGTCCGCTCCGCCAAAAGACCGAGGCAAACTGATACTTCGCTGGTATCTTGCCATTTTTGCCTGGGCTGTGGCATTTGCTGTGTTTCTTTATATTGCCGAAGAAGTATTAATCAATATCGCCGTTGGAATAGGCCTCCTCATTCTTGTCTCCATGCCGTTCTGGTATACCAGATTTCATCCCGATGCAAAGCGCAAAAAGGGTGTTGCGTTAAAGTGGTCTGTCATCATGATTGTCCTGATGGTTTTGATCGCTGTTGCAATTACCGTTGCAGGAGAACTGTAATCACACTCCAGTGTTTTTATTTTATCATATTATTCTTTAAATCAAAAGACTTTCTGAAATCAGGATGGCAGTTTGGTGAAGAACTAGAAATGTCAGGTAAGGAACTCTATGAAATATACGACTATCTTGATTGGAATGATGATCATGCTTTCATTATCTGCCTGCGGCAGGCAGAAGTATACAGTTAACTTCGATGGAGCTTTTGAATCAAAGCGGACCCAATATGCCGCTGGTGAGAAAGAAACTGTGCGATATGATACATTCTGTTAGTATGTAGAAAACCGCTGGTAAAACATCTATGAACACCGAAGGAAGTAATATGATCGGCACAGAGCAATACTACAACTTTCTGCTGCCTTCATAAGACACTATTTAGATTGTTGCGATAACTCCGTATCGTTTTCTTTGTAAATTTCCTGACTTCAATCTCAACCAAATACTCTTTAGCAGCTGTATCAATATGCATAATTATAATTGAGACCTCCTGAAGTATGTCACAACAGGAGGTCTCATGTATGTCATCGTTGAAGCGATGTATTGCACAACTGCTGATTCAAAACTTTTGAAATAGTTCTAAAATCACGTCATTCGGAAAGGATTTTGGAACAAAATCCTTTCATTCCGCGTCTTCCCAGTTATGCCAGACGTTCTGGACATCATCGTTGTCCTCAAACATGTCCAGCATCTTCTGCATGTTCTTGATGTCGTCTTCATTGGTGAGCTTGACGGTGCCGTTCTGCGGAAGCATTTCAACCTGTGCGGAAAGGAGATGGTACCCCGCCTCGGTCAGTGCGTCGGCAACGGACGCAACATCGTCAACGCCGGTGTAAACTGTCATGACATCACCATCGGCTTCGAAATCCGCTGCACCGGCTTCCAGCGCATCCATCATCACGGTATCCTCATCCAGTTCCTCGTCCTCATTATCAATGACGATAACACCCTTTTTGTCAAAGGACCAGGAGACGCAGTTGGCCGGGCCCATGTTTCCACCGTACTTGTCGAAGTAGTGCCGCATTTCGCCAGCGGTACGATTACGGTTGTCGGTCATGGTCTCGACGATCACGGCAACACCGGAGGGACCGTATCCCTCATAGACGATCTTTTCGTAGTTCTCGCTGCTTCCGGAACCGAGCGCCTTGTCGATGGTACGCTTAATGTTGTCGTTCGGCATGTTTGCGGCTTTTGCCTTTGCAATGACAGCAGCCAGGCGAGAGTTGGAGCGCGGATCACCGCTGCCGCCTTCTTTTACCGCGACGATCATTTCACGGGCGATTTTGGTAAATGCCTGCGCACGCTTTGCATCTGCAGCACCTTTCGTTTTCTGAATGTTGTGCCATTTTGAATGTCCTGACATTGTATGAATCTCCTTTCAGATGTTCATTTTTTTATTGTGCTGGGGCGTTCCTGCAACATACGCAGGTAGGATTGGTATCTTGAAACCGGAACCCTGCCTGCTTCGACTGCATTGCGGACCGCGCAGTCCGGTTCCGAACGGTGTACACAGTCTGGAAATCTACATCCGTCTTTCGGAAACTCCGAGAAAGAAAGGGCGATCTCCGCAGGCTCCATGGCTGCGATTCTTCCGAATTCCAGTGCCGCAAAGCCCGGCGTATCCGCAATATATCCGGAATCGGGCAGCGGGAAAAGCTCGGTGAGCCTGGTAGTATGGCGGCCGCGTCCGTGCTTTTCACTGATGCCGGCGACCTCACGGTCGATCCCCGGAAGCAGAAGATTCAGCAGGCTGGTCTTCCCTACTCCGGAGTTTCCGGTAAATGCGGAGATTTTGCCGGAAAGCTTCTTTCGCAGTTCGTCGATTCCCTCTTCGGTCTGCGCGCTGACGGCCAGTACCGGGAAATCACAGTGTTGATAGATGGTGCTCAAATGATCCGGGGGTTCCATGTCGATCTTGTTGATGCAAAGCAGGAACTCACAGTTCGCTTTCCCCGCTACCACACTCATCAGATCGATCAGATAAGGATCAGTTCTCGGCCGGGCCACGCTTGCCACATAGACCAGCTGCTGCAGATTGGCCATATTGGGCCGGATAAAGACATTCTTCCTGGGTTCAATCCCGGTGAGAATACCGAATCCTTTATGGTGCTCATCTTCTTTCCAGCGGACGCGGTCTCCGGGAAGCGGTTCTGTCCCGTCCAGATGCAGGCGGCCGCGTGCGCGGCATGGCAGAATATATCCCGGCTCCGTTTCCACGTCGAAAAAGCCTCCATGGGCTCGAATCAGCAGACCTGTCATGGCAGGCCCTCAAGCTTTATGCCGTTTTTTCTCATGGAGTCACCACCGGGCCGTCTGAAACGGTGAGATAGATCATGCTGTGCTCCTCTTCCGTCGAGAACGCAGAAAGGCTTTGGCCCACCACGGTTCCTGCCATCAGATCGGAGTGTTCGCGCTGGGACCAGCCGTAACTGAAACCGTTGGACTCGATCTGTGATATGGCCGCCTCTTCGGAAAGTCCGATCAGGTTCGGTACGGTGAGCATACGCTTTTCCGTTCCGCAGCTGACGTAGACATAGATCAGCGACGTTGTGTTCACTTCCATACCCGCCGACGGCTCCGTCCGAATCACCCGGTCGCGGTCCACCGTCTCCGCGTAGGTATTGACGACTTCAATATACAGCCCCACCTGGCGCAGCATCGCCGTCGCCGTCCGGTAATCCAGATTGCTGACATCGGGGACGGTCGCCACAGTGTCGCCGGTTGCAACAGAAAGGTTTACTTCCACGCCGCCCGGCGTCATCATGATGCTTCTCCCCGGATTCGGCGACTGGGAAAGGATGGTCCCCGGCGCATGGTCGGTATCAACCAGATAAAGCACATGAAAGGAAAATGTAGAGAGATAGTCCGGGTCCATGGACACGGCGTCATAATTCTGCCCCTGGAAGTCCGGAAGCGTAACCCGAATCGCAGGATTGAACAGATCCCGTATCCAAAAATTCCACAGGAAGCACATTAGCCCCGCCGAGGCCAGCAGAAGAAGGAAGCTTCCGACCAGCCATGTGACCTTTCCCGCGTTCAAACGCAGGAAAAACTGCTGTTTCCGGGCTGCCGCACGTTCTTCGGGGTCGCTCTCCTGCGTTTCAACCTGAATGTTGCCCTCCGGCGAGACACTTTCTCTGTCGTAGAGAAAGCGGTCAATGTCTTCAACAAGTTCATTTGCCGTCTGATAGCGGTTAGCCCGGTCGGCACACATGGCTTTCAGGGTGATCCGTTCGAGTTCCGGCGGGAGTGTCGGGTTCAGCGACAGCATGGACGGCGGATCGGCATTCATGTGCTTAATGGCAATCTCCTGAATGCTGTCACCGAGGTAGGGTTTCCGCCCGGTAAACATTTCGAACATCACAATGCCGAGAGAGTACAGATCGCTCCGCGGGTCGGGATACTCTCCTCTGGCCTGCTCGGGGGCGATATAATGGATCGAGCCGACCGCTTCTCCGTTTTGTTCGTAGAGTTCGTTTTCCAGCGCCGCAATGCCGAAGTCGGCTACCTTGATGGTTCCGTCCCGAAGCAGCATGATGTTATGCGGTTTGATATCGCGGTGGATAATGCCGCGGCTGTGGGCATGTGCAAGCGCTCTGGCGATCTGACGAGCAAAATGCAGAGCTTCGTTCCAGGGCAGCTTGCCTTTCTTTTCCATATACTGCAGCAGCGTCACACCGTCAACCAGTTCCATGACGATGTATTCCAGCGCGTCACTGTGGCTGACGTCATAGACCGCCACAATGTTGGGGTGCGACAGCATGGCCACCGCATGAGACTCGGCACAGAATCGGCTTCGGACGGTCTCATCCGACGCGGCGTCTTCACGCATGATCTTGACCGCGACATCACGGTTCAGCCGTAGATCCGTTGCCCGGTAGACCCAGGCCATGCCGCCTTCTCCCACGAGGGAGATAATCTCATAGCGTCCGTCCAGCGTTTTGCCGAGCCAGTATTTTACATCTATCTTTTCCATACGACGATTGTGACGTTATCCGGGGCGCCCCTGGATAAGGCAAGTTCCATCAAGTCCCGACAGGCCGCTTCTGAGCTGGCGGAATCGCTCAAAACCGCCATGATCTCATCCTCCGGGACCACATTGGTCAGCCCGTCAGAGCACAGCAGCAAGCAGTCTCCAGGCCCTAAGTTGACTTCAAACGTATCGGCTGTGACCTCGTGATCGGATCCAAGCGCCCGTGTAATCACGTTTTTCTGCGGATGATGCAGCGCCTGTTCCGGGGTGATAATCCCGGCTTCCAGCAGCTCTTCCACCAGCGAATGATCACGGGAGATCTGCCGCAGCACTCTCCTGTGCAGCTGATAGGCGCGGCTGTCTCCGACGTTAAGCACGTAGCCGGATCCGTTTCGCCGGATTACGGCCGCAACCAGCGTGGTGCCCATCCCGCTGAGATAGTCTCCGAACTGGGAATAAGCCCATGCCACGCCATTTGCTTCTTCACATGCTTCCAGCATGAGACGCGGATAATCGGACAGACGGGTCGGATAGGTGGAGAGATATCGATAGAGATAGTTCACAAATGCTTTGGCAGAGAGCTGGCTGGCAAGACCGCCGGCGTTCGCGCCTCCCATGCCGTCACAGAGCGCAAGAATGGAGCAGGAAGCCTTTTCACAGTCCTCGATCAGAAAGCTGTCCTGGTTTTCCTGTCTGACTTTTCCCTTGTCTGTGAGCCCAAAGCAGTTCACTGTCACACCTTCTTACGTCTTTACGTTTTTTGGTATTTGCGGCGGAGTTGTCCGCAGGATGCGTCGATATCACTTCCGAGGCGCCGGCGAACGGTGACGGTCACTCCCGCATCCTCCAGCGTCTTCTGAAAAGCGCGGATTACCGAAGGTTCGGAAGGGAGAAGTCCGCGCTCCTCCACATAGTTCAGCGGGATCAGATTCACATGCGCTCCGACATGTTTGGCATGCAAAGCCAGCTGAGCGGCCTGTTCCGGATGATCGTTCGTATCCCGAATCATGGAGTACTCAAATGACACGCGCCGTCCTGTCAGATCTGCGTAATGGCGGCAGGCATCCAGAACCGTGTCGATCCCGCGATTGGACGGCATCAGCTTGGAACGGAGCACATCCTCCGGTGCGTGAAGGGACAAAGAGAGCGTAACCGGAAGCTTTTCCGCCGCCAGACGCTCAATGCCCTCCGGCAGGCCGCAGGTGGAAAGCGTGATATGTCTCAGACCAATGTTCCGGCCTTCCGGATGACTCACCAGATGCAGGAACTGTAGTACGTTGTCCAGATTGTCCATCGGTTCACCGATGCCCATCAGGACAATGTTGGAAACACGGTCACCCGCTTCCTTTTCTGTGAACAGGACCTCATCCAGCATCTCACCGGCGGTAAGATTACGAACCAGACCTCCGATTGTGGAAGCACAGAAGCAGCAGCCCTGACGGCAGCCGACCTGACTGGAGATGCAGACCGAGTTTCCGTAGTGATAGCGCATAAACACGGTTTCGACGGAATTGGAATCCTTCAAGCCCCAGAGATATTTCTCCGTGCCGTCTTCCTTTGACACCTTTTTACGCAGCAGCCTCGGTGCCGTGAGCGCAAAGTGTTCCGGAAGCGTCTCCCTCAGGGATTTGGGAAGATTTGACATCTCCGAAAAATCACGGCAGCCTCTCGTGAGCCATTCAAAAATCTGTTTTGCCCGATAGCCCGGAAGCCCGAGTTCCTGAACGGAATTTCGGAGTTCATCAGGCGACAGAGAAAGAATATCCATCATTCTTCTTCACCAGTCTGGCGGCAAAAAAGCCGTCGTTTCCGTTACGATGCGGCCATGAGCGAAGCATTCCGTTTTCACAGTCAAATCCGTCCAGTTTCGTACTTGTCAGCCGGAATACCTGCTTTCGCTCCAGGAAAGCGGCAAGCTGTTTTTCATTTTCGTCCTGAAGCACAGAACAGGTAGAGTACAGCAGCGTTCCGCCCGGTCTGACGTATTCCGCCAGATTATCCAGGATTCTTGACTGAAGTGAAAGCAGTTCCTCCACTTCCTGAAGGCTGCGCTTGCGGATTTCCGGATGCCGGCGGATCACGCCGCTGCCGGAACAGGGTACATCCGCAATCACCGCATCAAAAGCTTCGTGGAAATCAGGGCAGTACTCCGTCGCGTCCAGCTGACGTGTCGGTATGTCCAGTTTCAGTCTCTGATAATTCTCTGAGCAGCGGGCCAGGCGCAAAGCATTCACATCACACGAAAGGACCTTCGCCCCCTCCAGTGCGGCGGCAATGCTCTTTCCGCCTGGGGCCGCGCACGCATCCAGCACACGCATGCCCGGCATCAGTCCGATCATCTTCACGGATGCCCTGGCCGCATTATCCTGGACATAAAACAATCCCTCTTCGAAACCGGGCAGCGTATCGACTCTCCTGCTTGAAATCACGACCGACGGGAAGTCTTCACGTACACGCAGAGGAACAATCCCCTTCTCCTTTAGCATGCCGATGAACGTCTCGGGATTCGTACGCAGGGTATTGATCTGCAGGCAAAGATCCGGAAGATTCTGATTGCTTTCCAGAAAGTCTCTTACAAATACAGGGTCCTGTTCCCGGAGAAGCTTCTCCACAAGCCAGTCCGGATGACTGTAACGCAGCGCAAGATCCGCGCCTTCATCCGTACGCAAAAGAAGCGCCTTGTCCCTGCTGATCTTTCGCAGCACTGCGTTGACCATCCCGGCTGCATATCGCTGCTTCGAAATACGGCAGCTTTGCACCGCATCGTTCACCGCTGCCGAATCGGGGATCCGATCGAGAAAAAGGATCTGATACGCTCCCAGCCGCAGCAGGTCCATCACATAGGGATGAGGCCGTGAAGAACTCAGATAATGCACGATACAGGCATCAAGGAAACGCTCATTCTGGAGCACGCCGTAAAACAGACGTTCTGCCAGCCTGGAATCGTCCTCCCGCTCGCACCGGACGAGCTCTTCGGTCCCCTGTCTGCGAAAAAGCTGCAGCGCATGCAGCGCCGCCAGACGAGCCGGAGAGATGTTCGTTGTGCCGGATGACGCCGGTCCGGTCTTGTTTCCGGTTTTCTTCACTCCGCTCACAGGCTCAGGCGATGTCCGCGCAGATAATCCGCCGCTGACATTCTTTTCTTTCCGGGAGCCTGAAGCTCGGTGATTAGAAGTACTTCTCCGTCCTTGCATGCAACGCCGATTCCCGTACTGTCCGCTGAGACAATCGTTCCGGGAGCAGCATCTGTATGCTTTGCCGAATACTCCGCATGAAACACCTTAACCGTCTGTCCGCCCAGCTCCATCGTGGCAACGGGCCAGGGCTGAAGCCCGAAGATCCACTTCCGGATTTCCCGCGGGCTCCGGTTCCAGTCGATCGGGCTCATTTCCTTGCTCAGACGGGTGACATAGCTGGCCTCCTCGTGATTCTGCGGACGCCGAGGCGCCTGACCGCGTTCAATATCAGTCAGCGTGCGGGAAAGCAGCTCCGCCCCAAGGACCTTCAGACGGTCATAGAGTTCCCCGGAAGTCTCCGTCTCTCCGATCTCGGTCTCCGATTCATAAATAAGATCACCGGCATCCATATCCGAAACAAGATGGAAGGTAGAAACGCCTGTTTTCGTATCACCGTTGAGAACGGCCCACTGAATCGGAGCGGCACCGCGATACTTCGGAAGCAGTGAACCGTGCAGATTCACCGCGCCGTATTTCGCCGCATTCAGAACGTCATCCGGAAGGATCTTCCCGTATGCAACGACTGCGATGATATCAGCCTTGAGAGCCTTCAGCTGCGCAATCACATCCGGGTCCCGGAAGGTGTTCGGCTGAAAAACGGGAATTCTGTTCGCTGCCGCACATTCCTTTACCGGAGAAAAACTGGTCTGCATTCCCCGGCCGCGCGCCTTGTCCGGCTGGGTATAAACCGCGCAGATCTCAAATCCGTCCCGGATCAAGCGCTCAAGAGAGGTCTCCGCAAAATCAGGAGTGCCCATAAAGATCACTCTCATATCAGTCAGTCCTCCGCCGTCTCCTGCTGGCCGCCCTGCAGCTCTTCCTCTGTCAGCATGCGTTCGCATTTTGAGGTAAAGACAATCCCGTTGAGGTGGTCGATCTCATGGGCAAAGCAGCGGGCTGTGAGTCCTTCCCCGGATGCTTCGAAGTAGTTTCCGAAGCGGTCCTGTGCCCGAACCTTTACAAAAGCCGGTCTGGAGACAATCCCGTACTGTCCCGGAACACTGAGACAGCCTTCCGGCTCATGCTGCTCTCCGGTGGCTTCAATGATCTCCGGATTGATAAGCTCGATCAAGACCGGCTCTTCGTCTTCGGGAACATTGGTTTCCAGCACCAGAACGACCCGCCGCAGAACACCGACCTGCGGTGCGGCCAGTCCGACGCCGTCTGCCTGCATCAGGGTTTCGGTCATATCGTCCAGCAATTGATGCAGCCTGGGATTGAACTCCGTCACTACCCGGCATTTTTTCCTGAGAGTCGGATCCTCTTCGGTCAGAATATTTCTGAGAGCCATTCAAAAACTCCTTTAAACACGATTTCAATTTACGCCTGCAGACTCAGGAGCCTGCTTCGTTATCGACAAAAAAACTTACATCACGCATTTCTTTATCCTGGCTGCACGTGATCAGCACAGACGATAGGATCTGCCGAATGCTTCTGTTGATTCGGCAGCGAATCTGAAGACAGTAACGGAAGCGATCGCTCACCTTCACCACCGGCAGCGGTACCGGTCCCAGCAACTCAGCCTGCTCTCCGTTTTGCTCCAGCATGACGCTGAGAATCTGCCTGCATTTTCGCAGCGCATTCAACACCTGTTCTTCTTTCCGACCGGAAGCGGTGAGTGCGGCCCAATGTGTGAAGGGAGGTGCGTTCTGAAGCTTTCGCATATCGATTTCCGCATGATAGAACGCTTCATAGTCCTGGGCGGCTGCAAGGCGGATGATCTCATTGTCCGGCGTAAAAGTCTGAATCACGGCCTCGCCGGGTTTATCTCCACGACCGCAGCGCCCGATAACCTGTGTCAGTAGGGAAAAAGTCTTTTCTCCGGCGCGAAAGTCATTGGAGTACAGTCCCTGATCCGCCGACACGACACCGACCAGAGTGACATTGTCAAAATTCAGCCCCTTTGCGATCATCTGTGTTCCGATCATCAGGGGGATCTTTTCTTCTGTAAAGCGGCGAAACAAAGCCTGATGAGAGCCAAGCGGGCTGACCGAATCGGCATCGACCCGCAGGACTTCGGTTCCCGGGAAAAACTCCTTCAGTTCTTCTTCGATTTTCTGTGTCCCGGCGCCAAAGAAGCTCAGTTTTCCCCCGCATTCCGGGCAGGAGGCGTCCAGATATCGCCCAGTGCCGCAATAGTGGCAGATCATCCGGTTTCTTCTGGCATGCCAGGTCATTGCCACCGAACAGTGCGGACAGCGGTAGATATAACCGCATTGAGAACACGTGACCAGCTTGCTGGTACCGCGCCGGTTCAGAAACAGAATGGACTGTTCTCCCTTTTCGATCCGGTCCAGGATCGCCTCTTTCAGGGGGTGACTCAA
>Ga0326513_10003467_pt1 | contig 11426 bp, 24 predicted proteins | sample 2_2465_0518_D_FD_203654 | JGI IMG/M metagenome (GOLD analysis project Ga0326513, IMG submission 203654) | Bovine rumen microbial communities from UC Davis, California, United States - 2_2465_0518 | ecosystem: Host-associated > Mammals > Digestive system > Stomach > Rumen | place: USA... | reverse complement strand
GTAAGGGCCGTTACGTCGGGTATCAAGTTTATGGGACGGGACGTCCAGTTAGTATATCCAGCTCAGGAACATCCCCCGCTTCCGCAGGTCCGCAAGAGATGTTCCCCTGTGCTTACGTCGGATGGGATCCGTCGAATCCGAACATCAACGACGAATCGTCTTGGACTGAGTTGACTTTGCAATGAACCCGATAGATGCAACTGATACGGCGTTCCTTTGCTTGGCAATCGTATTGTTCTTCTTCGGAACGCCAATTCTCGCCGATACGATGGCATCAGCAATATGCAAGATTAAAATACCTTTCCGTAAACAGGAGTAAACGTAATGCCAAATCCATTCAGCTTAAACGTTATCACACCCACCGGCGCAGCGCTTATTGCACAGGCAACGGCTGCAAATCATATTGTTTTCACAGCAGCTTTGAGCGGAACGACCGCAGCCACAGACGCCGCAGATCTTGCGAGCAAAACGGCGGCGTTTTATGACGGTATCACAGGCACGATCAACGCTTGCAGCGCAACAGATAACATTGCAAAAATAGTGGCTGCATTTGGCAACGCCGGTGCATCATCGCAAGCCGTGAAAAGCGTGTGCATCCTTGGGCGGCTTGCATCTCAAAGCGCAGGAAGTGAAGTAATCGTTGCTGCAATGAGTGACGATGCATCGACGATCGTTTTGCCGCCAGATTCTTCACCTTCTCAAAAGATACGATTTCCGTTCAATTTTGCGGTCACAGATGGAGGCACCATTGAAACCGTATATGCAGACGGTGCAACGATTGCCGATTTAGAGCGCTTTGTATCAATGTACAAAGCGGGCGATCCAACGCAAGGGGACGATCAAATAATTTTCGGCGTGAAAACATTCGATGACGAAACAATATTTTACGATGACGTTTCTATAAACGGTGATCTGTCTGTATCGAATGATACAAGCATTGCGGGGGTTGTTGATGTAACATCTGGAAATCTCACTGTTCGCGGAAACAGTCCAAAAATTCACGTATATAACACCGTGAATCAGCCGTACATTGATATAACAAACACATCGATCACAATGACTGATGCATTTTCACAAACAAGTGTAACGATTTATGCTGGCGGCAATGCAACTTTTGGCGGTAAACTGACAGTTAATGGTGATATTAAAGCAGACAACACAAACCAGATCGCTGAGTTCTACAATTGCGATGTAGAAGGCATGTTAAGCGTCAGAGCGCTTGATGGTCTTGCGCCGTCTGTATCAAATGGCGTGTTAAACATCCCGATTGGCGGGCTTGTTTTCATCTGGAGCAGCGAGCTGATCACGATAAGCAATAACATCGAAGTCGGCGACGTGATAGAGATTCCGGCGAATACGTGCTATTCGTGCAAATGGAGTGGCTTGGGTGGTGGAACCGTTGGCGCTTTCATAAAAGGATCGCTCTATATCCCTGCCGGTGGATATGTGGCAATCATGGGATCATATATGGCGGACGGCGGATCAAACGCGCCGATACTTTTCGTGCGGATAGAGCTGTGATGGACGATTTGAAAGGGCTTGCGGCGTATGAATTCTTTGCAAACTATAGTGAATCAGATAGTATCGCAGATCGACAACGATCAGACGATCGAGCAATGGAAAAAGATTGCGGGGATCGAGATCAAAGGATTTGCGAAGCGCGCCAACCCATTCAAGGGGATAAAGGCGAGCAATTACTACATATACATTGACACCAAAACACTATCATACGGGATCATTTTGCAAGGCGTCAAACCAAACGCTGGCGCTGTTCGCGGCTTTGGTGCACCTATAAACAAGCGCATTGCATCAAAGCCGGTGCGAGTAAAGATCGGTGATGAGTGGAAAACGGTTACAACCGCACGTAAAACCGGTGGATATTTGGGATTAAAGATGATGGATGATACCTATTTCGGTTTGTCCGGAAAGCCCGATCAGTTTTTTGGATTAAAGAAAAAAGGAAAGATCAAGGCGTTCGGCATCGTTGATGATGATGCGGTAAAAGTCTATTCAGACGAAGGCTTTGTGGAGTGGTTGACAAGTGAATCAGTTGATGAGCTTGTCGAAATATTAGAACGAGCTGGATTTGCAGCCATTTCAGGAGGGTAAATATGTTTGGTATGATGGTTATTACAAACGCTGGCGCGGCGGAAGAAGGATGGATTAAACTTCGCGGATTGACAGAAATCACACTGGACAGCATCGAGGGACGCGGCATTATGTCCGTTGATTTCCACAAATATCCAACCTATGAAGAGGAATATCAATGAACATAAGGAAAAATGCGGAAATCCGTAAACAGCCGATTGAGAATCAGAAGAGAATCAATGTTGTGGTGAGCGAATCCGATTTGAAGCGGCTTAAAGTTGCAGCGGTAACGCTTGACACCACAGTGAATGAGATCATCCGTGGTCTGATCGTGGATTTCATTGGAACACCCAAAGATCTTGACGATATCCAGCCGTTTTGATACCGATGATCGCGGATTCGCGATCATACCCACAGCGAACCAAAAAGCCCCACTCGCTTCGGCGTTTGGGGCTTTTCTTTTATCCACAACATCAAAGCCGCATATTTGCTTGTGTTTGTCCACTTATCCACAGTCAATCCACAACAATGATCACCGTCCTGGATGCACACTTTTTTCACAACCCGTTGTTTTTATTGGATTCCAAAAGTAGGTGGAGGGTAGGTGGAGGGTAGGTGGAGGGTAGGTGGAGGGTAGGTGGAGGGTAGGTGGAGGGTAGGTGGAGGGTAGGTGACGATTTTTTGTGCAATAGAATCAGTGAGTTACAATCAAAAATTTTGCAAAAATCACCTTAAAATAAAATAAAAATAAAAATAAAAAATAAAAACGCGCGCGTGTGCGCGCGCGTGCACGCCTGCGCGCGTGTGCGATCCTATCTATCGCCGGATCGTTTTGTGCTGTTCGCAACGCTTCATCTTTTTGACGGCTTAAAACCTACGAATTTTACATCATGCCATTTATTCGCGTTTTAAGGCACGTCTGACGCTCCATTTGCGTTCATGGTGTGTTTGTGTTGGGTATGCATCAAAAATCGCGTAGACGCAAAAACAGACCTGTCAGCGAATGGATTTTTATGCAGCAATGGATCAGCTTTTGTCATTTTTGGTTTGGATGGTGATGGTTGGTGTTTTGTCTTGAAAGATGCATCATTCACATATCATCCATAGTTTATGCGTGTTTGCGAGCTTACGTGCGATTTTTGATCAAAAAATTTGACACTTAGCAAAAAGCACGTTAAAAGCACGTCATGCGAACGTAATGGGGCGTTCGATTCGATGGAGTAACAGCGCATGGATGATGAACGACAAGTTAAAATCGTCTTGCAATACTGCGTCCGTGGATGGTGGCATGACTACTACCATTACATCGATGCAGACAAGGCGAACGAGGCGATGCGCGTTTTGGCAGCGATTGAAGAATTCGCAAAATACCCAAAACGCGTGATTGAACGGACAATAACGGAACATGTCATTTTGACAATGGAGGCAACGAAATGAGCAAAGAAAAAGCAAAAAATCTTATCCTGGAGCGAATGACAGTTGCATTTTTGCGACAGCTCAAAGCGGATGATGATGATTTCTGGACGTGGCTTGATGATGCTTCACAGCTGGCGGTTGATGTCTGGACGGTGAGAGAGGGGAAAGCATGAAAATCAAACGTTTTAGGAAGGAAATTGAGGAAGTGTTGATAACGCTTCTGGATGACGGAAAGCGCACCGATCGCATCATCTTTGCTTTGGCAAAGAGCGCAATCGAATTCGCGGAACGTGGCAAACTGGATGAGATGCGGTGTGTCTGGCGATATGCACAGCGCTTGAACGCGATTGGGCGAGCCAGGTTCGCAAGCCGGTTGCATGATGGCGCGCTTTGGGATGAGGATGAAGAAGGGGGTGATGATGATGCGATCAAGTGAAACAATCGGCGAGTTGCTCAAAGCGCTTGTTTCGTGTGCACCGGATTTGCGATCCGTCCAGAAAAACAAGGCCGGTTATGGCTACAAATACACAACATTGGATGGGATCATAGAGATGCTTCGAGACGTTCTGCCGAAGCATGGCGTGTGGTTTTATCAGAGCGTTTCGACACTTGATGACACAAATTTTGTGTTAAAAACACGCGTTTTCCATGTATCTGGTGAATGGATCGAGGATGAACTGTGCTTTGGTGAAACAGCTGTAAAAGGTGCAAACTCAACACAGCAAATGGGGGCATCAATCACTTATTTTCGCCGATATGCCCTCGCCGCGTTCTTTGCGATTGCAGCCGATGAAGACACAGACGGCGTTGCAGCCGCTTCACAGCGTCCGAAGGCGCCTTCTGCATCATCGACACAGCCTCAATCCAAATCGCAGTCAGAGACACCACAGGGCGCCAGCAATCAGCCGAAACAGAAGCAAGATCCATTGCCGTTCATCCTGGCAGCAATGGCAAGGCGGATGAAGGCTGGTGAGACACAGGAAAGCGTTTTGAAGTCGTTCGCTGACATACTGCAAACAGATGAGATGCGCTCGCCGGAGCAGATGACGGATGCACAGCGATCCGCTTTGGCGCGCGCGCTCTATAAGCAGGAAAAAGAGCAAATCGGGAACCGATGAACAAGGGATAAGTCATGCCGTCTTATTTTCGCATGTCTGATGCAATTTTGGATTGTCCATGCGCTTTGGAACTGCAACGCAAAACGTCTGGCGATCGGTTCGATGCGCTTCGGATGATGCTGTTCATTCGCATTCTTACGTTTTCGCTGTCTTCGTCAAAGTTCTTTGTGGATGCTCAATCGCTTGCAGCTTACGCAGGAACGCCGATGACGCAAACACAACGGGTTTGGGATACATGCATAAAATTCGGCGTGCTTCGCCGTTCTGGATATGGATTCAGTGCTAAAGACTGGATGATCGAAAATGGCTTTTTGGGACGGTATGATAAAGAAAAACAAAGAACGGAGAAAAGACAGATGAAGCAACGGCAAAATCAAACGGATGATGCGCAAATCGATGTGCGATGGAAGCAACCACCGGAACCGCCAGCAGGAACGCCGGAACATGATGAATGGGAACGAGTTATGGCACGTGCGAGACTTTCTGGACTTGTGGTGGATTGATGGATGGAAAATGAATAAGGTGCTTTTTTCATCAAATAGAATGGACTGGGAAACGCCGCAGGATCTATTTGATAAGCTGGACAAGGAATTTCACTTTGATCTGGATCCATGTGCGAACGACAAGAATCACAAATGCAGCCGATATTTCACGCCAGAACGGGACGGATTGCAACAGGATTGGAGCGGATGCACAGTGTTCTGCAATCCACCTTATGGCAGGGAGATCGGGAAATGGGTTGAAAAGTGTGCAAAGCATGATGGTGTTGCGGTGATGCTGATACCAGCAAGGACAGATACAAAATGGTTTCACAAGTGGATATATAACAGAGCAGACGTTGAGATCAGGTTCATTCCTGGACGGTTGAAGTTTGGCAGCGCGCGCAATTCGGCGCCATTCCCGTCAATGGTTGTGGTGTTCAATCGTTTTAGTGCTCTGTCATTTAATCCGGTTGCGATCCACTTGCCAAACGCTGAATGTTTGTCTGGCAGCATGACTATCACAAAGGACGATCCGCAATACAAACGGCTTGAACATGCGATTGAAAAGGAATCACAACGGATTGAACAAATTGAACGCAAACTGCCGGATATTCTTGAAGAAATCCGCAAACGCTTTGGTGGTAAAGATGAAAACAAAGGCGGTTAAAGAGCACAAATCGACGCCGCTTTCATCGTATATCGCACGAAAGAAAAAGCTATTGAACATGATGAACCATGTGCAATGTGTGATTTCCGGATGCATCAAGAGCATGAAAGCGGTCAAAGATTGCACTTCAATTCACGCTGAACGAATTGCCATTGATTATGCTGTGTTATCGGCAGAAATGGCGGCGCGAAACATCAATGGTTGCATTTTCTACATAAATGAAGATGTGAATTTTTCAAGACAACTCAACAAATTGCGAAAAGAAAAGAGGGAGCGAAATGGACAACACAACAATCAATAACGGCGTGTGCGAGTTTGTGATCATGGAACAGGTCGAAAAGAAACTAAAGGCGTTATTACTTTATGCACAGATGCTTGATCTTATATCATTCAATCCAGACAGTGAAACACATGCTGAGCACATCAATGTTGATGGTGTGATCAACGATCTTTTGGATGAGATCACCACCAGGCGAATCAAAGAGCTGTGCAAACGGCATGGCTTTGAATGCAGTGATGACTTTATTGATGTGATCGGCGCCTGCAGCGATGGTGCGGAAGTTCAGCACATCATTCAGAACGCAGAACGTAAATATTATCTGGCATACCACACACGGATTTTGTCACAAATTCCGGTTGATGACGGTCAAAAGGATTTACCGTTTGACGCTGAATAGAATGGAGAATCGCCAATGGGAACGGATGACGAAAAATACACAGAGCAGGAAATGCTTGAATTTGCGCGCGGGCTGTGCACCAAAATCTGGCGAACATGCTTGTTTTTGTCGCTGGTTGATAGTGGCAGAATTAGCAAAAAGATTGCGGTCGAGTGGCATGGATGCGGCGAGATCGATTTGCTGAATTGCTTGAACAAATTTGTGAAAGAGCGGCGCGCGATGCAGTTGGAAATTAGAGCATTTAGAGACGAACTAAGAAAAAAACACGGACACAAACAGAGGGGATAGCGATGGATTACAGACTGAGCAAAATTGAGATGGCAAACGACGGACTGCATGTGGAATTCATTCCAAATGCAAAACCGCTGAAAATCATTGTTTTGCCGGATGAATTCGGCAAATTCTGGAAAGAACTTGAAAAAGTTGGTAATGATGGTTTGTTTAACTTGTCAATCGACATCAAATCGTTCGATATCGGCGAAAAGCAATTTAGGTTTGATTATTCACCGCAATGGATCTGGTGCACAACGGAGGGCGAATAATGAGCCCATACAAACTTAGATACAGGGTTTATTCGAGTTTCGGTGGACAGGAAACAGAGACTTTTTTGGATAATTACGATGATATTTTTGAATTCATCAACACGAATATTCATTCGGGATTCGTTCGCATAGAGGCTGTGATCATAGGGCCGCCGTCTATAATACCTGTGTTTGCTATTGATGGAAAAGACACGGTGCTTTGCAAAACAAAAATATTGGAGACACAGAAATAAACCGGGAGGCAAAACATGTTTAGGTGGTATTACGTCAATAACAATGATTACCCGGATCAATTCGCGGAGTGTTTTTGTGATACCGGCGATTTTCATGGATATCAAATCCTCACATATTCTGGCGCCGAATTTTATGATAAAGAATGCATTCCATGAGCTAGATATTGCAGAAAAGAAACATGAAAGCAGGAAACAATCAGACGAAAAAGCATAAACGCGAAACGAAAAGCAAAAAACACAATGACCATTACGGATTGTCTGTAACGATTGATAATTCTCGTACAGGGAAGAAATCTCGGTTCGCAATCCGAATAACAAATCCCACGCTGCGAATGATTTTAGACGAGGAGGAAAGGCAATTGACAAACAAAATGAATCAGACTATACACGGCGCGTTTGATGCGAAGGATCGCGGATAACACGGAGTGTTATTCACGCAGGGATTGGGGATAACACGCCACATGCCGATATCATCCGTTCCGATATCGGCTTAGACTGGAATCAAATGGGATGTAATCGGATGCAGCTACACACAACAAAAAGCCAACAAGCAAACGGTTAGTGGTTCGATACCACATCCAGTCATTGGCGGCGCGCGTTTCGGATGGATACCCAAACATTTTTTTTATTTATCCATTTTGCCGCCAAAGTAACAAGCCTCAATCCATGATGATTGGGGCTTTTCTTTTGTGTCTGCATTGGGTAGACTTGCAAAAGATGATGCATCGTGCATTGTCTGGAGGGTGATGTCATGTGGAAAAACATCATGGTTGTTGTTTGTTTACTGTCTGTTATTATTGCCGGTCTGTTTTGCATCAATCGAAGGTTGAATCACGTCATTACGGATCAATCAGCAAAGATCGAGCGGATGCAAATCCAAATTGAGACAACCAACGCAGCGCTCAAAACCGCATTAGAGACAGCAGAACGCGGCAATAAATCACAGATCATATTGATGGAGCGCGTTGTTGATGGGGCGAGCGAATATGCCGAAAAAATCAGAGAGATCGAAACTGATGGTGATGCTTGTGATTGGCTTGATCAGCGTTTGCCTGGCATCGTGCGAGAAAAAATCACAGGTTGCACAGCCGATCCAGACACAGGTGATCAAGCCGCCGGAAGCGATGTTGATTCGGTGCGCACATCCGGAACCGAAGCAATTGGAGACAAACAGGGACTTGATATATTACCTTTCGGAACTGGAATACAAATTTGACGTGTGTGCGGCTCAAATAGACGCATTGCGCGCATTTTATGGGAGCGAGTGACATGGACGGCATAACAACGGGTGCGGCGGCTTTATCGACGTATGGACTATATTTTATCGTGGCTGTATTGGCGTTTGTATCATATAAACTATACACACGACAATCAGCGATCGAACTTGAATTTAGAAGCTATATGCAGCGAGAGACAGCCGAAACAAAGGCAGCGCATGCACAGCTTCTTGCAGACAGCACGGCGGCATTGCAGGCATCCACAGCGGCGTTAAAAGACAGCACAGCGGCGATCAATCAGGTGACGGCGGTGATCGATGGCTTGGCCAGGCGGTGATCAGAATGAAAGCGAAACATGTCTTGATAATCGCTCTATATGGGCTTGTGTGCTTCATTTTGTCGTTGCTGATTGCAAACAGCGGGTTTGCGTTTGAAACGTGGCTGGCGCGCTGTGAGCCGTATAGAATGCAAGTTGAAAAAGCGCTTGCTGATGGGGGTTTGTCTGCCGATTATTATTATTTGATGGTTGCTGAATCAAGATGCACACCAAAGGCACAATCAAACGCCGGTGCGCTTGGATTTTGGCAGCTTATGCCACGAACAAGCCGCAAATATGGGTGCACAAATCCGGCAGATTTGCAGTGCGCAACGGTTGCAGCTGTTTCCTATTTGAAGCGATTGGAAAGCGAGTTTGATTCTTTCCGTGATGTTGTGATTGCATGGAACATGGGTGGACATAATTACAAACGCGCAGGAAAGCCAACAACGCAAGCTGTTGATCTGTATTGGAAGGTTCAGCGATTAAAACAATTGAACCGTCAATCTTGATGTGCTATTTATTTGTTGGCGGCGGCGTTCGTACAAAACCAAAGATTATGCGATCATCCAGTGAGCGGATGTTTAATAATTGCCGCCGCTTTTTTTATGGGCTTATATATATGCGCGGGCAAAAGAACGGTCGAGCCGAAGAACTCAAACGAACCGCGTTGTACGTTGTATGGCGTGACATGATCAAAAAGGCAAAGCGTGAGGGGGACTTTTTGCGTAAACTGAAACTGTCAAAAGAACTCATGCCTGTTGACAGTATGTTTCGCGAATTTGGCACGTTTGCTTTGTGGGCTCGCTTGAGCGCCGGATATGCTGTTGGCGTGGATGATGAAAAATTCATTGCCAGATACGACAACCACAAGCCGTGGTGTCCGGATAATTGCTTTTTCACTAACGATCCGAAACAAAGACAAGATTTTGATGAAGAATTCTATATAACAAAAGGATCAAGCCAGGCAGAATATAAGAATAGTACATCAAAAAGAAAACGGCTCGGCGGTTTGTCTGGAACACGATTGTATGACATCTGGAAGGGCATGTGTAGACGATGTTCAGATCCAGCACAAAAGGACTATAAAGACTATGGAGCGCGCGGAATAACCGTTTGTGACGATTGGCGCTTGGATTTTATCAAATTCTATGACTGGGCATGGGAAAACGGATATGATCCGGAATTGTCGATCGACAGGATCGATGTTGATCGCGGATATTGTCCGGACAATTGCAGATGGGCAAGCGATTTAGAGCAGAAATTGAATAAACGCGTTTACACCGGCAAATACACAAATCTGCGTCTTAAAGCGTCAAAAATGCGCGATGTTGTAAACAAATTACCAGATGGCGCTGTTGTTACACTTATCGTTAGGTCGTCATTCCTTGACGATGTGAATACAAATGCTCAAGACGAATATCCGCCTGTGCCAGTCGGTGAACGTCTGGACAAGGTGAGAGCCAAAGGGGTGTGAGATGTCATTTCATTATGAAATAGTGTTTTTTAAACCAGAAAACATTTGTGGGGAAAATATCATTAACTGGTCTGCGTCAGGCGAAACCTTTACAAAGAAGGCAGACGCCATTTGCTACGCAGAGCAAATAAAAGGTGACAGGCAGTTTCGCGTCTTTAAGGTAAAGACAGATGCAAATGGAAGGCCTAAAACGGGTTATTCCGGATTTGAGCTTATAAACAAGCTATACAAGGAGTTAGAACCATGCCATTTCACTACGGTAGCCGAAAAGGCAATAAAATAGAATGGATCGTTTGTCATTATCCGGTTGCACCTGGATGTAATGCCTGGTGGTGCTACGATTATTACAACCGGACAAACGAAGCCAAATCCGCACACTATGCAGTGTCAACCAATGACACAGTGTCGATTGTCCCATGTTCAATGGCGGCGTGGCATTGTTCGATCAAGGATAAGCAGGTTTATTGCGGCGCAACAAATTACAATTCGATCGGCATCGATTTGATGGACAACAAGATCAACAAAAAGTCGATGTCGGCTAAAGACCGTGACTGGTTCATTGATGACAGAACGCTTGATCGTGCATCCTGGTTGATTGCCTATTTGATGCGGCTGTATGGCGTTGATATCAATCATGTGGTGAGACATTATGACGTAACACGCAAGTGTTGTCCACGTCCGCTTGTTGGTGATGATATCAATCAATATTATGGAATTACAGGGAATCAGAAATGGGATGAATTTAAGCTGAAAACTGGTTCGCTGTGTGCAAGAACACACGAATGGGATGAATATTACAAGCATGGAGTGAGATAAAATAAGATGTTCGGAAATTCCGAACGGCTCAATCATGGTGATGAAATGGACGGATCAAGGCGTGAATACTGGAACAAATACCGCGATAAACTGTACGGCTGTAGCAATCGCGAATTCAAGAAAGGTCAGTTGTACAAGATTCGACACGGACAATACGATCGAACAATGCGTGTTGAATCTGTCAGCGATGGATTTGTGCGTTTTGTTGATGTCAATGATTCGAGGATTAAATGCAGCGGTGAGATCTACACAGTAAACCTGCCGTCTTGCCAATCATGCAATATTGACGGTTGCGATATTGTGTTTAGTTACGAAATAGTTGGGGAAAAATAGGTTCTACCTTCGGCGGGTTGAGCGCGGGTGCTGGGTCACGCGAG
>Ga0326513_10003464_pt1 | contig 11430 bp, 12 predicted proteins | sample 2_2465_0518_D_FD_203654 | JGI IMG/M metagenome (GOLD analysis project Ga0326513, IMG submission 203654) | Bovine rumen microbial communities from UC Davis, California, United States - 2_2465_0518 | ecosystem: Host-associated > Mammals > Digestive system > Stomach > Rumen | place: USA... | reverse complement strand
CGCTTGACTGGAATGATACCATAGGCGGCGCGGGATCAGCTCCGACCGGCACAGCTCCGGCAACAGCTCCGGCAACAGCTCCGGCAACAGCTCCGGCAACAGCTCCGGCAACAGCTCCGGCAACAGCGCCCGCCACCCAGAGCAACAGCGCGGAGCTGACCGAGGCGGCAGCGGCAACCGTACCGGATGGAATGACGCAGAGCAAAGAAAAGCCCCTGCCGTGGTTCTTTTACTACGACCAACGGGGTAATTTGCGGGTAGACCCTGCAAAGCTAAAAATCTATTTTCAAACTCATGAGCGTTATTTTTGGGCAGCCAATGAAGCTATGGACGGCGTTAGGCGGTACTTTTACAACCCACAACGGGGAGTGTATGAGCTTTTAACAGACGACCGCATAAAAGGCAGAATTAAAAGCTATATTACCAAAGAGGAACCTACAGCGGTTAAAGTACGAGACGTGAACGAGGTTTACAACAATATTATAACAGACGAATGCAGACAGTCCGACAGCATGCTGGACAGCATGGAAAATCTCGTCAACTTCCAAAATGGCTTGTTTGACCTTGCCACATGGAGCATATACCCACACCAACCGAGCGTTATTTCTACGGTACAAATCCCCTTGACATTCGACCCGGCGAGGGCGTACACGCTCGACGACGCGCCGACGTTCCGGAACTATCTGCACGACCTGACCGAGGGCGACACGCAAAAGCAGCAGCTTTTATTGGAGTATATGGGCGCGGCGCTGTCCAATATTCCCGGGTACAAATTCAAACAAGCCTTGTTTCTTGTGGGCGCGGGTGATACCGGAAAGTCACAGTATATAAAGCTGATTTGTGCGCTTTTGGGTGAAATCAATTCGGCTTCCGTGAGCTTTTCAGACCTTGCAGAACGTTTCCAGACCGGCGCGATATACGGAAAACGCCTTGTTTGTGACGCTGACATGAAGGTACAGAGGGCAAAAGACAACGGGCTTTTTATGAAGATCACCGGCGGTGACCCGATCCAAATTGAATACAAGGGGATGAACCACTTTACAACCATTCACCGGGGGTACTTGCTTTTTGCGTCAAATGCACTTCCGAAATGGGGAGGAAACACCACGGATGCAGCATACAACAGAATGCTTATAGCAGAATGTAACAACGTGATACCACCGGAACGGCGCGACCCGCAATTGCTGGAAAAGATGTATGCAGAACGAAAAGCTATTGTTTCCGTAGCATTTCAGGCGCTTGGGGGAGCTGTCCAAAGGGGCTACAGGTTCACGCGACCGGCTGCGCTGGATCAGACCTTGAAGCAGCTCCGGCGGAACAATTGCCCGTCTATTGATTTCTTTGAGACGCAATGCACGCAATATGACGACGCCGCAACCAACTTTAAGCACTGTATGAAACGCAGAGACATTCACGAGGCGTTTGCTAAATGGTGCAAGACTAACGCACCATCTGCCTACATGCCCAGCTCGAGGGAGTTTTACAGGGACATTCTGCAATACACCAAGCAACCGGACGGCGCTTTTATAAAAAAGCTGCACGGATACGAATACTATCTTTTCACCCTGACCCCTGACGCAAAGAAAGAGTTTTACAAGTTTGACGAAATCGAATAATGCCCACACGCCCTGCACAACGCGCGAATGCAGGGCGCGTTTTTTATGCCTGACGGCTAAAATTTCCAGTTTTTCCCCAATTGGGTGTATTAGTGGGTGTATCATGGGTGTATCATTTTCAAGATAATACTACCAGCAGAAACAACACTGTCAAGCCATTTCAGCACTGTTGGGTGTATTAGGTGTATTTATTTTTAAGTCTATAGTAAAAAAACAAGAAGATGGGAAAAAAAAGGAGAGTGAAGTGTGTATGTTTGATTCTATATAGTGTTAAATTTTAATACACCTGATACACCCAGACGCACCAAAACAACACGGTCAAGCCATTCTGCGCGGGTGTATTTGTGGGAAATTGATACACCCAAACATACACCCAGATACCCCCAAACATACACCCAGATACACCCAGCGGGGGAACAGGCTTTAATCTTGTGGGTATACCCTGCCCGACCGGAGCTGACCGAGGATCAGAGCGCCACGACCTGCACCGGCGGCAAAAGTGACATCGTTACGCGCATGTTGACGAATGTTGACACGCTGCGGCGCTGGATCCTGACCGGCACGAGCTCGAGAGCCTTCGAAAACGGGAACACAGGTTTCCATTTTGTGCAGTTGACTGCACGCGCTGCGCTGGATCAGCTCGAGGCGATCAGCTCCAGAACCCTGACCGAGGAAAGAAAGCAAAAGCTTTTCGGAAAAGCAATTGCTTTTTGTATCATTGATGTTACAAAACCGACCACGAAAAACGGCACAGCGGCAAAATGTGCAATCAATTGCACAGCTCCGGCAGGGTATGGGGGAGGGTACCCCCACCCCACCCCCTACCGTACTACATACACCGTCACTAGGCAAAAATCTGCCCGCAAGGTCTGAAATGTGAACAGGCGGCAGCAGCTCCGCGAGAAATTCGAGCAGTGACGGCTTGAAGTACGGCAGAGAGGAGCCCCGGGGGGTACTCCCCCCCCCCGATCAGCTCCGGGGGATCAGAGCGGCAGAGAAAAAGCGCAGAATCAAGCCAAAATGAACTTGCATTGTATTTGATTACATGGTATAATGGTATCAGAACCCCACCAAAAGAAGAACCGCCCACACGCTGCGGAACGTGCGGACGGCTCACCGGCTGGACGGTATGACGATCTATTACAAGTCTATTATACCAGAAAGGCGGGGCGGTGTCAATGACAGTTAACGAACTAGCGGCAGCAGTCCAGAGCGCCACCGGCAGGGAACGCCGGGCGCGGCTCCTCGATCTATGGGAGAGCGTGAAAGGCATTCTGTACATGAAGTCACGGAGATTTTACGGCAGATACAAGGATATGTGTACACGCTGCGGGGCGGAGCTGGCAGACCTCGACGGGATTCTCTGGCAGGTCATGCTTGACGCGCTGGCAGCGTGGACAGAGGACAGCGGGAACATGTTCACGACGTTTCTCGACTACCCTTTCCGAACCCGTGCGGCGGAGGCTTTGAACCTGCGGACGGAGCGCGGACGGCGTGACCCTTTGAACAACTGCGACAGCCTCGACCGAGAGCTTGACGGCGGCGACGGTGACGGGACAGCCCTTGCAGAGCTTGTGGGCGATCCTGACGCGGCATTTCTCGACGATCTGCTCGAGGGGATGGACACAGAGCGGGAGGCGGTAATCGTACATGAAGCCGTGGAACGCCTGCCCGATCCGCTGCGGGATATCATAACCGGCTACTATTTCGAGGGGCGGACGCTGGCAGAGCTGGCAGCAGCACGGGGCGTGAGTCTCGAGGCGATCCGCTACAGACAGCGGAAAGCCCTTGCAAGGCTCAGAAACGACAAGCAGCTCCTTTTGGTATGTGCTGACCGTGTAGCCAATGCAAAAGCAGCGGCGGCAGCGTCCAAAGGTATTGACAGGGCGGCGGCTCTACTGGCAGTCTACGACAGCACACGGGCGGAGCTGGAACGCCTGACCCGGGCTTGTGACCTCGAGGCGATCAGAGCAAAGCCCGCCGACGGCAGCGACGCGCCGGCATTTGTTGACGGTTTGGCGGATATTCTGACGGAGTATCTGGCAGCGCCCACAGTCTGCACACCTTGACAAAATGTCACGCACACACCATGCACGACTTGACAAAATGGCTATTTTATGCTATAATATAGCTGTCTCCTACAATCGACAGTAAGATCTAAAGCCCCTTGCGTGGACTGTACACACCACGCAGGGGGCGCTTTTTTGTGCGATCAGCTCCGGAGAGGCTGCACAGACCCACTCACGGCGCAAAATTGCGCCGCGACCCCACATAGCAGGGGCGGAACCGAAAATCGGCTGAAAATTCAGCAAATCTCATGGCTGAAAATTCAGCCGTGAAAGTGGGCGGCGATCTGACCGAGGCTGCGGGCGCTGTCCTCTTGTGGGTATCTGCCGACCCTCGACAAAGTAACCTCGGGGTTACTTTTCGTCAGTTCTGGCACAGTCTGCCCCGCCCCGATCAGCTCCGGAGCTGTACGCGGCGCGGGGACAGTCCAGCCGTGAACAGTACCAAAATAAACGTCAAAATATTTGTACCAAAACCCTTGACAAAAAGAAAAAGAAATAGTATAATTAGAGTGTCAAAATAAACGACCGTTTAAAACGGTACAATTCCAAGGAATTCCAAGGGGGCTTTATTATGAAATACGGATATGCAAGAGTAAGCACGCAGAAACAGAGCATTTCCCGACAGGTGGAGAACATCAGACGGGCAGCTCCGGGCGCTGTAATCGTCGAGGAGTCCTACACCGGCACGACCACAGACCGCCCAGCATGGAACCGGCTGCGGCAGAAACTCACGGCAGGGGATACGGTGATATTTGACGAGGTGTCCAGAATGAGCCGTAACGCTGCGGAAGGTATAGCGCTGTATTCGGAACTGTTTGACGCTGGCGTGAATCTGGAATTTTTGAAGGAACCCCACATAAATACAAGCGTATACCGTGAAAAGATGCAGGTTCAGGCGGCAAAGCTCGACAGCACCGGCAGCAAAGCAACCGACAAACTGCTCGAGGCGATCATGAACGCCTTGCACGACTACACAATCGACCTAGCCAAAGAGCAAATAGAAATAGCCTTCCGAACCGCACAAGCGGAAGTTGACTTCCTGCACCAGCGTACAAGCGAGGGCGTGCGCCGAGCTCAGGCAGAGGGAAAGCAAGTCGGACGCGCTGCGGGGGCAAAGATCACCACAAAGAAGGAGCTGACCGCGAAAGAGGTAATCCGGAGACATTCCCGGGACTTTGGCGGCAGCCTGTCCGACCCTGACTGTATGAAGCTGGCAGGATGCAGCCGGAACAGCTTTTACAAGTACAAGCGGGAACTGCTCGACGATCAGAGCACGAACGCGTGAAGAAACCGCCCGAGGGCTTGACAGCTCCGGGCGGTTCTCTTGTTTCCTGCGCAAATCGTGAAAGCCCCGATTTGTGCAGAACGTCCAAAGCCTACCACGGAAAACTACAGATTTCACCGGCGCTGCGGCTCCGATCAGACCGGAGCTGACCGCCTGACGCTCGATCAGAGCGGCGGTTCTTTGTGTAGTCTGCACAAACCCCACACGCTGCGGGAAGTTGACTTCCCTTGAAGGAGCTGCACGGCGACGGGGCGCGCTGGATCCCTGCGGGGATCAGCTCCGGGGCGTTCCTCTTGTGGGTGTGTCCGCTGACGATCTGACGCGCACGCGTAACGATGTAAACAAACTGACGCGGGACAGCACCAACAAATCCCCACATTTAGAGAATCCCGCACGCCCTCACTCAGAGCGGCGACGGCTAACAAATGCTAACACTAAGTGTTGATAGGCTCTAGGAGCTGACCAAAGGGGCGGGGGGGTGGTCAAAAAAGTATGACAAAACCGCCCTTGATAACGGCGCACCTACATTTTACAGCAAAAACGCCCCACAACAGCCAAAAGCCCCAATTTGTGCAATTATTGCACAAATACAACCTGATAAAACTTGACATTTGACCGACGATGCGGCACCGATCAGGCGGGGAGCTGTCCAGCGGGGACGGCTCGACGCTGCGGAACGCTGTCCGAAATCCGGGCAGCGATCAGAGAGAGGGCGGCAGCAGGGGGGTGGGCGGTGTTTCTTGTGGGTATCCGCTCCGGCGCTCTGGATCAGCTCCGGACGGCTGCGGGTGTCTCTGAAACGGACACCCCCTGCGGCTCTGGATCCTTCCGGGATCACTGCGAAAAGGTTCGTCCGTTTTTCGGACGAACTCCGGACACACCAAAAATGGTGACTCGAGTCACCAAAAGACACTTTGGACACAAGAAAAGACACCTGCCGAAAATGTGCAGTTGACTGCACAGCTTTGCACAGTCAACTGGGCAAAATCCGCTTTAGTATACAGAATTGCGCAAAACACATATTTCGCGCAATTCGCGCAGATAGCGCAAATTGAACAAAAGCCCGAAAAATAGCCACTTTTGAAGAATTGCGCGAAAGTTTCGGGAGTGTCTACCGTGCAAAAACAGATTTTTTGCTCAATTTCTCAAAAGTGTACGCACAGCACGGACAAAAGAAACAAAATAAACATCTTGACAAATAACACAAACAGTGATATAATGAACACAACACCTAGAAAGGAGGTGCAGCCAATGGCAGAGAACGAAAAGAACTATTTGACAGTATCCGACTTTGCAAAGGCGCTTGACGTCAGTGCAAGCACGGTGCGGAATTGGATCAACTCCGGCAAGCTCGACGCAATCCAGATAGGACGCACTATTCGGATACCGAAATCAGAGCTTGACAGAGTGACCGACACAGCAAAAGGGGGCGGCGATCAGTGACCACAGCCCCCACAGGAAGAAGGAAGAAAGCGCCCACCGGGGACAGTTTGGCGACATACCCGGCAGACGCTGCACAAGACCAAAACGGGCTTGCTATATCCATTATACCATGTTTCGGGATGGAATGCAAGCCAAAATCCGAAAGGACGGTATGAAATGAGTACAGAACAGAACAAAGCCCGCGTATACAAACATTTGCAGCTTGTAGCCGCTCCACTTGCAGAGCCTGACCGGCTCACGGTACACATAAACATTGAACAAAGAAAAGCGGCTATTTACTGCGATATTTGCACCCCCCCTCACAGGATTGCAGAGCTTGTGGACGCTCACGCGGACGCGCTGGCGGAACAGCTCGACGCATGGGGGATTGACTGACGATCAGAGCGCGGGCGGGGATTCTGGCAAGGAAGTGACCGCCAATGAACACAGAACAGGACACAGGGACGGCAGAACGTCCACAGGGCAAGACCCTGAAACAGATAGCCGATGAATTGGGCATTGACAAAAGCACAGTGTTTCGGTATTGCAAGAGTGCATCATTGCAGCCGATTGGTGCAACATTGCAGCGCAACGGTGCAATGCTTTACGATGCAACGGCAGAAACGGCTATAAAAGCCCATTTTGAAGAAAGTCGCCCGCGTACTGCAATGGCTCGACAGAACCGGCGCAACATTGCACGCAATAGTGCAGAGAGCGGCATTGCAACGGCTGCAACGTTGCAAAATGCAATGTCGCAACACACCACCGAGGCGGCAGCGGATACCGTGGGACAGCTCCGGCAACAGCTCGAGGACGTAACCGCCGACCGGGACAAGCTGGCAGCAGAACGGGACGCGCTGCGGGATCAGCTCGAGGGACTGCGGCACGATCTGACCGAGAGCCGGGCAAAGCTCGAGGCACTGACCGAGGAACGCGACCGGCTGCGGGGTGAACTGGACAGGGCAGCAGCTACCGTGGATCAGCTCCGACAGGATCACCGGCAACAGCTCGACGACCTGCGGGAGGATCACCGGGCGGAGCTCGACCGCCTGACACTCGACCGCGACAACCTCAAAGAAGAACACCGGCAGCAGCTCGAGGCGCTGCGGGCGGAGCTGACCGAGGAACGGCAGCACAGCAGAGACACGGCGGAACGTCTGGCACAGCTTGCAGACCAAGCCCAACGGCTACAGCTTGCACAGATGCAGCCACCGGCACAGATACCAGAGCGCAAGCCCTCATTGTGGGCGCGGCTCTTTGGTAAGCACAAACACGATTTTGACATAGCGGGCGGACAGGATCACAGCCCCAATTGATTATTTTTCGAGTTTTGCAAGCACAGAATGGGTGATGCCATTCGACCTTGCAAGGGGCAACCCCTTGAACCCTGCATAGTAAAATCGTGACACTCACAGAAAACAGAAAAGCCGCCCACCCGGGAACGTCTGGACAACTGACCCGAGAGGACGGCGCACAAACCACAGCGGGCTTGCTATCCCCTATTATATCATGATTTCCGGGAAAATGCAAGCCGGAAAGGATGAACCATGCAAGCTATTATTGTTGTATTGGCTGCATTCGTCTGCGCTGGTCTTGCGATCCATAGGAACCAGCAGCAGAGCACCGGCAGCAGCTCGACGGCACAGCGGACAGACGTTGACGGAATCGCGCCCCACATCGAACGGGCGGCGGCGATCCTCGAACAGCTCCGGGAGCTGGACGACCTGCAAACAAGTTTGGAACTCTGCGCCCCGAGGGAGCGGGCGCAGGCGCTCCGGATGGAGTGGACGAACCACAACGGCAGCACCCACAGGACCAGCTTGTGGATGGACGGCACCGACACAACGGGCGCGGTATTGGCTGCGGCGATCAGAGAGCGGGACACGCTGCGGGCTTCCCTGCTCGAGGAGATCCGCGCCGCCTATTCTGTCGAGTGTGTAACTGGAACGGACGGGAGCCACTGCGGTGAGTCCTGCGGCAGTCCTTCCCATACAGTAACGGAAACGACACGGAAAGGGGGCGCGGCGTAATGCTCGAGGACGTGAAGCGCTGCACGATGTGCGGCAAGGTCATTTCAGACCTGAACGACGAAACGACAGACTATTACAGACATATTCGCTTGAAGTATTGCCCGATCTGTCGGGAGACTGCCGAACACTTGCAGGGCGTGGACAGGGTGAGACGCTACCGGGAACGCAAACGGCAGCAGGACAAAGCCCGAGACGATCAGCTCCGACTATTGCAGGAAGAAAACGAACTACTGCGGCAGAGAGTGGCACAGCTGCGGCAGAGCGTAGAAGCTCCCGAGGGGCTGCACAGCGCCCACAGGACAGCACCGACAGCCACCAACCGCTAAATTATACCCCTGCACGCCCTGCCCCTCAGCGGGGCGCGTAGAGGCTCACAGAGGGGGTGAACCAATGACCGATAAACAGATATCCGACGCAAAGCGCCTTGCAGTGACGCTCGATCAGTACGCAGACGACCCGGCGACAGTCCAGAGGTTGGCGGCAGCGCTGCACTATATGCCGGAACAGCTCCGGGATGACATGCACACGTTGTATGAGTATGTGCGCGAACTCGAGAGGCTACGCGACGGAGAATAAAAAAACACGCATTGTCAAGTGCTTTTTAGAAATTTTTCTTGTAAGAAAATCAAAACATTTCTGTATTTTGTATATGAAACTTTGGATTTGTTCCAAGCGGATTTGCTCAGAATTTTTATAAACGGCTATTCTGCGCGGTTTTGGGTGCGTTAAAATTTACACAAAATCGGGCTTGACGTACTAGCCGAAATATGCTAGAATAGTATTAGGCATAAAAAAAGAACCGCCACGGATTGCCGTCCGTGACGATTCGGCTTTGTGAATGTTTCCAGCATCCACGCTTACTGCCCCAACATTACGCCCGAACTTTCCACGGTAAAGGCGAAATATTGGTGTGTTCCTTCTATGTGGTTCTGTGAGCTGTAACACAGTAACACAGTAACCCTGTTCTTATTCTATCATGTAAATTCTAATTTGTCAATAGGTAACTTGACAGAACACAGAAAGTTACCAGACAACACAGCAATACATAGAGCGAATTTCAGAGGGTATTTTGCAGTAAACGTAGACGCGCTGGGGACATTCCGGGCGCGTCTTTTCTTATGCAAATACAATCCGAAAGGAGTCATGAAAAATGACAGAGGCAGCCAAAGAGGCACGGCGGGCATATCGCCGGGAGTGGAACAAGACCCACAAAGAGAACATAAAGCGCCACCAAGCGACCTATTGGGAGAAGAAAGCCCGAGAGGCAGCAGAGGCGACGGCGGCAGCACTGACCGAGGATCAGAGCGGGGGCAGCTCCGGCAGCGATCCCGAGGGACAGGCAGCGCCCAACGGCGTGGAGCTGACCGACGATCAGCTCCGGGAGATGGTAACCCGAAAGCGGGAGCAGGTCAAGGGGGTGTGACTTATGAACTTGACACCGACCGAGAAGGAAAAAGCCTTGAAGGATCTGCACGCGATCCCGGACAGCTTGCAGGGAGTGAACAGAGCCACCGACACTTTGGCGCGAATCAATGTAAATCTTGACAGAATCGCGGACGCGCTCGAGACGATTGCAGCCGAAATGGTACGCGGACAGGCAGAGCCCGAGCACATGGCACGGCAGGCAGCAGCCGGGCGGACGTTCTCCTCGATCATCTCCGAAAGGGGGCGCGGTGAATGACGATCTATGCAGAAACCAGAGGAGGAGCCGGCAGCGCGATTATTTACGCCGGACGCGAAACGATAAGCATTGAAAGACCCTGCGAGATGTTGCGGAAGCTCACAAAATGCGAATATAGCGTGATTTGTGGCGGTGTCCTTATAGACTACTGCCCGACCAAAGAGGACGCGGAGCGGCTTGTAAAAGCTATTGCAGCAGCAGAGCGGGACGGAAAGTCTTTTATCACTGTATCCGGCGGGCGCGTGCTCGAGGATCAGAGCGGCGGGGAGGTATAAGCGCTTATGGGGTTCAATATTAACGAAATACCGCCCGAAATGAAAGCTATGCCCAATTGGGTATGCTGGAAAGCCGTTCCGGATCCTAAAAGCCATTCAGGCGTAAGCAAACGACCGGTAAACCCGAGGACGGGCGGAAACGCCCAGAGCAACAACCCGGAAACATGGGCAGACTTTGACACGGCGTGCAATGCTGCGCAGTCCCGAGGGCTTGCAGGTATCGGCTTTATGTTCTCCAATACCCCATTTTTCGGGGTAGATGTTGACGACCGCCCGCTTGATTCTCCGGAGGTGCAGGAAATCTTGACAGCCATTCCCAGCTATGCGGAGCTATCCCAAAGCGGGCACGGTGTCCACATTATCTGCTCCGGCAGTCTCCCAGGTAAGGGGTTTAATAATCATAATACGGGCGTTGAAATGTATGAAAATGGGCGTTTCTTTGTGGTTACGGGTAACCGTGTATCAAATGAGCGGCACGTTATCGACTGCACAGAGCAGGTAAAACCCGTGTATGCTCTACACGATACCCACAAAGAAAAGCCTAAGCCCGCCAGAGCCGCCCGTCCGTCTGGATCAGCTCCGGCGGCATTCGGGCAGCTTGACAAAGACGCTATTATTAGAAAAGCGCTCAACTCGAGGCAGGGGCAGCAATTCGGCAAGCTTCTGTCCGGAGATATTTCCGGGTACAAGTCCCAATCTGAAGCCGAAATGGCTTTTTGCAACATGCTGGCATTCTGGACAGGCAGAAATCCGGAAATGATGGACGCTATATTTAGAGAATCCGGCATGATGCGCGAAAAGTGGGACAGAAAGCAAACCGGCAGTACCTACGGCGCAATCACTATTCAGAAAGCTATTGACGAATTACAGAGCGCCTACGGTGAGCGGCGCGGGGTTCTCACGGCTGACGCATTCGGGGACGCTGCGCTTGACTGGAATGATACCATAGGCGGCGCGGGATCAGCTCCGACCGGCACAGCTCCGGCAACAGCTCCGGCAACAGCTCCGGCAACAGCTCCGGCAACAGCTCCGGCAACAGCTCCGGCAACAGC
>Ga0326513_10003463_pt1 | contig 11433 bp, 7 predicted proteins | sample 2_2465_0518_D_FD_203654 | JGI IMG/M metagenome (GOLD analysis project Ga0326513, IMG submission 203654) | Bovine rumen microbial communities from UC Davis, California, United States - 2_2465_0518 | ecosystem: Host-associated > Mammals > Digestive system > Stomach > Rumen | place: USA: California... | reverse complement strand
TCACGCACCTGCACGGGATCAACGACCGGCTCGACGACCCCGTCGACTGGGTGCTGATCGACTCCGCCCCGTACGGGCGCGCTCTCGACGAATCGGTGAACAACGCGGACCTCGTGGTCATCCCCTCAAGCCCCAGCCGCATCGACCTCGACCAGGCCGCCGGCGTGAAGGACCTGTGCGACCAGCGCGGCATCCCCGCCGCTATCCTCCTGTGCCGCACCGAGTCCCACACGACCGCCCTGCGCGACGCGCTGGCGTGGATCGACGCCGCGGAGATCGCGTGCTTCGAGACGCTGATCCCGAAACGCCAGGACATCCTCAACGCGAAATCCACCCGCCCCCGCGGTACGCGCCTGCACGAGTACCGCGACCTGGCCGCCGAACTCAAGCGGACCATGCGACAGCTCAATAAGGGGGAGGAACTGTGAGGAACATGAACCTGACGCCCCGCCCGCGCGACCTGACCATGCTGCTCGCCGGCGGCCGGCCGGAACCGGCGGATACCGGAAGACCGGAATCGGTGGGAACCGAAATACCGAAAAACCGGAAGACCGTGAAACCGAACGACGCGGACGGTTGGGTGAAGACCAGCGTGAGCCTGCGCGCCTCGACACGGCGCAGGCTCAAGACCTGGGCCGCCGAGCACGACATGCGCATCCAGGAGGTGTTGGAGGACGCGTTGGACGCGTACCTGTCCTGATTCTCCCGAAAACGGGACGGCCCGTGCCCATCAATCGATGGACACGGGCCGTTGCCTATGTTCGTCTCTTCTACTTCAATCACCGCACTTCGTATTTAACGCTAATCTCACGCATCTTCTTTATTATGTAATATTTTCGCGAATCGTGTATTGTCCGATCATTGGAGGGGAAGTTATTTTTAAACTCGCTAACATAGGTGGCATCCAGCTTTCCACTCGTGAAATGGTATGTGGCATGCGTCTGCACGGAGGGATCCTGGGGCCTTTGGGAGAAGATTCCGGCGAGGAGCTTGCCGATGACCTTGGTACTCAATGTTTTTGTCCTCTTGGCGGTGAAGTCATCGATGGACACATTATGTGCGTCTTTGAACGTGAGAATCAAATAGCACTCGGCTGCTTCGGGAACGGGAAGCGACTGAGTGCCCTTCATGACTGTGTCATTCTTGGAGATGTAGTGGATCAGTACGTTTTCCCTTTTCCACATATTCCAAAAAGGTCCCAGCGTGAATAACTTAGGGAGAAGAACCACCAGAATGATGGCCGCCAGGATGGGCGCCGCCATCCAAACCGCTACCAGGAATTTTAGTAGGATGTCCGGGTGTGATTCCCACAACGGACGCAAATAACTGAAATTGGCGCTTTGGAGGCGGAAAACTAGATACGCCAATATGGGTAATGTGCCGATGGATATTATTGCGATTGCTGATCTATAAATCCTGCTTCCGCCATCTTTGAGAGGTTTCCCTCCGAAAAGTTTTTTTCCCCCGAATATTCTTTCTTTCAAGTCCTGCAGAAGCGAACCCCAGAGGAGTAGGGGAATCTTCTTGGCTTCCCCTCCCGCCATCTCCCACAGGTGCAGCGCCGTCTTGAATTTCTTCGGTGGCTGGTTGATCACCTCGAGTATGCCGTTCAGGCCGGCGGTTTGCAGTATCGTCGGCGCGTTTTGCTTGATGGCATCGGCTATTGTACCGGCGTCGAACTTATTTTTGCCAGACATGCATGTCTCCTTCTCTTGACGTGACGATTATCCCATCCGCGGGGAATATCCGGTCGTTCCCGTCCATGTCCGGATATCTCCGATTTGTCCAAACCGGAGTGTGCCGGAAGCGTGTTCCATGGGAGTTGCATGGCCCGGAAGGGTTCCGGGCGTGAAAGGAATTCCCATGGAAAAGAGAAGATGGTTGAGCCGGCTGGCCGCGACGGCGGCAGCGGCTGCGACCCTGCTGACCGGCGGGTTGGTGGCGTCCACCGCCCTGGCGGCCGATTCCGGCGAGTCCGGGTTGACGTCGTCGAAGACGGTGACCGCGACGGGCGAGCCGAACGTGTTCGACGTGAACCTGTCGGCCACGGGCCGTGACTACGCGAAGAACAAGGAGCACGCCCTGTTCATCCTGGACCGTACCGGGTCGGTCGGCCAGAGCATGTACGACGAGATCGCGAACATGGTCCGCAGCCTGGGCAGACGATTGATGGCGACGGGCCAGGTGCAGGTGAGCGTGGTCCTGTTCGCCGGCGAAGCAAACGAGAAGGAATCGGTCTGGTACGACGGGTACGAGAACGTGGTGACCCACAGCACGGATCCGACGGACCTGGACAAGATCATGGTGCCCGTCTCCACTACTACTACTACTCATAACGGCGTGTTCTACGGCACCGAGCACGACACGAGCTGGAAGGCCGGGTTCGACGGCGCGTCGAACGTTATGGCGCACGAGCAGCTGCCCACGGACGTGTTCTTCTTCAGCGACGGACACCCGAGCATCCCAAACAACAACGACGGCAACAACGAGACGGAGGCATACGCCGCCGCACTCGACGCGGCGAAGGAGTTCGCGTCGAAGTACGACGACCATATCCAGAACTTCACGTCGATCGGCTTGCAGCGCGACAACCAGGACCTGTCGAAGCTGGAGCATCTGAGCAAGGACGTGTTCGGCGCGAAGGCGAAGACCGAGTTCGCCTCCACCGGCGACCAGGTCTCCAAGGACCTGGAGTCCAACGTCGAGAGCGAGCTGATGGACGGCGGTTTCGCCAAGGACGTGACCCTGACCGACCAGCTGAGCGGCAACGTCAGACCGGCCTCCACCGACGCGAAGGGCCGGCCCGGCCTGAGCATGGCCATGAGCACGGACGGCGGCAAGCCGACGACCCTCGTCGAGGGCAAGGACTACTCGTACACGTACGCGAACAGCCGCATGAGCGTGAGACTGCTGAACCAGCTGAAGGGATCCCAGACCGTCACTGTCACGATCCCCGTCAAGCCCACGGACAAGGTCCTCCAGCAGGCGGTCGCCGGACAGACCGGCCCCGACACGGGCGACCCGAACACCGGCACCCTGTCCGCCGGCAAGCACGGCTGGTACTCCAACACCGGAACCAACACCGTCACCCACACCAGCCCGAACACCGGCGAGACCGGCACGAGCACCCTGCCCAGGCCCGTCATCCCCGTCCAGGTCGCCAGACTCCAATACGACAAGAACGCCTCGACCGCGACCGGCGACATGGGCAAGGACGCGGTGACCGCACCCGCCGGCAGCGGGCAGACCATCGCCGCGAACGGCTTCACCAACGAGGGATACACCTTCCAGGGCTGGAACACCCAGGCCGACGGCAAGGGCAAGACCTACGTCAAGGGCGACAAGCTGACCCTCCCGGCCGGCACCACCGTCCTGTACGCGCAGTGGAAGCGGATCCCCGCATCAATCCACTACGATCCGAACGGCGGCACCGGCACCACCGACGACACCAAGGGAGGCCAGGGCGACACCACCACCCTGACACCCAACGGCTTCTCGAAGGAATGCTGGCTGTTCGCCGGATGGAACACCCAGGCCGACGGCAAGGGCACCAAGTACACCGACAAGCAGGCGGTCACCCTGAAGGGCGACATCACCCTGTACGCGCAGTGGAAACGCGACCCCGCCTGCAAGGCCGACCTCGTGTATGACAAGAACTCGCCGGACGCGACCGGCGAGACCGCCGGCCACACCGGCTGGAAGGGCGGCCAGGCGACCATCGCCGCGAACGGCTTCACCAACGAGGGATACACCTTCCAGGGCTGGAACACCCAGGCCGACGGCAAGGGCAAGACCTACGTCAAGGGCGACAAGCTGACCCTCCCGGCCGGCACCACCGTCCTGTACGCGCAGTGGAAGCGGATCCCCGGCACCCTGACCTGGGTGAAGACCGACAAGGACTCCGGCGAGGTCCTCGCGGGCAGCGAATGGATCCTCACCCCGAAGGGCGGCCAGCCGACCACCGTCACCGACAACGGGGACCTCGACCAGGCCGACGCCGACGGCGCGTTCAAGCTCACCGGCCTCGACTGGGGCGAATACGAGCTCATGGAGACCAAGGCCCCCGAAGGCCACGACCCCATCAGCGAGCCGATCGCCGTCACCATCGACGCGAAGCACACCACCGTGAACATCGGCGACGTGGGCAACGCGAAGACCCCCGCCAAGGTCACCTACGACCCCAACGGCGGCGAGGGCGACACCCCCGGTTACGACGGCCACGTGGGCGACACCCCCGAAGCCTCCGAGAACAAGTTCACCAACAAGGACGAGTGCAAGGAGTTCGCCGGATGGAACACCCAGGCCGACGGCAAGGGCAAGACCTACCAGAAGGGCGACCGGATCGACCCACTCACCGGCGACGTGACCCTGTACGCGCAGTGGAAGGCCAAGGACGGCTGCCCGGCCGCGCCCGCCGCGTTGCAGGAACTCGGCAAGACCGGCGCGGGCATCGCGCCGATCGCCATCGGTATGGCGGCGGCCACCCTGCTGGGCGCATGCCTGACGATCCTGCGCAGGCAGCGCCGCGCCCGCCACGCCTGACGCAAACCGAATGACGGAAGAGCGGGACCGGCGACCATGACCGCGGCAGACGCCGCGCGCGGCCGGTCCCGCTCCTTCCCTCTCCACCCGAACTTTCAAAGGAAGAACAGATTGAAGAATCCACGCATCGAAAAACCCGCCGCGACGCTGATCGCCGCGGCCACGCTGCTCGCGGGCATGGGCCTGCCCCCGGCCGCCCTCGCCGCGGACGGGACCACACCGAACCCATCCGCATCCGCATCCGGCACCGGAACTGCCGACAAGGACCAGACAAACACAGCCACCACCTGGACGCTGATGGGCGTCACCCTCACGGCCGACGACAAGGGCACGCTCACCCTGCCCGACGGACAGACCACTCCAGCGTTCGACAAGCGGCCCGACAACGCCAGCGTGCAGGGCTCCGACGGCACCACCATCCCGCTGACCCTCGCCGACACGGCCGAGGAGCATCCCGATCTCGGCGTGACCACGGGAACCGGCACCCTGACCACCGAAGCGAAGGACGGCCACCCCGCCGTCCGCGTACCCGCCACCTGGACCACGGGCACCAAGACCACGCTAAGCGACGGCACCCCGTTCACCCTGAAGGACGGCGCATGGGAGGCATCCTACGGGCGCACGCTCACCCTGAAGGACGACAACGAACCACCCGTGAGGAACATCGGCCTGTCCGACGGGTCCAAACACGAGATCACCTGGGGCGAACCCACATTGCATGACGGCAAGGTCATCCGCGAGGGCACCGCCTCCGGCGAGATTGGGGGCCAGAAATGGCAGGCCACCCTGACCGCCGAACGCGACACCGACCACACGGGCCTCACGCAGGCCGTCACCGCGGCCCGCCAGGCATACGACCAGGGCGCCGGCGAATACACCGCCGCGAGCCTCGAGAACCTGGCCGACGCGATCGAACAGGCCGACGAGCTCGACCGGACCGGCGCGACCGACGAGGCCATGGACGCGATGCGCGACCGGCTCGCCGAAGCCGTCGGCAACCTGGACACGATCACCTGGAAGACGGACGGCACGACGCTCTCCCACGAGAAGGGACAGGGCTACGACGGCAAGGCCCCGGACACGGCCGACACCGCGCCCGGCGACACCGTGGCGCTGACCTCGAACGACCCCACCCTGGGCAAACTCGGATCCATCACCATTCCCCGAATCCAGAACGACGATCCGGCCACGCTGACGGACGAGGACCTGGGCGTGGCCCGCGCCACCGGCACCGCCCACTACAAGGGGACCACGCCGAACGGGAACCGCACGGCCACCTGGAGCCAGGACTACTCGTACACGCTCGGCAAACGCGTCGAGGCGACCGGCCCCGACGGCAAGGCCATCGGCTTCACCACAGGCAACGGATACCTGTCCGCCACCGTCACCGCAAGCCTCGACCAGACGAACCGGCCGAAGGACGCGGACGTGACCATCGACGGCAAGACCGTGCATATCACCTGGAGCGACCAGGTGCGCACCACCGCGACCGACACCACCACCACGTACACCCGCCAGGGGCGCGTCGAGGGCGACATCAAGGTCGCGGGCACCGACCGGACCCAGCACTGGATCGTCTACGTCAGCGCCTCCCGCACCGAAGGCCACGTCGCCGGACTGAGCCTGATCCAACGCAAGGCGGACGGCACCACCAGCCGCCACGACATCGACGGATTCGACCCGGCCAGACACGAATACACGGTCACCATGCCCGCCGACGCCGTCGCCGACCAGTACACCCTCGGCCACACCAGCGCCGCCGGCGACAAGGCCGACGTCAGCGAGGGCACGCCGATCGCCCCGACGCTCGGCGCGAACGCGAGCCGCATCCTCAAGACCACGCTGAACGGCGTGACCTACACCGTGACCGTGGACTTCCAGAAGGCCAAGCCCACGCCCTCCAACCCGCACGCGCGCCTGAACGGCCTGTACGTGGACCTCACGGGCAAGACGGGGAAGGGCGCGCTGCTCGACGGCTGGGACCCGGACGTGCTCGACTACACCATCCGCATCGGCGCGAACGACCCCGGCGCGTACATCCTGCCCGAGGCGCCGTCCGGCGTGACCGTCAAGGCCGGCGACGTGACCCGCTCCGGCTACGCCACCACCCAATACTGGACCGCCACGGCCGCGGACGGCCAGTCGCGCACCTACAGCGTGACCGTGATCCGCGACCACGGGACGCCGACTGCCGAGGAGGCGTTCAAACCCGGAGCCGCCAAGGACACCGACGGACAGACGCCCGCCGCAAGCCGAGACGACACCACGCTCGTGAGCCACGGCTACCTCCTGGACGGCGAATACCACGCCGTGAAGGACACCGACTACACGATCCCCGAGGGCGGCACGTTCGCCTACGCGAGCCGCCAGGGCCAGACCGTGCAGGTCTCCGAATCGAAGGTCAGGGGCATGACCTGGAAGTACACGCTCAACATCCTCGCGCCCGACGGCGTGACCCTCGCCAACCCCGCGCCCGCGTTCACCGTCACCTACCTCACCCGGGCGACGCACGAGGCCGCCATCACGTCCATCATCGTGGACGGCAGGGCCATCGACGGCTTCGACCCGTCGAAGCACGAGTACACGGCGCAGGTCGACAACATCGACCACTGGACCGTGACCGCCGACTTCGACAAATCGACCGGCATGGGCGTCACCATCCACAAGGACCGCGACAAGGCCACCATCACCGCGACCAGCGCCGACGGCCTCACCAAGGCCACGTACACGCTCAAGGTCAGCGAGAAGCCCCTGACGCTCAACCGCGCCGGCACCGACGGCGCGACCGTGGAGGGACTCGCCCATACGGGCGCGGACACGGCAAGCATGATCAGCGTCGTCGCCGTGCTCCTCGCCGCCGGCGTCGCATGCCTGGCGGCGGGCCTGACCCGCAGGCTGCACCGCGGAAAACGCGGCGACGCCCGAACCGACGGCGACGTGACCGGCAGCCAGGACGCCGAATAGACGAACCCGACCGCCTGACCCCTCGCTTTTGTCCAAACCGGGCCACCCGACACGGCCGTACCGTGGGCATGTCATCGGAAACAAGTCGAAAGGAACCATCATGTCCGAGACAATCACCCTCGCCGCCGGATCCAGCAGCGTGGTCACCAGCGCGTTGCAGCTGTTCAGCCAGTTCGCCATCATCGGCGGCGGCCTGTGGGCCGTGTGGGGCGTCATCACCCTCGCCGGCGGCCTGAAGGACCAGAACGGCCCCGCCACCCAGTCGGGCGTCTGGCAGGTCGTCGGCGGCGGCCTGATCATCGCGGCCGCGGCCCTGTTCTCCAGCATCGCACTGTAGGAGGGAGGCCACGCATGGTCGATTTCATCGTCGGCATCCTCAACTCGATAGGGTCCGGCGTCGGCGACGACCTCGTGGCCGACCTGCTGAAGACCCCGGCCGAATACAACGCGGGCATGTACAGGCTGAGCCTGACCATCGCCAGTTCGGCCGTCAAGCCCATAGCGAGCACGATCCTCGCGATCCTGTGCGTGCTCGAGCTCGCCAGGGTCAGCACCAGGGCGGACGGCGACCGCGAGCTGGGCGTCAAGCTCGTCGCCATGGCGATGTTCAAGCTCGTGCTCGTGTTCACCGCCGCCCAGCACAGCGAGCTCATGCTCAAGGCCATCGACGAGATCGGCGAGGGCGTGCTGGGCGGCATCCACACCGCCGCCCCCACGTCGGGTCCGGCGTCGGGCCTCGGCCTGGGCGACAGCATGCGCGACGCCATCGACTCCGCCGGCACGTTCGGACAGATCCCGTGCCTGATCCTGCTGATCATCCCGTTCCTCGTCTCCAAGGGCGCGACCATCGTCGTCACCGTCGTGATCCTCCTGCGTTTCGTGCAGATCTACATGCTCACCGCGTTCAACCCGCTGCCGATCGCGTTCATCGCCCAGGAGGAGACCCGCCAGTGGGGCGTCAACTACTTCAAGCAGTACGCGTCGCTCGTGTTCCAGTGCGCCACCCTGTATCTGGCGATACTCATGTACCGCACGTTCGTGGGCGGCACGTTGAACCCATCCAAGTTCAAGGAGGGGGACAGCCTCTCCGGCTGGGTGCTCGACAACTTCACCGGCCTGCTCCTGGCGAGCGTCATGCTCATCGGCATCGTCATGGCGGCCAACAGCGTCGCCAAGAAGCTCTTCGGCGGCGAATAAAACACAACACGATCCACGAAAGGAAGCAACCGTCATGGCATTGCAGATGCCCGTCTACAGGGAGCTGACCACCATCGAGTCGAAGGTGTTCATGGGGATGAGCTGGCGGCAGTGCCTCGCCGCCGTCATCCTCGCCGTCGTGTGCGGGGGAGGGTACGTCGGCCTGTGGCTCGGCCTGGGCGTCGACCCCAACCTCGCCATGTACCTGATCTTCCCGCCCGGCCTGCCCGTGGCCGTGTGGGGATGGGTGAGGCCAAAGGGCCTCATGCCCGAGAAATACATGAAATACATCCTGCGCCACTACACGCAGCGCGAGGTCTACCTGCTCGACGGTCCGGGCAGACCATACCGCACCGGCGCGAAACCGACGATCAAGGAAAGGTGAGGAATGTTCGGCAAGAAGAAGACCCGCGACCCGGCCGCGGCCGAGGCCAGGGCCAAGGAACGCAGGAGGAAGGCGACGCACCTGCCGAAAAGCGTCAAGCAGCTCATCGGCTACGACGCGATGCTGCGCAACGGGATCGCCAGCCTGGGCGACAACCGGTGGAGCGCCACCATCCTCTTCCAGGACATCAACTACCAGTTGAGCCCGGAATCCCACCAGATGGAGATCATCGACCGGTGGGCCAAGCTCATCAACAGCTTCGAGGCCGGGCAAAGCGTGCAGATCGCCTCCTACACGCGCTCCCGCGGCGTGCGCGAGATCCTCGCCGACGTGATGATGGACGAGCAGGGCGACAGCCTCGACCACTACCGTCTCGACTACAACCGCCTCGCCCAGGGCAAACTCGAGACGGTCAGCCGCGACACCAGCACCGTGAAGACCCTGACCGTCACCGTCCGCGAAAGCGACGAGCAGGCCGCCGTCGCGAGCCTGAACGCCCTGTGCAACAACCTCGTCAGCCAGATGCGCTCCATCGACGCGTGCAAGGCCACGCGCCTCGACCGCGAGCACCGGCTGCGGCTCATGGCCGAGGTCCTCCGCCCCGGCGAAGAGTTCCGGTTCAACGAACGCCGGTTCGAGCACGCGTCCGGCAAACCCGACACGAAGGACCTCGTGTGCCCGTGGAGCATCGACGCGCGCAACCCCATCCAACTGGACGTCGAATCACTGGAGTCGAAGTTCCTGCACCGCACCATGTGGGTGTCCGGCCTGCCGCCGGAACTGAGCGACCAGCTGGTCAACGACCTGACCGGCCTGCGGGCCCGCGTCGACGTGAGCATCCACCTTGCGCCCATGGACCGCGGCGAGAGCATGACGCTCGTGCGCCGCAAGAACGCGGAGATCAAGATGCAGGTCATGGACCAGCGGCGCAAGAACCGCAAGCAGGGCCTCGACCCCGACGACCTGCCCGACGACCTCGCCGACCAGCAGGAGCAGCTCGGCCAGCTGCGCGACGAGCTGCGCACCACCAACCAGAGGCTCGTGGACTCGATCATCGTGATCGGCGTGTCCGCTGCGAGCCAGGAGGAGCTGGAGGTCGCGTGCAGGAACGTGAAGGCCAAGGTCAACGCCCAGTCGTGCACGGCCGAGAGCCTCAAGTTCATGCAGATGGAGGGGCTGACCGCCGAACTGCCCCTGGGCAACAACCCGCTGCCCATGAAACGCACCCTGACCACGAACAGCGCGGCCATCCTCATCCCGTTCACCACGCAGGAGGTTTTCGAGCCCCACGGCCTGTTCTACGGAAGCAACGCCCGCTCCGGCAACCCGATCCTCGCGGACCGGCGCAGCCACATGAACTCCAACGGGTTCGTGCTCGGCACGTCCGGCGGCGGCAAGTCCTTCACCATCAAACAGGAGATCGCCGGCATGTTCCTCAACAGGGACGACGAGGTCATCGTCATCGACCCTGAACGCGAATACCTCGCCCTCGCGCAGGCGTTCGGCGGGCAGATCATCCAGATCAGCGCCGGCACCGGCACGCGCGTCAACCCGATGGACATCGTCCTGGACGACGACGCGGCCTCCGACCCCGTCAAGGACAAGACCAACAACGTGGTGAGCATGGTCGGCGCGCTCATCGGCGGCATCGACGGACTCGACCCTTTGCAGAAGGGCCTGGTGGACCAGTGCGTCAGCAACCTGTACACGCGCTACCGCAACCAGGGCGGGGGAGTCGTCCAGCCCACATTGCAGGACCTGCACGACGAATTGCAGGCGGGCGGCGACGAGGCGGCGCGGTACCTCGCCGACGCGCTCAACCCGTACATCACCGGCTCCATGAGCGGCTTCAACGGCCAGACCAACGTGGACCTTTCCAACCGGTTCACCGTGTTCGACGTGTCCGGCCTGTCCGGCGAGCTGCGCACGTTCGGCATGATGGTCGTCATCGACCAGGTGTGGAACCGCGTCATCCGCAACAAGGCCAACGGCCGCCGCACCTGGCTGTACGTCGACGAGTTCCACCGCTTCTTCTCCAACCAGTACAGCGCCGCCCAGTTCAAGGACATCTACAAGCGCGCCCGCAAATACGGCCTCGGCGTGACCGGCATCACCCAGAACGTCGAGGAGATCCTCGACCTCCAGGACGCGCGCGAGATGCTGTCCAACAGCGATTTCCTCATGCTCCTGAGCCAGAACAGCACCGACGCGGACGCCCTGTGCGAGCTGCTGAACCTGAGCGAGGAGCAGCGCCAGTACTTCACCGGCGTGCTGCCCGGCCAGGGACTCATGAAGATCGGCAGCGCCCTCGTCCCGTTCGACGGGCGCATCCCGTCGGGCGGCGA
>Ga0326513_10003462_pt1 | contig 11435 bp, 7 predicted proteins | sample 2_2465_0518_D_FD_203654 | JGI IMG/M metagenome (GOLD analysis project Ga0326513, IMG submission 203654) | Bovine rumen microbial communities from UC Davis, California, United States - 2_2465_0518 | ecosystem: Host-associated > Mammals > Digestive system > Stomach > Rumen | place: USA: California... | reverse complement strand
GTATTCCGTTCGTCCATCTTGTCCTCAAGCTTGGCGACCTTGTCCGTCAAGGTCTTGATGGCTTCGAGCACGTCCTTGTTCCTGTTCTTCTTCGCATCCATCCTGTTGATCCAGAGAGTCAGGAGTCCCGAAAACCCCCCGCCACCGAGCATGGCGACGAGTATTGTGATGGCTATATCCATCCGGCATCCCCCCCTCAGCTCTTGGAAATATAAGTGGAGGAAACGAACCCGTAGACTTGTCCGGCGATACGGACGTAGTACCAGGAAGTCCCGTCATTCGCGGTCAGAGAATCACATACTTCCACGGTAGCCCCCAGCTTCAGGAGTGGGTAGGACTTAATGTTGGGATAGGATACCCCCGCCCAGGTACGGACGTTTAAAAGGTTTGCAGTAACGATGCCCACCCATTTCGGGTTCTTGCCAAGCGTCCCGGAACCGGAAGAAGTAGTCACGCCTCCAAGAGTGTTGCCGCCAACCTCCTGTACTGCCTCAGATTGGGCACCACCATACTTCGGTCTTGCGAACCCACGGATGTATCCCCAGCCTACCGGGATGGACCGGTAGCCTACTGACTCGTTCTTGTTCCCCTCGATAGTCGTGATGATCCCGTTCTTTACCGCGGCCACGACGCCGATATGGTCGGAATAGGAATCGTTCGGCTGGGAATCCCTCCTCCACGAGAAGAGGATGATATCGCCGGGCTTCGGGGTGATCCCGCCATCCTCGATCCAGATGCCCTTTGCCTTGAAAATCTTGACGTGCTCTTCGCATCCGCACTCCGTCCCAATCAGGTCGACCATCCCGGCCTTGATGGCTGCGGCGGATACCGTGGTATCACACCACTCGTCAGAGTACTTCACGGCGTAGCCCCTTGCCCTGGGGAAGTGGGAGTTATAGATATCGATGATCCTCTGATAGGATCCGTCGGCCTCGTTATACCCTACCCAGGAACGCCACACTGCCAAGTAGTCGTCAGCGGTCTTCGTGGGGACGATGTCGATAACGGGTTCCGGGGCGATCGTGACCACATCTTCTTTTTCCGTGGCAATTACTATCGCGTCCTCCGCGGTAACAGTCTCTTCCACCGCTACAGGCTCCTCAGGATCGAAGCGAGTAAGGTCGTTCTCCTTGATCACCCGAAGCAGGGCGTCCACGTAGTCACTGCTCGTGGCATATCCATCCTGCTTGATGAGTCTAATGTACGTCTCTGGATCCTTGACGCCCTTAAGGTTCTCATACCTTGGACGGCTGATCAGGTCGAAGTATCCCTTGATCCCGTCTTCCAGGCTGTCATATACCCGGAAGGCATCCGTAACGGTGACCACGGTTCCGGGTTCAAACTCTTCTTCGGTCTCCAGACTCACGCTCTTCCCTTTCCAGGAAGTCCCGGCCTTGATTCCGAAATAGTTGTTGTACTTCTTAGCAAGCTCACTGCCTCCCCATCCAGACTCAAGGATGCACTGTGCGATAACCGGGGAGCACACCTCAATCCCATACTCCGGTGCCAGTTTCTGTACGGCCTTCGCGACTTTCTTGGCGAATGATTCCTTCTGTTTCTTCGTCATGATTCTACCCCCTCTCCGCTAATATGGGCTTCCTCCAACTCTGGCAGGCCTGCGAGGCTCGTGAACAGGCTCGCAACCGCCGCGAGTGTGGCCGTCCCTAGTACGACCCTCCAATTGACCTCCGTGATCATCGCGCTTGCTGGCAGCAGGCTGACCACGCTCTGGAAGAACGTCCGGAACGCCCGAATACCCGCCGCCTTCGCCCATTTCTTCCAATCCCTCATTCTGTACCCCCTCCTCTCAAAAACCTCATTCTGTATTCACGACGCATGTAATTCGGTCTATACGACAACTGCCTCTTTCATTAGCCTGTATGATTCCTTCCTAATGATGTCCTTCAGAGATTTCATCCTGACGGGGCGCAAGTACTTTTCTAGTGCCTTCTGGCCGTTGCAATGCTTCAACTGCCCCGCCTTTGCCAGAAGGCTCGCCGCTAAACGGTACGTTACTTGCTCCCCATTTTCCTGCTTCTTACGTACCTTCCGGCACGTCTGGGCGAACCTTAGGAAGTTCCTTCGCCTCAGCGTCGTGTGGGTATGGAAAAACCGATAGCCAACAAAATCCACGCCTCTCGAATCTACCGGAAATACCTGCCAGTTGCCTTTCAATTCCAGGTTCATCCCAAGGCCGATGTATTCGGATATGTCGTCGATCGCCTTATGTAATTTCCTCTTGTTCGACCCGTACACAACGATGTCATCCATGTTCCGAACCATGTACTTTACCCCATCCAAGGTATGAATATACCTATCGAGACCTTGCAGGTAGAAGTTGGCTGCCCACTGGTTGATGTAGTACCCAATCGCGAGTCCGCCTTCTGGATCCGACCGGAAGATTGCTTCGATCAAGGACAAGAACCTTTCATCTTTTATTTTCCTGCGGAACATCCGCATCAGCTCGTCAATGTCTATACTCGCATAGTAATGATGGATATCCAATTTGGCGCAATACTTCGTTCCTTTCGGGTCATTCCTGAATATGCGCTTCGTGTATTTCATTGCGTGCATGTTCCCTCTCTTAGGGATCGATGCACAACTCCAATTGTCCATCCCTTTCATCAGGACGTCACGCATAGCATCCGCCGCGAGCTGCTGTATGATCCCGTCAGGGAAAAATGGGACAATCTTTATGCGACGCTCTTTCAAAGAGCTTACGTCTACCCGTACCCTTATATCGGGCACGGTCGGAACGTAGGTCCCCTCTTCTAACATCTTCTTTATCTTTGCCGCGGTCTTTGGCACGTCCTTTATTGCCCTCCGAACGTCCGACCGTTTCCTTTTCCCTCTGCTGGATTTCACTATCGTCGCTTCTATGACACCTATATCCAGCATCTTTTCGTATAAATTTCCAACTCTTTTTGGCATATCAGTATCATCCTCTATTCCCTCCTCACCACCTTTCGAACCTTGCCCGCCGACAAGGCCTACTAAGGAGTGCTGACATAACGGAGGTATTTTTGCCAAGGGGCAAGGGAAATCATGCGCCATGGTAGATCAAGCTTCGGATAGAGTAGGCGCGACCCGGTGTTGCCGTTCGTGGCGGAGACGTCATTGTTCGCATTAAAGTAGAAGACGCCATAGTTCGGGTTGTCGTTGAACGTACCACCGACATTGAGCATCCGTACACCGGGGCCGCAGCGCATGAAATCCCTATACAGTCAACGAGTTATGTCCACCTAGAAAAGATGGTTTATCGATCTATCTCAAGCGAGCTTCTTCTGGCATGATGCGGGGGCTTCGCCCCCGCACCCCCAGTCAGGCCTCATAGAGGAGGCGCGACCCGGTGCCGCCGCCCGCGGCGGAGACGTCATCGTTCGCATTAAAGTGGAAGACGCCATAGTTCGGGTGGTCGCTGAACGAACCACCGACATTGAGCACCCGTACACCGGAATCCGTAGTCGTCCATGTATAGTCCGTTACATGGTCAGCGGAATGGTCCGCGCCCTGCGTGGAATCCGTGTTGCTCGGGATAAACATCCAGTCGCAGTTATCATTGCAGGCGAAGCCCAGAATCCAGCCTGATGCAGGCATAGTCACGCCAGTATCCGTATACCCGGTGACCGCGTCAGCGTATGCCGAAGGATTCGTAGATACGTATGCACGCTTGTTAGTAGAGCTGAAGCCGTCGATCCAGTTCGCCACGTTGCTGTACATATCCTCCACATACCGATACTGGTTGTGCGCGCCCGTAACCTTCACGGTATGGTACTTCGCCGCATCGGTTCCGCCAACCGTCGCAAGCGTGCCAGTGTTCAAGCCCTTTCCTAGGACATTCTGGCTGTAGAAGTCCGCGAACTCCACGAGGTAGAGCATCTGCAGGGCACCCCACACAGCGGCGTCGATCATACGCCAATTGGCTCCCTTGGCCTTGCCGTACGACCTGCAGTTAGCCCTCGTAACATTGACGATAGGCGTTCCACCGGTCTTCGTGAAAACCCCAGATGCCGAACCTGTCATAGAATACCTGCCTACGTACTTCCCGGAGCCGGGATGCTTCTTGTAGCCTTCCTTGGCGGTCGGGGAGATAGCCCATGTATGCCTCTGGTTCGTAGTATTCTTCGAGACCTTGTACCAGAACTCGGGGATCCTGACGACGACGTCCTTCGCGAAGGAGAACCTCTCGTCATCCTGCGAAGCGGTAATAACGCCGTCCTCGACGTTGTACATCTTCATACCCGCCCACGGGGCGATAGAATCGAACGGGCTGGAACCAGTTCCCGTATTACCCGCGGCAGGAACAGGATCTTCGAAATCAGCCGCCGCGCCGCCACGGATCAGTTTCGTACCAGACTTCTTCATGTTCCACTGGACCGCGTACGCGCCCTCCACATCGAAGCCCGGATCCTGGAAGATATACTCCTCGTTCCTAAACACCGCTGTGAACGTAGTATTGCCTGTAACGACGGTGTCTAACGGATCAGGTGACCAGTTGGAAAATGGGTGGTCGGACACATCTCCGCTACCAGAATAAATCGGATTCGTCGCAGGCACTTCCGCGTAGGATCCGTATTCCACGGTTTGCGTGTCGTATGTCCCCCCACCATCTGCAGAGGCTTTCACAAACGTCACTGTGTAACTGCGCAATGTTGCCGAGTAAACCGCATAAAGTTTAATGTTAGTGGTCGCGTTCTTTTGCGCATCCGCGTCGACAGTCCCGTCCATCGCGCGACTCCATCCGGAAAACGAATAATCATACTGGGCAGTACTATCCTTCGTCGGGATCCCAGACCAGAAGAAGTCACCAGACCCCACACGGGATTCGGTATGCAGAAGCGTTACCCCGTCGTCATCATAATATTGCGCCTTGATCTTCGGTACGACAGAATACGCGGCGTATACCGTCCGATCCGCCACAACATGGTCTAAGGCTTCCGGGTCCGCGGCAGTCGCGTTCCTCACCCTGGACCATCCGACGAACGTATAGATTCCATCGTCATCTTCCGCCCTATCGGGCTGGCCGTCCCAAGTGCCATTTCCACCGTCTACTACCGTCTCAGTGTGATGCGTTGCTGACCCATCAAAACTGGCGTACGTCAACGTGCTCCGGGTGCTTCCTGCCACAATATTAAGGCCAGGATACCTAGCTTCCAATGCGGCAATGGCATCACCCTCTGCGGAAGGAATGTTGATCGTCACGAAGACCTGTGCCTTCTCCATATTCGCACCAGTTTCATCAAGACCTGCGAAACGGTCAAGCCTATCGCAGAATGCAGCAATTTCATCCGTATCTGCCATGCTCCATTCATATCCCACGAGACGAAGTCGAGCACCATTTTGTGCGCCCGTAAGAATGTCATCCAGGGGAATGGCGTCTGACACGTTCTCCAAACGGACGGTGGACAGGTTCGCATAGCTCGAAAGCACAAAATCCGTAACAGATTCCTGGTTAATGATGGTCAGGTTCGCAACAGTCTCGGGCAGATGGAGTTTCTTCAGCACACCACCGACGGGAAGGACGCATCCGGGAGCCTGCGTGCCCTCTAGATAGACTTCCTCGACGTTCGGACACCCAGACAGATCAGGGGACTGCGCGTAGTTGGTGCAGTTCCGTAGGTCAAGGATTTTCAAAAGTTCGTTGGAACCTATGGTAACCGCCTTAAGATTCGTATTCGCATATCCGACAGCGGAGCTTCCAAGGATGATCGCGTCGATTCCAGTAGCCTTCGCGAAGTTCGCACGGCCAACCTTTAAAGCCTCCAATCCGCGCACCTTCTTCAATTGGGAAGCAGAATAGATAGCGATCTCGGTATCATTCACATTGTCAAGCGGGCACTCCAGGGTATACTCCACATTGTGCTCACCCCTCGTGGATACCATATAGGACCCGTACTTCGCGGATGGATAGATATCTATGGCAGGAGTAACCCGGATGTCACCTTTCGCGTACCCGCGAAGTTCGATAAAATCGGAAGCGTTATCGCCCGCGCCATACTTGGAATCCAGATACCTGAGACGGTTATAAAGCCACCATTTTCTCTGGCTCTTCTTCGTCCCAAGGTACATGCCAAGATATGAATCATCATGAACGAAGTTCCCGTCGGCATCATAGATGCCAACAGTAAGCGGATCGAGATGCTTGAACTTCTCGTCCTCGTTGAAAAGTTTCTCAGGCCATTTCGCCTGATGGTCGTCAAACATCTTCTCGACTTTGGCGTAACTCAGGGCACCAGACGAGCGGAGGGAGGCATACATGTCTCGGATTTCGGAATAAAACGCCTGCCTCAGGTTGATCCAGAGCACCGACTTTTGCCCATTGAAAACGTCGGAGCCGTCGACATGATCGATGTCTTCTAGATTGTAAGAGAAGACGAGTTCGCCTTCGTTGTTGATGCCGAGTGCGGTATCTGCATCGTAAATAAGCCACACGCCTTTACGTTTCAAAGGAATTCCTCCTTTCTGTTCTTAAGCGGATCCCGGAAACAATTCCCGGGATCCGCTGCTGCATCTTTCGTCAGGCCACGTCAGTGCCAAGGAAGCTCGGGAACGCATTCTTCGCCCTGGAGTCTGTCATAAGGAACACCTCGGTAAAAACGTAGTAGAAGATAGTGGAATCTTTCTCGAGATAATCCCATATGCCGTCCCGGAAGATGGCAAGCCTGTATTCCGGGGTATCCTTGGTATACGTAACCTCGTCAAGCACTGATTGAATGTGCGCCGCCACGGAATGCTCGGGTCCTTCGAACTTCACCCTTGCATAGGTCTCGGCATCGGTCACAGAATTCACGAACTTAACCTGGACCGTCACGACATCGTCCACGGTCAGCGTCCCAAGGGATACCCGCGTAAATTCAGGAGCAGTTCCATTAGCCACTAGGGTAGTCGTGCTTTCCTCGTCCCCGTTCAGCGTCTTGGTAATGACCGCGTACGCATTGGCTCCACCACCACTCACCATGTAAGTAGCAAAGTATTCGCCCGCTTCCTTTGCGGTGACGATAAAAGAAGCCTCTGCCGTCGCGACATGATATGCCACACGAGTCTCGTAGAAATCCCCCTCCTCATCCCAGGAAGGTGCACCAGGATAAGAAAGTGTGACAGGAGCCGCAAGCGCGTTCCCTGTAGCCCGCTCCTGATCGGTAGAGGACAAGAATTCAGACAGTTCATGGAGCTGCGTAGTATCCTCGTAATCCTCTGGATAACGAGCCTCAAAGCATTGTGTCCATTCAGGCACCATGACGCCCTTATCCTTATCAAGCACCATGTTCATGTAGTTAGCAGACTTCCACAGGACGAGGTTTGAAGTGTTGTTCTTAATCTCCCAAGACTCGTCCCCATCGCGGAATCCGAAGGTCGGAAGATCACCCTTATCGATGTTGAAGTTATACTTGCAAAGGAACGACATCTCGTTTGTCCCGGTGTTACGCCAGAACATGACGATGGGCTTACCATCAATACACTGCCGCACCCTAGGATCCTCCACTTGCGCGGGTGTCTTGTACGGGTTGATGTCGTTACCAAGAATGGCAAGCTCTACGTTATTCGCCCCTTCGATGGACGCGACGTCCGCCTTCATGCAGAAGACCGTAGCTGGAATAGAATCATTTCGGAGGCTATAGCCGTCCGTATGCGCCCCATTGATGGTCATCGTAAAACCGTTCTTGAACTTCAACTTCCAATTCTTCCTCGCGTAAAACTGCGAAGACGTACCCTGCACGTCAATCTGCACATTGTCCGCCGTAAAGCTCTTAGTTGGATCAAGGGGATCCACGTAAATGATGGAACAGGTCTTCTTGTCGCCCTTGTATTTCGGAAGCTCCTCACATTCCACGATCATGTAGGGAAGGTCGTTCGGAAGCTTGTCGATTACGATGTTACCGTATTCGTCAAAGATCTGATTCCTACGGTACCTATCCGCCATTAGTAAGCCGTCCTGGGTATCCGCAATCCAGTTATCTACACATTCGTTCGGAGACAGGCCATTGTCGTACACCCGAATGGCATAGATGTCCGTGGTGCACTCGTCGCTTCCAATAGTGATTCCAACAGGCTCGTTCTGCTGGAAATTATCATTCTCAGGATACTGTGTGACCTTGGATCCAACGCCGTCAACCACGCAATAAAGGAACCTATTCTGTGTCCTCTTCTCCGCGGAAAAAGCGACCCGAATATGCTCGTTATCCTTATACCTTGCGGATACGGGAGCAACCGCTGTCTGCTCGGTCGCGAACGTCGCGACCTGCGGGGTCATCAGGAAGCCCCGGCCTCCGGACATACAAGAGACGATGGTCGTATCCTGATTCGACACCGCCCTAGTAGCGAACTCAATTTCCACGGTGAAACCAGTGGAACGCTTGTCCGTCGCGAACGGCAGGAACGGGATGTACACCCTTGCTCCGCCAGAAACGCGAAGAACCGGGATGCCTTCGCTATCGAGCACCCATCCGTTCGTATTCCAATTAAACCCCGTGAGCTGCGCCGCAACAGTTTCTTCCCCGTCCACAGTGGATTCCCACACGTCCCTATTGGTCTCACTGTTCGAACGCCCGGCGGATGTCAAGAAGAGCTTCAGACCATCCGTGATGGCCGTCGCTTCGATTTCGCTTTCAAGAACATTGAAGGGGAAATCCCTGTAAGCGGAACCCGACTTGATACGGATCATGTGCTCACCGGGAACAGATGCTCGGTATGGATAAACCTGAGAAGTCCTGTCCACCGTGGCTTCCGTCTTCAACTCCCCATCGACATATATCTCCACGGGTGAGGAATTGTAGTTCGGGTCGTAAACCCGATAGTCAATATTTACCTGCGAATAGCAGTCCACCTCGTCATCGTCAAAAGAGCTTGTGATGATACGAGTAGGATTGAGTGTTTCGATGCAGATGACCTCGTAGCTAAGGACGTTCGAACGCACATCCCGTCCATTGATCGTAGAGTCGAAATACGCTTTGATACGGTGCGAACCATGGGTCTGCTGCGGGATGACTAATGTCTGCTGGGTTCCAGATGCGCTCGTGGTCATACTCGCCACGACGCCCTGGTCATCCACTTCGACCTTAATGTCCTTTCTCACCTGCCCAACAGGCGTGCACTGGAACATGATTGGCCCATTGAACACCGCGGATGGATCGAAATCGGATGATAGGGATACAGCCACGCTCGTGATCGTGAACCCGATTGTCCGACTATTCTCATAAATGTCCATGACAGTCAGGCGCATGGTCTTCGTGCCAGCGGAAAGGTAGGGTTTCAGTTCCACTTCCACTGTGCCCTGCTGAACAGCGAGCACGTCGTATACCACCCCGGAAGAATCGGCGATCCTGACCTTGCCTGCGCCAGTGGGCATCTCGTCCTCAACGGAGGACCAAGAGAACTTAACCTTGCATGAATCACCTACTGCGATGGTGGTGGCGAGCCAGGCAGTCTCGTTGGTGACCTTGAACACCGCGGTGTTACCAGAAGTACCTCCACCGCCTCCCCCACCGATTCCGGTTATTGGACCTGCAATCCTCTCGCCATTACTTAGTCCATACAGATTCCCATTATCTGCTTCAAGGTCGTCAATCTTCTGGGAGATCTGGTTTTGAACAGAATCCACCTGTCTGGCAAACTCGTCCATCCTAGAGCCGAACTCATCCACCTGGTTCTTCGCGCTAGAAGCCTGCTGCAAAGCCTGGGCGGCATATGCCTCGGCATTTGTGGTGACCTGGCGAATCTGTTCCGTCTTCTCATCCACGTACTCGACGTTCCGATTCGTCGTATCAACGGCATCCTGCATGGCCTGAAGGTTTTCATCCACGAAGGCATCGAGCCTGGCCTTATCTTCTCCGTAGGCGTCATGCACCAACGTCACATTGTCTGCCCCGGACTGCCTCACCGCCGCGGTAGCGTCATTAAAAGCGTTTTCAAGTTCGAGTAACGCGTCATCTTTGTATGCGGTTATCGCCGCCGCACCATCCAAAGCTACATTGGCAATCTCGCCCTTTAACTGTTTCGCCAGATTGTTCAAGTCATCCGTGCCCTGCCGGATGACCTGCACGTGGTGCGCGTACTCGGAATTGACAGCTTCTACGCCCGCCTCCACCGCGGGTGCTATCCGCGCCTCGGCGTCTTCCACCGCTTGCCTATCTTCCGCGACCTGCGCGGCGTCCCTCCCAACGGATTCACGAATCCCTAAAAGGCTGGCCTCGGCCTCCTCAATGGCATCCTTCGCCGCGTCAGCTTGTGCGCCTGCCGCGATGATTTCATCTGTCCTATCAATAATATCCACCAATTCACGGATTTCGGATCCGGACACCAGAGTGTCCTTATCCATGGCGGAACGCTCCACTAAGAGAACGAAGTTCTGCGAACTCAGTTTCTTTCCATCAACCTCGAGTACAATCTCATAAAGGTTACGACCTGCCACGGCGGTCATCTGTTCATCAAGCTCCACAGTTACAACGTTGCCTGAAATGTCGACGGTCTTGGATACGCCGTTTCCATCTACTTTCGTACCCCTCACGCTGGCAGTCGTACCTGACGGTATCGTGAATCCCGCATCAGCTGACGCATACAACGTGAACACGATGTCGACCGCAGTATCATACTGGCTTACTGGAACTACCACCCGATTTTCCGAACCGGGAGTCATGTCCAGGCTAGTCCTAAGGGTCAGCATCTAAAATTCCCCCTTTCTCACAATAGGATTGGATCACCCTCTACACCTACCACGAACCGAAGGCTTCGAAGTTCCTGCCCCTCGTTTTTCAGCACGACTTCCATCTCATGCCTCCCCATCTCCTCCGTCACATCGTCAGGAAGGTCAAACCTGATAGTGTTCCCACTCCTCGTACACCCCCCAGTCACTTTGGCACCGGACGCTGTCGTACATTCGATATACGCCTGTGCGCTGGAAGGGATTTCAAAATCCCCGTCATGCGCGAAAAGCTCCACCTCAAAATGGACTTTAGAATCATGCTGGCTCACGTGCGCTTCATATACTGGCTTTCCGTCTGGAACGACGTCCAGCCGGAACCGTTGCGTAAGCATAAGCACCCCTCCTCAAGTTGACATAAAAACAGGCACGGAAGGCTCCGTGCCTGTCTTCCTAGCATTCACTTTATCAAAAATTCCTGATTTTTTTAGGTCACTTTTGCACTAATTTTTCAAGGGCTTCAATGCGCTTTTCAAGATCCGACACACGCTCCTGCAGCTGACAAATCTCACAATCCTTCTCCTGTACCGCGTCCACCAGGAAAGGTACCAGCCCGTCAAAGCTGATTCCGAGCATCCCGTTAGAGTCTTCCAGGACCAGCTCCGGCAGGATCTCCCGTACTTCCTGTGCGATCAGACCCGCGGATATATGGCCTGGATAATGCCCGTCCTTCCAATCGAAGGAAACCACCCGTAGCTGCCGGATCTTCTCCATAAAGCCGGAGGCGGTGTGTATATTC
>Ga0326513_10003461_pt1 | contig 11435 bp, 24 predicted proteins | sample 2_2465_0518_D_FD_203654 | JGI IMG/M metagenome (GOLD analysis project Ga0326513, IMG submission 203654) | Bovine rumen microbial communities from UC Davis, California, United States - 2_2465_0518 | ecosystem: Host-associated > Mammals > Digestive system > Stomach > Rumen | place: USA... | reverse complement strand
AGAACGGCTCGCTGCGCTGCCCCTGCGAGGTGTGCGAACTGAAAGACGAATGCTGTCAGGATAGCGACAAGACGCTCTGCGGCCTTCTGGGTGCCGATACCGACGAGTATTTCTACGATGCCGGCGAGCTGGTCATCGACAAGCGCGGCAAGATGAAGGTCAAGAAATGGTTTGAAGATATATAAAGGTATAATCAATATAAAAAGAATAAGACATGAGTAAAATCAAGGAAATGTTCGAGGCGATGATCAACGACCCCGATTTCAAGAACAATCCGATGTTCAAAGAGAGTGAGAAGTACGGCGAGGCGCTCGACGAGCTGACGCTAAGCATCCTGAGACCGTGCTACGATTATGTCAGCAACCACGGCAACGAGGACGACGGCTGGGGGTACACCATTTTGATTGCGATGGCGCGGGCTACCTGCCAACTAATCTACGGCCTGCAGCATACCGCCACCAAAGAGGGCAAGGATATCTATGAGTTCTATCACGACGAGCTGCTGCCACTGGCCAAGGCGATTTCCTATCAAGAGTGCGAGGCGGCGGAGAAGATGAAGGAAGAGGTCGAGAAGGCGGCAAAGGTCAGCGTACCATTCGACAGGAGGAGAGATGTAATCATCGCCATTGCCGATCCCAGCATGTCCGCCGACGATATCATCGGGAAGTATTTCAAGAAAGATATGACCGACGAGCAGCGCAAGAGGGTGGCCGACCACATCGAGAAAGTCCGCGCGGAGCATGCCGAAAGCCTCCGTCGCATCCACGAGGATTACAGGGGTAACTGAAACATGACGGCGAGATGAAGACAATTCAGATTACAGACGAGGACTATGAGTTCCTGCAGGACTTGCAGCATGAGCTCAACACCCAGGGGAGCGACGGCAATGCAGACCCCGTGTACTGGGGCGTGATGGAAAGCGAGCGTCGCGGCGTGCCCGATGGATGCGGCGACCCTATCATCTACACGGGCGACGGTGAGACGATGACAGCGGAAGAGGCCGTCGAATACATCGAAAGCGAGTGCCTGCCGAACCTTGACGAGACCAACCGCCAGGAGTGGGAGGAGACCGATAAGACCGACATGGATGACATTGTGTTTTTCATGACCGAATGCCTCGAATGGCGAGATGCCAAGGTGGTGTACGAGAGCATCGAGGAGCGTATCAGCCGCGAGACGGGAGCTTTCCTCACCAAGCGGGCCTGCAAGGAATACATCGAGCGTTACGGCTATAACCACTCGAAGCCGCACACCTATGCCCTTACGGCCTACCGCAACTTCGAGCTTGCCCGCCTGCTGAAGATATTGAAGACAATGGAAATGACGGAGGACTGAGCGATGACAAAGAAAATATTCTTAGGCAAGGTTGCGAGTAAGCGAGAGCAGGGTTATGCCGGCATTGGCCATGCCGAGCGCGAGCAAGCTCGCCGAGGTTTCCTCGGCAATGGACTAAGCCGCACGGCGATGGTGTTTAAGATTGCCACTGTGGCAGGACACAAGCTGACGGTGCCCGAAATGAACCGTATCAAGGACATCAACCCCCGCGCTCTGGAGCGCGTCTATGACTCCGTATTGGGGGGGGTAAGTAAGGGCGATGCGCTGTTTGCACTGAAACTGGTATTGAAATGATGAACGAACAGAAACAACCACTCCACGAGCTGCTGCGGAAGTTTGCGACACTGAGAGGACTGCCGATAAAAGAGACGCCAAAAGGATTGGCGTGCAGGATATCAGACAAGACCATTCTGACGATATTCTACAGGCCAGTCTCAAAGGGGCACCTTACCGCCTACGCCATGAATGAAGACCTGTCTGGAAAGTTTCTTCGCACGAAATTCTATGACAAAAGTCTTGCGGACTATATGTGCAACAAAATGGAAGAGAGTATCGAAATATTAGAATTAAGAAAAAGAATTATGGACCCAGAGAAATTAGAGACAGCGGAGCGCATGGCTAAGAAGCGCCGCAAACTGCAGGAGGTGTACGACCTACTGAGTGGTTATCCGACGATAGCCGAGATCAAGGTCACGGTTAAACTGCCATACGCGGAAGGCGACAAAGTGAAAGAGGCGGTTATCAGCGAGGATACGTTCAACGCCCTCGTCTGCAAGCTTGCCGAGGACGTTCGCCCCCGGATGCTCGTCGAGGCATGGAAGGAGCGTATCTTCGACTGCATCGACCGTCTAAAGGCCGATCAACGGCTGATGTTCGCAGATTTCCCTCACGAATACGACGGCAATTCTACCAGCAAGATTATCGAGGGTCTGTATATCGCCGTCGGCAATATGGTCGAGATGATGCACGAACTGGAAGAGACAGGCCGCATTCGTCCCTACGACAAGGAACGCGAGGAAAAGGAGTTTCGGGAAAGAATAGACAAGTTGAATCAAATCAAATAGAAACGAACGATATGAGTACACAACCGACAAAAGAAGAAATGATGCAGAGTATTCCGCTGACACCTCAGACGGTGGCGCTGTTCCGCAAGTTCGTGGAGCACCCGGAGGAATGCGAGGGCTGCGACTACAAGCCCATCCGTGAGTGCTTCGAGAAGAGCGACGACTGCACTCCGCAGCATATCCTCTTCAACGAGTACATAGCCTACCTGCGCCGCCCGCTGCCGAAGGTGTTCTTCTACATCATCATGGAGGAGATATACCCCGAACTGAAGGGCAAGGCAAAGACCGGCGAGTTCGGATATTACCTGAGATGTGTAGTAAAGAAGGAGGACTGACGATGAAAGAACCACTGAGAGTTGACAATTTTGAGAAGGTCGTGATGTCGGCGGCCAACGGGAAAAAGATGCTGGCGAGACAGAATCAGATTGCAAGCGACCTGGCATACTACGTGGAACGCGGGTTTGCCGAGTCGAAGAAGGAGATGACGAGCAAGTGCAACAAGGCCCTGTACGACCTGGCCGAGGAGCGAGGCATCAGTCTATGGGATCTGTGTTTCAGCGTGGTGCCACGATGGAATCAAGTAGAGAGCGACGTTGACACGTCAGACCCGCTGAACATAACATCCAATGCCGACTACCGGCTTGACCTCGTTCCTCTGGAGATAGATTTTGAGCACGGCCCCGACTACTGGGAGGTGAAGTACCGCCAGCTGAAAAGCAAGATAGAGAAACTGATTAGCGAGAAGGAGGAGTAAGCAATGAACATAGAGGAAGGCAAACAGTATTATTTCTACGACGACAGGGCGGAGGAGGATGTGTGCAAGGCTCATGTATTGCACATGCTCCCGCATCCTGAGCGCGACGATGACAGGCTGATAGTATATCGTTGGTACGGCAAGCACCGGCAGCGTTGGTGGTATGGCGTGACAACCATCAGCCAGCAGGAACTATGGGCTGACTACGTGCAAAAGGTCATCCACTACAGAAAGCACAAGAAGAAGTGCCGGAAGTGCGGTCAGTGCGGCTACTATATGGCCTACGTCACGACGGAAGGCACGAAAGGCTACTACGGCGACTGTGCCAGCATCGGCATGAACAACGAGTGCAACGAGGGCAACAACCATTTCAAAGACCCCGACGAATCTCTTTTGCAAGTCGATGGGAGCGAAGATGCCTGCGGATTCTTCAAGGCGAAGCGCACCAAGCGAGTCAAGGAGTACATCAAGGCGCATCCCGATCACTACTGCCAAGACACGAACTTCAAGCCGCTGCCAGTGCGATGACCCAGAACCAGTTCGCCAACTACCACTACCGTCACTCTGAGGTGATGCTGTAGCACACGAAGCACCCTGATCACGACGTGGAGTGTATGCTCATCGGGGTGGACTTCGAGGGCGAGATGTTCCACCTTGTTCCGTTCGACCAGGAGTGGTACGAGGACAGGGACTACTGGGTACACTACAAGTTCGTCGACAAGCCACGCCGCAAGCCAAAGATGAAGGTGGTCTATGGCGGCGAGGCAGAAATGGCAAGGAGCAAATAATTTAAAAGGAATACGATTATGACAAAGGAATTTGATCAATCGACGGAGAGCCGCTTCTGGCAGTCGAAAGCACTGGAGGTGGCAGAGGAAATAGACGAGCAATGGCAACTTGTTATGAGTACGCTGCGCAGCAAGCCTAACACCTACCTGATTTCCGAGGACTATTACCACATGGTTCGTGAAATGAAACAAGTGATGAAGAAATACAAGATGATATGACAAGAGAAGAATTAGAACGGTTACGCCAGCCGTGGCCGCCGGTGATGGAGATGGCCATGAGAGCTGGAGGGTGCGACCTGGAGCCGACGTATATTGAGGACGAGTACGGCTGCTACTCCACGGGATTCTTCCGCTGGAAGGGGAAGCACATCGCCATAACCATCGACGCAGGGCTGTGGCACCTGTCTGCCGCCTGCAACCACACGCTGGGCTACTACGAGTTGAAGGAGATACGCTACACGTTCCTGCCCAACGCTATGTTCGTGGCGCAGGTGTTTCCGCCCCGCGAGGATTTTGTAAACGTGCATGAGAACTGTTTCCACCTGTGGCAGCTGGCACCAGGCGGTTACGCGGAATATCAAAAGGAGGACTGACACGATGGCAAAGGCAAAGAAACCGAACGAAATCCGCGAGGAAATGCGCAAGCAGATGGCGGCAAAGTATAAGCAGGACGTGGAACATTGGAAGAAGTTGGCTCACGACCGGTGGGAGAACTATATGGATGCCACAAAGCGGCTTGCAGACGTGAACGACGAGAACGCTAAGCTGAAAGAGCAGATAGAGGCTCAGAAGGAATGGATAGAACGGTTGATGGAGTTTGTCAACATGCCCGACGAGCAGCGCGGTGCCGCAGTGAAGGAATACGTTGAGCATCGTCAGATGTCGGAGCAGTTCAGAGAATTGTTCTCACCATATTTCGACGCGCTCAACAGACTGAACATTCTCAGCTTCTGACATCAGGCATCAGCCGTAGAAATGAAATCGAATAAATAACTTAAAAGGAATGCAATTATGAGACAAATCAAATTCAGAGCGCAAGACATTGCGAGCAACAAATGGTTGTATGGAGACCTAAGACACCATAAGGACGACGTTTGCATCTTCGAGCAGGGAGGCACGAAGGGCGAACAAGTGAAACGTGATACCGTCGGCCAGTTTACTGGTCTGCGTGACATCAACGGCAAGGACATCTACGAGGGTGACATCCTCGACGTGAACTATGCCGACGAGGAGAGCTATCTGGAGGTGCGCTTCGTTCGCGGCGTGTTCGCCTTCCTGTGGAACGGCGACCTCGACGACGAGTTCCCCTGCAACGCTCCTACCCACGAATGGGCTAAGGTGATAGGCAACATCCACGACAATCCAGAACTCATCAAACGACATTAAGCGTATGGAAATTGACATTGACATTGACGACATCATCATATCGTGCAGCAAACGTGAGAAGAAAGACCTCTACAAGGCACTGCTGGAGGACGGAGACGTCCTCAGTGAGAAAGAGAAGATGCAGAAGGAGCGCGAGGAACAGCTGGAGGAGGAGTTCCACCTGATGCAGGCCCTCGAAGCCATGAGCCGGTACGAACTGAAAAAGACGCTGTGCAATCTGCTTGGCGTGGCAACGTACTCGGACGAAGCGGCACTCCGCAAGGCACTGGAACCGATAATCAAGGCATAAGGCAATATGAAATGCAAACGATGTGGGGCTGAGATGCCCGATGCAAAGAGGACCTGTTCGGAGTGCGGCGCATTCCTGGAGGGTTATACGCTGAACAACGTCACGGGCGAGTACGGCTATCGTGGCGCCGACGGCAATTTCTACAAGAGCGAAGAAGAGTATTGTGCCGTGCAGTGGGCGATTGACCATGCAAAGGAGGAACTGCGGCTGAAGATTGCGGAAATCGCGAAACGTGCGACGCAGGAGAAGTTGAACCCACTGGTCAGCCAGATGGTTCAACTGATGAGCCAAGCCTTTCAGGTTGGCTTCGATGCTGGACTCGAATGCGGCAAGTACACTAACTATCAGCAGGAGGACTGACACGATGACACTGAACACAGCACGCAAAATTGAATGGACTGACGCTTTCGAGCAGCGGCTGAGGGAAAAGCTCGAAAAGGACTATGAGCAGGCCGACCGCATGGTGGTATGGGCTTCTCATGCCGACAAACCCCTCAAGAAGGGTGGCATCATTGACGCTAAAGGCTCTGCCGACAGTATGATTAAATGGATCAAAAAGGAATTGGGATTATGAAACTATTAGGAAAAGACCTGGCGGAGTGGGGACAGTGCCCCGACTGGAGAATTGAATGCGACATGGTGTGGTTCAGGAATATTTCGTGGAACAGGGATGTGTTCCTTGCCCGCTACAACGACGGTGACTATTTTGGTACGGTGCGCGACCTGGTGATGGAAGGCAACACGTTTCGTGAGACGCGGGATATCATTCGCCATATCCATGCCGCCGTCTATCTCGACCTCTTCACCGAGGCGGAGTGGCTGCCGATGATCCCGATCGTGGAGCAAGCCCTGCAGTTCAATATCGACTACGTGAAATGTCTGCACGACGTGGAGCCGCACTTCAGAGCGCTGCACGACAGGTACGGCTACGCTGCCGGGTACACACTCGAAGAGCGCATGAGTCTGGAGTTCTGGCAGGGACTCTTCGCCTTCGACAGGAGAGGAATGCACGGTGAAAGAAAGCCGAATTATACGTGAACTACCCCGCAGCTAAAGACTGCGTGGCTTCTGGTCCCGATGGGCCTTCGCTTTTCCTGCTTCGGCGCAACGCTGCTTCTTAGGCTGCGCAGGGCAGCGGTCGTCCACAGGAGGTTGCTTCGCAGGCTTGACTTTCCCTCGCACCGAGGGTAGGGCCTCATTCAAACCGAGGCCGAAGTTTTTGATATTGATAGCGGCATTGAGGTCGCGGTCGTGGTGAGTGCCGCACGACGGGCAAGTCCACTCACGCTCCGACAGCCGCAAACCAGAGTAACGATGACCACAGACATGACACAACTGAGACGAAGGGTCGAAACGGCCTATCTTGACAAGGCGCACGCCCTGCCACTCACACTTGTATTCCAGCATCCGCATGAACTCACTGATGCTGGCATCGCTGACGCTGCTGGCAAGGTAGTGGTTGCGCAGCATCCCCTTCACGTTCAGGTTCTCCACGCAGATGGTTTGCACTTGGCTTTCGTGCGTCAGCTGGTGGGAAATCTTGTGGAGGTAGTCTGTGCGGCGATTGGCAACGCGCTCGTAGAGCCTCGCTATCCGCTGCTTCACGCGGCGGAAGGCACAGCTGCCCTTTGTCTTCTTGGACAGCCTGCGCTGCAACATCTTCAGCTTACGGGTCTCCTTTCTGGCAAAATGCGGACTCTCAAACTCCCTGCCGTCGGAAAGCACGGCGAAGGTCTTCAGTCCTGCGTCGATGCCGATGGTGGTATGTTCGTCGCTTGTGGTCGGTTTCTCCGGGGCTTCGCAACTGTCGTTGACCAGAATGCTTGCATAGTATTTGCCGGTAGTCGTCTTGCTGATGGTGACGGTCTTCACCTCGCCACGGAAGCGGCGGTGGAGCACGGCGGGTATGCCCTTCGCCTTGGGGATGCTGATGGTGCCACGGTCGAAATCAACGCTGCAATGCTGCGGGCACTGAAAGCTCTGGCGATCGTGCTTGCTCTTGAACTTAGGAAACCTGGCCGTGCCACGGAAGAAATTATCGTAGGCGGTGCCGAGATTGCGGATGCTCATTTGGAGCGACTGCGAGTTGACCTCTCCGAGCCATTCCTTTTCCGCTTTCAGTTCAGCCTTCATGCGGTTGATAAGTGTATTGGTGCTGATGCTTTCCCCATGCTCCTTGTATACTGTGGACTTCACGTCGAGCGCCCAGTTCCATACAACGCGGACGCAGCCGAAGGTCTTGGCCAGCAACACCTCCTGCTCCTCCGTCGGGTAGATTCTGTATTTGTACGCTCTCTGCATAGTCCTTATATATACACGGGAAAGGCGGCTGCCGTCCCAAGTTTGTCACAACTTCACAACGCAACTGGTTATGTAAGGGAGGCAGCCGCCGTATGGCTCTTCTCTGGAAAAAGACAGCCCCAAACGTCTGTGTGCGTCGGGGCTTATGCGGCTCCCAGCTGCATCGGTTGTTTTGTTGTGACGGTGCAAAGATACGAAGAATCTTTCAAACGCCCTAACATTTTCACAATTATTTATTATACTGATATGAAAATTCTCAGAACCTATGGACTTACAACGGGAATACCTGTCAAAGAACCATGCGAAGTATCTGCTGAAACACCACGTCATTCTGGTATGCAAGCATCGTCGCAAGGCCCTCGTCGGCAACGTCAGCCAGGAAACGATTCAGCGTTACATAGAGAACCAAGGCTGAAAAGCCGCAAAAGAGTAATCACCCTGCGCCATTCATTCACGCAGCTGAAGACCGCGTGATTTTCTGGCGCGATTTTATAAACAATAAGCAATCATAACAATGCTCGACAATCTGAAATGTAAGCTGGGCTTCCACAAGCCGGAGCAGGAGCACATCTCCATCAAGCACAAGTATCGCACGACGAACAAGGGCAGGTCGAAGAAGCGCTACTACACTGGTGTGAGGGAACTCTACACCATCACCTACTGCAAGCGGTGTGGCAAGACACTCAGGCAGAAAAGGAAACTGATTTGGAGATAGTATAGATAAAAACATATAAGACATTATGCAAGACAGAAATTACGACATGTTACAACAGATGCTCTCTGCACATAACGGAGAGGGGCTGGAGGAGAAACTGAAAGGGCTGATGAACGACCCGACGCATCGTGAAAACCCGAACTGGACTGAACAGGAAGAGTTCTTCCGCAAGGAGTTGGAACCGAAGTACGTCATCGTCAAAAAGGGATTCGGACGCTATGGTTTCCGTGCTGGGTACGTTGAGATGCACCGCGACCTTCTGTACGAGAGTGAAATCAGATACAGGGAATGCGACGGCGGCGGCTTCTGGGGCGTGGACGGCGAGAAGAATCGCGTGACGCTCTATGATTCATCGTCGGACTTCGGCAGGCCGAAGCACATCGAGGACGCTATCCGACAAGACGGGTTCCACCTGCTTGACATCCTCGGCAGGGTGTGCGACAAGTCGGGTGAACAGCACGACCTGTCTGGCTACGACATCACCTACATCGACGCTATTGGCCATCGCCACAAGGTAGAACCGATAAGCCCTCTTATTGACGTTCCTGAAGACGAGCAGGAAGTAAACGAAAGACTTAGGGATCTGGCAGCGTCATCGTCACAGGCTCTTGTCAATGCCGGACACAAACACTCGTATGCCAATCAGAAACCCAAGGGCTATGCCAAGAAGAAGAAAGCCAAGCGCCGCCAGCAGAAGCAGGCAAGGCGCAGAAGTAAATAACTTAAAAGGAATACGATTATGAGACAAACAAAAGAAATGATGATCAAGTTGCCGATGGTTACGGCAACATCGTATGAAGAACTGAACAAGGCGAGAACCTACCCTCAGTCGGGGCGGTACATCGTGAAGATGGACAACGGCGACATCGTGGTGGCAGACGTTACGCTACAACCCGTCGGACAGGGCGAGGCACGTACAATCGCCGAGGACACACAATCGACCATCACCTGCTTTGTCGGTCAGCCCGTAGTGCTCGACCCCGACGAGTGGACATTGGCTATCGACCTGGAGAATGCGAAGCTGGCATACGAGGCTGACCGCAAGCGAATGGAGGAACAGATGCGGGAAGCCAGCGATCTCCACGCGGCTGAAATGGCGGAGCAGAAAGCGAAGTGCGAGGCTATCTGCCATGAGACAGAGGAAAACTGCAAGAAGCTGATTGAAGAGAAGGAGGCGGAGATGCAGCGCCGTATGGACATGCTCAGCGAGGCCGATGAGCAGAAGCTGGCCATGCGCCGTATGGAACTGGAGCAAGAGTACGAGCAGAAGAGAATGCAACTCGAACTTGACACCCCCAAGCGCTTTGCACAGGGCGAGTGGGTCAGCGGCAAAACACTGACGGAAATCATCAAGGCGCTGACAGCAGGTAAGCAGGAGGACTGACGCCATGATGACGCACGACGAAATTTCACGCTTCTTCAGCGAGGAATACGTAAAGAAGGCGTTCCAGTTTCCCGACTGGCCTGCGGGTACGGAGGTGGTGTGCTACTGCCGCTCTACCGACAGCCGCGACGCCATTGAGCAGATAGCCCAGCGATGCGGGTGGAAGATTGCGAAGTACGTCCACATCGACGAACTGCCGATAGGTCAGCTCTTCGAGCCAGGGCAGGTGATGTTTGCCAAGCGCGAGGCGGCGGAGTGGAAGTACAAGCCAACCCCGATAGAACTATCCACGTGGCGCGATCAGATGCTGGGCGGTCTGCGACTCGACGACTGGGATAAATTGGAAGTGAAATAATTAAAAGGAATACGATTATGGCAGCAAAAGATTACACTATTTGTGCAGGGATGTTTAACCTATACCTTGCAAAAGTAAAGAAGCCCACGAAGAAAGGGCCACAGACAATGAGTGAAGACCGCCGTCCCATCACCGAGAATGAGATGATAGGATGTTTCGAGTTCTACCTGCGTCGGTATTGTGAGAAACACAAGACCGATACGGTACAGATCTCTGACGAGAACGGGAAGCCGATATTTGAAGCGACATTATTGGATAAGGAGGACTGACCGATGAAAGCGAAATGTATCAAGCCGCTATGTGTGGACGGCTACCAGTTCGAGGAAGGCAAGGAGTACGACATCGAGTGGAAGGAGTTCGTCCGTGAGCGTGACGACCATGACCCCGTGTTGGGTCGCGGCCATCGGGTACGACACATACAGTACGCCGTGAAGTACAACTTCTTTTTGCCGAAAATGTTCGGGAAGGAAAAGGAGATGGAGAAGGTGCCCGCCACGCTCTACCTCTACGACCGCCAGTATTGCGAGCATGAGGACTATACGGCTCCTGCCATCGACCCGCTGGGCTTGACGGGCGGCCCGCTGCTCTGCTTCGACGACTTCTTCAAGGAGGTACATGACCTGGGCGACAAGAAAGACCAGCCCGTCATCTTGCCGAGCGGCTTGCCGAATCGCATGGACTACGAGCGATGGAAGCACCAAATGCTGAGCTATCCGCGCCTGCCGAGGGAGATACGCATCCCGCTGAGCGACATGCAGGAACTCACACGCTGGCTGGAGCAGCTCGCGCACGTCGCCATCGACCCCGAAGAAATGAAAGAACTTGGAATTATCATCAAGACGAAGGAGGGCTGACACGATGAAAGCGAAATGGAAAATAAGGGTAGGTCTGCGGGAGTGCAAGACATTCTATGGGCAGACGGAGGAGGAACAGATGTTGCCGTTCCTGCCAAGAGAGGGCGACGTGTTCTGGATGTCGGACGATTGCCAGGACAGGCTGGAAAAGAGGGTGCTGAAGTGCATGAAGCAACATTGCGATTGCGGCGAAGGATGTCCGTTCATCAG
>Ga0326513_10003460_pt1 | contig 11439 bp, 15 predicted proteins | sample 2_2465_0518_D_FD_203654 | JGI IMG/M metagenome (GOLD analysis project Ga0326513, IMG submission 203654) | Bovine rumen microbial communities from UC Davis, California, United States - 2_2465_0518 | ecosystem: Host-associated > Mammals > Digestive system > Stomach > Rumen | place: USA... | reverse complement strand
CCTTATGACGCGGGGCGCTGTTTTTACTCCGTACGGGATTTGATCAACGCCTGAATACCCTTATTCAGCTGATCCAGCTGCCGGATCATAATCCAGTTCTGATCCATGATCGTGTGCAGGAACGATATTTTGAGGTTGTCCTCAGCTTTGCTGCCGGTCAAAACTCTTCCTAAATCCATCAAATCCGTGCCCGTAAGATTGTTGACAGCTTCGATCAGGCTCTCTGTATACTCGCTGTCAACGCCATCAAGATGGTATTGGGCCAGCTTCGCCATCTGCTTTGCCCGCTGGGCAGCCGCTTCTTCATCGCGTTTCATCTGCTTCTTCTGTTCCTTGCTTTCCTTGCTCTCAAAAAGTGCCAAGATTATTCCTCCTTTTCATTCTTCAATTATCATACTCAGTCGAATCAATTACCCTGCGGTAGTAATGCGGGAATTATACTCGTCATCATAAACATTCATGAACCGCATTCCATATTCGTTGATTTCAATATCATCCTTGGTTAGGATGAAAAACCCAGTCTTCGGATATTCAATGTGGATCTTATCCCACTCAGCGTCAAAATCTTCATGCTCGAGGATGGTATCTGTAATCGAGGCCGTGCGATCCGTTGCCAGATCAAGAAGGTAACCCGGGTATAGCTCTTCGACGCCACTCAGATCAATACTGATCGCCAGCACATTATCTTCGAGCGTAATACTTAATATCGATTCACCTTCGCCTATTCCGTCGTTCACCCATTCAGTTATAGTACTGACAGGTGTTTCCGCCCGAGCAATCGCGCAGACAAACAATGTCATAATAACCATGATGGACAAGAATACCTTCTTCATAAAAATACCTCCTCATAATTCACCGGCAATGGTCGGAATGATTCGATTCTAACAAAATCAGCCAGAATCTGCCAAAGTCATATTCTGGTTGAAATTGTGTGATACAATAGCCCCTGCCTCCGGAGAGTACTAACATATCGAGGTGATTGAATATGGATACCAGTACGGAAACCAGCAAAGCCCTGTCTATTTTTCGTGCCCTTACTCCCCGCGATCAGGATTTTCTGATTGATCTCGCAAAAGTGCTTCTGCAATCACAAGAAGAACGCGGCGATTCGATGGAGACAGGGCAGTAAAGACGTCGGCAAAACGCTGCTCTTTCTCTGTGAGCTCACCGATCTTGGTGGGCTCATTTTTCTCGTTGGAATTTCCGGACTCCAGGAAGTATTCAATCGGTACGCCTAGCGCATCGGCAATCTTCTCCATAGAGCTGAAATCGACGCTCTTATTATTCCGCATGATAATGGAATTGATCGTCGTTTTTGATATGCCGGTCAGCCTCGCTAGCTCAGTCTGGCGCATTCCTCTCTTCTGAAGCAGATCCTTTATCTTTTCACCCAGCATATCAGCGCCTCCCGAATACTTATTTCAGTAAGCCCATTATATAGAAGATTTTCCGCATTGTCAATGAAAATTCCGCATTTTCGGAAAAATGTCTTGACAAATCCGCTTTTGCATACTATACTTGTCATAGTCCGCAAATGCGGACGGAATGGAGGTGAATATGATGTACGACAATCTGAAGATGCTGATGGTCCGCAAAAACATCACAAATGACACTTTGGCTAAACTGCTGAATGTTCATCGTGACACCATCACAAACAAGCTGGCGGGTGAAAGTGAATTCACCTACGGTCAGGCGGAGCTTATTCATGAAACATTGTTTCCTGAGTACAGTATCCGCTATGTATTCCACCGTGCTATAGCGGCGTAATACGGCACAGGGAGGTGAAACCATGGAAGCAACTGCACACTGGTCAGACCAAATACCCGACCACATCCGCAAGGAAATGGGTCGCGCAGCTTACAAGCTCGCCCTGGACTTCTGGCGCGACGGTGACCCCGCGCTGCAGCGTAAAGCAATGCAGCTGCTGGCGGAGTACAAGCAGCGCAAAGCCGCTCAGGAGCACAGGGAATAAAAGAGCGGCATCGCTGTTGAGGACTAGCGAAACCGCGAGACAGGGAAGAAATACTTCATCAATAATTGTATCCGATTCACCGGCGACTGTCAAGGAGCATTGATCAAATGTCAAAGATACTCGAAGCGCTCGGCGTCCACGCTCTAACAAACCGTGAGGCGCTGATGGAAGACCTAGACGAATTGGACAACAGGACCTTTGAATATCTGGTTTTGTCCTGCATGTCCTGTCTCACTGAGCATATCCACAAAGCCATGTGTGATGACTGTAAGGATCAGCACGGCGGTGAGTGCCCAAACCCTGATGATTCCACCTGCCCGACCACGATCACGGATTGGCTGTCAATGACCTGCACACATGAGTCCCTAATCCCGGAGGAAGTGACAACATGAACATATTTACCTATGACCCAACAGAAGCCGTGAAGGCTCAGGAGGCGTATTGTGATGAGCATGAGTTTCCCATTTTTGCACCGAGCAACGGCTGGTGCGTCAACTGTGGACGCAACATTTTCGAGGCATACACGTACCGTGGTTGCGAAGACCAGACGACCGGCATCTCCGTCCAGGAGGCGAGAACACGCCTCATTACCTGCTGCCCGCATTGCAACACGACCTTCTGTGACTGATGCAGAGGCGCGCGAACGTATCAAGGAAGCCCGGAAGCTGGTATACGACGCCGTCGGCCTCCTGTGCCGAAGCGGAAAAGCGCCTGAGCTGATCAAGCAGATCAATGAGCTGCGCAACATCGAAGATGTGCTGTGGCAGTACAACACAGAAGAAAGAAGGATACGGAATGTCTCAGCCAAATGACGACCTGCTCCGGCGCTGGCGTCGAAAGGCACATCGGGCTTTTGACCGGAAATGGCGAGGCAAGGAAAAGCGCACCAAGCGTTGGGCCTTTGAGTGGCTGGCCGCCGAGCTGGGGCTGGAAAGCAGCCGGATAAATATCGACGCCTTTGACATCCAGCAGTGCTCACGGATTGTGAGACTGTGCTCACAGAAACGAAAGGAGGGATAACTTGAAGATCACACTTGAATTCGACAGCCCGAAGGAATACTTCGAGCAACTACCCCGCTTCGCGGCGCTGATGAACTTCTCAGGACAATTCGCGGACTTCAAAGCCAAGCCCCAGGGCGAAGTCGACACCCAGATCGAGGATCCGGATCTCCCAAAGATCGACCGCACTCCCGACAAGCTGACCGTCCATGCCGGTTCAGTCAAGAGCAAGACAAAGGAAGAAGTCAGCGATCTCATCAACAAGGCCTATGACACTGCCGAGGCCATTGGCGCGACGTCAACGCCGGAGCCGAAGCCCGAACCGCCGAAGGCTGAAACAGAGAAAACGAAAGAAGCTGAGAAGCCCAAGGTTAAGGACACCGACGTAAGGAAGGCGTTGAGCGACCTGATCAAGTCCGGCAAGCGCGACAAGGTGAAAGAAATCCTCACAAGCTACGGCGCCGAGTCCTTCACCGCATTGGATGAGAAGCACTACGGCGACGTCCTCGCAAAGGTGAAGGAGGAGCTCGGCAATGGCTGATCACGCATTCTTTTCGCCGTCAGCGGCGGAGCGCTGGATCCATTGCCCCTTCTCAACGCGCATGGCGACAAAGTTCCCAAGCACATCCTCACCGGCGGCCCAGGAAGGCACCTTCGCACATCGCCTGGCTGAGATGAAGATCAACGGGTCGACGAGCTTTGACGCGCTGAAAACCGAGATCGACGCCTTCTATAAGGCCCATCCTGATCTGAACGGCAGCTTCAAGGATATGGTGGAGTACATTGACCCATACGTCGATTATGTCAACGCCACATATCAGGCCATGCTCAAAGATGACCCAGCGACAGTGCTGATGACAGAGCAGCGCGTCGACTACTCGGAGATTGCACCGAACGGCTTCGGAACCGCTGACGTTGTAATCATCGGCGCTGATTGCGCGACGGTCATTGACCTGAAATACGGGAAGGGCATTAAAGTATCCGCAAAGGGCAATCCACAGATCCGCATCTACGCCTACGGTGTGATCGAAGCCTTCAATTTGGTCTATGACTTCACGAACGTGAAGATGGTCATCTATCAACCGCGGCTCGACTCCGTGAGCGAGGAAGGGATGACCGTCGAGGACCTCACATCATGGGCGTTGTTTGAAGTGAAGCCAGCGGTCAAGGACGCACTGTCCGACAGTCCGACATACAGGCCTGGCGAGTGGTGTTCGTCGCACTTCTGTCCGGGCGCCGGAGTGTGCAAGGCCAGAGCGGAGTACGCGCTTGCCATAGAACGACACTCGGGCAAGGATCCGTCCCTACTGACCGATGAAGAGTTGTCGGACGCTCTGACAAGGGCCGAAGTCCTCCTGGAATGGGTGAAGTCGCTGAACAAGTACGCCCTTGAGGAAGCGATTAACGGTCACACGATTCCCGGCTGGAAGGTCGTGGAGAGCATCAGCAAGCGCACATTCAGCGATGAAGACAAGGTTGTCGAAGCGGCGGTCAAGGCCGGTTATGACCGCGCACTGCTGTACAAATCCTCGCTCATTGGCATCACCGAAATGGAGAAGCTGATGGGTAAAAAGAACTTCGGTGCAGTGCTGGGCAGCCTGGTAATCAAGCCGAAGGGCAAGCCAAAACTGGCTCCGGTGAGCGACGATAAACCGGCGTTCGACGCTAAGAAGAGCCTCAAAGATGAATTCGATTAAGGAGGAAAAGAACCATGGCAATCAAGGCAACACTAAGCGCAAACGGCTACGGCAACATGATCCGGGTCAAGACCGGCAAGGTGCGGATTTCGTTCCCTCACCTCTTTGAGAAGTACGAAAAGTCCAGCAAGTACCAGTGTCAGCTGATGATCCCGAAGGGCAGCGACACCGAAGAAATCCTGGAAAAGGCCATCGCAAACGCCAAGGCCGACGGCAAGACCCGGCTGTGGGGCGGTAAGATGCCAGGCAGACTTGAAATCAGCCGTAAGGACGGCGACAAGCCCGACGACGAGGGCAATACCTACCCCGAAAACGAAGGCCACTGGTTAATCGCATGCAAATCAACCAAAAAGCCCGCTGTATACGACAGGGACGGTAGCGACATCTTCGACGCGGAGGAGATATACGCCGGGTGCTACGTCCAGGCAATCTTTGAGGTATACCCCTACGCCAACGACTCCAAGGGCATCGCCTTCGCGCTGTCTGGTGTAAAGAAGTTGGCGGAAGGTGAACGCCTCGGTGGCGGCGGCTACAAGCCCGATGCTAACGCCTTCGATGACGCAGATGATGCCGAGGACGATGATCTCCTTGACTAAGCGAGAATGCGCAATCGATATCGAAACTTACAGCTCCGTAGACATTGACAAAGGCGTATACGCCTACGCGGATTCCCCTGACTTTGAAATTCTGCTGGTGGCGTACAAGTTCAGCGATGATGATCACGTTCGGCAGTTCATGCCCGAAAAGTTCCGAAACCGCCCCGGCGTACTCACTGGGGCGGAGGAACAGATCAGCATGGATGGCGACAAGCCACTGATGTTCGAGGGCGATGAACAGGAGTTCCTCGCTGCGCTTACAAGCCACGATGTCATATTCACTGCCTTCAACGCGAACTTCGAACGGACATGCCTGGCCAGGTACTACGGCGTGGAGTGCGACCCTGATGACTGGCGCTGCACGATGGTGCTGGCGGCTGTGGCCGGGCTCCCGCGGACGCTGAAGGACGCGGGCGAAGCCCTCGGGTTATCCGAGGATGAAAAGAAGCTGCGGACCGGCAAGGCACTGATCCAATACTTCTGCAAACCGGTGACCGCGACGAAATCCAACGGCATGAGGGTCCGCAACCTCCCGAAGCACGACATGGCCCGGTGGCGCCTGTTCTGCGAATACAACCTTCAGGATGTAGTCACAGAGCAGGCGATCCGGCAGCGGCTAAAGGCATTCCAGCCCAACGCAGCCGAACAGAAGCTGTGGTCTGTGGATCAACACATCTGCGACCGGGGTATTCGGGTGGACAGACCGTTCGTCGAGGGCATAGTCGAGCACGACCTTGAGCGCCAGAGAGAACTGAAGGAGGAGGCCAAGGAAATCACAGGCCTTGAGAATCCGAACAGTGTAGCAAAGCTCAAGGAGTGGTTCAAAGACCAGGGCGTTCCGGAGCTGGCAAACGATCTGTCAAAGGACGCAGTCGACGCGGCACTGAAGGTGGTGAGCAAGCCGAACGTGAGGCGGATGTTGCAGATCCGGAAGGCACTGGGAAAGACCTCAACGGTAAAGTATCAGACCATGCTGGCAAGCATGTGCAGCGACAACCGGGTGCGTGGAATGCTGAAATTCTACGGTGCGAACCGTACTGGCCGATGGTCAGGGTCGATAGTGCAACTTCAGAATCTACCCCAGAACCACATCCCCGATCTCGACCTTGCCCGGCAGCTGACCGCTGATCGTGACTTTGACTCCCTGGAGCTGCTGTACGGCGAGACAGGCCAAGTACTTTCCGAGCTGGTGCGCACGGCATTCATCCCATCCGACGGTAACCGATTTGTTGTGACCGATTTCTCCGCGATTGAAGCGCGGGTCATCGCATGGCTCGCCGGTGAGGAGTGGCGGCTGGATGTGTTCCGGAACGGAGGCGATATCTACTGCCAATCTGCGAGCCAGATGTTCCATGTGCCCGTAGTTAAGCACGGAATCAATGGACATCTGAGGCAGCAAGGAAAAATAGCGGAACTGGCGTGTGGTTATGGTGGAGGCATTGGAGCCATAAAGGCCATGGACAAGGCCGGCGCGATCCCCGACGAGGAAATACAGGACATCATTGACCGGTGGCGCGAGGCATCCCCCGCAATCGTGAAGCTGTGGAGCGACTATGAGAAGGCAGCGATCACAGCAGTAAGGGAGAAGCGTACCGTGAAACGCTGCGTCAGGACCGGAACCCTTGAAGACTACTCAGACCGCGAAGCAGCCGCCGGTGGGCCGGTGAGACCGTACTCAGCCCGTGAGGGCGCATACCTCGCATTTGAGTACCGCGACGGCGCACTGCTGGTACGGCTCCCCTCCGGTCGCAAAATCACATACTGGGGCGTATCCATCGACAAGAACCGCTTCGGACGCGACGCGATCCACTACATGGGCACCAATCAGACAACGCATCAATGGTGCAGGATAGAAACTTATGGGGGGCGACTCGTGGAAAACCTGACCCAGAGTGTCGCCCGCGACTGTCTCGCCGAGAAGCTGATCGAAGCCGAAGCGCGCGGCTATAAAGTGGTCGCACACATCCACGATGAAATGATCATCGACGTTCCCCGGTCGGATGTCAACGCGGCGACGACCATCGACGACATGATGGCCGAGCCGATCCCCTGGGCGCCGGGGCTCCCGCTCAAAGGTGGCACATACGAGTGCGATTATTACCAAAAGGATTAAGGAGGTGAATGAGTCGTATGCAAATCGTCCCCTTTGAACAGTCGCCGCGTCTGCAGCACGATGGTGAGCTCTGGATCAGCGTTGGGAAGCACTGCTTCGCCACGGACTGGAAGAACCAGCAGATGATGTGGTCGCGCATCGTCAAAAAAGTCTCAACGCCCACGCGGACGCCGGAAACATACAACGAGTATCTCAACATGACGCGCGACGAGCAGAACCGGATCAAGGACGTCGGCGGGTTCGTCGGCGGCACGTTGAAGAACGGTCGCCGATCCAGCAAGACCGTCACCGGTCGCACGATTCTATCATACGACATAGACTTCGCCGCCGGGACCTTCTATGAGGATCTCAAACTGACCGCTGATTATGCCAGTGCCTGCTACTCAACGCATAAGCACCGCCCTGACGCGCCGCGCTATAGGCTGCTCATACCACTGGCGAGACAGGTAACCGCTGATGAGTATGAGGCGGTAGCGCGGATGGTAGCGAAGGACATCGGCATGGAGTGCTTCGACCCAACGACATTCCAACCGTCGCGGCTGATGTACTGGCCAAGTGTGGCCGAAGATGGCGAGTTCTTCTTCGACTACATGGACGCGCCGTTCCTCGACCCGGACAGAGTGCTAGCACTGTATCCCGACTGGCGCGACGTGTCGCTCTGGCCATCGCATCCGAAGGAAAAGACAGCGAGGCGCAGACAGGCCGAGAAACAAGCTGACCCGACGGCAAAGAAGGGCGTCGTAGGGGCGTTCTGTAAGGCCTACGACGTGCCCGCAGCCATCGCCAAGTTCATCCCTGAAGTTTATACGCCTACGGACAGGAGCGACCGCTACACGTATGCTGAAGGCACTACGGCGGCTGGTTTGGTGGTGTATGAGGGCGGCAAATTCGCGTTCAGCAACCACAGCACCGACCCTGCGAGCGGGATGCTCTGCAACGCCTTCGACCTGGTCAGGATTCACAAGTTCGGTGAAGCCGATGAAAATGCCAAACCGGACACACCGACGAACCGGCTGCCAAGCTATAAGGCCATGATCGAATTCGCGGGGACTGACACTGAGACAATCAAGATCATGGACGCGGAGCGGCGGGGCGACCTCCGGGCGGAGTTCGACGAAGCAGATGACAGTGACCCATATGCCTGGCGAACGACCGCACTGGAGAGGAAGAACGGGCTCATCCAAAAGACCGTGCGAAACTGTGCGACGATATTTCAGAATGACCCAGCACTCAAGGGAATTGCGCTGAACCTGATGTCAAACATGGTCGTTGTCAGAGACGAAAACCCGGTGCCTTGGTATAGGCGCAAAGTGTCGTGGAACGACACTGACGACTCTCAGCTTTACACCTACATCGGTGTGAATTACGCAGAATTCCCCCGAACGTGGATGGACGACCAACGGCGCATTATATCCGACGCCCACGCATTCCACCCAATCAAACAATACCTTGAAAGCCTACCTCCGTGGGACGGGACACCAAGAGTGGACACGCTGTTCATCGACCATCTCGGAGCCGAGGATTCGGTATACACGAGGGAAGTCACAGCGAAGATACTCACGGCGGCGGTCATGAGGATCTATGAACCCGGATGCAAATTCGATCCGATGCTCGTTCTGTCCGGGCCGCCGGGAATCGGCAAATCAACGATCGTTGGCTGGCTGGCTGGAGAATGGTTCACCGACAACCTGACCTTCAACGACATGAGCGACAAGACCGCCATGGAGAACATCCAGGGATACTGGATCATCGAGATATCTGAAATGAAGGGCATGAAGAAAATGGATGTGGAGAGCATCAAGGCCTTCGTGTCCAGGAGAATCGACATCTACAGGGCGGCATACGGGAAACATACCGAGGAACATCCAAGGCAATGCGTCATCTTCGGTACGGTCAATGACCTGTCGGGATACCTCAAAGATGTTACAGGAAACCGCAGATTCTGGCCTGTTGACGTAACCGGAAAGAGTGAATCAACAGTATGGGATTTGACCGATGACGACCGGGATCAGATCTGGGCGGAGGTCATGTTCCGATACAAAGACCTCGGCGAAAGAAACCTGGTGTTGTCCGCGGAAGCTGAGCAGATCGCCATCGAGAAACAGACCGGAGCCCTGGAATCTGATGATCGTGAAGGCCTCGTTGAAGAATATCTGAACACATTACTACCCGAGAACTGGATGGAGATGAATACGGAAGCAAGGCAAGAATATCTCGCGGACAGTCAGGCACAACTCGACGGAACGGTAGAGCGAAAGCAGGTAACGGTCAGTGAGATATGGTGCGAGTGCTTCCAGAGTCCGCTCAAGATGATAAGAAAACAAGACTCATACGACATCGCCGGGATACTTAAACGACTGGGATGGGTCCCTACTGGGAAGCGAAAAAGGATACCGATCTATGGACAACAGCGTACTTTTGCCAAGATTCGATGAGTTTCTTGCCTTTGGGGTTGTCAGCGGTGAATTAGACAAGTGCGACACGATCGAAAGGATTGTCGCGCAGCTTGTCACGGCCCCAAAACTCAGTATTTATAGGCGTTATAGCCCTATCTGTGACAAGATGACAACTTTTCTATCTAAAGTATTTAATTACTTGTAGGGTATACGTTGCCAGCCTGCGGACGCCTATATACGTATATATAAGGGATAGAAAAAAGTTGAACGCATTGTCACACGCACATGTCACACCCCTTATGTCACGGAGGTGCCAATTTGAAGGAATCATCGATCGAGGCAAGACTGGTCCGAGGGGCGACTCGAAAGGGCTGGCTGGCGCTGAAGTTCGTGTCGCCGGGTAACGCTGGGGTGCCCGACAGGATGCTGATCGGCCCTGACGGCCATGTGATCTTTGTAGAGCTGAAGACTGAATCAGGGAAGTTATCAGCACTGCAAAGCGCACAGATCGCAAGGCTCCGGAAGTACCGGCAGGATGTCCGGGTGCTCTATGGAGCGAAGGCGGTAGATGATTTTCTGAAGGAGGTGAGTCACAGTGAAGTTTGAGCCCCATGAATACCAGAAGCGGGCGATCGAAATGATCCTGTCCAAGCCTGCGGTGGGACTGCTTTTGGAAATGGGGCTGGGCAAGACAGTGGTTACACTGACAGCTGTCAGGAATCTGATCTATGAAGAGTTTACGGTTACACGGGTACTGGTCATTGCTCCGCTGAAGGTGGCCGAAGATACCTGGAGCCGGGAAAGTGAAAAGTGGGATCACCTAAGCGATCTCCGGATTGCGAAGATCCTCGGCAGCGCTGTACAGCGGGAAACTGCAGCGGCATCCGACGCTGACATCTACGTTGTGAACCGCGAGAACGTGGTATGGCTGACTCAGCTGTATCCGGGGAAACGATGGCGCTGGGATATGGTGGTAATCGACGAGCTTTCGAGCTTCAAGTCAAATCGTGCTGAACGCTTCAAGGCGCTTCGGCGTGTGCGTCCCTACGTCCATCGCATCGTGGGGCTGACCGGCACACCGAACCCCAACGGCTACATGGATCTCTGGGCCGAAATGTTCCTGCTCGACCAGGGCGAACGCCTGGAGCGGACCATAGGCAAGTACAGGGAACTCTACTTTAAGCCCGGCAGGGGCAACGGGCAAGTGACGTTCGATTGGAAGCTGCAGCCGGGAGCCGACAAGACAATCCAGGCGAAGATCGCGGACATAACGGTTTCGATGCTGGCTGAGGATTACTTGAAGCTTCCGGAGCAAATCGACAACGCCATTCGCGTGAAGCTGTCCGATGAAGCGCTGGGTGCATATCGCAAGATGGAGCAGGAGCAGATTATTGAGCTGCATGGCGAGACCATCTCAGCAATGAGTGCGGCGGCGGTAATGGGTAAGCTGCTCCAGCTGTCGGGCGGCGCGGCATATGATGATTCCGGCGGCTGGACGGAGTTCCATGATGAGAAGATCAAGGCGCTGAAGGAGATCATTGACACAAGCGACGGTCCGGTGCTGGTGTTCTATGGCTACCGCCACGAACATGCCCGGCTCATGAAGGCGCTGGCTGCACTGAAGCCGAGAGAGCTGAAACACGACGGCGACATCGACGAATGGAAC
>Ga0326513_10003459_pt1 | contig 11444 bp, 8 predicted proteins | sample 2_2465_0518_D_FD_203654 | JGI IMG/M metagenome (GOLD analysis project Ga0326513, IMG submission 203654) | Bovine rumen microbial communities from UC Davis, California, United States - 2_2465_0518 | ecosystem: Host-associated > Mammals > Digestive system > Stomach > Rumen | place: USA: California... | reverse complement strand
AAAAGTTAGAATTGAAATCCATTCATTAATTAATATTCATAATCAAAAGTCAGTAAAACAAGCGAAATATTAAATCGTATTTTATTTTTACCCTAAAATGGGTCATATCTATTTACAACACAGAAAATTAAAAATTTAATTTACAACTTTCCTTGTATTTTCTATGAAAAAACAGTATAATGGTAATGTGTATATTAGTATATTGGATTTCTATGGAGGAAAATATATGATAAACAAGGGAACGAAAAGACTATTATCACTAATTGCAACTGTGATAATTATGATTTCTACTACATTAATAACAGTTTCCGGAGACACAGTTAGAGATTATAAGATTCAGGAAATTGGACTGAAAATCAGCCTTCCTGCTTATATGAATGTTATTACCAGAGAAACATCAACTAATGATGAAGTTTATAAAAAGTACGGTACAAGCGGCAAGGACTTAACTGACCTTGATATGTACCTTGTAGCTTATTCTGCCGATGCAACACAGACACTTACTGTTACTGTTACAGAGGATAAGAATAGTAAAAAAGTAAAAAACTACAACACTTTAAGTGAAAGTCAGCTAAACACAATTAAAGATTCTTATCAAAAGAATGATGGTTGTGAAAGTTGTTCTATCGAAAATTACAACAATCTGGTTTATTTCACTTCTATGATTCAGTCAAAAATCAATAACAGTACTGATGCAGAGGTTACTTACTCAATGCAGGGTGATACATTGGTTGACGGTAAGTATTATCATTTTAACTTGGTTTCTGCTGACGGTGCAGTCAGTGATGACGATAAGGACCTTTTAAATTCTGTTCTTGAATCTGCAACATATGATAGTGAGAAAGGTTTTTGGGATGCTAACATTATCACATTTGTTTGTATTGTTGGTGGTGTCTTAGTATTACTGATTATCTTTATCATTATCATCAGTCACAGAAGAAAGAAAAAGTTAAGAAAAAGACTAAGAGAAATTGATGAAGAAATCCATAATAACGACAGAAAGAGAAACAGAGAAAGAGACAGAGCAAGAAAAAATCGCCATACTGCTACAGGTGCAAACAGACCTGATGCTTTCTTTGACGGTGTAGATGGCTATGAAACTTCTGAAAATATGGATAAAATCGAGAGAGATTTAATCCGTGAGGCTCATAGAAATGTAGAAAACCTAACTGAAGAACCAAAGAACACTAGTACGGATAAAGTAGATTATAGTGATTTCTTTGAAGAATATGAGAATACTAAAAATAACAGAACTAGCCAAAGACCTCCTAGAAGAGATAATTCTAGAAGAAACAAGAAGAATAAACGCTCTAAGGGTAGTTCCAGAAGAAAATTTTAAGGGTGATTTTTATTAACAGATTGATTATCGAGAATGTTCGTATCATTTCTCCGGAAGAACAAAGAGATGAGGTTGCTAATCTATATGTAAATAACGGTAGAATAGCAGACCCATTTAGAAAAACAGAACAAGACACAGTAATTGACGGTACAGGTCTTGTAGCAATGCCGGGTCTTGTTGACCTTCATGTTCACCTTCGTGATCCCGGTCAAGAAGAAAAGGAAGACATTATTACCGGTACTAATGCAGCAGCAGCCGGTGGTGTTACCAGCTTACTATGTATGCCAAACACTAACCCAACAATTGATAATGCCGGTGTAATCAGTTACATTAAAGAAAAAGCAAAGAACTGTAAGTCAAGAGTTTATATTGCCGGTTCAATTACAATGGGTCTTGAGGGTAAAGAACCTACTGACCTAAAAGCACTTAGAAAAGCCGGTGCTATCGGTCTTTCTGATGATGGCAGACCTGTACTTGACCCTGAAATTATGGCTTCTGCTATGAAGAAAGCCCCTGAACTTGGTATGACAGTTGTTGCTCATTGTGAGGACCTTGAACTTGCTGACGGTGGCAAGATTAATGAAGGCAAAATGTCCAAAAAGCTAGGAATTAAGGGTATTCCTGCCGAAGCTGAAGATAAAGGTACAAAGAGAGAAATTAACTTAGCTAAAGAGAATAATGTACCGATTCATGTTTGTCATGTAAGCACAAAGACTTCTGTACAAATGATTAGAGAGGCTAAGGAAGATGGTGTTAAGGTTACTGCCGAAACAGCACCACATTACTTTACTTTAACAGAAGATGTTCTTGAGAAAAGGGATGCCGATTACAGAATGAACCCACCTCTAAGAACAGAAGAAGATAGATTAGCAATTATAGAAGGTCTTGCTGACGGTACACTTGATTGTATTGCAACAGACCATGCTCCTCATACAGAAGAGGATAAAAAGGATTTTGAGAAAGCACCTAACGGCTCTATCGGTATGGAAACTTCATTAGCAGCAGCACTAACAGTGCTATACCATAATGGAGACTTTTCTCTACTTGATATTGCAAAGTTAATGAGTACAACACCTGCAAAGATTCTAAAAATCAATGCCGGTTCTCTAAAGACAGGTGCTTTGGCTGATATTGCCCTTGTAGATGTTGACAAGGAATGGATTGTTGACAGAGATAAGCTACATGGCAAAAGTAAGAACACACCTTTCAAGGGTATGAAAATGAAAGGTAAGGTTGTAAAGACTATCCTTGAAGGCAAGGTAGTTTTTGAAGAAGACTGACTATATAATTAGTTTCATATAAATTAGTTATTAATAAGTTTAAAATATATAAAAAGGAGTAAAAAAATGGGTAATGGACTTACTTACAAAGAAGAATTTATTAAATTTATGGTAAATGGTGGTATTCTTCGTTTCGGGGAATTCACTCTAAAGAGTGGTAGATTGTCGCCATATTTCATCAATACAGGCAACTACAAGTCTGGCTCTCAGATTTCCAAACTTGGTGAATTCTATGCTGAATGTATTATGGATAACAACATTAAGGGTGACGCTATCTTTGGTCCAGCCTATAAGGGTATCCCTCTTGCAATTGCAACAGGTATTATCCTTAACAACAAATTCGGTGTTGATATGAACTATTGCTTTGATAGAAAAGAAGTCAAGGACCACGGTGAAGGTGGTATGATTATCGGCTATCAGTTTGGCGAAAATGATACACTTGTATTTGTTGATGATGTTATTACTTCCGGTAAAGCACTAAGAGAGTCAATGGAAAAAATCAAGGGTATCTGTAACGCAAATGTTAAGGATATGGTTATTTCTGTTGATAGAATGGAAATCGGTAAGGGTGGCAAGAAGTCTGCCGTTCAAGAAGTGGAAGAAGAATTTGGTATCAAAGTTCACTCTGTAGTTACAATGGACGATATTATTAAGGCTATTGAAGATGGTGTTGTTGAAGGTAAAGAACACCTAGACGCTATGAAGAAGTACAGAGAAACTTATGGTGTTTAAGAAGGAGAATTTATTATGTCATTTGATAGACTAATTGAGAAAATTGTAGAAAAGCAAAACCCAACTGTTGCAGGTCTTGACCCAAAACTAGCTTACATTCCTGAATATATTAAGGAAGAATCATTTAAAAAGTATGGCAAGACACTTGAGGGTGCTGCTGATGCAATTCTTACATATAACAAAGGTTTAATTGATGAACTTTATGATATTGTTCCGGCAGTAAAGCCACAATGTGCATATTATGAAATGTACGGTTGGTACGGTGTAAGAGCTTTAGCAGAAACTATTAAGTATGCTAAGTCAAAGGGTATGTTTGTTATTACAGACGGTAAGAGAAACGATATTGGTACAACTATGGAAGCATATGCTATTGCTCACCTTGGTGAAACTGATATTGACGGTGAAAAGGAAGAAGCTTTTGGTGGCGATGCATTAACAGTAAACGGCTACCTAGGTTCTGACGGTATTAACCCTCTACTAACAATTTGTGAAGAAAAAGACAAGGGTATCTTTGTTCTAGTTAAAACATCTAACCCATCATCAGGTGAATTACAGAACCTTGAATTCAGAGGTGACGAAACAGTTTACCTACATATGGGCAGAATGTGTGAAGATTGGGGCAAAAAGGTAGTTGGCAAGTATGGTTACAGTGGCGTAGGTGCAGTTGTAGGTGCAACATATCCTGAAATGCTAACTGAACTAAGAGGTGAACTTCCTAAGACATTCTTCCTAGTACCCGGTTATGGTGCTCAGGGTGGTGGTGCTAATGACTGTAAGGGTGCATTTGACCAGAACGGTATTGGTGCTATTGTTAACTCATCAAGAGGCATTATGTGTGCATGGCAGAAGATTGAAGGCCTTGATGAAAAGGATTATGCTAAGGCTGCAAGACAGGAAGCTATCCGTATGAGAGATGACCTAAAGTCTGTTATTGGTGAAATGAAGTTAAAGTAATTTTTTACAGTTTAACCTTGTTAACAAAAAGTTTACTTTTGCATAATGATTTGTACATTATGTAAAAAGTTAATTTGTTGACTTTAAGATGTTAAAGTAATATAATTTTATTAGTGATTTATGAGTATAATCGACTTAACTGTCGGTTTGAAATATTTTGATATTAGATAAGGAGATTTTTAAAATGTCAAGAGTCTATAATTTTTCAGCAGGTCCATCAATGTTACCTGAACCGGTTCTAAAGAAAGCAGCAGATGAAATGCTTGATTATCAGGGTTGTGGTCAGTCCGTAATGGAAATGTCACACAGAAGTAAGCAGTTTGATGGTATCATCAAGGATTGCGAAGCATTACTAAGAGAAGTAATGAATATTCCTGATAACTACAAGGTTCTATTCCTACAGGGTGGTTGTTCTTCACAGTTTGCTATGGTTCCAATGAACCTAATGAACAAGAATAACAAGGCTGACTATGTTATCACAGGTCAGTGGGCTAAGAAAGCTGCTAAAGAAGCTGCCAGATATGGTGAAGTTAATATTGTTGCATCTTCCGAAGACAAGACTTTCACATATATTCCTAAGCTAGACAAATCAACATTCTCTAAGGATGCTGACTATTTCTATATTTGTATGAACAATACAATTTACGGTACTGTTTATCACGAACTACCAGACACAGGTGATATTCCACTTGTAGCTGATATTTCTTCTTGCATTATGAGTGAACCAATTGATGTTAGCAAGTTTGGTTGCCTAATTGCCGGTGCTCAGAAGAACCTTGCTCCTGCAGGTCTAACAATTGTTATTATTCGTGAAGACCTAATCGGCAATGCAATGGATATTACTCCAACAATGTTTAACTACAAGACTCATGCAGATGCAAATTCTCTATTCAACACACCTCCATGCTGGACAATTTATGTTGCAAAGCTAGTTCTTGAATGGATTAAGAACGAAGTTGGTGGCCTAGATAAGATGAAAGAACTTAACGAAAAGAAAGCTAAGGTTCTTTATGACTTCCTAGATAACTCAAAGCTATTTAAGGGTACAGTAGTTAAAGAAGACAGAAGCCTTATGAATGTTCCTTTCGTTACAGGCGACAAGGATATGGACGCTAAGTTTGTTGAAGAAGCAACTAAGGCAGGTTTCGTTAACATTAAGGGTCACCGTACTGTTGGTGGTATGAGAGCTTCTATCTACAATGCTATGCCATATGAAGGCGTTGAAAAGCTAGTAGAATTTATGAAGAAGTTTGAAGAAGAAAACGCTTAATCAAGTCTATTTATTGTGAGGAGAATTACTGATGTACAATGTACTAACTTTAAATAAAATCGCTAAGTGTGGTACAGACATTCTTGGCGATAACTATACAGTTTCTGATAATGAAACAAATCCTGTTGCTGTTCTTGTTCGTTCAGCATCAATGCACGAAATGGAAATGCCTGAAAGCCTACTTGCTATTGCAAGAGCAGGTGCAGGTGTTAACAACATTCCTATTAAGGATTGTGCAGAAAAGGGTATCGTAGTATTTAACTCACCCGGTGCTAATGCTAATGCAGTTAAGGAACTTGTTGTTGCAGGTCTGTTAATGTCTTCAAGAAAGATTGTTAACGGTATTGAATGGGCTAAGACTCTAAAGGGCAACGGTGATCAGGTTGGCAAAATGGTTGAAAAAGGTAAGTCAAACTTTGCCGGTCCTGAAATTATGGGCAAAACATTAGGTGTTATCGGTCTTGGTGCTATCGGTATCAAGGTTGCTAATGTAGCTTCAGCTTTAGGTATGAAGGTTGTTGGTTGCGACCCATTCCTAAGTGAAGCAAATAAGGCTAAGTTAGTTGACTGTAAGATTGTTGAAACTAACGATGAAGTTTATGCAGAAGCTGACTATATCACAGTTCATGTTCCTCTAAATGACGGTACTCGTGGTATGATTAATAAAGAAACAATCAGCAAGATGAAAGACGGTGTAAGAGTTCTTAACTATAGCCGTGACGGTCTTGTAAATTCAACAGATATTCTTGATGCACTAAAGAGTGGCAAGATGAGTGCTTATGTAACTGACTTTGCTACAGATGATATTCTTGGTGAAGATGGTGTTATTGCAATGCCTCACCTAGGTGCTTCAACTCCTGAAAGTGAAGACAACTGTGCTGTTATGGCAGCAACAGAAGTTAAGGATTACCTAGAAAACGGTAATATCGTAAACTCTGTAAACCTACCTTGTCTATCAAAGGATAAGACAGGTGGCACAAGAGTATGTGTAATTGCTAAAGCTGATGCTGATACAGATGCTATTGTAAAGGCAACAGGTTCTGATGACTTTGCAACTGCTACAAGAGGTGATTTTAGCTACACAATTATTGATAATGCTACAAACACAGAAGTTAATGTTGATGGTGTTATCAAGGTAAGAAGTCTATAATTATGAGCTTAAATTTTTAGATTAATATTATTAAAAAGGAGGTCAAAACAATGAGAAAAGTAGTTTCAATACTTTTAGCAGTTCTAATGCTAACTGCTATGGGTACAGTTGCAGTAACATCAGCAAGTGCTGAAGAAACTGCTACAGTTAACGGTGTAGTTGCTAATGTTGGTGACACAGTTACTATTGATTACTTCGTAAAGTCCGACTGTATTTGGGAAGATTTCCAGGGTCATGTAACATATGATTATGACGGACTACAGCTTGAAAGCTTTGAAATGCCGGATGTAACAACAGGTATTATGACTAACACTCTTAACAAAGGTTTAGTATATTATACCGGTGTTGATATTAACAGTAACTACAAGTTCTATAACGAAGTAAACTTCTACAGAATTAAGTTTACAGTTCGTCAGGCCGGTAGCTATGTAGTTAACAATGTTTGGGAAGTTGCTGACGGTAACGATGTTGATATGATTGTTGATGATGGTATTATTCTTAACCCTGAAAGACTAATCACTCGTGAAGTTGTTACAGCTACTCCAAAGCCAACAGAAACAACAACTACAAAGACAAATACCGAACCATCAACAACTAAGCCTGAACCAACAAATACAGAGCCATCTTCAACTACTCCAACAGTTACATCTTCAACACCATCACCAACAACTCCTGTTCTTGTAAAAGAGTTGTATGTTCAAAAGTCTGTTGGTGTAAATATTGGCAAGACAGCTAAGTTGGTTTATTCACTAGAGCCTAAAAATGCTACTAACAAGAATCTAGCTTGGTCATCTTCTAACACAAAGATTGCTACTGTATCTAATGGTGTAGTTAAGGGTGTTAAGGCAGGTAGAGCTACTATTACTGTAAAGACTACTGACGGTTCAAATCTTACTGCTTACTGCCTAGTAGTAGTTAACCAACCTGTAACAAGCATTTCTCTATCAAAGAAAGCAACAATGTATACAGGTAAGAAGTTAGCTCTAAAGGCTAAGGTTAACCCAGCTAACGCATCTAAGAAGGAATTAACTTGGAAGTCATCTAACACAAAAATTGCTAAGGTTGCTTCTAACGGTGTAGTTACAGGTGTTAAGGCAGGTACAGTTAAGATTACTGCAACTGCAAAGGACGGTAGCAGAAAGTCTGCAACATGTACAGTAACAGTTCGTCAGTCAGTATCTAAGATTACTTTAGGCAAGACAAATGTTGTTCTTCCTAAGAAGGGTTCTTCTTACAATGTTAAGGTAACAGTTGCTCCTAAGAATGCTTACAACAAGAATGTTGCAGTTAAGTCTGCTAACACAAAGGTTGCTAAGGTTTCTGCTTCAACAGTTAAGTCCGGTAAGACAGTTAAGATTACTGCTGTTAAGAAGGGTACAACTAAGGTTACATTTACTGCTAAAGATGGTAGCAAGAAGTCTGCTACTTGTAAGGTAACAGTTAAAAAATAATAATAATTAATCTAAAATGTTTTAATAATACAATCTAAAAAATAATTAGCTAAAAGCCCTATTCGTAATGAATAGGGCTTTGTTTCGTCTAAGTAGGGAATATGACCTACTTATTATTTTTTTGTAATTAATTAGCTATTTAATATTGTGTCAACATCAAGAATACCAAGGTCAATTTTCCATTTTAAAATTCTTTTTACAGAATCATTAATTTGGCTAATAGGTATTTCATTATTCTTAACTGTATTTAATACTGCCGGATATTGAGTGTCAACCGATGAACAACATAGTAGGTCGTTACCTGCTTTTGTTGCAATGACTGCTGCCGATTCATCACCGGTAAACTGGGTGATTGCATCCATAATTAAGTCATCAGTCATTATAACACCATTAAAATTAAGCTGATTTCTAATAATCTTGTGTACATTCTCTGATAAGGATGCCGGATAATTTTTGTCCATACAGTTTACTATGTTGTGAGAAACAAGAATACAGTCAGCACCGGCATTTATACCGGTAATAAACGGTTTAAAATCTTTTTCGGTAAATTCAGAATAATCTCTGTTGTCATATGCAATGCCAGTGTGGGTATCAACATTGTTTCCATAACCGGGAAAATGCTTTAGTACAGTGCCTAGGTGATTTTCTTTTGAGGTGCTAACAACTGTACTGACAAATTTATCAACATCATCAACATTGTCACTAAATGAACGGTCATACATAAACCCATTTGTATCAGAAGTAATATCACAATCAGGTGCCATATTTACATTAATTCCAAGTGAAAGTAAAAGTTTAGCTTTTTCTTCAGCATCATTTATAATACCGTCCCAACCACCATTTGCAAAAGTATCTTTAGGTGAAAGAAAAGGACTTTCTCTTAGGTTAGGGTTGCTACTGACTCTTACAACAGTACCACCTTCTTCATCAACACCAATAAGTAGTGGTATTTTAGCCTTATCTTGATATGATTTAATAGTGCTTTTTACTTCTTCTTTAGTTTTATTTTGAAAGTCTTTGCCAAAAAGAATATATCCACCAATATGATATTGATTTATTTGTTCAAGTGCATCAGTATCGGGACATCTAACATAAAACATTTGACCTACCTTTTCATCGGTAGTCATTTGGCTAATGTAATTGTCTAAACTTTTATCAAAAGTTTCTTCAATATTAGTAGTAGGTTCAACTGTTGTTGTGGTAGGTTCTGTTGAGGAAGATGTAGTTTCAATTGTTGATACAGTAGCAGAACTACTGCTATTATTTTCCTTTTGCGTACTACAACTTGAAAATAAAAGTACTAGCACAATACATAATACAGAAGTGATTATTTTATTGTTAATTTTATTCATTACTATGCTCCTTTCGGTTAAACCTATTATATATCATAATAAAATATATTAATAGTAAAAATAAGAGAGAAAAAATATATTATATAAGTTCTTTTTTGTACACATTGTAAAATATAATTAATATGAAATAGTGGTTTTATTGTTCAAAATACAAGGCATAAATTTATGCAATTTATACATTCCATTGGTTAAAATATACAATTACAATTAGTTTATGTTGTTAATAAAATCGAAAATAATATTAAATTACTAAAAAATATTGTATATTTTGAACAAGGGTGTTATAATATAACTGTAATCAAAAGAGATTAATGTTTACACATTTAATTAAGGAGATTTAATCCAATGAGAAATTATGATTCCAAACATATTCTCAATATTGCATTAGCCGGTCACAAAGGTTCAGGTAAAACCTCTGTTGCCGAAAGTATGCTATATTTGACAGGAAATGTTTCAAGACTCGGGAAAATTGAAGAAGGAAACACTTCTCTGGATTATGACCCAGAAGAAGTTAAGAGAAAATCTTCTGTTCTTACTGCTGTTGCTCCGGTTGAATGGAAAAATACAAAGATTAATCTTATCGATACACCGGGACTGTTTGATTTTTCCGGTGGTATCGCAGAGGGTATGAGAGCTGCAGAAAGTGTGCTGGTTGTCGTATCCGGTAAGGATGGAGTCGATGTAGGAACTGAGAAAGTAGTTAATATGGCTACTGAGATGGGCAAAACAAAGATGTTCTTTGTTAATGGACTTTGTGATGAAAGTGCTAGATTCTATAGAGTGTTTGAAGATTTAAAGACAGTTTTTGGTCCGGCAGTTTGTCCTGTTGTTGTTCCTTACATTAACGACGGTAAGGCTGAAGTATATGTAAACCTTTTTGAATATAGAGCCTATAAGTACTCTGAGGGAGGCAAGGTTGAACCAACCGATATGCCTGACTTAGGTACTAGATTTGATGGTCTTAGAGAGGCTATCAAAGAGGCTGTTGCAGAAACATCAGAAGAACTACTAGAGAAGTTTATTGAAGGGGAAGAATTTACTCCTGAAGAAATTATCCTTGGTGTTTCACAAGGTGTTAGAGAAGGTACAATTATACCTGTATTCTGTGGTGATGCACATAATACATACGGTATTGACCAGTTATTGAATTCACTTACTTGGCTTGCTCCAAAAGCGGAGTCAGGTGCAGAAATCGGCTCAGATGTTAATGGAGAGCCAGTAGAAGTTACAGTTAATTCTGATGGTGTACCAACTGCAATAGTGTTTAAAACTGTTATTGACCCATTTGTGGGGAAATTAAGTTATATAAAAGTTCTTAGTGGTAAAATTTCTACTGACACACCTCTTGTAAATATGAGGACAGGTGCAAATGAAAGAGTTACCAAGGTTCTTACTGTAAAAGGTAAGAAACAGGAAGATACACCATTCATCTCAGCAGGTGATATTGGTGCAATACCAAAACTTTCTGATACTTTATCAGGTGATACACTTTGTTCACCACTTAGAAAAGTAACACTTGACGGTATTGATTATCCTGTTGCTAACCTTTCTATGGCAGTATATGCTGACAGTAAGGATGACGAAGAAAAAATTACTCAGGGTATTCTTAAATTAATGGAAGAAGACCCAACTATTAAATATGTACACAATCACGAAACTCACGAAAGAGTTGTTACAGGTTTAGGTGAACAACAACTTGATGTTATTGTTAGTAAACTAAAGTCAAAGTACAACATTGATGTTAAGTTGAAGAAACCAAAGGTAGCCTATAGAGAAACAATTCGTGGTACTGTTAAGGTACAAGGTCGTCACAAAAAACAAAGTGGTGGTCACGGTCAGTTTGGTGATGTGTGGATTGAGTTCTCTCCTAGTGACAGTGATGGACTTGAATTTACACAAACAGTTGTTGGTGGTTC
>Ga0326513_10003456_pt1 | contig 11451 bp, 7 predicted proteins | sample 2_2465_0518_D_FD_203654 | JGI IMG/M metagenome (GOLD analysis project Ga0326513, IMG submission 203654) | Bovine rumen microbial communities from UC Davis, California, United States - 2_2465_0518 | ecosystem: Host-associated > Mammals > Digestive system > Stomach > Rumen | place: USA: California... | reverse complement strand
AGAGGACTTCGAAATCACCTCTTGCGTATTCCTCGAACTGATTTACAGCGGGGATCTTGTCGCTTTCTCTTCCGTTCTTGCTGTAGTCGACATCCGCGGCGATCGTAAATGCCTGCTCAGCCAGAACTGTATGGGAATTGGCGCGGAGGGAAATCTTGTACTCTCCTGCTTCGAGGATATAGCCGCCGCCCTGGATCTTGATGCCCTCAGAGTCAAACGCCGCCATGTCTTCGGTATTGATCGCGAAATTGATCGTCTGGGAAGCGCCGGGCTCGATCACATCGGTCTTCGCGAAATCGATAAGGTTAACAGAGGCTTTCTCAATACCGCCGTCGGTATACGGAGGTGTGAAGTATACTTCCACGACGTCCTTGCCGGCGACACTGCCTGTATTCTTTACAGTGACGTCGAAAGTGACTGTCTTGTCGTCCGCCTTGAAGTTCTCAATCTTCTGCTCGAAGGTCGTGTAGGAGAGACCATAGCCGAAAGGATACTGGACATGATCCTCATATTTGATCGCGCCGTCGTCGGAAGCGGTCTCATAGTACTTGTAGCCTACATAGATGCCCTCGACGTAATTTACGAATGCGAGAGTTCCTTCATACGCGGGATCCGCGGCAGCGATCTGCTGTTTGAGATCGTCTACGTTCGTGAAGGACTTTTCACCGATATTGTTGATATAAGGTGTAGCAAACAGGTCCTTAACAAATGTATCTACTGTTCTGCCGGAAGGGTTCACAGCGCCGCTCATCACTTCGCCGAGCGCCGCGAAACCGGTGATACCGGAACCGGGTGCCAGAAGGACAGCGCCGATCTGCGGATACTCGTCGACCCATCCAAGCTCCATAGCGTTGTTCGCGTTGATGATCACAATGACCTTGTCAAACTCGGAGCAGACCTTCTTGACCAGGTTCTCTTCTGTCACGGAGAGCTCGAGGTAGGATTCGCCCGCTTCAAAGTCGTCATACGCGCCGTTATTCCATGCGACAGCGTTCATATAGCCGTAGTTGCCGGGCGCCGCGGAGACCTTTTCCGCGGGGTTATAGGTTCCGTCGAGGACCGCTTTCATGTCGGTGGGAAGGTCTGCGCCTTCACCGCCGCTTCGGCCGATAACAATGACAGCTGTATCAGAATACTCGTGGATCGCTTTCATCATGTTGTCGTTGTAAACGCTGACCGGCGGCTCCGGAACTGTCCAGTCCTGGGAAGCCATGGCGATCGTGGGACGCTCCGCGCGGTACTCCACATACATGCCGGAGAGGCCCTCGTTGGGCTCAAAGCCGGCGTCCTTCATGGACTGCAGGATGCTGACCGCGGTTGCGGAGCTGGAAGAACCGGATCCGGTTCCACCGTAGATCGGATTGGTGGAAGACCAGCCGAACACGTTCAGCTTCTTCGATTCTTCCACGTTGAGAGGCAGGATCCCGTTGTTCTTTAAAAGGACCACGCCCTCTTCGCCGACCTTCTGGACTGTCGCCCGGCTCTGCGCTACCGTTTCCTCGGAAAGATTGACTTTGGAAGCGTTCAGGAAGCCGGAGACGTTATTGTACATGGGACCGAAGCAGATCGCGTTCACAATTCCCACGACTGCCGCCAGCGCGCCGAGCCCGGCGACCCAGCGGATGATATGGCGGGTTCCCTTTTTTGCCCAATGTGCCCCGATCATAATGGCGATCATCGCGATGATCACGAAGAGGATCGCATACACATAGCCGGACAGCTGATTCAGATATGTGTTGAGGTCCGCCTGGCTGACTCCCATCGACGTAAATATAGGGGACAGCAGTGTTGACAGAAAATTAAGCATTTTCTTCCTCCTTATCTATGTTGATTAATTCGATGCAGCAGGACATCCGGGTCTTGCCCGGCGTCCCGTTATTCTGCTGCCGCCGTCTTTAACTTATCGCCGAAGTCGTGGCTCTGCACCTTTGTGAGCGGCTCCGCGGAGTACTTGGAAGTGCGCGCGTCGTCAATGACGCCGGACCAGTTCATTCCGAATGCGAAATCATAGGCATTTCCGGCTGCGTCTTTATAAACTTCCACATCGCGGGGAACGTCATCCACCTGCGCTTCGACCGCTTCCATGGAAGCCGGCTGCTGGAATACCAGAAGTCCGGAAGGCTCGATCTGGCCAAGGATCATCCTTGCAATGGAGTCTGTCTTCTGTGCGTTATAGGATACAAAGATCGCGTCGCAGAGCGGCTCGACTTCCGTCCATACCATGCCTCTCTCCATGCTGACTGCCGCGATCACAGGGATATCACCGGAGATCGATTCCGCATACTGCAGAGCTTCCAGGTGTCCGTAGTTGGGATCTGCCGGAGCAGTTCTTCCCTTGTAGGAACGGTTTTCCTTCGCTCCGTCAACAGTATTGCCGCTGATCGAAGGATCGCGCGCGGTGTCCGCTGTATACTCTGCATACTGCAGCGACGCGGGATAATAGAAGTCCTCTATTCCGGTCAGGTCTCTGGGTGCTCCGAAAGCTGCCTGCAGGTGAGAGTTATAAGATGCGCTGAATGCGCCTGTCATACCTACGAGGATATAATCGCAGCCCGCGATCTCCTCTGCAGTTGCTCTTGTAATATCGTCCTTCGTAAACTTCGGCTTTCCTTCAGCATCCGGCTCTCCTGTTGCAGTGCCGGGCTTATCTGTTACGACGTCAAAATATTTACCGAGCGTCTCGAGATCCAGACCCGGAGTCCAGGAAGGTGTCCCCTCATTTACGCCCATCATCCAGTTCGCGGAGAATCCTGTGCTGTAGACGTAAGGCACATAGACCTTCGGTTTCTCTGTTTTGGCTTCTCCGGTGAGCACGCCGTCATTCTTGATCATGACGACAGACGCGTCCTGAGTCTTCTGTCCGAATGCGTTTGCGTCCTGGCTGAAGATGATCGAATCCGCGTAAGCGCTGTCGTTGTAAGGCTGCTCGAACATTCCAAGGTTCATCATCACAACGATGTAATTATATGCCGCCTTTGTGAGGATCTTGTTCGCTTCTTCCTCGCCGATCCTGCCGGCAAGTACATTGTAGCCTTCGGCGATCGCTCCGATGCCGCCGTAGCCGCCATAGCCGCCCAGGATGTTCACGCCGCGCTCAAATCCGAGTGCTACGCGCTCAGGCTCGCTCAGGCTCTCTGTTCCCCACAGACCGCCGGTCTTCTCTCCGAGTCCGCCGAACACGCCCCAGTCTGTGATTCTGAGATTGTCGTAACCGACTTCGTCGAGAAGGCTGTACATGAATTCATTGTAAGCGCCCGCGTACTCTCCGCCGAAGGGATTGCCATCCTTGTCGACGTTGATCGCGTACTCGGTCATGATACCGGAACTTCCGGTCTTTCCGGGAAGGTTGAACACTCCGTCAAAATAAGTGATCAGGTGTGCTTCGAGATTCTCTCCCGGGAATACTGTATATCTGCCTGCATAGGTGTGGTCGTCGCGTCCGCCTTCTGTAGATCCTGCGCCGCCGTAGTGCTTCGTGAAGCAGTATACGGACTCTTTGCCCCAGCCGAGGTCTTCGCCGTTCTCATCGTATGTGGACTGCATAGCGTTAACATATGCAGTGGCAATGTCAAGCGTCAGCTGAGGATCTTCTCCGTATGTACCACCCGCGCGGCTCATAATGGGCGAAGAGATGTCGACCTGCGGTCCGAGCAGAGCGGTAACGCCTGCTGCACGGTACTGTTTTGCGGTCTCTTTACCGATCTCCGCCGCAAGTTCGGGATCCATCGTAGAAGCGAGGGATACGCTCTCAACAATGCCCGAGATATTACTGGGGTCGATGGAGATCATCGCGGGAATGCCGTAGAAGCAGCTCTCTGCGACTTCCTGAAGCGCGTTCGTCCATTTCGCGTGGGCTCCGCCGCCGTTGCTGATCGCGCGGGTAACGCCGCCGCGTCCGCCGGCCTTGAGATAAACAGCCGATGCGTCGTCTGCCATGAGAGGCTCTGTCGTGAAATCGCCGTCCCAGCCGCCATGTGCCAGCATGAGCGCTTTCTCCTCGCCCTTCATTGCTTCAGCGAGGCTCTGCGCGCGCTCTTCCGCGGGCTTTCTCCAGTCCTCATAAATATCCAGGCTTCCGTTCTGGTTGAGATCCTTGAAAGCAAGTCCCTCTTCTTCAATGATCTTCACGCCGGATTTCTGGGACAGGCCGAGGGTCGCCCCGCCTTCATTTTCGATCTTCACCCAGTTGTCAGGTGTGACCGTCACCGTATACTTCGCGTCTGCGCCGGGCTCGGGAACATAGTTCTCCGCATTCGCAGCGGGTTCTGCTGCGGCCTGCGCGCCGGCATCTCCGCCGCCGGTTCCCTTATACGGATCGCTCGTATCGCCGCCGGTCCCCTTGTACGGATCGCTGTTGTCGCCGCCGGTTCCCTTATACGGGTCGCTGTTGTCACCCCCGCCCTTATAAGGATCACTGGTGTCAGATCCTTCCGCCTGCGCTGCCTGCTCTGCTGCAGCTGCAGCGGCTGCCTCGCCGGCCGCCTTACGGGAGCCGGACGAAGGTTTCGGCTCTTCCGTGAGGATCAGCTTGTACGGATCATCCGCAGATCCTTCCGACGCGAGCGCGGGTATGACCGCATTCGACATCATGGTGATCATAAGGGCAGCTGATAAGATTAGTGCCAGATTTTTTCTCATTATCTTGTTCCTCCCCTTGTACCTTGTGACAAAAGTTACTGTACATATATTCTATTATTTTACCAATACCGCCAGACCGATAGTCGGTTCTGTCATGAAACGTCGTTTTTTGATCACAAACGGTAAAGGCATGCCGGAGCGAACCGGCATGCCTTTTGGACTGCTTACATAGGGATCAGGATGTTGAGCCTGAACCACCCGTCTTCTGCTTTATAGGCCACATGGCCTCCATATTTTCCGGCTGCGTACTTAATTCCCTTGAGCCCGTAGCCGTGATTCTTCTTATCCTCCTTTGTGGTCAGGAGCGAGTCCTCCGTTTCGATCAGGTCCGTTCCCAGCGTGTTCGAAATGTTGATGAAAATAAAGTTTTTCTGTGCGGAGACCGAGACATGGATCAAGCGTTTCTGCGGATCCGGGATCATCACCACGCTCTCCAGAGCGTTGTCGAGAGCGTTTCCGAAGATCGTGCAGATATCCGCCACGTGCAGTCTGTTCAAAAGAGCGCCGTCCGCCACGCAGGTGACCCTTACATCGAGCTGCCTCGCTTTTCTGAGTTTTGCAGAGAGGATGGTATCAAATACAGCGTTGCCTGTCCGCTGAGGCAGCCACCATTTGTCGAGCTCATTCTCGATCTTGTCCAACCAGGCTTCTCTCTTCTGCTCATTGGTCTCGCCTCGCAGGCCCTCGATCTGGTGTTTGAGGTCATGCTGCATCATATGGAGCATTTCTTCGCTTTCCTGATAGTTGCGGAACTGCTCATACTGGCTGCTCAGGACATGGCGCATGGCATACAGTTCTTTTTGGGTAAGAAGTTCGGAAATATTGATCTGAAATCCCCAGTAGACAGCGATTCCAAAGCCGTCCGCCAGCGTGCGGATCGCAAAGATGTCTTCCTGGACCCGCCCTGAAAAAGGGGATCCGGAGAGGAAAAAAGAGAGATTGCTGAATGCGAACACAAACAGCATGAGTATAGAAATAGAGGTTACTTCTTTCCAGGTCAGGCTCCTTATATATTCCTCTGTGATATGGCGCTTCGAGAGATAGTAAAAAAGGGAAAAGACGATCAGATAAACGGTCGCCAGAAGCAGAACAGAAAACAGCGTGCCGATCGGTATACGCTTGAGGAGCCAGAAATGCAGCTGCCATTCAAGTGACGCGGCAAATTCCGCATGCAGAAATGCAGCGGCCGCGCCATAGACCGCTCCCTTCGCGGAAGTGCCGCCGCACAGAAAAATATACAGGCACATTAAAAAGAAAGCTGCGGTCATCACCAGGATCCAAACGATCCCGGCTCCGATATCCGCAGTTATCATCAGAAATCCGCACTGTATGAAAACGGTGGCGGCACTGATCGCGATAAACGGCGCGGTCTGAACCTTCCTGCGGCAGTTCAAAAGTACGACAAGGCAGCCTGCCCATTCAGCAAGACCGGTGTACAATCGCGGAATATCGTTGATCAGTTCCATTTCTCCTCCGTTTTGTTGTTATAGCAGCCTGCTGCTCATATGGTCTGCCAGCACATTCATAAACTCTTTCTTTTTGGCCCGGCTGACCGGAACTTTGTAACTGCCGATGCGGCAGATTCCGTCCGAAAATGAATCGATCTTATCGAGATTAATGATAAATCCTTTTCCGCAGCGGTAAAATCCGAATCCTCTGAGGAGTTCTTCAACTTCGTGCATATTCATGCGGGAAGTGACTTTCCCTGTCGTCGTATAAAAATGCACGTTATGTCTTTCGCTCTCCACGAACAGGATCTGGGATGCCGACAGTTTGTACAGTCCGCCGTCGGCATGGACCATGATATGATAGTCCCTGCTTCTGCCTCGCCGGGAGACAGCCCTGTCAAGTTTCTGTGAAAACGCAAAATATTCAACGGGCTTGACGACATAGTCAAGCGCGTCGACCTCATACCCGCGTACCGCGTAATCGGATCTGTTCGTAATAAAAATGATCAGGACCTCAGGATCCCTCCTGCGGATCATCTCAGCGGCGGTCATACCATCCATGAATTTCATCTGGATGTCCATCAGGATGATATCGAATCCGCCCTGATAATTCTCCGCGATCTCTGCTCCGTCTCTGTAATGTCTGATCTTAAACTGATGGAAAGAATCTTTCTCATAGCGATGAATATATTCCTCCAGCAGTTTCGCATAAATATCTTCGTCCTCAACAATTGCGATCTGATACATCTTCCGGTTCTCCTCAGCCTCCGCCCGGATCGTTTCGTTTTACTCCCTAATCTGCTCTGCAGCTGCCCTGACCATAGCCATGTATTTGTCCCGGATCTCCTGCGGCTTCGCGATCTTCACCTTTCCCTCGAAAGGAAATACCCATCCGTAAAAAGTCGGACTGTCCGCGACGCTTACCTTCGCGAAGAATGTCTTCTCCGACGCCGGCTGTGTCTCAACTTCTTCGCCGAACTGATCGACGATGTATTTCATCATATCATTTCGGCACTCCAGGACAACTTCCACCTCCTCTCCCGCAAACATGCGGAACTGGTGCTGTACGTATTCCTCCATGTCAAAGTCCGCAGGCATAGGCACAGCGGCTTCCTCCGTCATCTCTGTACTGCACATGCGGTCCACGCGGTAGTTTACCATTCTGTATCTGTCATCTGAGAAACCCAGCATATAGTAATGATTATCGTCCCAGACTAGCGCGTAAGGGCTTACGTAATAGAGGGCCCCGTTGCGGCGCAGGCGCTTCTCCTTGTTTCCGCTGTATTCAAAATATTGAAAGCAGATCTTCTTCCCCTCATTGATGGCATCGGTGATCGCATCCACTGTATAGTAGATCTGACGGTTGTCCGCCTTGACCCGGTCCGCCGTGTAGAGGTGCCGCCGGATCTTCTCCGCCTGTGCCTTGCTCACCATGCCGGTCAGTTTTTCAACCAGGACTGCGCTCTTCTCCCTGTTGATGAACCTCGAAGAAGAGACCGCGTCGATCAGAAGTTTGATCTCAGGGATCTCAAACTTGCGGTTTGCCAGGAAAAACGAATTCTGTGTGCTTCTGACCGTAACAATATCGAATCCTTCACCGACGAGGACGTCGATATCATCCTTCACCGTTTTCCTGGAGGCATGCGCGTCTTCCGCCTGAAAGATCTTTACAAGCTCGGGTGTGGAAACCGGATGATTCTCATCCGTATTTTCATACAAATATTTGAGCATCCTGAAAGGTCGCTGCTTATTGCGGATATTGGTCATAAAGCCACCTCCAAATAACGCACGGTGCCTGGTAACGCACCTTTATTTCTCTTTCCCTGCCTTCTTTTTCTGAATGTGATAATTGATAACTGTAGACAGATGCTCTCCCAACAGGTGCGAGCCCACGGTGACCAGCTTCATCTTTGTGCCGGGGATCACAAGCATCCTGCCCTCAAGCGCGCCGTCCACGCCCTCCCGCGCAGCCTGCTTAGCCGTGATCTGCTTGCCGGACACGGCCACCCCCGAGTTCTTGTTGAAAGCAGTATCCACCGGTCCCGGGCACAGACAGCACACCTTGACGGGACTGTGCGCCTGCCGCAGCTCCTCGTGGATCGCCTCGGTCAGCCTCACGACATAATTCTTCGACGCGTAGTAGCTTGAGAAAGTCGGTCCCGATGTAAATCCGGCGCAGGAGCCGACGTTAAGCAGCACACCGTGCCCGTTCTTCACCATTTCCCTCAGAAACAGCTTGGACAAAATATGCACCGACGTCACGTTCAGGTCGATCAGCGTCAGCTCCTTCTCCAGATCAGTGTCAAGAAAGAGTCCGTATACACCCATTCCGGCGTTATTGACTACGAATTCAATATTTTGACTCCCTGCCTGCGCAATGGACTCCGCGAACAGCCTCCGGCATTCCTCCCGATCAGAGAGGTCAGCGGCGATCACGATCACTTTTCTGTCCGGATACTTCTCCAGAATCTGTCCGCGAAGCTTCAAAAGGCGCTCTTCCCGGCGTGCCGTGATGATCAGGTCATAGCCCTTCTGCGCGAGATATCTTGTGATCTCAAGTCCGATTCCGGCGCTGGCGCCGGTAACAAGTGCATACATAGCTTCCTCCTGCTTACTATATTCCTCGTTATCTTTCTATCAGCCCTCTCTTTTCATGAAACAGCATGCTGCTGACGGTTTATATATTATAACACAATATTACGCTCTTTTGCCTCAGCAGCTCCGGTTTCCCCGCCCGGCGCCAAAGAATTCGTTGACAATCGCTTTATAAAGCGTTAAAATAGCATTCGTTCGCAGGAGTGGCGGAATGGCAGACGCGCAGGCTTCAGGTGCCTGTTATGGCAACATAGTGTGGGTTCAAGTCCCATCTCCTGCATCCTCAATATTCCTTGAGGATCATATATGCGGAAGTGTCGGAACTGGCAGACGAGCAAGACTAAGGATCTTGTGGTGGGTACACCGTGTGGGTTCAAGTCCCATCTTCCGCAGTCAGATTTTAAAAGGCTGTCGCTTATGCGGCAGCCTTTTGTCTATCCCTTTATAAACCTTGAGTCTCAGGCGATCACCTGCATGCTCATACACAGAACTGCAGCGATCCCGAGAAGCCAGCTGATTACCTTCACCATAAGATCAGTCCTCCATCATATATTCTTCATACTCGGCCTCGCTTGCGAACAAAATGTAGCGGCCGTTGACAAATCCCATGTAACCGTCTCCGTTCAGATATCCCTTCATAGCAGACCTCCTTGTGTAAATCTGTTTGTTTCCTTCTATGCTCTTAAGTTTACCCGAGGAGGTGTACATATGTTTGTACAGGAAAACGTATGAAATTTCGGAATTTCTTTATTCTTTTTCGTGGATATCCTGACTCGGCCAAGTATATAATGATAGAAACAACAAAAGAGCGGCCCGGCACAGCAGCCGGTTGACCTCCGGGAACAGTTCAGGGCGTCAATAAGCCGCATACTTATAAAAAACAGATCAACGTTCATGAAAGGAGAATAGAAAATGAGCGACATGATGGAAAATAAACTGAATGCAGAAGAACTTACAGAGGTAACCGGCGGTGTAGGAAGACAGGAGATCGAAGTAAAGAGCATCACTCCTATCTGGGTAAAGGTTACAGCTTCCAGCCTGAACTGCAGATATACCCCTAACGGCCCGATCGCCAAGACCTATGAGTATGGCCACAAGCTGAAGGTCGACGGTATCACCACTGACGGCAAGTGGTACAGACTGCTGATCAATGATCCCCACGGCGGCACCTGCTATGCATTCATCTACAAGGAGTACACTCAGAAGTTCTGATCGCGGATCTGAACTCCGGTAACAACAAACAGATATTAAAAACCCTGCGGGCTTTCTAAAAGGTCCGCAGGGTTTTCTTTTCCGCTCGTTATTTTTAGACTGTGCTCACTTGAGCTCCTCAAACTTGTCTTCAAAGAGCTCCTTGATCATATCATACTGCTCCTGTGAAGGCGGGACCTCCGGCTCTCCGGAAATCCGCAGAATGTGCCTTGCGATACTGTCGCACCGGTCGATGATCCTCTCATATCCCGTGCAGATCTCCGAGAACGTCCTGCTTGCTTCCGGGCTGCAGGTACCGTTGTGAAGTCTTCTGACACTTCTTCTGTTGATCTTCCCCAGCATGTCTGTGATGACTTCTCTGTACACCTGGATCGTACCCGCAAGCCTTGTGTTCCGGGTTGTATAATTGTGGACTGTTACCTCCAGGATTTCCTGAACCGCGCTGCCGAACATTTTCAGGTCCTTTGCCGCCTCCTCGGAAAAGCCGGTTCCCTCTTTTCTGAACGCGAGGAAGGTCTCCTTCATGGCGGTGATCTTCTCTGCCATTTCCGCGTAGTTATTGATGGATCCGGTCAAAAGCGACAGGGTCCCGGCAGCCTTATCCTGCATCTTCTGCTGAGACAAGCGCAAGCAGTATTTCCTGAGCTGCGAAACGTATCTTTCCGTCTTCTCTCCCAGTTCCCGGACTTTGTCGGGCTGCTCCGGAAGGTTTTGTCCGATCATATCCAGGTAGGCGTCAAAATATTCCTGAACCGCGTCTCCCAGCATAGACGAAGCAGTCCAGACCTGATCCATCGCAAATGAGGGGTTGGACAGGAACAGCGGGTTGAGCATGGTAAGAGTATCTGCTTCCTCTTCTTTCTCCTTCGCGTTGAAAGGGAGAATCCGATGCACCAGTTTGACCAGGAAATCTCCCAGCGGCAGGAAAACAGCGCTTCCGGCCAGGTTGATCAGCGTGTGGAACGCCGCGATCCCGACCGCGCCTGTCTCTGCCTTGAGAAAAGGAATTCCCACTATCGCATTGATCAGGTAGAAGATCACTAAAAACAGAGTATTTCTGATCAGGTTGTATGAAAGATGGATCAGCGCCGCTCTTTTGCCCCTGTTGTTGAAGCTGAGGGACGCCAGAATGGCAGTCATGCAGGTTCCCAGCTGAGCGCCGCAGACGATCGGTATCGCCATGGAATAGGTCACGCCGACCGACATCGCCAGAGCCTGCAGAATACCGATCGCCGCCGCTGAACTTTGGATAAGGAGCGTACACGCTATACCAACAAGAACGCCCAGGAACGGGTTCGAAAAGCTGAACATCATCTGGTTAAAAGCCGGAACGTTCTGGAGAGGCTCCACCGCGTTGCTCATCGTGTCCATTCCAATCATCATGACGGAAAATCCCACGATAATCGTCCCGATCGACCTCTTCTTGGCGCTTTTGGCAAACATCAGGTAAACCACGCCGCCGATCGCAAGGAACGGAGTAAACGAAGAGGGTTTGAGAAGCGTCAGCAGGAAAGATCCTCCCAGGGAGTTAAGGCTGAGCAGCCATGCAGTAGCAGTA
>Ga0326513_10003455_pt1 | contig 11452 bp, 22 predicted proteins | sample 2_2465_0518_D_FD_203654 | JGI IMG/M metagenome (GOLD analysis project Ga0326513, IMG submission 203654) | Bovine rumen microbial communities from UC Davis, California, United States - 2_2465_0518 | ecosystem: Host-associated > Mammals > Digestive system > Stomach > Rumen | place: USA... | reverse complement strand
TTATCGAGAGTTGTGGTGTACTGGGTAAGGGTGAGCGTGTGTTTGTCACAGCTAAGTTCCCACAGCCCATTGTGATTGACGCACATCGTGATGACCTCGTGGAAATGTACGTGGTATTTACCAATAGTCACGATGGTACTGGCGCAGTACGTTGTATGGTTACACCAGTGCGTGTAGTGTGCAATAACACCCTGAACCTTGCAATGCACAACAACATCGGACGCATCAGTTTCCGCCATACAAGCAAGGTTATGGATAAGATTGACCTGCTGAACAAGGAGAACGCTGAGTTTGCGTATAAGACCCTGAACGTATATGATGTATATTCTAATGGCCTGAAAGAGTGCTTTGAGCACCTGCGCAACATCAAGTTGTCTGAAAAGGATTTGGATAACATCTTAGCTGATGTTCTGCTTGCTCCAGAGGCTGCTAAGATTTTCCATACCGAGGGTGATATCTATCACGAGGAAATTGCAACACGTGGCCGTAATATCTTCCTGAGTGCAAAGGAAGCGCTTGAAACTGGTGTAGGTCAGTCTGGTCAGGAGCGTGGTACTGGTATGTGGGCTATCAATGGTCTTACCACTTATTTCCAGAACGCAGCATCGTTTAAGAGTGAGGAGAGTAAGTTTGATTCACTCATAGATGGAAGCGTTTACGATAAGGTAAACAAGGCCTATGACCTGATTCTAAAGGCTGCATAAGCCTTAACCTTTGGGGGATTCCAAGAGAGTTCCCCAAACTTTTTTTAAAAGAAAATAAAAATAATCTCATATTTATTTGGTAGTTTGGCACAATATTTGTATATTTGTAACATAACAATAAAACAATACGATTATGAAAGTATCTAAGAAAATTACCAAGCCAGTAGATAAGGCTTATGTAGAGTTCAGAGAGGCATTGGACAATGCTATTTTTGCCCTGCTACCATTACTGGGCGAAAGAGGTGAGGACATCAAGTTGGAAACTCCAATCTCGCTGGGAGTGCATCAAACAAAGTCAAAGACATCTTTGGTTTCAGTTGTATATACAGCTGTGGTTAGTTATATCTCTTATGTGCCACCTACTGATGGTTATGTAAACTCAGGTATATATTTCCTGCAAGTATCAACAGACCCCAATAGTATTGTATCTTCCAACATTGATTTAACCTTTGATGATAGGTTAAAGGTATATGAGGCTCTTAAAGCTATGGTGCGCCACAAGGCGTAACCATAGTTACCTGAAAAAAAATAAAAATAATCTCATATTTATTTGGTAGTTTCAAATTTTATTCGTATATTTGTAACATAATAAATCACTTTAAAACAATATTGATTATGGAAAATGTATTTAGTTACGGAAAAGTTTTAAACCAGTTAGGAATTAGCTATTTGGGTAAGGTTGCCCAATCAGTTAAAATGCGTCTTAGCTATGAGAACGGCACTATGACGTATTGTCTGTACCTTGCACCTGCTACTATGGCTGGTCGTACCAATAAGGGTGAGATTATCAACGTATGCCCTAAATCAGAGCATTGTAAGGCTTTTTGCCTGAATGGTTCAGGACAGAATAAGTGTGATGAATTGGCACGTGGTGTTGAGGGTAGTAAGATTAACCAGTCACGTATCAAGAAGACTAAGTTATTCTATAACGATAGAGATACGTTTATGCGTCTCCTGATTCACGAATTAAAGCGTTATCAGAAGAGTGCAAAGGAAAAGGGTATGGGCTTTTCAGTTCGCCTGAATGGTACAAGTGACCTATCACCAGTGCTTTTTAAAGACCCTGATACTGGGCTTAACTTATTGGAGTTGTTTCCTGATGTGCAGTTCTATGACTATACCAAGGTATATAACAGAATTAAGCTAATGGAGCAATATCCTAACTATGACCTGACATTTAGCTATGACGGCTATAATTGGGATGAATGCGAAAAGTTCTTACAGAATGGTGGTAAGGTGGCTGTAGTGTTCTTTGATGAAAAGTTGCCAAAGTATTTTGGTGGTTACAAGGTAGTCAGTGGTAACGATTACGATATGCGTTACCTCGACCCAAAGCAAAGTATCATCGGTTTGCACTATCACGTTACTGCAAATGACTACTATTTTGATGAAGTGGACGGAAAACGCAAGTTTAGAGTTCCTGATACTCCTTTCGTGATTAAGGTAAATGACCCTCGTTGTGACTGGTTCTAATGCCAGTCACGACCTCTAAAAAGATAAATAAGATGGAAAATAAGTTAGATAAGATACTGGAGAATATCATATTATGGGTGTTATTACCATTATGTGTTATCATTGGTGTGTGGGCAATATTGACAGGTTTAAAAATAGTCTAAGTTTTATTTGGTAGTTTCAAAATTAATTCGTATATTTGTAATACATTAAAACGATTAAGATTATGGAGAGAAAAGATTTCTATGGTGACATTAAGAGGTTGCACAATTCTATTGTGGATGAGATTTACAACCTGATGATTGATAACAACAAGGAAGTTATCGACCTTGCTGGTAGTGAAGCACCACACGCATTTATTGTTGGTGTTCCTGATTTTAATGCTGATGTTGACTATATGGAAGCAGAGGTGTTGAAAGTTATCTTAGAGGAAGACACCATTAAGTTTGATATCAACTGGGATATGGATGGCGAGGAATACCTCGAAAAGTATCCTAATGAGAACGGCGATATTGGCGACCTCTATTCTATAGTTGAGGCAAAGGATTTTGAAAAGCTTATCCCTTGTGCAGGTATTGATACAGTATATCAGGCTGTTTGGGAATACCTTGAATATGGCTATGTTGGTGATGAGGATGAGGAAGAGTAGTTTTAGTTATGGAGAGAAAAGTTCTTGCAGTAGATAATAGAAACTTGCACCTTATACTGAATAAGAGTGTTAAGGAGTGGGAGTCTCAGTATGGTGGAGATTGTGACCTTTGGAATATGCCACTGGAAGAGTTGCTTGATGGCACATTGGATATTAATGACACCATTTGGTACTACTACATTGATGGTAGGTGCTATGAGACCACTGAATATGTGGAAGATATGGGTAGAGGGTTAAGTGAGGAAGCAAAAAGCCTGATTGAAACAGCCCATAAGAACCTTTGCAGCGCCTATAATCGCTCAAAACTGGATGGCTGTCCTACTACAGCGGTGAACAATTTATCACGTCTCTGTGACGAAATAGGGAGATTATATTAGTTTCCATAATTCATAGTTTTAAGGTTTTTTAAGAATGAGAATTGCAATATTACTTGTGATTCTCATTTTTTTTATATACATTTGCAAAGTAGATTTTAATATTATGCTTTGAAAATGGAAAAAGACGAAAGTAAGATTTGGGAGAAGTTCTATGGCAAAAAGGTAGCCACAGAGAAGTTAAACATAGAGGGGTTTAAAAAGCCTATCCAGTTTGATATATATGATGGACACGCAATTTGTTATGATTATCGTGGACACAGATATGATATGTTATATCCACAGATGAAAGCTGTCAGGGATAGCACGGAGTTATCTGATGCCATCATAGAGTATATTGGTGACATTGAGGCTGCGAGTGAGATTACAATTATTCATATCCTGATTGCTTTTCATACCTTATATAAGGATGGTGTTGAAGTAATCGCTAAATAAGATAAGATTATGAACTATACAATTCAGTTTAATTATAATGCCACCATCACGGTTGATGTTGAGGCAAAGGATGAGGGTGAAGCATTGTCTAAAGGCAGAGAAATGGCCGAGGAAGCAGATATTAAGGAGTTTTCAATATGTGGCGAAAGAGAGTCACAAATACTAAGACAAGGGTAATTATTTTAAGGGGAGATACATTTTTTTATGTATTTCCTCATTTTTTATTTGGTAGTTTCAAAATAAATTCGTATATTTGTACCATAACAATAAAACATTAAGATTATGAGTACAAATTGCTGTATTATTCTAAAGGTGCGTGATACCGATAAGGGTAAGCTACTTAGCTTTAATAAGAGCAAGTTACCACTGGTATTAAAGAACTGGAAAGCATTCGATAAGAACAATAACCTGATTTGGGACAGGACAGGTATTGATACCACCAATCCAATTATGGTTAACTCTGATTTCATTGCTATTTATTGCCATTGGGATGGCTATAAAGATGGAGTTGGTAAAACCCTGAAACGATGCTTCAAGAGTTATGACGAGGTTATGAACCTGATTCTTGGCGGTGATTGTAGTGAGATTGCTTTCAAAGGTATTATCCACTATGCCAACAAGGAATACGCTGACTGGGAAGATATCAAGCCAGGCCAGGCAAACACTAAGAGCGGGCTGTATAGCCAGTATGGTGGACAATTTGTCTATTACTTTGATGAAAAAGAGTGGTGGTATAAGAAAGACCACAACCCAAAGAACGGATTCAAGAAACTTTAATTAAAAAAAATATGAAAAAGTTTTGGTAGTTTAAAAAATTATTCGTATATTTGTAACGTAATCAATTAAACAATAAGGAAATGAGCAACAAATTAGAACGTGTAACAAGGAACAATCGGGTGGTAGCCATTCCATCACGAAAGCGCAAGGAAGAGGACGGCAGCGAGACACAGCTGTATAACATCTTCAAGATGCGCTAAGCATTAAAAGGGGCATAATGTTGGGCCGCTACGCACCGCTTACTGCCTGTGCCTACAAGCACCCCAACATTCCCCCATTTCAATCACACTATTTGCTTAATTGGGGTAAGCACCCAAATCAATTAGAGGAAATTATTATGGAAAGACCTCCGCCCTGATATGGGATTATATTAGATAGTTTGATTTTATTTTAGCGCCGATTAATAATTTTGCAAGGGAATTTTAAAAGGGGGGAATACCTTGCGCCCCCATTCATCAGAGCGATGATTAGAGATAAGCCCTAATAAGTAAGTTAATTACCGCCTCTACCCATATCAATGTGTATGGCTTGGCAAATGTGAAACGAAAATAGCGATGCAGACAACTTATGCCGCCCCAGTGTTGGAAACATAGTTGGCATAGAACTGACAAGTTGTCATAGGGAGAATAACGTGTAATGTGCGCACAATTCTACACCCTCCCCCAAACTTTAACGTTGGTTCAACTATAGCCGAGGGCAATTAAAGGTATGGCCAGAGAGCCTTGCCAGCCCATTTTACGAGGACGTGCGAAAAAGGCAGCGAACGAAAGCCGAGTGATATGCGCTAGCCTACGTCCCAAATTTTTTCAAGAGGGGATTGAGGACTATTGACCCCGCCTTATTGACGAAATGGCCTATCTTTCATATTCGTAACGGCCTTGGTTCAAGTTCCGTCCCCTCATTTTAAAACAGTCTATTGAACACTCCATTTGGGGTATTGTAGGCTTTAGTCCTTAGCTCAGCTGGTTAGAGCGCTCGTCCATAAAGGGGGAGAGGTCAGGGGTTCGAATCCCTTAGGGCTAACAAAAATGTGCGGACTCGTCACGGTACGTAAGAGACGTATTCGGGGAAAATGGAAGTGATGTATAGCCCTTATGGGTTAAATAAGGGTGTTCCCAGTTCTGCCTGAATAGAAAGTTTCCCATACTGGTTCGACTCCAGTAGTCTGCCCCATTCTGCGTTGTGAAACGCTTGTTTTCCATAATGAATTGTTAAGTTGATTTGGGCTACCTGAATAAGGTGGCCCATTTTCTTTTATAATTTATTTAAAAATAATCTGTATTTAATTTGGTACTTTGGCATAAAATTTGTATATTTGTAGTAGAACAATTAAAAACAATACGACTATGGATAAGAAAGAATTGATTAAAACCATTCAGGCTATTATAGGTAATAAGACCTTTGAGTTTTCTGAGGCTTATGTTAAAAAGTCAGGCAATGTACCTACCATTGGTAAGTCTGAAAGGCCTTATTGGGGTGTAACCAAGAAGTATGTATATATTGAATGTTATGCGGTATATACTTACAATAACGAGGCTGAGCAGTATGGCTATGACATCAGGAAGTTCCCTATCTGTTATCGTAAGGGAGAGGGTATATTTGCCCATAAACTGAAACTGATAGACCTATATACCAGTGACCTTGAAAAGATATTAGAGGACATTAAGTTTTTCCTTTGGTGGGAGAATAGTGTGCATAAAATGGAAATCCAAAAGGAACTGGAGAAGTGTGAGAGTTATTGTAAGGTTTATTCAAAGATGGTAAAACTTATTGGTGTACCTGAATGATATTAAAAATAATCCTGAAATTATTTGGTGGTTTCAGGATTTATTTGTATATTTGTAGTAGAAATCAATTAAAACAATATTAATTATGAAGACAAGTAATGTTATGACAAGAACAGACGCATTTTGCAAATCTATGGCTGGTGTTATCGCCTTTATTGTTGAGGGTGTTGAGGCTGACCTGAGAGAGAATAAGAATCTTGACCTCATTCTTAGTGTATATAATAAGGTTATGGATGATGAGCGTAATGGTGCTGATTACATCTTTAACATTCATAACAAGGATGATGTTAAGTTCCTTGTGTCCAATGACCTGATGACTGCAACTGACATCGCATTTGTGGTGAATAACCCTGACATCGTACTTAATGGTTTATTCTTTATGAATAATGGTGCTGAGTCTATGCAGCCAGTTAATCACTTGGCTATTGTGCTTAATAACTGGGTAACTGAAATGGCAAAGTTCGCAGTCTTATATGTTGCGAGAGGTGACGAAAATTCGCCTTATAAGGCTTTCTATGAGAAGTATTTTGTTGATAGAGTTTGGCAAACGGATATATTCTATAACATATTATAACTATGGCAGGAGGATTTATATTTTTCTGTATCGTGATTATAATCGTGGCAATCATTAAAAGCCACGATTTTCAAGAGGCAATGAAAAACGTTAAGGAAGAGGATTGAGTATGATATATACAATTATGCCAATGCCTGCAATACCTGACATTTATATGCCAGTATGTGTTGACACATTTGAAAGTGCAATCTATTTGCCACGAAGACGTAAAAAGTTAAAGGGCTGGCAGAAAGTTAAAAAATAATCACCAATTTATTTGGTATTCTCAAAAAAAATTGATATATTTGCAATATAAACAATATTTATAATTTGAATATGGAATCAGTAGTAAAAACTATACAGGATGGTTTTGTAAATTGCATTTTCTTCAGCAAAGAGCCTGAGAGTGTAAAGGAAACTATGATGAGAAAACTGCAAGAAGCAAAGAACAAGTTTGGTGTTGTTGAAATGCCTGACACAATTTCTGTGACCAATATCGATGATTTACACGACAAGTTATCCTTAGCCTATGGTAGTGACGTAATAGAGGGAAAGGTTACTTGGCGCAAAGCTACTACTGGCAATCACTATGTAATGAGTGAATTTAAGACTGCATAATAGTACAACATACAATTAGGATTTTTAGTTAAACATAAAACAAAAATTATTTTTCACCTTTCCCTCGTCTGTGATAGATATTGGGAGAGGTGTTTTTAATGCGAACGTTTCACGTGAAACAATATAAAGATGTATCGGTGGTGGAATGGTGTACACATCAGACTTAAAATCTGACAGATGCCGTCAAAAGCGTCTTGCGGGTTCGACCCCCGCCCGATATACTCTATGGGTTTTATAAATTGGATGGAGTTTATAAAACCAATTAAGGAAGAAAACCTTTTTAAATTGACGAGGTTAGTCATTGGGGAGTGACTAGCCTCACTTTTTTTTATTATTTTTTTTCCTGAATTATTTGTTTTTCTCAAATATTATTTGTATATTTGTAACATAATAATATTAAACATTAAAGATTATGAAACACGAAAAGATTTTTGAAGCATTTAAGCGCAAGGCTGATTTTATTATGAAGTTTCAGCTTGTGAGAGCATATTATAAGTCAAATGACCGCATTACACAACTCGTTGAGAAAATTCTCAAGGAGAAGTATAATCAGGAGTGGCAGGAAAAACTCATCAAGAAAGTATGCGATAATGCCCAGGGCAAACGTAATGCACTCATCGACATTCCTCAGTTTAACTTTAGTGAGAATGTTGAGGCCATCTTTGACAAGTTCATCGAGAACAAGTTTGATAAGATGGTAGCTGAGATTGAGAGAAATGGCTTGGGTATGTATCCAGTTCAGTTCCGTGACATCATTGAACATAATTCATAGTCTTAATATTGTTTTTGGTTGGAGAAGGCTGGCGAGATATCAATTCGCTGGCTTTCTTTTTTTATATCCTGATTAAAAATAATTTCATTTTTATTTGGTAGTTTGGCATAATATTTGTATATTTGTAGTAGAATTAAAAACAAATAAGATTATGAGAGTTAAACATTTTGCAGGTTATGGCTCAGTTGAGGTGAAGAAAGTTTCAAAGAAGACTATCACCAACGGATACGGAGAGAAGAAAACAAAGATGGTTTTGTCTGTAAAGGGCAACCACGAATGGGGTAATGTGCGTGATGATATCTATGATGTTAAACGCTGGATATTCGACAAGTTTGAAAAGAACTTTAAGGGTAATTGCTATGACATCTATATGGATGTTAAAGACGATTACGTTAAGGAGAATGGGCTGGATGTTGAAGTAGCAACATATACATTTGTTTATTAAGATTATGGAGAACGTAGTAGTATTTAAATTCATAGGGAAAAACGAGAAAAGGAAAAAATTTCCTGATTTCATAAGTGCATTACGCTATCAAGGTGACCTACTTAAAAAAAAGAAAGCATCACTTGAATATGCAGAAGTAATTTAAATAACATTAAAGATTATGGAAGTAAGAATTAAATTCTCTGCCGACCTGATTATAGAGGCTGACAATATGGCAGAAGTAAGAAACAAGTTTGAGGGTATGCCACTTTGGTCAAAAGAGGCACAGGACGCTGGTGTTGAGTATTCTGAAACTCTATTAATCGAGGACGCAAACACTTATGATGATTTGTGGGATGATTATCATAACGCTGGAGAAGAGTTGGTGCATAGGGCTGAATAAAATTAAAAATAAATCCATTTTTATTTGGTAGTTTGGCATAAAATTTGTATATTTGTAACAAGAAACCAATTAAACAATATGATTATGGAAAAGAAGTTTATTCAGCGAGAGGAAACACGTTATGCAAACAACGAGTTTGATAATATGCCATCTATTGACTATGGCACTTGGTGCACTAATAGATTGTGTGCTAAGAATAAGAACCGCATTGATTTCCAGCTGGCCAAAGAGATTTGTGCTAAATATGGCCTTAATTGCACCTATATCAATAGCACATTTGGTGGCGATGATGCTGATTTTATTGTATATTATAAGACCAACATTGATGCTGACTATTATCAGAAGTTGCGTGATAGTGCCTATGGTAAGGACAATAATCGTGATGCAGCACTGAAGTTTTTTGACATAAAAAATGGCTTTAAGGACGTGTTCATTAATATGCACAAATGTATGCACGAACTTGACGAGCAAACTAACTTGGTGTTTAATTGCTGCTGGTCAGGCAATTGTGGCATATTCGGTTCTGATGATGTAAGACGAATTAGCTATGGTGGTGGTGACTATTTAATGGCTTGGAAAACAGTTCTCGGTTGCTGGGATAGTTGTATCTATGACACAAGGTATCAGCTATCAAAGGGTGTGTATATCATAGCTAACACTAAATATATCAAGCCTGAGAAAGAAAATTCTCCTGAACTTGACGAGTTTGAAAACACTCTTCTTGACCTTGTTAAGAAGTATTTGAAGAGTGACTATACTGCTGAATTTGAAGTTGGTAAACGTCAGGTTGATAATGATTCCTACAAGGCTCTTGTGGTACGTTATAAAAATGGTGAGTATTGCTGCATGATTCGTTTTTCAAGGGATTGGCTGGGCAGATACAACATTTGGAGAGCAAGACCACTATGTGGTGAGAGTAGTTGGGTTATGGATTGGAAAAACCCAAAAAGCGATATTGTAGATGCGCTGGGTGATTGCTCAATATATGCTGGGTAAAAAATAACCCTGAAATTATTTGGTAGATTAAAAATAAATTTGTATATTTGTAACATAGAACATTAATTTAAAAGCATTAAAGAATATGGGTAATTTGACAAAAATGCGCAGCATTTCAACTGCAATGACATCACTCCGTAATAATCTTAAAGAACAGGAGAAACGTAATCTCGTCTATCGTAAGAAGATTACTAACCTCTGGTCTGACAAGAAAAAGGAAGACGAAATAGCCGCCCTAAGTAATATGCTCTCTATTGGTCGTGCAAAGGTACGTGCCACACAGAGTGAGCTACATCGCCTCAAGGCTCGTCTTCGCTATCACAATCAGCGATACGACTTGTCAAAGGCTGAGAAGTAAATAGGCTGTAAGTATCCCTCAGGATATAAGGACTGGACAAACTGCGGTATCTCTAAGAGTAAAAGATTAAATTCCTAACTGCGGTAGTTCCAGTCCTTTCTTTTTTTCCAGTTAATTTAAAAATAACTTGAAAATTATTTGGTGGTTTCAGAATTTATTTGTATATTTGTAATACATTAAACAATTAAACAATTTAAGATTATGGTAGTAGGATTTTTCAAAGCAGAAAGCACTCGTAAGGTTAAGAACAACAGGTACTATGGTAATTACGAGGCTAACAAGACGACTTGGGATACCATCGTGAATGAGAAGTATGTAGGTCTTGTTCCACCAAAGAATGGTATCAAAATTACCATTAAAACAAATGATGGTATCAAGGTGACATTCACCATCGGTAAGTATTATTTTACTGGTGAGTATGAGGCTGAGTATGACGAGAACTCAGAGTTTAGCATTAGCTTTGGCTATGATGGGCACGTGTATGAGGCTTGTGTGGACGTAAATGGTCAGCTGATTAGCTTTGACGAGTGGATTAACACTGGCGACTTTGAGGATGGTAATGAGCCTGACAACCATTACACGAAGAGAAGCAGGGGTATCAAATGGGAACTGGTTGATATGTAAAAGACTGACAAAATGACATACTCACTAACGATAATTAAAGATGGGGATAAGGTAGAATACAGAAATGGTATTCTTACTTGGGGGTCAGTAACCAGTATCCTGAGAAATAACTTACCTAATAACACTATTAGGGTGCAGATATACAAGTATTCAAGCGATAACAAGTGTATTGGATATAAGTGCGTTAGAATGAACAATATCGTTGATGTTGTGCTTTCCCTGAAAGATAAAGAGGTTTTGATATAGCCTCTTTTTTTATTTTGAATTAATTTAAAAATAACTTGAAATAAATTTGGTAGTTTGGCATAAAATTTGTATATTTGTAATACAGAAATCAATTAAGCATTTAAGATTATGAGCAAGACAGATGGAATTTCAAGAAGTAGGAGAAATTTAGAAAGCTATAAGGGCTTTTCTATCATTCAAGTGGTGGCAGTTCATCATTGGTTTAACAATTATACCAAGAAGTATGAAATGAGCCGCCAGTATGAAACAATGCGTGAAGCCTATTATGAGTTCTGCAAGG
>Ga0326513_10003454_pt1 | contig 11453 bp, 9 predicted proteins | sample 2_2465_0518_D_FD_203654 | JGI IMG/M metagenome (GOLD analysis project Ga0326513, IMG submission 203654) | Bovine rumen microbial communities from UC Davis, California, United States - 2_2465_0518 | ecosystem: Host-associated > Mammals > Digestive system > Stomach > Rumen | place: USA: California... | reverse complement strand
CCATCACGGACAGCTATCGTTGCCTTTAGGCAATCGCCAAACAGCCCTCAGCATCGACCTGAATGAAAAAGTGCTGGTTGAGGATAATCCTACAGCCACCTTCCATCTGCGCAATGCCGCAGGTAAGGATATCGATGCCGAAGTACGTTATCGCATAGATGGTGGCGAGTGGATGACGGTGAAGACAAATGTGCCCATCGTGTTGGCAAAGATGGCTACTGGTACACATGCCGTTGAGGCTACTTGCGATGATCAAACCATTAATCGTAGCTTCGTAGTCTTCTCGCTCGATGACCAGCGTCCTGTGGTTGAAACGGATGATTGGTTCTACCAGTCGGCTAGCCAGTTTGCTAACGATGGTACACCTGTTACCATCCAGGTGGGCAGTTCGGATAAGAATGTGCATATCGTATATAGCATCTTCTCTGGCAAGAAATTGATAGAGCAGGGTAGTGTGGATAAGAGCAACCAGCTGATTAATCGCAAGCTGACATATAAAGACGAATATGGCAACGGTTTGCTGCTTACCTATGCTTGGGTAAAGAATGGCAAGTGTTACACCCATACCGCTCAGATTCAGCGCCCATTGCCTGATAAGAAACTTACACTGGAGTGGGCCACCTTCCGCGATCGCCTGACACCAGGACAGAAGGAAGAGTGGACGCTGACCATCAAGGATGCAGAGGGTAACCCTGTAGATGCCAACATGATGGCTACGCTTTACGATCAGAGCTTAGACCAGTTGGTAAAGCACCAATGGAATTTCCGTCCGTATATCTGGTTGCCATTGCCAAGCACCCAGTGGCGTTTCCGTACTATTTACAACTTTAACAGATATACCGCTGCACAGCAGAAGTGGCTTGTTTACAATGAAATTCGTTTTAGTCATTTTGATCACGAGGTGTATCCCGATGGCGATGTTGTTGTGATTGGTTATACAGGCTCGCGCATGAAGGGTATCCGTACTCGTGCATTAAACGATGGTGTGGTGTACAAATTAGCTGCCCCCGCGATGGCGGCAAATGAGTCGAAGGTTTATGATGTGGTAGAAACCGAAAGCGTGGAATTTACTGCTCCTGTGCCCAAATATGATGCAGAAACAATCGGAGAGGCTGGTAAGGATGAACAATCGGTAGAGAATGTTCAGGTTCGTGAAAACCTCGACGAAACCGCCTTCTTCTATCCCCAGCTTGCAACCAATGCTCAGGGTCGCGTGGCTATTAAGTTTACCCTGCCAGAGAGCTTGACTACTTGGCAAATGCTTGGTTTTGCGCATACTCGCGATTTGCATTATGGCAACATTGAGGCTGAGGCTGTGGCTAAGAAGGATGTGATGATTCAGCCCAACGTGCCTCGTTTTATTCGCGAGGGCGACAAGGCCACCATCTCAGCTCGTATCTTTAGCGAGAAGCAGACCAAAGGCAAGGCAACCCTACAGCTCGTCAATGCCGAGACCAATGCCATCGTCTACGAAAAATCGCAGTCAGTATCGCTCACAGCAGGTTCTACTACCCCTGTCGAGTTTGAGATATCCTCTCAATTCTCAATTCTCAATTCTAATCTGCTCATTTGCAAAATGAGCGTAATCGGCAAGGGCTTTAGCGACGGCGAGCAGCACTATCTGCCCGTATTGCCTGCTACCGAGCGCATAACCGTATCGATGCCTATCACTCAGCACCAGCCTGGTACCGCTATGATTGATTTGAGCAAGCTGGTTCCTGCCGATGCAAAGGATGCCAAACTCACACTCGAATATACCAACAATCCCGTTTGGTTGATGGTGCAGGCCCTGCCTTCAGTAGGTTCGCCTCGCGATGATAATGCCATCTCGTTGGCCGCCTCGTTCTATGCCAACGGCTTGGGACGATATATCATCAATCAGAACCCACAAATCAAGAATGTCTTCGCCCAGTGGCAACAGGAGGAGGTAAACTCTAACAACTTATCTCTAAATTCTCAATTAGCAAAGAACGAGGATTTGAAAAATCTTGTTCTTGCAGAGACTCCTTGGGTGATGGATGCCGACAACGAGACAGAACAGAAGCACCGCTTGGTGGATTTCTTCGACGAGAACCTGATGAACGATCGTCTCTCGACCAGCATCGAAAAGTTGCAGAAGTTGCAGAATGCCGAGGGCGCTTGGACATGGTATCCTGGTATGCCTGGATCGTTCTATATCACAGTGGCTGTAAGCGAGATGCTGGTGCGCCTGAATGCGCTTACCGAACAGCAGAGTGTCACAAGCGATATGCTGAATAGTGCCTTTGATTTTATGGGCCGTGAGGTAATAGATATGGTGAAGGAACTAAAGAAAGCCGAGAAAAAAGGCGAGGTTTATTTCCCCAGTTATAAGGCTCTGCAGTGGCTGTATCTGGTAACACTTGATGGTCGCACGCTTCCTGCCAACGTGCAGCAGGCCAACAACTATCTGTTGGAGTTGCTTAAAAAGGATATCAAGCGTCAGAGTATTTACGATAAAGCCCTCAGCGCAGTGATCTTTGCCAAGGTTGATGCCAAGCGTGCTCAGGAGTACGCCCAGTCGCTTAAGGAGTACACTGTTTACCGCGAGGATATGGGCAGATATTACGATACCCCACGTGCGGGTTACTCTTGGTTTGATTATAGGATCCCAACCCAGAGTATCGCCATCGAGGCTTTGCAGCAGTTAACACCTAATGATGTGCAGACAATCGATGAGATGCAGCGCTGGTTGCTGCAGCAAAAGCGCACCCAGGCTTGGGATACACCTATCAACAGCGTAAATGCGGTTTATGCCTTCCTGAAAGGTCAGGAATGCCGTCTGGCACAGAGCTCAAAGATGCCCGCCATCAATCTTGATGTGCGCACCGTTGACATACCAAAGGCCACAGCTGCTATCGGCTATGTAAAGACACAACTGCCCCAGGGCAAGCGTCTTACCATCCGCAAAACCACCGATGGAACCTCGTGGGGTGCCGTCTACGCTCAGTATTTCCAGCCCGCCAAGCAGGTTGAGAATAGCGGCAGTGGTCTCACCATCAAGCGCGAGGTATTGCAGAGTGGCTTGAAGGTGGGTGACCGTGTAAAAGTGCGCATAACCATCACTGCCGATCGCAATTATGATTTTGTGCAGGTAGTTGATAAGCGTGCGGCTTGTATGGAACCTGTAAAACCTTTGAGTGGATATCATGCGGGTGCTTATATCACCCCACGCGATAATGCCACATGCTACTTCTACGACATGATGTCGAAGGGTACCCATGTGATTGAGACCGAGTATTATATCGATCGTGCAGGAACCTACGAGACGGGCACAGCTACTGTAGAGTGCGCCTACGCCCCCGAGTTCCGCGCCGTAACAAAGTCGGAAACATTAGAGATTAAACATTAAACATTATAATATTGATGAAGAAAATTTCAGTTATACTATTCTCATTCCTCTTTCCACTGGCCTCTTTCAATGAGGCAAGTGCACAACGCTTGACCGTAAAAACAACCACCATCGATGTGGGGGCTACGGGCTTTGAACAGCCTGTTACTGCCACCTTCGAGATGCGTAATAAAGGCTTGCGCCGTTTGGTGATACAGAGCGTAAAACCCGATTGTGGTTGTACCAAGATTGAGTACCCCAAAGAGGTAGGTGTAGGCGAGCGATTTACTATTAAGATGACCTACGATGCCCGTATGTTAGGTCACTTCCAAAAGATGTGTCTGGTAAAGAGTAATGCCTCAAAAAAGCCTTTCTATCTTACCATGACGGGCGTGGTTAGGAGCGATTTCAGAGATTACTCGGGCGAGTATCCTATCGAGATGGGCGACCTATTGCTGGATAAGGCCGATCTTGAGTTTGATGATGTAAACAAGGGCGATGTGCCTGAGCAGGAGATACACATACTGAATAATGGTAAGAAGGCCATGCGTCCTAACCTGATGCACCTGCCTCCTTATCTCACTGCCATCACAAGTCCCGATCATCTGTTGCCTGGTCGTGCTGCTACCATCACCGTTAAGTTGCTCTCTGATAAACTGCGCGATTATGGTCTTACAAAGACAACCTTGTATATGGCTCACAACCCAGGCGATAAGGTAAAGCAGGAGCATGCTATCGATGTGGCTACTGTACTGTTGCCCGATATGAAACAGTTCGAGAAAGAAAATAAGGATCTGGCACCACAGTTGCAGATGTCGGCTAAGGATGTTGATTTTACCGATTTTGGTGGTAAGACTAAGAAAACGGCTACTGTTACGTTGCAGAATACGGGACATTCACCCCTGAAGATTACCTCGCTCCAGCTCTTTACGTCGGGCTTGAAGGTAACCCTCTCGAAGAGTGAGATTGCCCCAGGTCAGAGTGCCAACTTAAAGATCACGGGTATTGCCGAAGAACTCCAGAAGCTCCGTACGCGTCCCCGTATCCTGATGATTACCAACGATCCCGATCACGCAAAAGTGGTGGTAAACATCAAGTTGCAGTAATTTCAATCTTCAATTTTCAATCTTCAATTTGAATCATGGAACATCCCGAGAATAGCTCAGAATATGCAGGCTTGCAGGTGAACAGTGGGGTAGAGCAGCCCTCTATCGTTAACCCCTACCTGAAACGTGGTCGTTTCCGTCGTCACGAACTCTCTGTTGGCGAGATGGTCGAAGGCATCCTCAAAGGCGATGTCACCATCCTCTCGCAGGCTGTTACGCTCATCGAGAGTGTGAATCCCGACCATCAGGCCCGTGCGCAGGAGGTGATTAACAAGTGCCTGCCTTATAGTGGTAATTCCATTCGCATTGGTATCAGTGGTGTGCCTGGCGCTGGTAAGAGTACCTCTATCGACGAGTTTGGTATGCATGTGCTCAAGGAGAAAGGCGGTAAGTTGGCTGTGTTGGCCATCGACCCTAGTAGCGAGCGCACCAAGGGCTCTATCCTGGGTGATAAAACACGTATGGAAAAGTTAGCTCAACATCCATCGTCGTTCATTCGCCCTAGTCCATCAGCTGGCTCGTTGGGTGGTGTAGCCCGCAAGACTCGCGAGACTATTATTCTGTGCGAGGCCGCTGGTTTTGATAAGATTTTTGTAGAGACCGTAGGTGTTGGTCAGAGTGAAACGGCCTGTCACTCGATGGTGGATTTCTTCCTGTTGATTCAGGTGGCAGGTACAGGCGACGAGTTGCAGGGTATTAAGCGTGGAATTATGGAGATAAGCGATGGTATCGTGATTAATAAGTGTGATGGCGATAATGTGGATCGTTGCCATATGGCAGCTACCAACTTCCGCAATGCCCTCCACTTCTTCCCCATGCCTGATAGTGGATGGAGTCCAAAGGTGCTGTGTTACAGCGGATTCTATGGTACAGGTATCAAAGAAATATTCGATATGATTTACGAGTACATCGATTTTGTAAAAGCCAATGGCTACTTTGCTTATCGCCGTAATGAACAGGCCAAATACTGGATGTACGAGAGCATCAACGAGCATCTGCGCCAAAACTTCTACAACAATCCCGCCATCCAGGCCCAGTTGGGTATCGCCGAAACGTCAGTCCTTGCTGGGCAGAAAACATCGTTCGTGGCTGCCCAGGACTTGCTCGACGATTATTTCGCCTTGCTAAAAAAATAATGTTTAATGTTTAATATTTAATCATTCATGATTATCGAAATAGATAACGGCAGTGGTTTCTGCTTCGGAGTTACCACCGCTATCAAGAAAGCCGAAGAAGAGCTTGCTCAGGGCGAAACCCTTTACTGTTTGGGCGATATTGTGCACAACGGTATGGAGTGCGAACGCTTGCGCGAGATGGGACTTATTACCATCAATCACGACCAGATGCGCGAACTGCACAACGCTAAGGTGTTGCTTCGTGCCCATGGTGAGCCCCCCGAAACATACGAGCTGGCTCGAAAAAATAACATCGAGATTATTGATGCTACTTGTCCGGTGGTGCTAAAACTGCAAAAACGCATCAAAGAGCAGTACGAAACCTCGCCCAATCTTCCCGAAGGTGAGGAGGCACAGATTGTGATTTTTGGTAAGAAAGGTCATGCCGAAGTGCTTGGTCTGGTGGGGCAGACGCATAGCAGCGCGATTGTGATTGAGAGTAGCGACGAGGTAACCAAACTCGACTTTACCCGCGATATCTACCTGTATTCGCAGACTACAAAATCGCTCGACGAGTTCCGTCGCATCATCGATTATATCCAGACGCACATCTCGCCTAACGCCACGTTTAAGAGCTTCGATACCATCTGTCGTTCGGTAGCTAACCGCATGCCCAATATCTCGCAGTTTGCCACCAAGCACGATTTGGTGCTCTTTGTGTGTGGACGTAAGAGTTCGAATGGTAAGGTGCTTTATAACGAGTGCCTGCGTGTTAACCCCAATACCCACCTGATTGAGGACCCACAGGAGATTGAGCCAGAGTGGTTGAAGGGGATTGAGAGTGTAGGTATTTGTGGTGCCACCAGCACGCCCCGTTGGTTGATGGAGCAGTGCCGCGACGCCATTCAGAATATGCAGCCATGATACAGGTCAGTGTGTCTACAGAAATAGCAAACGTATGCCCCAATTTTGTGGGTGCATGCGTTGAGGCTCAGGTGGTAAATACACCTTTTAGCGATCGTTTGTGGCATACTATCCACGAGGTTGAGAGTCGTTTGCGCCAGGAGCTTACCACCGAGAGCGTAAAAGCATTGCCATCCATCGCCGCTACGCGCGTGGTATATAAATTATGTGGCAAGGATCCATCGCGCTATCGTCCTGCCAGCGAACAGCTTATCCGTCGCATGTTGCAAGGCAAGGAGCTTTACCAGATTGATACGTTGGTAGATTTGGTAAACCTGGCCTCGATTGCTTATGGATACAGCATTGGTGGCTTTGATGCCGATAAGTTTGTGGGTAATGAGTTGGTGCTGGGTGTTGGTAAAGAGGGCGAACCTTACGAGGGTATTGGTCGCGGCCCCTTAAATATCGCCGGACTGCCCGTTTATCGCGATGCCCAAGGTGGGGTAGGTACGCCTACCAGCGACCATGAGCGCACCAAAATGACGCTCCAAACCACCCATCTGGTAGTGCTCATCAACGGTTACGATGGCGACGAAGAGCGTGTGAAAGCTAACGCTCAATACATTCAACAGCTCCTCATCGACTACGCTCAGAGCGATGGTGGTACTGTTACTATCTACCGCAGAAGTTAAATCTTTTCGCACTGAATAGACGCTCTTAGTTAGGCTGCATCTCGAAAATACAAAAAAATGCTGATTTTTTTGGTATTTCGCTCGATTTGCACTAACTTTGCAGCACAATTTTAATTATGGGAAAAGGAAAGTTAGCTAAATTTGCGGACATGGAAACGTACGAGAACGTGTTCCAGTATCCGTTTTCGGTGATTGAGAATGTGCCTTTCGAGATGAAAGGGCACTGGCATGAGCAGTACTTCCACAATAGCAACCCGATAGTGCTGGAACTTGGTTGCGGTAAGGGCGAATATACTGTGGAACTGGCCAAACTGTATCCCGAGATGAACTTTATTGGCGTGGACATTAAAGGTGCACGCATGTGGACTGGTGCTACACAGGCCCTGAACGAGGGACTGAAGAACGTGGCTTTTTTACGTACAAACATTGAAATAATTGAACGTTTTTTTGCTGAGGATGAGGTGCAGGAAATCTGGCTCACATTCAGCGATCCGCAGATGAAGAATCCGCGTAAGCGTCTGACTTCTACTTACTTTATGAACCGCTATCGTAAGTTCCTGGTGGATGGTGGCGTGATTCATCTGAAGACCGACTCGAACTTCTTGTTTACCTATAGTACCTATATGGTAGAGAAGAATGCGTTGCCCGTGATTTTCCGTACAGAGGATTTGTATCACGATGAGCGTATCGACGAGGGTACAAAGAAGATTCTTGCTATCCAGACCTATTACGAAGGCATGTGGATAGCTCGCGGACTGAATATTAAATACATGAAGTGGAATCTGCCTCGCACTGGCGAGCTGGTAGAACCCGAGGTAGAGATTGAACTGGACGACTATCGCTCGTATCACAGATCAAAAAGAAGTTCATTAGATAAGGCGAAATAATGGAAAATGTAATATATCCCAAGATGGTGATGGATGCCTTGGCTACGGTAACGTATGCCGGCACCAAGAAGAATGTGGTGGAGAGCGGCATGGTGGCTGATACACCTGCAGTAGCTGCTCCACAGAAGGATGGCGAGAACTGGAAGGTAAAGGTTGTTTTGGAGTTTCCACGCGATACCGACCCATTCCTCAAATCGACTGTAAAAGCTGCCGAGGCAGCTATTAAATACCACTGCGGTAAGGATGTAGAGGTGGAGATTGAAACCGAGTTCAAGTCAAAACCACGTCCTGAGGTGGGCGAGATGTTACCTGGCGTAAAGAATATCATCGCAGTTAGCTCGGGTAAGGGCGGTGTAGGTAAGAGCACCGTATCTGCTAACCTGGCTATCGCTTTAGCCCGATTGGGTTATAAAGTGGGACTGCTGGATACCGATATCTTTGGCCCCTCAATGCCAAAGATGTTCAACGTTGAGGATGAGCGCCCCTACGCTGTGAAGAAAGAAGGCCGAGATTTGATTTGTCCTATTGAAAAATATGGTGTAAAGCTGTTGTCGATAGGTTTCTTTGTATCGCCTACTACAGCTACCCTGTGGCGTGGCGGTATGGCTACAAGTGCACTGAAACAGTTGATTGCTGATGCCGATTGGGGCGAGCTCGACTATTTTATTCTGGATACGCCTCCAGGCACCAGTGATATCCACTTGACATTGTTGCAAACACTGCCTATCACAGGTGCGGTGATTGTATCAACCCCACAGCAGGTAGCTTTGGCCGATGCACGTAAGGGTATCGATATGTATCGCAATGAGAAGGTGAACGTGCCCATTCTTGGTTTGATTGAGAATATGGCATGGTTTACACCCGCTGAGCTGCCCGAGAATAAGTATTATATATTTGGTAAGGAAGGTTGTAAGCAGTTGGCCGAGGAGATGCAGGTACCTTTGCTGGCACAGATACCACTGGTACAGAGCATCTGCGACAATGGCGATGCTGGTACACCTGCCGCTCTGAGCAGCGATACATCTACAGGATTGGCATTTATCAATCTGGCACAATCGGTGGTAACGGTTGTTAATCGCCGCAACAAAGAAAAACCCGCAACAAAAATTGTTGGAATGAAATAAAAAAATGAGCGCCTCGCAAAATCACTTGCGGGGCGCTCCTCATATCAGTGCACAATAATATATGAGTTTTTAGGCTAATACGGTTTCTTTTTTCAGATCCTCGTAGAAGTGAGCGCAAGCAGTCTCGATGTAAGGACTCAGGAACAGGAATCCGATACCAAGTGTGAGACATGCCAGAATGGCCCATCCGATGAAACTCAGACCGAGCCAGAAAATAGCCCACTTGTGACCCTTCATCATCTGCCAACTCTTCTTTAATGCATCGCTTGCGCTTATCTCGGCATCTTCCTTTAAAATGAAAGGAGCCATAGCTAATCCACAACCTGCGATAATACCAGGAATGATGAACAGGATGGTGCCGATAAACACAGCAATAAAGTATAAGAACATTGTTAAGAAGGTGCGTACAAAGTCCTTATAGCCGTCGAACAGACGTTCGTAGCTAATGTCCTCCTTATGAATGAGGCGCAGGAAATACACCTGGAAACCCCACATAAGTGGCAGACAAAGCATGGTCCATAAACAGCTACTACCCTGAAAGAGTGTATAGTCTGTTACGGTACCTACAGCACCACTGATTAACATGTAAATAAGAGTGGCAATGGCTACTTTTCCCCAATTGCCTTCCAAATCGTTGAGAGCACGATTCTTGTAGTCTTGATTGTTACCCATTTTTTGATTAATTGTTATTTATAGATAATTTAGTCAATTACTACAGTTGTCCAACCGTGCTTGTCCTCAATCTCACCGTACTGGATACCACGCAGCGTGTCGAATAGACGCTTTGACTGTGGACCTGGCTTCTCGCCGAATGAGTAGCGCTTGCCTGTATCGAGGTCGTCGATATAGCTGATAGGACTGATAACAGCGGCTGTTCCGCAGGCTCCAGCCTCCTCGAAGGTCTCGAGTTCCTCCTCAGGGATAGGACGGCGCTCAACCTTCATACCCAGATCCTCAGCAACCTGCATCAGGCTCTTGTTGGTGATAGAGGGCAGGATAGAGGTTGACTCAGGAGTGATATAGGTGTTGTTCTTGATACCGAAGAAGTTGGCTGCGCCGCACTCGTCGATGTACTTCTTCTCCTTGGCATCGAGATAGAACTCGCATGCATAACCCTTTTCGTGGGCCAAATTGTTGGCAAACAGACTGGCAGCGTAGTTTCCACCTACCTTATATTTACCTGTGCCGAGAGGGGCTGAACGGTCGTAATCGCGAACAATCACGTAAGGATTGCTTGAGAAACCACCCTTGAAGTATGGACCTACTGGGGTAACGAAGATAAGGAAGCAGTACTCCTTAGAGGGGTGAACACCTACCTGAGCGCTGGTACCAATAAGCAGCGGACGAATATAGAGTGTTGCGCCACTCTCATAAGTAGGAATCCACTCCTGATTGAGGCGGACTACTTTCTTAACCATCTCGGTAAACAACTCGGTTGAAACCTCTGGCATCAAAATGCCGCGACAGGTGCTCTGCAGGCGCTTGGCATTCTCGTCAACGCGGAAAACACGAACCTTGCCATCGGGGCAACGGTAGGCCTTAAGACCCTCGAAAGCCTCCTGACCGTAGTGCAGACAGGTAGCTGCCATGTGCAGATTCAAATACTCGTCGGAGCAAACTTCGATTTCACCCCACTTTCCGTCGCGATAATAGCAACGTACATTGTAATCGGTCTTCATGTAGCCGAATGAAAGGCTACCCCAATCCAAATTCTTCATATTTCTTTATTCTTTTCTATGTAAAACTTTCATTTTGCTCGCAAAAATACGCAATTAATATCAAAATAACGAATTTTTCTCGAAAAAATCAGTTTTCTGTAAGTATTTTCTTGATTTCTGTATCGGTTTTGGTAAGTTTGTCCTTACAGAGCTTGATTAATTGCTGCGCACGTTTAAGTTGTTCGGCCATCTGGTCGATGTCGAGTTCGTCGTTCTCCATCTTACGAACGATGGTCTGTAGTTCGGCTATAGCAGCCTCGTATTTCAGTTCTTTTTCCATCTTATTTTTACCTACGGATTATACGGTTTTTACTGATTCATTTACTGTTGAGTGGACAGTGCCCTTGGCCAAGCGGGTTTCGATCTCGGTGCCTGGGGGCAACTGCGATGCATCTTTTACAGCCTTGCCATTGTGCAGGGTGATACTGTAGCCGCGAGCCAATAGCAGGGTAGGGTCGAGAGCCTTGAGTTTCTCGTCTATCAGTTGAAGGCGGTGACTCTCAGAGGTGAGTCGGCGTTCTATCAGCATGGGCAAACGGGTATAGAGGGCATCAATCTT
>Ga0326513_10003452_pt1 | contig 11458 bp, 6 predicted proteins | sample 2_2465_0518_D_FD_203654 | JGI IMG/M metagenome (GOLD analysis project Ga0326513, IMG submission 203654) | Bovine rumen microbial communities from UC Davis, California, United States - 2_2465_0518 | ecosystem: Host-associated > Mammals > Digestive system > Stomach > Rumen | place: USA: California... | reverse complement strand
AATCTCCGGCGTAAAATCCTGCGGCTGTTCGGCAAGGATGAATTATCCCTTGGCAGGGTTCACGGAACGCTGGTCATCACGGAGGGATTTGACAAGCTTGTCCTGAAGGTGGACGCAGACCCTATGCGGATGACGGCGGGCCTTGTACAGACGCAGAAATTGCTGAAAACGTGGACGGAAACCACAACGGCGAAACAGCGCAGGGACATTGCCCTTACCTATGCCGGGGTGATTTTCGGAACGGAACAGGCAAGGAAACTGCTTGATTTCTATCACGGTGATCCGGCTTGCGTAATCAACGTATGCGCTCAGTATTTTGCCCGCACTCTCAGCCGGTTAATCAATAAGGCACAGAAACGGATGAAGGACATTGAAGCTGTTTGAACGTCTGCCGGACAAAGTGGAAGTTGGCGGCAGAAAATACAAGCTTGATCTTGATTTCCGAAACGTGCTGAGAATGATTGAAATCATGAGCCGGGAAGATTTACTGAGCGAAGCAAGGAACTATCTGGCCCTTAAATGCGTGATGCGGAGGGTTCCCAAGAACGTTGCACAGGCCATGACGGCAGTCAGCGCAATCCTGTTCCCCAAGACGAAGAAAAAAGGCGATAAAGGGCCGAAACTGACGGATTACACGCAGGATGCCGATCTGATCCGGGCGGCGTTCCTGCAATGTTACGGGATCAACCTGTGGCGTGAAAAACTGCATTGGTTTGAGTTCACCGGATTGTTAGCCGGTCTGCCGGAAGGAAGCCGGTATATTGATATCGTAGGCATCCGGGCAAAGCCTCTGCCGGAGCCGACCAAGTACAATGCAAAGGAACGCCAATGGCTGATAGAAGCAAAACAGCGTTACGCCATCGAAAAGACGGCGAAGGAAGAGGAAGAAGCGCTTCAGGCTTCCTTACACGCTACCACATTGTCCCTGTTGGCATTGGCGAAGAGAGGAGGCGATCTGAACGCCAAAGGATACTGAGGTTGTAGTTCCGATTTCAGCGGATAACAGACCGTTAAAAAACACGCTATCCGAAACCACACATGAGATTGAAAAAGAGTCCCGGAAATGGGATAAATCCATTGATGATTCTGCGGGGAATATGCAGAAATCATTTGCAAGGGCGTTGGATATCAACCGTCTGAAGGACTGGGGCATTCAGGCCGCAAAGGCCCTGTTTGATTTTGGGATGCAATGCGTCAACGCCGCATCCGATTTGCAGGAGGTTCAGAACGTTGTTGATACAACGTTCGGGGAAAGCGCGAACCAGATTGACGCATGGGCAAAAACAGCCATCACGCAATTTGGATTGAGCGAAACCAAAGCCAAACAGTTTGCCAGTACGCTTGGGGCCATGATGAAATCTGCCGGTATGGCGGGCGATGAGGTTGTCAAGATTTCGGAAGACCTGTCCGGGCTGGCGGCTGATATGTCATCGTTCTATAATTTGGACTTTGACACGGCTTTCCAAAAGATCCGTTCAGGCATTTCCGGCGAAACTGAACCGTTGAAACAGCTTGGCATCAACATGAGCCAAGCGAACCTTCAGGCGTTCGCATTGGAAAAAGGCATTACCAAGGCCCTTGATAAAATGTCACAGGGCGAAATGGTGATGCTCCGCTATCAATACCTGATGCAAGCCACGGCTGACGCACAGGGGGACTTTGCCCGGACTTCTGACGGTTACGCAAATTCAATGCGTTTGCTGGAAAGCAATCTGGAAAGCATCAAAACAAAAGTCGGCACGGTGTTTATTAACATTTTGGCAGACGCGACAACATCCCTCAACAACTTTTTATCTTTGCTTACAAAAGAAAAACCGCGAACGGTTTTGGATGATTTTGCCGATATTGATTTAAAAACAGAAGAAAAATTAACCGAAATCAGGAAAACATCCGGCGAAGCAAACACCCTGATTTCAACTCTGGAAAGCATATCTGCCAAGGTCATTGATTATAAAAAGAGCGGGAACCTTGTATCTTTTATTAATGACCTTTCCGGGAATGTTACCGGGTTGGACGGCGCTATTAGAAAAGCACAAGAAGGAAACCTGACCGGTTCCATTGATGAACTTGCAACGGCGCTGTCAAAAGAACTGGGCGGCGATCCAGATAAATGGAAAAACCTTTTAAGCGCAATCAGCGATAATGCCGCCGGAGCAATTGAAGCAACCAAGGGCGATACAGGAAAAACAAAAGCTTTCCTTGAATCAGTTGCCGAAGGGGCAGATGACCTTACAACGGATTATAGCCCCTATTGGAATAATCTGCTTGGCGTTCTGGGTGATAAAGCGGAAGACGCTTTTACTGCGCTTGGTGACGCAAACCCGAATACCGGAAAAGTGCTGTCGGAAGTGGCAAGCGGGGCAAATTCCCTTGGCATTACCGCTGGGCTTAAATGGCAACCTTTTATTGATGCCATCGGAGGGCTGACAAACGGTGAAGTTCCGACCAATCTGAAGGGCGTTGCGGATGCGCTGGCAACCAAAATCGGCGGCGATCCAAAGAAATGGGAAGACCTTCTGAAAGCCATCGGGGAAAACGCAGGAGCGGCGATTGAAGCAACCAAGGGTGACAGCGATAAAACGCAGGAATTTCTTGAACATGTTGCCGCCGGTGCGTCTGACCTAAACGCTGATTATAGCCCATATTGGGAAGAACTGCTTGTGGCGCTTGGCGATAACGCAGAAGACGCGATTAATGCGCTTGCAGATGAAGGGGATGCCGGGGAAACCCTTTCCAGCATTGCGGAAGGAGCAACCGAAATTTCTAAAATATCCCCGCAGAACGATCCGGGGAAAATACTTGAAAGCATTGCAACCGGCGCGAATAAACTGTCAGCGTTCAGCCCCGCAATTTGGATTTCGCTTTTTGGCGCTCTGAAACAGGTCAACGGCCTTGAAAACATATTCAGCGATACAAACGCCGGGCAAAACGTAGAAGACTTAGCAAGAGCATTATCAAATGAAAGCCCTGACGTAACCAAGGCAGAAGCGTGGAAGACTTTTCTCGGCGCTTTGAGTGAACACCCGGACGCATTGACCACCCTGACGCAGACAAGCGCAGAGGAAACAGCCGCTTGGCTGTCAACGATGGCGGCGGCTGTCAACGAGATTGAACCGGGTGACGCTGATTCATGGAGCAACCTGTTTACATACTTTGTAAACGGTCTTCCCGGCCTGAATGATACAGAAGGAGGCCATGCTTTCTTCCAAACCATAGCCCAAGAGTTCCTTGCGATGGGTTCCCAGAGCGAAACGGCGCGACAGGGACTGATGGCGCTTGGTTTGAGTTCCGATCAGGTTGACGAAGCGCAAAGCGAATGGCTTGAAACATGCAAGCGGCTTGTTCAGACATTACCCGGCCTGAACAGCATCATTAACACGCAAACCGGCGAAGTGAGCGGCGGCACGGAAGCTGTCCGTCAGTATGTGAAGGAATGGGAAGAAGCACAAAGGGCATTGATTATTATTGACTCCATCTCACAAAAAGAACGTGCGCTGATCATGAAATTTGATCAGATTCCCGCTTTGAAGGTTGATGTCAGGGAAGCGCAAACAAGGGTATCAGAACTGCGAAAATCGCTTGAACAATTGTATCCATCCATGCAGTTTGATAAGGATGGGACAATCCTTGACGAAGGTACATGGAACTATGGAGACATCAAAGAATATATTGAAGCGTTAGATGACTTGCAAGGTAAAAAAGAAGAATTAGACCGACAGGAAAGCGCATATGAAACAGCAGAAGACAGGCTTAAAAAAGAAAAAGAGGCCGCGCAGGAACTGGTTGACAAGTTCGGCGATTTGACAAAATCCGCTAATGAAGCCGGTACTGCGACATCCAATGTGTTCACGCCTGAAGTTGCTGAAGCCGCAAGAAAAGCGGTTGATGAAACGGAAAAGGCTGTCAAAGCCCTTCAGGATTACACGGATCAGGCATATAAATCCAGCCTGAGAAGCGTGGAGGGGACGCTGGGCGGTTTCAACCGTATCCTGACCCCGATGGATGAAGCAAAGCAAAAGGTTCAGGATTTAACCAAGCAGTTAGATGAATTTGAAGGAACCGGGGACGCGAAGAAAGACGGGGAAGAAAGAAACCGGCTTTCAATCCTCCTGAGAGATGCGAAAAACGCCGTTCCAACCATCCAGAACCTGAGTGAAGCGCTTGATACGCAGATAAAATTCCTTGATGATTATTACAAGAGCCTTGATACCATGCGAAAGCTTGGTTATTCCGAAGAGGTTATCGCAATGGTCAGCGGCGGCACGGCACAGGATGCCGCAAACGCGATGGCCCTTGCAGATACACGAAAAGGCGATAAAAACATTGAAAAAATCAATAAACAGGTCGAATCCATCCAAACAAAGTCGAAAAAGCTTGCAAGCGCCATGACGGAAAACAAACTGGCGATTGATCAGGAATACAAGGATTTGACGCAGGGCGTTGCGGATGCAATCGCTGGGCTTGACCAGTATACCGAAGCGAAAGAGAACATCAATAAAACGATGCAGGGCATTCTGGAGGGCTTGGGTGAAAACGCCAACGATGTACAGACACAGGTTCAGCATATTCTTGATATGTTGGCCCAGCTTTCCGGCGCTTCCTATAACGTAAACATTCCCGGCTTTAACATGAACATCGGCACAAATGGGCCGGTCAATCCGATCTTCAACGTGCATTCCACGCTGAACGTGGACGGAAAGCGGCTTGCCTATTCCGTGAGTGAGCATCAGGCAGAACAGTTGAACCAGTTACAGAGGAGCGGAAACACGCCATGATTTATTTTAACGATAAGGGGCTTGAAACAATCGCCCCGGTAAAGATTGACGATATAGCCGTTTCCTCTGTGCGGCTGAATGTAAACGCGAGACAGAGGCCGATCCGGTACGGTTCCGATTTTATCCGAATCACGGGCGCGAACCGTACCATAACCATCACGTTTGCCTTGCTGACAAACGACCGGACGATCCGGCAACGGCAAATCATGCAGATCGCGGCTTGGGCTGATGTAGGGCATATCCACAAGCTGACACTCCCGGAATATCCTGACATGTACCTTGAATGCGCTTGCACGGAGGTTCCTTCCCCGTCTATCAAACAATGGTGGGAAAACAAGCTAAGATTGATCTTTTCCACATACGAAAACCCTTATTTTACATCCATTCATGAAAAAAGCGTTGCGTGTGGGACGGAGTTCTTCAGCTTGGGAACCGCGCCGGATGGGCCACAGATGCGGATTGAAACAACGCTATCCGCATCATCTGCCCCAACCTTTTCAGACGGCACGAACAGCATGACGTTCGGGACATATGACGGAAGACCGACCGGAACGGCAGTCATTGACCTGAACCGGCAGACGGCGTATGTAGGCAATACCAGCATCATGCAGGGCTTTACGTTCGCCAGCCGGTTTATTCAGCCCGCGCCGGGTGCTATGACGATCAGCGGCACGGGGACGGTCTATTGGAGGGAAAGATGGATTTAAGACAATTCATATTTTTCGACCAATCCGACCATGTGCTTTTTGTGCGGACGGACGCAGAAACAGCGGAATGGCAAGTGGACGAGTTATCGCTCACTTGCCTTTTCCCTTATGATCCTGAACGGCTGATCACAAGAGGCATGAGGATCGGTTTTGAAGACGATGACGGCAACCTTCAGCCGTTCGAAATTAGGAAGGTCAGGAACTATGAGCCGGATGAAACGCAGGAACTGACATGCGAACATATCGTGATATCAGAACTGACGGACATTCACACAAAGGAAGCGGAATTAACGAACGCTTCCCCATCTTCTGCCCTGTCAACTGTTCTGGGAAATCAGCCGCTCACCATGACCAAGAAGTGGGTGATCGGGAACGTTTCGGCAACGGCAACGAGTTCCGGCGATATCGGGCTTGGCAGTATCTGGCAGAACATCAGAACCGTTGAGCAGAACTGGAACGTTTATATTCAGCCCCGTGTTACGTTCAATTCCGGCGGCATTACAGGGCGTTATCTGGACATTGTACCGGCCCAAGGGGTCTGGCATGGGTTACGGTTAAGCCTTGATAAAAACGCCGATGAAGCGGGCATAACCATTGATGACACGGAAGTGAAGACCGCTTTGTTCGGTTACGGCGGGACGGCTTACGAAATCAACAACGAACATACCGACCCGCTGGATAAGTCCAGTACAAAAATCACTCTTGTAGGTTATAACTGGCCCGGACACCCGGCAGGGGCTGAGATCAATTCGTTGCAGGGGTATATTGTGGATACTGCCGCCACCAACAATTACGGCAGGAACGGACAGCCACGTTTCGGGTTTTACCAAAACAGCGATATCACGGATCAGGCAACGCTTGCCCAGAAAACATGGGAAGCCCTTCAGACAACCAATAAGCCACGGGTGACCGTGGATTGCATGGTGCGCGACCTGTACCGCATGGGCTACCATGACGAAAAGATCAGGCTTCACGATACGGCGTTGGTGGAACTCCTGCCGATGAATGACGTGCTTCAGCTTGAAATTATCAAACTGTCCGTGAATCTTCTTGATCCGACCGCCACAAGGCCCACGATTGGGGCATATATTCCCAATATCGTTTATATTCAGCGGGAAACGGCGCGGGAAGCATCCGGCGGGGTATCCGGCAAACTGAGCGGAAGAGTCGGAAGCAGTCAGACAGAAACGCAAGCGGAATGGAGCGAATTTGTTGCGGGGATTGACGCAAATAACATGCTGATCAGTCTTCACGCCGCACAGGTTGACCACGATAACAACGTCCTGAAAGCCGCCGGTCTGGACATTGACGCGAACGGGGTAATTATTTACGCCGAGAATAAACCAAACATGATCGGTTCAAAGTTCCATGTTCAGTCTGATCAGATTTCAATGGTTGTAACAACCACACAAAACCCGGAAACAGGAGCAAACAGCTATAAAGTCAATGCCGCCAGCATTGTCGCGGGAATTAACACAGATGAAGGAACGGGAACATCTTATGTGGCATTGTCAGCGGATCGTGTTGAACTGAACGCTAATGATCAAATCATGCTTGGCGATATGATCACGATAGACGGGTCATCATTCATATTGGATGAAGATATGACCTTCCAATGCGATACAATCGTCTGTGCAACAGACCTCGAAGTTGGAAGCGCAACAGGTGAAACCGGTTCATTATATGCGTATAGCGGAACGATTAGTCACTTATCAACGGATGATTTTACTTATTACGTTAATACTGACGGATACACTCCGCAAGATTTAAAAATCGCAGATGCCAATTCTAATAGTATTGGAAAGGTGTTATCTTCTACAAGTTCAGATGTTATTATACCTGATGCGGTTTCTGATTTGCAAATTGTTCCCCCGGGAACTGGGTCAAATACTTACACTTTACAGAAAAAAACCTATAGCAACTCCAATTGGGCAGATGTTGGAACTTTTAGCCGTGCTACTACACTAGGCGGTGCGTGGAGTAGCGGGGTATTTACTGTAACCGCAACGCCACAGGGTGACACATTAACAACATCTCTTACAAATACCGGGCATTGGGGAAACCCAACAACGACACCGGGTGAAGATGAAAACACTTACTATTATGCCACTTATGCAACAATAGGAAGCGGGACAACGCCACAGGCAACCGGTAACACAACAACCATCAGCGGACAAGATAGATATAATGCCGGTAAGCTTAAAGGATGGAACGATGCTTGTGCATATGTTCAGAAAATCGGAAACACCATTTACGGGCCGATATCTGGATCATACGGAAGTCAGGAAGCTAAATTTACCGCGCATTATTCAGCATCTTCTTATTCAGCTTCTTCCCACAGTTATTCAAGCCCGTGGATGAAAGTGAACGGGAGTACATATTGGTCGGATAAAACTGTTTCGCTATCCAATTACACAGGGAACGCACAGTTCAACAGCGGTTATGATTCTTACACCGCATCCTCATATAGTGCATCCAGTTTCTATTGGACGTAAGGAGATAATATGAAAAACGATATTCTCGCGATTTATAACACCCTTGGCAAATTGCAGATGCCGCCGACCCCGGACAACACCAAGCATCTTGCCGGTATCTATATCAAACTGGAAGAACTTTTTGCCAAGGCCGCAGAGATGGAAAAAGCGCAGGAAGACAAAAACGGAGGTGATTAAATGCCCGCACAGTTCACAAAGCATTTTGTCCAAGACCTTCAGCAGGACATCAAAATCCGGCAATGCGGAACCATTGTTTTCAACAAGGACAACGAAAGCAATATTATTTCTGTTGACCTGTACAACGGGCAGGAGGAGTATTCCGGCGGGGGTTCCGTTGCCGGGGCCTGTATCTGCCCGGACGGTTCCACGGTTCCCCTGACCGGCTCCATCAGCGGAAAAACGGCATCCGTTACCCTGACCGGCGATTGTTTCGCGTTTCCCGGACAGATTGGTATCGGGATTCAGGTGGTCAGCGGGACGGTAAAAACGACCGTGCTGAAAGCTATTTACAATGTAGAACTGTTTGAAACTGACGATATGGTTGACCCCGGTTCCCGGATCACGGCATCCGTGGGCCAGTTGGTCGCGGATATCGAAGCGGCAACGGCAGAAATCCCAGCGTCTGATATGGCTTCCCTGATGTCCGGCATTGCCCCCATGTTCAGCACTTCCACCAATTACGCCGCCGGGGCTTATGTGTATTATTCCGGCACTCTGTACCGGTTCACGGATTATCACGCCGCCGGAAGCTGGACTGGAACCGATGCGGCATTGGCGGTTGTCGGGCCTGATGTATCAACTATTAAAAGCATTATTTCAGCGGAAACAGTTGTTGTTGATAACCTTCATTCGCTTGTAAATTACGGATATGACACACCATATCACAAAGAAGCAATAGAAAATGGCGATAACTGGAAAAAAATAATAGGTGTAGACCGTAACAGGCAGATAGTCACATTGAACCTTGCTACTGCGAAACCCTCAACAACTCTTGTAACAAATACCCGGGTTAAAGTAAGTGGTGACATAGAATTTGCCGCTAATAATCCCGGATTGCAAGCATGGACTTCCGGGCTGACTTTACAGACCGGACATATGTATAAGGTTACGAACACGCTTATCGGCGGGACGTGTTCAAATGGAGAAGACTCCGTTTTTGTTCCGGCTATTTATGTATATAGAGCGGCTGAAACAAGCAGATGCAATACAGCCGAGAGAAGTGATGATAAAAAAACATATTACGCATATTTCACGGCAGAAGACAATACGCAATACAATATAACAATCGGTTTTGATGAAAATACTGCTGTTTTCGATGATGCAAAGATGCTTGTCTATATGGAAGACCTAACGGAAAGCAAACTATACGCCGTTCAGCAGTCTGTTTCAGCGCTTGAAACGGACGTTGATACTTTAGAAGGATCAATGTCCGATGCACAGCAGGATATTGAAACATTAGAAACCAAAACAAGTGAACTTGAAACTGACGTTGGTGAACTTGAAACTAATCTGACAATTGTCAACGAGTATGTACATGTAAATGATGATAAATTCAACGAAGCGTTATCGTATATTAATTACGGTTATGACACAGATGCTGATCTTGAACCGTCAGGTAATACGAACGTTGAAATCAAAAGACGGATGACCGAAATCACGCTTGACGGAAGCACGGGAGGTTCCGCAACAAGAATAAAAATAAATAATACCGTGGCAGTCGCAACATCAGATGCTGGTTCAAAAGCTTTTACAGACCCGATTACCGATTTAATAAGCGGACATACTTATGCTGTTGTTGGAAAGCTGTTGTCTGGATCAGCGGCGCTCGATGATGTTGAAAGAATACCAACTATCAGCGTGTATAAAGCAGGTGAAGCATCAAGCAAGGGAAGCGCCGTTTTATCGGATGATGGCAAAACACTTACAAGGACGTTTGTGGCAGACGGTTCTTCATACCATATCGTGTTGTATTGTACTGCAGGTTTTTCGTTTGATCATGCGAAAATCAGCATCGTCATGATCGATGAAACAAATAATTTTCCAATAAAGTATTATTATCAGGATGAAATGAACGATACTATTCAGAAAGCAATCGCGAATAGTACATCTCCGGCATTGACGTTCCTTGTCGCAACGGATTGCCACAGATATTCTTCAAATGCTGACGGTGTGCAGAACTTTGAAGATATGATTGCGAACATGAATTATTTCGCAAGCAAGGTCAAATGTGACTGTGTGCTTAACCTTGGCGATGTTACTGACGGCAATGTTGAGCAGAGTGTTACCCTTGAACGTACAAAGGATTGCTTGCAACTGTTCCATTCAATCGGAGTGCCTTACCTGTTCACGATTGGCAATCATGATACAAACCCATATGGCGCGACCGGAAGCCCGTATCTTCTGACGATGGAACAGATTTTCAGCGCATATTATTCGGCAACAAAGGATTTGTCCGCATATAATTTTGGTTCGCTTGGTACTGATTATTATCTGGATTATGATGCCATGAACCTTCGTATCATCTCGCTAAATGCCAACAATGCTCAGAACAATAAACTTTATGCATTTGGTACTACGACACAGGCATGGCTAGAAACAGTTCTAAATACAGATAAAACTGTTTTGTGTATTATGCATCAGACACCGATTGAAACACAGATATATAATAATACATCCACCACAAGATCAGCCGGAATTATTAGTGCGTTGCAATCGTTTGTTAATAACGGCGGCAAATTGGTATTGTTAAGCGGGCATACCCATCTTGATATCGCGTTTATTGATCCGTGGTTCAGCGTGATGCTTGATTGTCAGCGGTTTTCTGATACGGAAGGGTACGTTGTTACGCCAGAGCAGGAAGACGATACAACGATCAACCCTTCAAAGATTACTGGATTTATTGATAATATCGTAAAAAATGCGCGGACAGCAGGAACAGTTACCGAAGATTTGTGGAGTGTTGGCATCCTGAAACCGGATGTGAATGAATTGGATTTGATCAGATTCGGTGCTGGCGCTGACAGGTATTTCCATTACGCTCCTATTGCTCCGGGAACGGTAACAAGTAAACTCGAGAGCGTTACGTGGTCAACATCCGATGCAAGCGTGGCAACTGTGAGCAATGGCGTTATTACCGGGGTCGGAACCGGAAAATGCGCAGTAATTGCAAAAGATTCGGCTGGGAATTATGAATGCTGGATCGTGAATGTTGAGTGAAAGGAAACAATAAGTCAGGCCGGAGGATAGAACAGGCGGCTATCGCCCATTGTTAGGAGATGCGGGATTGTCACCACGTCCGGCCTTTCTGTAAGGGGGTGATCTTACGGTATCAGCTTCAGCTTTCATTGAGCAATGTTATATCCCGCTTCGTGAAAAATGGGGCTATATTCTATTTACGGCACATGGGGGACGCTGTGGACAGCAGAAAAACAGGCAAAAGCCACCCGTGAGCAAACTGTAAAATATGGTTCCAAGTGGATTG
>Ga0326513_10003451_pt1 | contig 11459 bp, 15 predicted proteins | sample 2_2465_0518_D_FD_203654 | JGI IMG/M metagenome (GOLD analysis project Ga0326513, IMG submission 203654) | Bovine rumen microbial communities from UC Davis, California, United States - 2_2465_0518 | ecosystem: Host-associated > Mammals > Digestive system > Stomach > Rumen | place: USA... | reverse complement strand
CACAATGGATGGCGAGGCTTGCATCGTAGGCGAGGGCGAAAACAAGCCTGCGGGTGATGCAGGCGTTGGCACTGTGACCATCAAGCCTATCAAATTCGTATATCAGCACAGAGTAACAGATGAGTTCCTGCGCATGACAGAGGAAAAGCAGCTCCCCTATCTGGCGGCTATGGCAGACGGTCTCTCTAAGAAGATGGCAAGAGCGCTGGACATCTCCGCTTTCCACGGCGTAAACCCCTATGATGGCACCGCTTCTGCGACTATCGGAGCTAACAACTTCGACACAGCAGTAACACAGACAGTAACCTACGCTCAGGCAACACCTGACGATAACGTTGATGCTGCTATCGGTCTTATCCAGACAGCAGGAGGTGACGTAAACGGTATTGCTATGGCTCCTGCATTCGGTGCGGCTCTGGGTGCCAAGAAGAACGGCAACGGTATGCCCATTTTCCCCGAGTACAGATTCGGTGGCAACCCCGAAAAGTTCGGCGGTACTCTGACCAGCGATATCAATAGCACTGTATCTTTCGGAACCAGCACTGACAGAGCTATCGTGGGCGACTTTGCTAACGCTTTCAAGTGGGGCTATGCTGAGAATATCCCTCTGGAGATCATCCAGTATGGTGATCCTGACGGTCTCGGTGATCTGAAGCGTAAGAACCAGATCGTACTGAGAGCAGAGGCATACATCGGCTGGGGTATCCTGAATGCCGCAAGCTTCGCTCGTATCACCGAGGCTCAGCAGACTGGCTCCGAGACCAACAGTGAAGATGATGGCGTATGAAATACCGTGTCTTAGAGAATTTTTCCGATAAGCAGGACGACAGAAGATCATACAAGGTCGGCGATATATACCCGAGGGAGGGGCTTGACCCCTCTCCTCAGCGTATTGCTGAACTGCTTGGTTCCGAAAACGTCAGAGGCAGACCCATCATAGAGCAGCCTATCGAGGAAAAGCCTAAGAGAAAGCGCAAGAAGGAGTGATAACATGGGCGCAGTATATGCGACGACCGATGATGTGACAACGCTCGGGCGAACGCTGACAAACGAAGAGGCTGAAAAAGTTCCCGCACTGCTGGAGATCACTTCGGCGCTGCTGAGGACAGAATGCTCCAAAAGAGGATACGACCTCGACCAAATGATAACCGATGACCCCGACAAAGGACTGATAGCCAAGATACTGACAGTCAATGCAGTGATACGGTCGCTGAACGCTGCGTCCAATAATGCTCCTGCCGCTACACAAGGCTCGCAATCGGCGCTGGGCTACAGTGTCAGCTATACGTATCTCAATGCAGGACAGGACGTTTACTTCCTGCGTAATGAACTGAAAGAACTGGGTATCATGCGCCAGAAATGCGGCATACTGGAGGTGTACGACTATGGGAATACACGGGATACCGATTGAGCTAGCTGTCAAGGTGCAGACGGGCACTGACAGCTTCAATCGCCCTGTCTATAATACCGAATGGGTGACTGTGGACAATGTCCTCATAGGTCAGTCCAGTACCGAAGAGATAACCGACGAACTGAACCTTTCGGGAAAACGTTTGGACTATCTTCTGGGCATACCAAAGGGCGATATGCATAACTGGGAAGATACGCAGGTGCGTTTCTGGGGCCAGGTGTATGAGACTATCGGAGCACCGACACAGGGCATAGATGATATGATACCTCTCAGCTGGAACAAAAAAGTGAAGGTGATGAAATATGAGCAGAGTGAGAGTTGAGGCGAACTTCGCAGGATATTCCGCACTTAGAAACTCCCCCGAGATAGTGGAGATGATGCAGCATATCGCCAACACTGCACTTGCACAGCTCGGTGACGGATATTCCAGTGAGGTAAGTCACTATGAGGGCGGCAGGCTTCCCGGCAAGGCAGTTGTCAAGGTTTACGCCGAAAGTGCATCGGCACGCAGGAAGAACTATAAGGATAATACGATCATGAAGGCGGTGTTCGGCAGTGGCTAAGACGATAGAAAGCATACTGATAAGCTATCTTATTCGCAAGGGCTATAAAGCCTACGGCGAAGAACCCGAAAAACCGCCCCGTGAGTATCTTGTGGTCGGCAAGGTCGGCAGCAGCAATGTGAACCACATAGACGGCGCTATCATGACGATACGCTCATATTCGGGTACTATGGCGCAGGCGGCAGATCTCAACAAGCAGGTAAAACGCCTTATGCTCTACGACTTCCCCAAGCTTGGCGATATCGTGAGCGTAAAGCTTAACAGCGACTACCCGCAGGCTGACTCCGAAACAAAAAGATATCGCTATCAGGCGGTATATGATATAACATATTACGAAGATTACGAGGAGTGATAAATAATGGCAAACAACAATTCTAGCAATGTTTCTGCTGGTAAGCCCAAACTGTCAGGCTCCGTGTTCAGAGCTCCTATCGGCTCTACATTGCCGACAGATGCAAGCACAGCACTGGCATCCGCATATGTTAACCAGGGCTATTGCTCGGACGAGGGCTTCAAAAACAACATGGGCATCACAACCGAGACCGTTAAGGCATGGGGCGGCGACGTGGTGCTGACAACTCAGACCGAGAAGACGGACACATTCACCGTCACACTTATCGAGGGCATCAACGAAGAGGTGCTCAAAACTGTATACGGTGACAGCCGTGTAAGCGGATCTCTGTCAACTGGTCTGACTGTACAGGTAAATTCCGAAGAGCAGACCGAAAGCATTTGGGTATGCGACATGATACTTAAGGGCAACATCGCCAAGCGTATCGTAATACCTTATGGCAAAATAACCGCTATCGGTGAGGTAACGTACGGCGACAGCAACGCTATCGGCTATGCACTGACCATCAGCGCAAGACCCGACAGCAACAATAATACTCACTATGAGTATTTCAAGGCGCCTGCAACATCAGGCGGCGGAAACTCGACACCGTAACAATTAGGAGGATGACACATGATCGCAGGTAAGACTAAGACAGGCTTTGAATTTTCCATCGAAGATGGGGCTCTTGACGACTGGGAGCTGCTGGAAGTCCTGGCAGATATCGACGACGGCAAGACTCAGAAGATAGGCTCAGCAATAAAGCTGCTGCTGGGAGCAGACCAGGCTAATGCTCTCAAAGAGCACTGCCGCAACGATGAGGGCAGAGTGCCTACATCTGCTATGATGGCAGAGATGGGTGAGATCTTCGCAGAGCTGCGCAGGAACAAAGATGCAAAAAACTGATCGTCCTCAGCCGCATGATAGCCGTCGATGAAGATGCGCTTATCTGCGACCTTGCAGAAACGTACCACATATATGATTACAGATCGCTGTCACCAAAAATGGCAGCGATCTTTTCGTGTGGGCTGAGGGACGACAGCAGGATAAAATTAAAACTGGCAAATAGCAAATATCCTATGGAACTGCTGCTGAACGTACTGACCTATGATGCGGTGAACTGGCTGCGGTGGTCGAGATCTAAGGCGGCGCATGACGGCGCAGAACCGCCCGAAAGGATATATGATAAGCTGCTCGGAATTGATAAGGACACAAAGGATAGTGACGTCGTAGCCTTTGACTCTCCCGAAGATTTTGAAGCGGCAAGAAAAAGGATACTGGAAGGAGGGGTATAATGGCAGAAGGAACAAGCCTGGCTAAGGCATATGTACAGATACTACCGTCGATGGAGGGCTTTCAAGGCAAGCTCGAAGAAGGGCTCGGCGGAAGCGGCGCAGCAGCAGGCAAGAGCTCTGGATCATCTTTCGGCGGTGCATTTTCAGCGGCGGCAGGAGTTGCGATAAAGGCAAGTGCTGCAGCGATCACCGCAGGAGTGGCGGGCGTATCTGCGCTGACAAAGTCCGCTGTGGACGCTTATGCAGACTTTGAACAGCTTTCGGGCGGCGTGGAAACGCTTTTCAAGGACAGCGCCGATACCGTGCAGAAATACGCAGCTGATGCGTATCAGACAGCAGGACTGACAGCAAATGAGTATATGGAGACGGTGACGAGCTTTAGTGCGTCGCTGTTATCTTCTCTTAACGGTGATACCGCAAAATCCGCAGATGTAGCTAATCAAGCCATCATAGATATGTCCGACAATGCAAACAAGATGGGCACATCTATGGAAGCTGTACAGAACGCATATCAGGGTTTTGCAAAGCAGAACTATACGATGCTCGACAACTTGAAGCTCGGCTATGGTGGCACAAAAACTGAAATGGAGCGTCTTCTGGCAGATGCGAGCAAGCTTTCGGGGCAGACGTTCAGCCTTGATAGCTATGCTGATGTTATCGAGGCTATCCATGTGATACAGGATAATATGGGCATAAGCGGAACGACCGCAAAAGAGGCAGGCGAGACAATACAGGGCTCACTTGCTATGACAAAATCAGCCTGGGAAAACCTTGTTGCAGGCATAGCAAACCCCGATGCAGATATTGGCGCTCTGGTCGATAAGCTTGTGACATCGGCAGGATATGCGGCTGACAATCTTATACCCGTTATCAAGACTGCCCTTGAGGGTGCAGGACAGCTCATTGCAGAGCTTGCACCTGAGATATTCGGCATACTGCCCGACCTGCTGAACAACACTCTCCCGGGGCTCATGAGCGCAGTCAACAAGACGATCACCAACGTTATCCCGGCGCTGGCTGACGGCATAGCTGCTAATCTCCCGAGCGTGATAACATCGACAATGGACGCATTGCAGACAGCTCTTCCGCAGCTCTACAATGCAGGTAAATCCATAGTCGGTGCGCTGGGCTCTGCCATAGCGGAAAACTCGGGTAAAATGCTCCGTGTCGCTATGGGACTGGTAACGGCTCTCATGGACGATATTGGCGACAGCCTGCCGAAGGTACTGCCGCAGATAGCAGAACTGATAGTCGATATAGCCGATACGCTGACCTCTCCCGAGAGCCTTACACCGATGATACAGGCGGCACTCGGTATCATCAAGGGACTGGCGGACGGCATACTCGAAGCCCTGCCGACACTCGTTAGGGCAGTACCGCAGATAATCTCAAACATCATGACGATACTGACAGAGGAAACGCCGAAACTGCTGACGGTAGGACAGGAAGTGCTTACGTCGCTGATAACAGGCATACTGGATAACCTGCCGCTGCTTGTACAAGTGGCATTTGACCTCGTTGACAGTCTCGTGACCTTCGTGCTGGACAATCTTCCTCAGCTGCTTGAATTGGCGGCTCAGCTGATACTGGCACTGGTACAGGGCATCACCGAGAACCTGCCTAAGATAGCAGAGGGCGCAGGCGAGCTGATACCTAAGATCATAGCAACAGTTGTGGACAAACTCCCCGAGATAATCGACACGGGATTTGAGATCACTGTGGAGCTTGTCAAGGGCATACTTAAAGCCCTGCCGAAGATAGTCGAGAGCGTTGTACAGCTCATCGGCTCGATGGTTATAAAATTTACAGAATACGACTGGCTCAGTCTCGGCAAAAATCTGATACTCGGTATCAAGGACGGCGTTGTGCAGTACGCATATGAGCTTATAAACGCAGTTACCGATGCAGGCGAAACGGCGTACAATGCGGTCAAGGATTTCTTTGGAATATCATCACCATCAAAGCTTATGCGTGACGGCATAGGTGCATATCTGCCTGCCGGCATAGCAGCAGGTATCACGGCAAATGAAAACGAAGTCACAGACGCTATGAACGCACTGGCAGACGATGTAGCAGGCACAACTTTCGGGCTGCCCGATATTCAGGGCAGCAACTACAGCGGCGCAAACGGCGGCTACGGAGCTTATGCGGCACAGCCTGCTATCATACAGTTCGTTCTGCCGAACGGTCAGGTCATAGCACAATGGCTAGAGCCTGATATATCGGCGATCCAGGACAGAAAGATAATGATAGGTCAGAGGGGGTACGCAACATGAGTTATTATATATCCACAGGTACAGGCTCATCTGAGGAGCGCAGCGATACCACATACGGCATGACTATGACTGACGCTAATTACGGTGAGGTAAAGGCACGCACTGCCTTTGTCTCACTTCCTTATCGTCAGGGTGCACTGGACTGTACAGCCACAGATGCAAACAGCAAGCCATACTACGAGCGCCGCACGATAACCTATGAATTTCTGGTACAAGCCAACAGTGCATCTGCACTCAATACTGCGCTCGGGCAAGCTCGTGCATGGTTTTCTGGTATAACTACATTTTATGACAGTTTTCAGGATGCGACATTTACGGAGGTTCGGCTTGACGGCTGTAAAGACGAGTATATCAATATGTTCTGCACAGCGGCCAAGCTGACAGTTACGTTTACAGCGCATCCGTACATGACTGTAACAGGAGGTACCAGACTATGAGCTACCGTATAGATATATCCTGGTCTAATATCGATGGCGTGCAGGATGGCAGCTCTTCTATGACTCTTGGAGAGATCAATGGTACCATACCAGAGACGCTCAACGATATAGATTACTACGATTTTACTGTGTACTACGGTTCTGAGAACTTTGAACACTTTGCGGCTGATCTCACCTATGTAAAGCTTTGGAGCATCAAACGCAATGCATACATCTGGTATGGACGTGTAGCATCTGTGAATGAGATACTGTCGGAAGAGGGCGTCATATCTAAGCAGATACACTGTGAGAGCGAAATAGCGTATCTCTGCGACAGTGTATGCGATATACCCGACGTCATAAAGCAGATGGAGGATCATCACTCGTATACTCCCGGAGACCCTGTCATAGCAGACACGTTTATCACCGCACTGCTGGATAAGCACTCTCAGACCGTAGGAGCTGCCAGACGTATATATCCGCCTAACGGCACATGGAACTCGGGCGGATACTTTGAGGTTTCAGGCTCAACTGGCTATCCTCAGAGTACCATCAACAACTCACTTGGCATTGACACTGGCTCAACGTTCAGCGTCCTGAAAGCACTCCGTGATAAGCAAGGCTGGGATATCTGGTGCGAGCATACCGACGACAAGGTGTACTTAAAAGTAGGTTTTGCGGGCTCCCGAGAAGCAGGTACAAGCGGTGATATTATCAAGCTTCGGGAAAACATGAGATCGCTTACCGTAGAGCGTGCGCCCGTATCTGAGGGACGTGTGACACGCATCATACCGCTTGGCGGAGTCGGAGCTGATGGTAAGCGTCTGAACATCGCCGCAGTAAATAACTATGAGAGATACCTGGCTAATCAGACACTGGTCGCCAAGTACGGCAATATCGACATGGTGGTGCTGTATGATGATCTGGTTGACGATGGCAATATGAGCGCCGCACAGCTGACAGCGGCAAAGAACGAGCTAAAAAGCAGAGGACAGCAGAAGCTTGACCTGCTTACAGGGGGCATAACAGGTATCAAGTGCCGTGCGGTAGATCTGTATGAAGCAGGACAGTTCCCGTCGTACACTTTCAAGGTCGGCGGACTATATGCTTTTGACTGCTCATTTCTCGGACTGGACGAATACAACACCAGTTTCAGGCTATATCAGAAGACTACGGACTTAGCCGCTCCGTATGACCCCGAACTGGTTTTCGTACTTCCAAATGCCACATATCTGACGCAGGTCACAAACGAACGCATGAGGATACAGCAGAAACTGTATGCACAGGCTAAGGCTCAGGCTGACCGAATGGACAACACGAGCATCAAGAAAACCACATCGAGCGCTTACGACCCCACGACAGCAAATCCCGGTACAGTATACTATGTGGATAAGGGAAATGGCACGGGAGAGCTGATGCTTGATGGCACATCCTACGGTGGCGGCGGCGGTGCATCGACAACAGTCGAAAATGCTACGGTATTAGTCCCTGAGAACTTTCATGACTTCGTTATCGAAGAAGAGCTCATTCTTGATATCCAGCCGCCTAATATGTTGTACTACGGACGAGATACGGCTATCATATGCGTACAGGGGCATTATATGCTACAGGTAGGCTATGACACCTATGGCGCTGCATCATATGATAGCGAGCAAGGTTGGTTGATTGCCAGTAGCAAAGACACTTACGACGCTGTTATTGCCAATCTTGATAAATTCGGGTCACAATTGGGAACAGAAGAGCAAGGCGGTTTCCTTATCACGAGAAGAACGGCATCTTCAACAGCGGGACCTGCCTATCCCGAAGAATACGCATACCTTAATGCTCGTATTGTGTCGATATCGGGATATGATGCAACTAATAACCGATACTCGGTGTCGGTCGATGAAAGGCGGGCAAGCACAACAGCTCCGACAGGCAACTGGTGGGAAGAAACGATGACATGGGGAAACACAACGCTTTATACTCATCAACAGTATATCAAAGCACCTGATAACAACAATACCAACGCTATTCCCAACACTCTGCGATTAGAAGCAATATATTTAGTGCCTGTGACCTTGCCGTATCAAACGGCGGAGACTTATGCAACTAGGATACCTATGCAAACTCCATATGGATATGCTGATATCCGATATCCGATAATCGTTGCGGCATTTAGAAACAAGTCCACGAGCGAATTGGAGTATAGTTTGACTAACGTTGAACTGACTGGAACAAATAATAGATACAAAATACCTCTCATCTCTAATGCTGAGAAATGCTTTGCGCTCGGACTGACGAAGAGGACTGAGCCTGTGCCATCAAATGGAGGTGGAACGTAATGGCTTCTTTACTCATCGAACATGGAACGATACCACGATATTTGCCTAAGAAGATTACGAACTATAAGTACATCGAACGCGGTGAGCCTAGAACAATTGATTATATATATACGGACAATCCAGAAGTAATCGGCGTGACAAAATGGGGTATTGACGAAAGTGTTTCGTCAGCGGATAGACTTCGGGATACATTATCATCGATCATGATAGGTGTACCGTATCCAGATGAGCCTGTTACAGGAGTAGGCATACGCGCTTGTAATTATTTTCCTTATAGACCGCACACGGAAATATACCATAGTGATTGTATACCATACTATGAAGACGGAGTGCAAATAGGTTGGCAGGAAACCGCTGATACCACAAGAACAAGTATAATTGTTGTAGATGACTGGAATTACTACGGTGGTGGAAATGGGCTATTATACGACAGAGATAGGAATATTTATACTTATAACGAAGCGGTAATAGGTGTTAAAGATACCGCTACAGATCCATATCACACTGTAATCAATAGTGATATTCAGTACCTAGATAAGATGTCAGCTTCGGATTTCGTTGTAAATCGTACAATATTTGATATAAATGGTAATCAGATAGGTTCTGCGCTCCCAGGAATTAACGATAGGGAACATAAACGTGATAAAACGTGGGCGTTCGAGGCGAGAGATAGGACCGAAGAAGATATAAGAGAACTTATCGAAAATGAAACAAGTATGCCGAGTATACAAGGTAATATGACAGCGCAAGTCGTTACGTCAACCAACGAGGGAACGGTATGGGCTATTACAGGTGCTGACAGATGGTCTTTGACTATGCCGGAAAATACTGCAACCAATATATCATTTCCTTCGCCTTTACCGCTTATTTTAGTGCCTTATACAATAACGCAAAATGCTAATCTATACAATCTGCAACTTACAGAAGAGGTCGAATCATAAGGAGGTAATCACATGAAAAACTGGATTAAAAGAGCGATAAGGACGTTTATACAGTCCGCTGTCGGCTATCTTGTGGTAGCCTTGCCAGCCATTGATTGGCACGAGGAAAGCACGGTGTTGAGAGGTACGCTGATAGGCTTAGGAGTGTCTGCGGTATCAGCAGGCATTGCCGCCGTCATGAATTACCTCGATGACACTAAGCTGCTGTGAGGTGATATCATGGCGAGTGAGATAATCGTAGGAAGCATCACGGCTATATCAGCGGTGATATGTCAACTGATAATAGCCGTCACGGGCAGAAAGGCAGGGCAGGCAGAACGTGCCGAAAATCAGCGGCTAATAGTGTACCGCCTGGAACAGCTTGAACATAAGGTAACATTGCACAACAACGTCATCGACCGAGTGTATAAGCTGGAACAGCAAGCAGAAGTCGAAAAAGAAAAGATGGCAGTAGCAAATCACAGGATAGATGATCTTGAAAGAGCATCACAGAGATAGGAGGAATACATCATGGCAAGACCTTTTGAATTACAGAGCAGGGACGAGAAAATACTCGCATCGATCATAGACAGTACGGAGTATGACGAAGAAGCCCAGAGCCGCATAGAATACCTTTTATTAGAGCTGAAAGGGGTAATTGAAGCAGGTGGAAGCGCATCCGACTACGCTGTTGACATCGACTTCGGTATGAACAGCCAGACGTTTGTAGTGACTGTTCAGCTTAAAAATAAAGACGGCAACCTCATTGGTACGCCTAAGTCTGTGGATATTCCGTTAGAAAGCACTGTAGTCAATGGCTCATACAACAATGCAACAAAGACACTCACGCTCACACTTGTAAGCGGTCAGAGTATCAACATCCCCATCGGTGACATCATCAGCGGCTTACAGGCTGAGATAACCGCTCAGAATCCCCTTAATGCCGACCTCGTAGACGATACAAACAGCACTCATAAGTTCGTCACCGCCGCAGAGAAAGCACAGATAGCGACTAACGCATCCGATATATCCGACATACAGGATACCATCGGCGACATCAATACCGTTTTAGAGGAGGTGCTTTAAATGCCTGAACATACAATAGCTGAAAACCTAACAAGACTGGTCAATGCTAAGACGGCAATTGGTAATGCCATCACAGCAAAAGGCGGCACGGTCGGTGCGAATGATGGATTGGAAGAGTTTGCAACGGATATTGGGACGATACCCAGCGGAGGTGGCGGAAGTGCAGGCACAAGTAACGTTAACTTCTACGACTATGACGGTACAATAGTCGACAGCTATTCCGCTTCGGAGTTTGCCAATCTAACCGAGTTGCCAAACAATCCGACGCACGAAGGTCTTACAGCACAAGGTTGGAACTGGACGCTTGCCGCTGCTAAAACATATGTTGCGGACTATGGTAACCTTAATATCGGACAGATGTATAACACTTCTGATGACAAAACGAGAATTCATATTACCCTTCATGATGGTAGACTTGAACCGTACCTTGGACTTGGCATAAACGGCTCGGTTGACGTAGATTGGGGTGACGGTTCGGCACATGATACCATGGCTGGCTCTAGTTTGTCAACTCCTGTTTTTCAATCACATAAATATGCAACAGAGGGCGATTATGTTATTGAGCTTGCGGTGACTGGAGAAATTGCGTTTCTGTATGACAGCAAAAAAGGGGCTTTGTTGTTGACAAACAACCAATTATCCGTCAATGGTAACGCAGTATATAGAAATGCGATATCCAGAATAAACGTAGGAAGCAGTGTTACAAGTATAGGCAATAATGCGTTCTATAACTGCTATTCTTTAACCTCTATCACCGTACCAAGCAGTGTTACAAGTATTGGTGGTAATGCGTTCAGTGGCTGCTATTCTTTAACATCTATCACCATACCAAGCAAT
>Ga0326513_10003450_pt1 | contig 11459 bp, 10 predicted proteins | sample 2_2465_0518_D_FD_203654 | JGI IMG/M metagenome (GOLD analysis project Ga0326513, IMG submission 203654) | Bovine rumen microbial communities from UC Davis, California, United States - 2_2465_0518 | ecosystem: Host-associated > Mammals > Digestive system > Stomach > Rumen | place: USA... | reverse complement strand
AAAATGCGATCTAATCTCTTCGATAACTGTCATAGCTCTAACTTATTTAATTATACTATTGATGCATTCAAATCTGTAAATAATGTTTTGGCATAACCATCAATGCCGCCATCACATAACTCAGGTTCCATAACCATAGCTCTTGCTGTATTTAATTTCATTACTGAGCGAAATAATTCGGAAGTGGATCCGTTATAAGAAACTTTAGAATAGTTCTCAACAATCTTACGACACAGTTTAACGTTAAATCCATCACTTCCTGGTCTTTCAACAAGCGACTCAATGGTGTCCGTTGTAAAATTCTTAGACAAGAGCATATCTTTAGTCTTATCCAATCTGTTAGGTATTAAGCTCAAATATATATACCACCAAATAGCTTTGAACCAAATTCTTCTTGACTTTTTGTAATAATGATCAATATTATCGTAACCCCATCTTTTTGCAACTAAGTCGGGGACTATTTGCACAGATAGAGTTCTCCAAAAAGAATCATCAGCAGCAAGTCTCATATTAAACCAATCCTTGTTTTTTAGATAGCTATAAAGATTAATTCCCATTTCGACATCCAAGGTGTAATCTTTTCGATTTCCTTGGACGTTAGGGTATAATTCTCTCAGCTCTTTCCTTATCAGCTCAAAATCCCTGTTGACATCAGGGAGATATTCTCCGTTAGATGAAATCCATTCATTCATCATGGATTCTGCATCTTGTATTGAAAAGTTTCTAAATTGTATCATCTCCTAGTTCTTTTTTTCAAAGGCTTCTCTTATGCTTTTATTAAATGCGATAGGTGTAGAAAGATCCCAGGAGAGGACGTCTCTGAAATATCTTATCGCATCTGAAACACTACCACATTCAGGGTTGTTTAATGTTGTAAAGTTAACATCTGTAGCTCGAAGAGACTCTACAATCATCGATATGGCGGAAGCCATCACTTCATTCGCCATTTGTTGATTGTATGATTCGTTTTTCTTGTCAATGAACTTAAAATTTGGATTTTTGCGATTGATTATTATTGACACTGTTTCCGGGTTAGAAAAGCTGTCGCTTGAAGGATCTGCGAAATTGCAATTTACGCGCCATAAAGTTCCTCCTCTAACATCCTCATAAAAGACGGGAAGCATGGATCCATTACCATCAATTTGAATGCCAATGGAATCTAACTCTCCTAATAGATGTCCCGCTTGGTTTACGAACAACTCTTCTCCTTCTTGTGGTATACCTGAACTCTCCAAGTAAAGTAAAATCGTAAAACTTACTTCACCTCTTAGTTCTGATTTTTTAAAGCTCTCAGAAATATTCAGCTTAATATCCTTATCATCTTCCTTGAAAGAACAGATTTTCTTTGTACGTTTTCTTGAAGAGGTTTTAGAAGACCATTGAAATGCGATGCCTAGGGTGGATCCGGTACATGCAATGGCGTTATTATGAGAGCCAAAAAGGCAAGAGGGATCTTTTATTGTCAATTCTTTACTTATATTGAAGCCATAATTCTCATGAATCCAGATATTGTCAGGGTCATCGATATAAAAAAGATTCCCTCTTAGATCATCAGACTTTAGCGATAAAGGGTAAATGGAACCATCTTCATCGATATAATCCAATTTATATGGCTGCAAATCGAAAATCTCTTTAGTAACCTCAGGATTATAGATGGGGTATAATGATATTATGTCACTCATAATTATACAATATTTATAGTTGGGATTGCGTTACGTGATGATATATGAACTGTTAGCCTTATATCAATAGTAAAAATATGCTCTGTATCGAACTGAATATTAAGTAAGAAAGGAATTGGTGCGAATGTCAATTTCCTTAATTCAAGGTGCATCCCTACTTGGCTGTCGTCATATGATGATTTTACTTCAGACAAGGGATACATCTTTGAACAAACTTTACCGTCAATTTTCTTAAGAGAAACTTGCGCGCATTGAATGTAAAATGGTATAGCAGCGCCCATCTTATTCCATTCTTCAAGAGAAATATTTTTCCCATCTGATGTACTAACCAACAATTTTACCCCAAAGTCAGCTTTCTTTTGGCTGGCTTCAAAGTTGTATGTTAAGACAACTTTGTCAGTACTTAGCTCTTGTGATAATAATGCATATTTAATCTTTTTGTGAGTTCTACCAAAACTTTCACTAGGACCTTTGGGTGAAGTTTGCCTTGGTTTGGCCTTTTTCCCAAAATCTTCAGGAGGTAGAATCCATGAATATATTTTTCCGAGTTCGGATATTTTTCTTTTTGAGTCTATAGAATCATCCTTTGACAATAAATTGAATAAAATTTTAGATACAGTACTTTTTATACCTCTTATAAAAGTGTAGTTTGCCCCATTGAAAGTTCCATCAACCCATTCCATATGGTCATTGGGCTCCATTTTCCTAACATATTCCTCAAGATCGTAATCCTCTCCGAGGCTGTTAGTCGAATTTAGTACAAAAATGGCCATTAGGAAATGTTCGTTATCGGTGTTTGGAACTTTATATAACCAGTCACCTGAAGTTTCAAAATTTACTATCATTCCAGGCTTTCTACAATAGCCAATAATTGGCGTGTTAGTGTCAAAATCTTGTATATCAGTGTCACAATAAACATAGGGCGAACAATTGTTGTTCGGATGTGTCATTTCTAATAAATCTTTATCTGCAATTATATAAGCGAGTGTCCCCACTTTTTTCCTCGCTAATGGTTTATATCTTGCAAGTGACACATCTTCTACTTTAACATCTTCATTATTAGATAGTACGTCAAATAACTCTTCTTCTTTTTTCCCTGCAGCTCTATTGTATAATGCTTGAAAGACTTTGAAGCAAGGCGCCATTTTGCTTAATTCTAGTTTCTCGCAGTTTACAGAGGCAGATAAGTAATTCCCATAACGGTATTTTTTGTTGTTTAATCTTGCAAAATACCATCTTTGTATGGAAATCTTAATAAACTCATTAATGGAGTTTCTCCAATAAGGTGTTATTTCTTCTTTCCCTTCTTCATAAATTTTTTGATTGTCAGAAAGCAGTTCTTCTTCATTGATAAAAGGCAATATGACAGCAGTTCCTGTTTCAGTCCCCTCATATTGCTTGATATGAAAAATATCTAAAATATGTTTAATTTCATCCTCATTCGTAATAGGGAGGACATTATTATTTTCGACAACCCCCCAATAAGCTATTCCTGTTTTACTCATTCCAAACGAGGCTGGTGGTATTACGAAATCAGCAAGTCTTTCATTTTCCACCATCATGGCAATAAGTCGAGATTCATATTTCCCTTTTGCTGTGCTAATTCTGCTATAATAGATAACAAAACCTTTTTCACCAAGTCTGAAATATAACGATTTCCCAATTCCCCAAGCACCGCCTGCTCCTGCCTCGGTTTGTTCATTTCCAATATCAAGGACTAATTTAAAATAGTTTCCTGTATTCTGATCACCCATGTCAACAACGTTCCCGGTAAGACCTTCTGTATTGTAATCTTGGAAGCATATGAATTTTTCGGAAATGCTTGGAAACTTTTCTGACAACATATCGCCCAAATTGTCACATTGGGCAAAAAGTTGGCGTTTGTCAAAATCTCCAGTTGTAAAGTTTACAATTACCGGATCTGTAACAAATTTCGCGGCATCCAAACTGTTTTGGATCGCCTCTCTAACCAAGGAATCAAGAATTGGGGTGCCTGTATTTGCGAATTCTTTCAGCAAGTGAGAACCTTTTGCGGGAAATGGGGGCACATAGGGAATAATACGTCTCTCCATATTTATGTTTTTTTATTCATTGTCTTCACTGTCGTCCACATCGGTGTCACCATCAAAAGTAGAACCAAAGTATTTTTTGACATCAATGGCAACCGTACCAACATTATTAGATCTATCATCTCCTGGTATATTAATACATATACCAACGATATCTTCAACAGCATTTAGATCTTCACGAGCTTTAGAACTCGTGCGAGCCTTGGAATCTTTATCGATGATATAAATTATTAGCTGTGGAACTTTATCCATGTTTGCCAACAGACGAATATCGTTAACGTCTTTTGACACAGCATTCTTAACTCTGTTTTTAAGTTCATCATTTCCTTTCTCCAAATCTATATCAGCCAAACTGTCTGTTGCTGTCCTCAAAGTACCTATATTAAGTATTCCTTCAACTTTGTTGGTTGTTTTCTGATTGCGAAAGACCTTGCGAATTTTAATATCATTTGAGGCTTCCCAGATATTTCTGCTTTCGTTGTTTGTGCCAGCAAGTATTACGCTCCAATTATTTATTGCATCCTTCTGGGTGGCTCTTTCTATCCAATCGAAAAAAGGTACGAGATCATTAAAAACACCGAGCCTTTCTTGGAATTTATATAAGCCCAAAAACTCTTTAATTGCGCCATCGAAAGGTTTGTCCTTCCAAACAATGGCATGTGAAGCATGTGCATTACATGACTTTTGGGGCACTGGGGTACCAAGCTTTGCGAGAAAATATTTCGTCAGATTTAAATTGCTTTTAAGAATTTTTTCGTCATTATCAAACAAAAACGTTTGTTTCATACTACCTCCGAATTCCCATGTGGCCGGTTCTGCAAGCTGCTGTTTGTTGTTAGCTGTAATCTTGATAAAACTGACTTTGGGCGAGTTCTTGACTCTAACTCCATACTCTGTTGGAGATTGTCCTTTCACCTCCATAGTGTGTATTTCGTCTCTCAGTTCTTGATCTAATTCTGCTAGAAATTCAAATTGTTTGCGAGCTTTTGTCGTCAAATATATACGAGGAAGAAGTTCGTAGCCTCTTCGATATCCAAACCAACGTCCCATCTGCATAAGGGTATCAGCCTGACCTACCGAACGCAAAAAATAAGTACTCGTTAATCCTTCTATGGTAAGTCCTCTCGAAAGTGTTGCACCACCTACGACAATAAATGCAGGTGCATAGTCTAGTGCGGTAAGTTGTTTTTCGTTTGGATATGCAAGTCTAACATAATCGTCGTCTGTAGCATCTTTCCTCGCACAGTTATCAATACATAAATGAATATGTTTATGATAAATGCGTTCGTTTTCGTCACCTAATTTAATGAATGACAACCTTTCTCCTGCAATCAATTGTGCCAATTCTGGGAGAAGGGTGTCAAAAGGAGGGTAATCTTTTATGTTATCGTCATTTTGAGCGTAATTTGGGTATTGTTCTCTAAACAACTTTTTGCTAAACAGATTGGTTTCTTGCTCCCATATCTTTTTACAATAGTCAATAATGTCAGTATCTTGTGAATTAGTAATCCACGTTGATATAGCATTTGCAATATTTGAATGATGATTGATTTTTTGGCTTGTATGTACTAACAAACTTATGGGCTTCTTAAGCCTCCAACTTCTTGCACATGCGACACAACACATAAACCAACATATTGCATCTTTAAGGCTTTTGGGGATATTTGTAGAATTTCCGCTGTGAATGCTTTTTATGTCATCAACATCTTTTGTGTCAACTTCTCGTATAATATTCAATCCTTCAAAATAGCAACTGTCACCTGCATTGTATCCAAATATTTGTTGGGGACCAAAATACTCTTTGGATACAGCAAGAGTGGAAATAAAATCTTTTGGGAACAAAGACTCTATTGCAATTTCATTTAAGACATTTGCATAAGGTGTTGCGGTATAACCAATATAATTCATAGCCTGATAGTGTCCAACTGAGACTTTCCCATCCCATGTTTTCCCATTAACTAGGTTTGTAATCAAAGCATTTATTCTTTTAGGTTCCTCATTGTTTAGGACATCAGCAGTATTGATTCCTGCTTGGTCTGCTTCGTCATCAATAACTATAACTCTCAATTTCCTTTGTTTGTTAGGATCTTGCTGAAGCCACTGTATCAAATTCTTAAGTCTAGTACTATTCTTAAGGCATACTGTAAAATGCCTTTGGAATGAACTATCTGAAAAGTCTAAATCCTGTAATCTGTCTCCTGGGGGCATACCTTTTCTTAGATGCTCCAATGATCGCCATCGCAAATTACATCCTTCATTATTCAAATCTCTGTATAACCTTTCTTGTGTTTGTTTTCTTAAAGCTTCGATAGTGCCGGATAGCACAATAAACATATTATATCCCCAATCAGCAGCCATGGCCATTAAAGCAGCCATATTGGCAGTTTTTCCTGATTGAACATTACCTATAACCAACCCTTTCCGGGCGTCAGTGTTAGAGGTGTCAGCACTTAATTGTCTTAAGACTTTGAGTGTGGCGTGAGAAATTGCATCAATAGATTCTTCTGCAAAACCATTCTTTTTTAATTTGTTTAGATAGCATTGCCATGCTGTACGATCATCAGTAGGACTAAAAACAGCACTGTTTTCATTATCATCTGTTCCTTGAATAGTGGCCTGTCCCTGTAAATACAGAATTCTTGCTGTACTTTCCTCAGCGTTCTTCATGAACAAAACCAAATCCCTCCATTCGTTGAGTTCTTGGCCTGGCTCTTGAACTTTATCATTACAATTGTTTTCAATCTTGAATTCTGGCCAACCCTCTTCATCAGTCTTATTATCTAAGAATCTCTTCAGCTCCTCAATTGAGTTTTTTCTTGTAGTTAAAATAGTATTCCAATCTTTGCGCAAACGTTCTCTTTGGTCTTTAATCCAAACTTTGCAAACGTCATATTTTATATCAGTAACATCCATAGTTCCAAGTATTTAGTTAATAAATAAAAGATTCATCTATTATTAAATGTCTCTGCTTACCACTAAAGAAACCTTTTATTTGGTTATGTAGTTGTGTCCCAGATACTGCTACGGATAGAGTAAACAAGTCATCTCCAATTTCTCTGATAATAAGTATATCCCCTTCATGTACTTCTTCATCCATGTACATATGTTTCAAATTGTTACTAAATCTACTATCTTTTGCTTTATAAAAGCGAATAGGATAACTTAGACGGTTGGGATCACCTTCTTTGTAAAAAGTAAGCCCTTCCTTTTTCCCCTTAAAAAAGTCAGCGATAATATTCTCTGTAATGCTTACCTCATGAGTGAGGTCGTGGGGGAATAGTTTTCTTAAATAGACATTCATAGACTTCTGTTATTTTTGATTATTTATTATGTATTTTATTAATGATTGTTCCCTTGACTCAATAAGGTTAAGGGTTTCTTTGTTGAAATGAGTTGGATAACGCTTTTTTTCTATGACATCATTTGGTTCAGCAGATGTATATCGAACGCCTCCTGTCATTGTATCAAGAAGGAATAAATAGTCTTTTCCTAGGATATTCCATTCTTCTTCTGAAAGCAGGTCCTCTTCAGCTGCGACCTGAATCGTCCACTGTTCTGCTATAGCCCTAGCTATTCCTGGAAATGTCTTACTTCTCCATTTCTGACGCTCTTCTTTTGACTTTGTTTTGGTCAGTCCATCTGAATACCATTTGGGTTGGGATTTACCACTTCCAAAGTATATTCTTTCACCATGATCTTCTGTTGGCTTTGAAGGATGAAGCGGACGTAGGTTTTTGAGCCACAAACAGGTATATTTTGAATATGGATCCCCAAACATATATGGCTGTATCGTTTGGTCAGGCTTTCTCCACCGAGTGCTCATAATCCCAATTGGGTTTTCAATTGCTATGCGCTTAACTTTTGCATTTGCAAGAAAAAGGAAGAATTTTGCACCATCTTCTTGGTCTTTTTTCCTATTTGGGAAATTAGGATGAGGTCGTCTTTCTTCAATGGGCTTCCCTTTATCTTTTGGATCATACAGCCATTTCGCACCGCTAACAGCTAGAAATGTACAAGGAGGATGCCCTATCATTATATCCCAATCACCCTCAATTAAAGCTTGTTCACCATTCTGTAGGGTTAGATCTGACTTATCAAGAACGGTGGTTACATCATGGTTAAAGTGCCATTCTGGATGTGGGTCGGATTTGTCCGTTCCAAACATAGTACCGCTGCAATTAAATAAATCACAGCTAAAGGCATTATGTCCTAGCAGCCGAAATGCTCGACAAACAGCCTGACTCTCTTCACATGCTATTAATATATTGAGCCTTCTTTTCATTCTTTTGAAATTAATACATCATACATTGATTCTGCTATTTCATATGCGAACTTTACAGGAACAGCATTCCCTATCATTTTGTAGCAATACGCATTCGATCCAATAAACTTATAATCAATAGGGAACGATTGGAGAAGTGCTGCTTCCCTAATCGTAATCGTTCTTAATTGTTCTATATCTGGATGAATAAACATATATCCATCTTTGTTAAGGTGTGCAACTATAGTAGGTGACGGCTTGTTCCATTCCAAATTCCGGTATTTTATGTGATTGGAAGAGTGTCCTGTTATTCGCGTATAGAACCTCCTCTTCTCATCTTGTGAAAAAGAATTCATCTTATGAGAAAGCCACTCGTAGAATAACCTCTGATCCCTTTTGCCATGATATCTGGGAATGTGGAGATTGACAGTCTCTCCCTCTCTTTGTTCGTGGGAAATATGCACCCTACCAACTTTTTCTACATTGTCCTTTGGATATAGTTTAGGCAAATCCCCTATAGCGTCTTTTAGCGTTCTGTTTTTCTTGTTTTCCTTGTGTTTGGTAAGGCAAAAATAGAATTCTTCGATGTCGTAATCCCCATCAATTCTTGAACCTATAATGATAATCCTGTTCCTTTTTTGAGGTACACCGTAATCTTCTGCGCAATAAACAGAATTCTTAAGTGCCTCAGGTGTCCTAATGCTATAGCCGATTGATTTGAAGGCATTGTAAATACGTTCTCTAACAGGAATGTCGCCAGGACATGCGCTAAGTAGGCCTGGCACATTTTCAAAAACAAAGGCCCGGGGTTTGAAATAATCGACGATCTTGACAAAACTTTCGAAAAGATAGTTTCTGTAGTCGAATTTCATTCCTGTTGGAGACTGTGCTCTTCCTGCAATTGAATAGGCTTGACAGGGAGGGCCGCCGATTATGAGATCAACTTTGGTGTCGCCAACAAGACCGGCCAATCCCAATTGTACAGTATCTTTATGATTATTCTTTTCATATATTTTTTTTGTCTCATCGGACCATTGACCATGAATGAGTTCCTCCGTTTTCTGAACATCAAACATAACAACTTGCTTTTTTGCTTCTTCTTCAGAATGTCCCCATTTATCAATAAGCCTCTGCCTTAGCGTGTCTACCATCGGTTTTTCCCATTCCACATGGGCAATTCCTTCAAACTTTCCTGTTTGGAGAAAACCCTCGGATAATCCACCACAACCTGCAAACAGGTCTATAAATGTATACTTCTTTTTTAGCATATAATTCCCTTCGACAATTCCTTGAACCCCATATTATAGATGTCTTCATTTGCTTTCTTGCATGCATCGAAAGATTCTTCCATAAGTTTGTTATAAATACTCACTTCTTCAGGTGTAAAAGATGGAGTGTTACTATCATAGCTGATATATTCAGCAAAATCATCATCTGGATGAAAATTCAATTTGCGTTCATGAACAAGATGATAGAAGAACATCTTCACATCATTAATGGACTCAATATGTGAATTCGTATTATATTTCATAATCAATTACATAGATTCTTGTGATATTAAATATTGTTTATACTCCCTGACGAGCAACTCTTTTATATCAACCTCCAGCAAGTCTGCAATTTTAAGCAAACATGCAACGTCAGGCTGCGATGTGTTGGTACACCACTTACTTACAGTAGACGGATTAACGCCAAGTTGTTCTGATAACCACTTACTTGTACGCCTTTTCTCAAAGAGAACCATCTTTATTCTATTTACAGCTTCCACTTTAATCGAAGTTTTATTGGCTACAAAGATAGTGATTATATATCACTTTATGCCATATTTGCCCAATTATTTTTCTGAATTTATGATTTTTTACAAGTTAAACGATTAAAAATACACATAAGAAGAAACCCAGGAGTAAAGAACTTCTTAATCCTAGAGGACTAAAGGTATACAATAAATACCCAACATTTCCTCATCTTTTTGTCACTTATTTAATCGATGCCTCTTTTCCATAGGGCAGGTTATATAAGTCACTCTTCCTCTTTTGGTTTATAAATCCCTTATGAGTTAATTATTCTTCCTTTATAAGTATGTCGTACATTCAGTCGCTATTGTGGACGTATAACAATCCGTCTTGGAACAGGAGAAACTTCGCAGGAAGGTATATTGGCAAAAACTGTGGAAATGAATGCAGAGGCTCGGGTGTCAAACTCACCTCTTAGCTGTGTTTGCTCAATGTAGCCGAATCGCTGAATATGCGCAACAATACGCTTGAAAAGGTCACGACTCTCACGGTGACGTTTGCCAGCTTCGTTAACGTAGACGATCTCACCATCACTGACATTAATAATCTGATATGATTTACCTGTAGAATTATTTATACGATTACCCTGTAGTTGACGAATATCTGACCAAATACTCTCAAATACATCTTTTTGCAGATCTTCCACTTCAATTTCCTCATTCATGAGGTGTTGATCAAGGTATATAAGCCCTATCCCAAGCTTATCAGCTACTTTCACCGCATCTTCCATGATATGGCCATTGTAGATCATTATGGCCCCTTGGCAGTCGAAGTAATGCATAACTCCATACAGTTCCATCATCATCCGCCGGGTTATACTTGTCTTGCAGTCTCCATACATTTTTGCCTGAACAGCGTATTTCTTCTTGTCCTTCCAACAGAACACGTCAACGCCCCAGTCTGCTACCGCTTGGGTAACTTCAGTTGTATAACCCATCTCTCTCAAGTACTCACTTGCAAGAAATTCGAAACTCCGATGTCTCCTCATCTCTTTACTGTTCAGAAATAAACTCTTTTGGAACACTACATGAGTACTCGTTGCCAATCATCTCGGCTTCCTCGGCCTCTTTGCGGGTGAGATTATAATAGTCCATACCATCTTTTACGACTTGCTTCCAAGCAAGATTCCAGAAATAACCATCGAGGAAATCGTAAAGCTTGGGCATATTATCTTTCAGTATATAGAGGAAATCGTCACTCTCAACTTCACTTACCAATTTCTTGATTTGCTCTACCTCCGCATCAGTAAGGATGATGTCAACAGATGGATGATAAGTGTGCCATTCACCACGGATCTCACCAATTACGGTATAGGCCCTGCAACCGAATACGGGCTTTGTTTTCTTCTTGTTCATCAGCTTGCCGTCTTCATAAGCAAATATAGGGCACTCGTTGCTCACCCGCAGTTCCTTGATGTCTGGATTCTTCTTGGCTGCATTGATATGACGACGCTGCACGCTATCGGGCAGTAGAATGGCCTTGGCATTAATCTCTTCAAGGAATCGTTTCAAGACCTCTACATCGCGCCAGCCGCTATTGCCATAGACGGGACCGCAATGACTCCATCCGAGACATACTGCCCATTCCTCTTGGTCAGTTCCAAACTCGGCCTGGGAGATGTCGAGAAAGTCATATTCATACTTCTTCAACACTT
>Ga0326513_10003449_pt1 | contig 11460 bp, 6 predicted proteins | sample 2_2465_0518_D_FD_203654 | JGI IMG/M metagenome (GOLD analysis project Ga0326513, IMG submission 203654) | Bovine rumen microbial communities from UC Davis, California, United States - 2_2465_0518 | ecosystem: Host-associated > Mammals > Digestive system > Stomach > Rumen | place: USA: California... | reverse complement strand
CCACCTCAAGGCGGTATTGGGCTTGGGCACTGGGGTCGCCGGCCTGTTGGCTCCAATGCTCGTCGTCGTGCTGCACTTTTAGGAATGATTCTTTGTTCTCTGATTTGAAGAGACCTATGGCGTCCATGGTTTCGCCGTTGAAAAGGCATTCGGAAAAATAGACTACAAACAGTTCGCCGCCCTTGATGTTGGCGTGGGTAGATACGTTGTAGAGGTGGCGGGCCAGTCGGCAGGACTCCTCCAGTAGGCTTTCGGGGTCGGCGAAAATCTGCTGGCAGCTCTGGAAGACTTCGTTCAGGGAGAGGTCGGTGTCGTCGCAAAGATGGTAGTATTCTTCTACTTTGAAGGGAGAAAGGAAGTAGCGGATGAGTAGGTCTTGGAGTTGCTCGGTGAGGTTGAGCGGGTGGTCGGAGAGGACGAACCCCTCCTCGGTGGCTTTGTTGCCCACACGGTGGAGGACCACGGTGTGAATGGATTGCGCTTCAAATACAGGCATTGGGGATAGGGAAAGGAGGCCGGTTATTTGTTGTAGTGGGAGATGCGGAAGACCCAGGCTCCTTTGGTCTTGCTGAGGTCCTCGTGGGTGAGGTTGCCGAGGCGGATGTAGAGGCTGCCTGCAAAGTAGTAGTGGACGATGTTTTTGTCGCACCCCAGCAGTTTTACCTGTGAGAGGAGTCCCGGACGGGGTATGTTTCGCAGGATGAGGGTGTTGCCGTTGAGGTGTGTGGCGATGGCGTATAGGTTGTCGCCCCGGCGGGTGTAGAAGACGGTGCTGTCGCGTTCGCACATCTTGCTGAAGGGGCGGCTTCCGTAGATGGCCTCGCCATTCACTTTCATCCAGTTGCCCAAATCGTGTAGGCGTTCTTGCTGCAGCATGGGGATGGTGCCGTCGGCATCGGGACCTACGTTGAGCGTCATGCCGCCGCCCGCCGCCACGAGTTTGACAAAATGGCGGATGAGGGAGTCGCTGGTGAGGTAGTTGCTAAGGGGTTCGTTCTTGTTGAGTCCGAAGGAACGGCCGATGCCACGGCATTCGGCCCAGGGACGCAAGGTGTCGTTAATGGCGCCTTTGTATTCCGGGGTTTTGAAGCCGTGTTGGGTGCCAGAGCCCCAACGGTCGTTGACAATGGCTTCCTCGCCTACGGTGTTGTAGTACCAGGAGATTATTTCAGGGGCACGGAACTGAGCGGCGCTGTTCTGCCATTCGCCGTCGGCAAAGATGAGGCTGGGTTTGTATTTGGAAACCAATTCCTTGAATTGGGGAATCATGTAGTCGTCGACATATTCGCCGATGGCGCTGTCGGGATCCTGCATCCATACATGGAGTTGGTTGGTCCACTCGGTAAGGGAGTAGTAGAATCCCATTTTCATGCCGGCGGCGCGGACGCAGCGGGTGAGGGAGTCTACGATGTTCATGTGGGGGCCGGTGACGACGCTGTTCCAATTGGGCTGGTAGCGGCTGTTCCAAAGGCAGTAGCCGTCGTGGTGTTTGGTGACTAGCACGACGTATTTGGCGCCCGATTGGGCAAAAAGGTCGGCCCATTCCTGCGGTTTCCAGTGCTCGGCGAACCATGTCTGGGCGTAGAGGGTGTAGAGGTCGGTGATTTTGGGACGCTGTTTTACCCCGTCGCTGTTGCTGAGACGTCCGCTCCACTGGTCGCCTAGCAGGTAGCCCCAACGTTTGTTGAAGTCTTTCATTTCTTTCACCCGGATGCTGTCGCCTAGCATCAGTCCGCGGTAGAACCACTCGCCGTAGGAGTCGGCTCCGGCGTATGCGGGAACGGAATAAAGCCCCCAGTGCACAAAGATGCCTAGTTTGGCATCTTGGAACCACTGCGGATAGCCACGTTGGTTTAGCGACTCCCAGGTGGGCTGCACCTCTTGGGCCCGGATACCCACTCCCAGCACGAGTGAGAAGAAAAATATAGCTGCTATATATCTAAATCTATTCATAAAAGAGTCGTTATCAATCAATAATATGTTTTACGCTCAAAACGCTCAAATTGCAAAGTTACAAACTTTTCCTCAATTAGTGAGTCCTTATATGATTATTTAACCATCCACCCCCAGCTGTATGCCTGTCGGAGACAGGCGATGCGCCCAAGCGCAACTAACACCATACAAGCCGATAGGCGCAGTGTGGTGTAGAGTGAAGTCAGAGTATGTGCCTGTCGGAAGGTGGCCTTGCGGCAGAACTGCTGATCCGGAGGTGGCGTCACAGAAGCCAATTTTGGCGAGATAGGATTGCTAAATCAAAAAAAAATAGTATATTTGCACCATGATCCAGAAACGATTTCTGACTATAAGTTATTAACAATCTTAAAAGTACAAAAAATGAAAAGTAGATTTTCTTTAGTTTTGATGGCCTTTGTGGCAGCAACTATGCTGTTCAGCAGTTGCAAAAAAGATGACTCCGAACTGATTCTCGGCACCTGGAACCTCAACGGTGAGAAGTCCTATATGTCTTGGACCTATGGACAAAGTTCCGAAACAGAGAACATGTCTGATGTGAAAGGTACTTTCACTTTCAAGTCGGACGGCACAGTTGTCATTGCCTCTGAAGATGAGGGTGAGCCAGAAGAGGTTACTGCTAGCTATACCCTTGCCGAAGGTAAACTGACCATTACAGAACCTAGCGAGGGTTCCCAGATTTTCAATATTGAGAAGCTCACCAAGAGTGACCTCATTCTCGGTCAAAGCGAGTCACAGGTAATCGATGGTCAGGAGTATTCCATGGCTATTCACATGGAGTTCACCCGCTAGTTTGCACAACTAACAGACCAATAGGCATCCGCATTTTCGGTGGATGCCTTTTTTTGTTTGCCTTGTGATGGTCAGGCACGGACAAAAAAGAGAAGGGAACCTTCCCATGAGGCTCCCTTCTTGGGTTTATGTATTTATGATTGGAGGATGTGAATAGGATTGAAAAACCTGCCTCAAATCATCTCGGCAGCCACTTTCATGGCGGCATCCAGTCCGGCCATGTTCTTGCCGCCCGCAGTGGCATAACCGGGTTGGCCGCCGCCGCCGCCCTGTATTTCCTTTCCGGCGGTGCGGACAATGTTGCCGGCATTCTTGCCGGCGTCCACGCGGTTCTGGCCGAGGGCCACCAGCAGCGAAGGTTTGTCACCCACGGTGCTGCCCAGCACAATGGCCATGTCGGGGAATTGGGTGCGCAGTTGCAGCATGACATCGCGCAGTTGGTTGAGCTCCATGTCCATCTTCTTGACAAAGACGGGGTTTTGCTTCAACTCCTCGGCCATGCTTTTGCCAATGGCCTGCAGCTGTTCTTTGTGGAACTGCTCCACTTGTGAGCGTAGGGAAGTGTTGTCGTCCATCATCTTTTGGACCGCTGCCATAAGGTCCTTGCTCTTGAACAGCTCGCGGATGTTGTCTAAGGTATCTTGCAGGGTGTCTACATAGGTCTCGGCTGCGGCCCCGGTTACGGCCTCGATGCGGCGCATACCGGCGGCAATGGCTCCCTCGCTGACAATGCGCAGGGTGCCGATGCGGCCTGTGTTAGAAATATGTGTGCCACCGCAGAACTCAACGCTGTCGCCAAATTTGACCACACGAACAAACTCGCCGTATTTCTCGCCGAAGAGGGCCATGGCTCCCAATTTCTGTGCTTCGGCTATGGGCATGGCGCGATGCTCCTCAAGCGGGATGGCGCTGCGGATGTCTTCGTTGACCAGACGTTCCACTTCGCGGATTTCCTCATGGGTGAGTTTGGCAAAATGGGAGAAGTCGAAACGTAGGCGCTGGTCGTCAACGCTGGAGCCCTTCTGCTCGACATGGGTGCCCAGCACTTTGCGCAGGGCTTTGTGCAGCAGGTGTGTGGCACTGTGGTTGCACTCGATGGCCGTGCGGCGACGGCCATCCACCTTGGCCATATATGTGCCGTCGAGGTGCTCGGGCAGTTGGTTGACTATGTGGATGATAAGGTTGTTCTCTTTTTTGGTGTTGACGATGGCTACCTCTTCGCCCGACACATGGGTGAGGGTGCCTTGGTCGCCCACCTGTCCGCCCGACTCACCGTAGAATGGGGTGTGGTCGAACACCAGCTGGTAAAACTCTTTGTCTTTGACTTTCACATGGCGGTAGCGCACAATCTTGACCTCGGCCTCCAACTGGTCGTAGCCGAGGAACTCTTGGTTCACTCCCGGAATCAGCTCCACCCAGTCGTCGTTTTCCACGGCGGCGGCAGCGCGCGAGCGGTTCTTCTGCTCGGCGAGGCCTTTTTGGAAACCCTCCATGTCTACGGTCCAGCCCTTTTCGGTGGCCATCAGTTGGGTGAGGTCCACGGGGAAGCCATAGGTGTCGAAAAGTTCGAAGGCGAAGGCTCCGTCGATGACCTTGTCGCCCTTGTCGGCATGGGAACTCACGTAGTCTTCAAAACGGTTGATGCCGTTGGCCAGCGTCTTCAGGAAGGACTGCTCCTCTTCTTGGATGATATGGTGGATGAGGCTGCTCTGTTTGTTCAGCTCGGTATATTGGTGTCCCATTTGGTTCACCAGGGTGTCTACCAGTTCATGCATAAAAGGCTGGCGGAAGCCAAGGAAGGTGTAGCCGTAGCGCACGGCGCGGCGCAGGATGCGCCTGATGACGTAGCCTGCTTTGGCATTGCTGGGCAGTTGTCCGTCGGCAATGCTGAACGAGACGGCACGCAGGTGGTCGGCAATTACGCGCATGGCAATGTCGGCTTCTTCATTCTGGCCGTAGGCCATTCCGGCCTTATGCGCAATCTCTTGGATAAGGGGTTGGAAGACATCGGTGTCGTAGTTGGACTGCTTGCCTTGCATGACCATGCAGAGGCGCTCGAAGCCCATGCCGGTGTCGATGTGCTTGGCTTTCAGGGGTTCCAAGGTGCCGTTGGCCAAGCGGTTGAACTGCATGAACACTAGGTTCCAGATTTCAATCACCAGCGGATTGTCCTTGTTGACCAGTTCGGCTCCCGGAATCTTGGCCTTCTCTTCGGCATTGCGAATGTCGATATGAATCTCGCTGCAGGGGCCGCAGGGGCCTTGGTCGCCCATCTCCCAGAAGTTGTCTTTCTTCGAGCCCTTCAGTATGCGGCTTTCCTCGATGTGCTCTTTCCAGAAGTCGTAGGCCTCGGTGTCCATTGCCAGGCCCTCTTTCTCATCGCCGCCGAAGACGGTGACATACAGGTTCTGCTTGTCGATGTGCATCACCTCGGTGAGGAATTCCCAGGCGTAGGCGATGGCCTCTTTCTTGAAATAGTCGCCAAAAGACCAGTTGCCGAGCATCTCAAACATGGTGTGGTGGTAGGTGTCGTGGCCCACCTCTTCAAGGTCGTTGTGCTTGCCGCTCACACGCAAACATTTCTGTGAGTCGCAGGCACGGGGATAGGGCGCGTCGACATTGCCCAGGAAGATGTCCTTGAACTGGTTCATGCCGGCGTTGGTGAACATGAGGGTGGGGTCGTTCTTGACGACCATGGGGGCACTCGGAACAACATGATGGTTCTTGCTCTCGAAAAACTTGAGGAACTGGCTGCGTATTTCGTTGGATGTCATAATGTTGAAATGAATTAAAATTCGTCCCGTTCCACTAGCAGGATGGCGTTCTGGGGGACGATGAAATATTTTTCGTTGTTATATTTAATCTCTATGGCATTTTTCTGGAGGAAAAGGGCTAGGTCGCCGGGCTGCACCTGTAGCGGCAGGTAACGGGGGGTATTACTTTTTTGGTTCCACACCTCGCCGTCTTCCATGCTGGGCAGCGGGTAGCCAGGGCCGCATTTCAGTATATAGCCCGACTGGATGTTCTCCTTGTCCTTATATCCGGCGGGGAGATAAAGGCCGCTGTTGGTGCGGTCTATGGCATCGTTGGGTTTGATTAAAACCCTGTCTCCCACTACAATAAGTTTCTCAATGTTAGCTGTCATACATTTCAATTGAATTTGCAAAAATACATTTTTTTTTCGGCTCAAAAGAAAACTCCCTCAGAATAATTTGTTTTGGCCCTCTTTGGAACCTTCTTTTTTGCCGTCTGCAAAGTGGCGGGTGACTCTTATGTACATAGTCTCTATCCATTTCGGTTGTCAATTGCGGGAAACAAAAATCCCCGAGTGAGGTACCCGGGGATTAAATATATATATATTATTTGTACTTAATTATCTTAGAAGTAGTACGGAGCCTTTGAGACGTGTGGTTGAAACACTTCCCGCACGAGTATAGGTGATAACATAGGGATAGGCGCCAGTGGGGAGGGCTGTGCCGTTGCGAGTGCCGTCCCACTGGAAGTGTTGGTCATCGCTCTCATACACAATCAAACCGCGGCGGTTGTAAATAGCAATGTGGAATTTTTCCATCGTGCTGGGACATACGATAAAGAAGGTGTTGTTTTCGTTCTTATTAGGAGTGAAAACATTGGGACGATAGAAGCCGAAGGTGTCTACATCGATCCAGAAGGTTGTGTCGACATGGCATCCCACCTCGTTGTAGCTACGCAGGGTAACCCAGTTAGAGCCGGATTGGTAAATGTCGAAATGGTGTGTGATAGACTGGCCAGAGCTCGTTCCCCCGTCACCAAAAACCCACTGGGTGTGGTCTCTGCCTTCCGACAGGTCGGTGAAATTAACAACCGGAATTTCGGTGTCGATGTAGTGAGGACTGTACTCGAAATCCAATTCAGGCACGGTTACGTATTTCACAAGGAAGTCAATGGCAGCAATATCGCAGCTGTCGGCAGCATAGCCAATGAGGTAGTATCGAGTGTCCTGCTTGGGCGAGACCATAATGGTCTGATTATGTTCCTGCGATTCCAATGACGGGTCGGGAGGAATGGAGTACCACTGATAGTAGAGTGCGCCGCTGCCCGTGAGGGTTACCACGCTGTCGGGGCAAATCTTACCATTGGAGGGATTTGCGGTGATTTTGGTAGTGAGGAGTCGAATATTGACACTGTCCCAAGCCACACAGCCCGCCTTGGCCAAAATCTTCAGATAATATGTGGTCTTAGGCTGGGTCGGACGTACCATGAGCACGTTGCCAGTGCAAATGGGACTTTCCCCCTCTTGGTCATAGTGGCGGTACCATTCGAAGTTGCATCCTGTGACGGGTGTACTGACGGTGACGTGCGTCTCGTGACCATTGCAAATAATGGTGTCGTTGCTATAAGTGATTTCCGGGTCGTGGAAGAAGAAAATAGTGTCATATAGCGTGTCGCTGCATCCATGTCGATTGAAAGTAATGAGTCTGAAGGGATTAGCAAACTCCGTAAATACTTTCTTAAGTTGGCGTGTGCTGTTTAGGTTCTGGCCGCTACTTTCGCTGTCGATAGTGTCGTTCTCAAACTCCCAAATGCGACGGTTAATATTTTCCGTCAAGTCAGTAATGGTGGAAGTGTCGCCTACGCACAGGGTGCGCTTGTCGATAGAGATATTGTTATGGGGCGGCATAATGGGCTTCACAAGGAAGGTGCGGTCGGTATAGCACGAGGTGTCTTCAGTATACATAGTGAGGGTGACGGCGTGTTCCAGCGTATCGGAGAATTGGTATTGGGCGATGTTGCCATGAACGGTGTCAATGATGGGGGTGTCATTAGAACTGCCTTCAAAAATAGTCCAGGTGGTAGCGCTGTCAACCAGTCGGGGAGCACCTGAACCCTGGAAAGGAATACGTCCCAGGGCATGGAAAGTAATAGTGCTGTCGCAGTTTGTTTCAAACGAGGCGTTGATGATAGGTTTGGTATTGCTCACGGTGGCATACACGACAGACTCGAATGGCATGTCGGGATTCAGTGCGGAAGTCATGACACACTTATAAGTGGTGACACCCACTTCTTCGCCAGTATTGGTGATAAAGTCCTCAACGCGTGATATGTAAGTATTGCTACTGCTAGTGGCCTGAACCAAACGGAAAGGCACATTGGCCATTTGCGTCTGGCTGCTGGTATTTCCGCTATAGCCGTCGTCGGCCACGTACCATGTGTATGTCAGCAGGTCGGCGGGGGCGCGCAGGGTATCCACTGCGTTAGACTCACCGCCAGGGCATCCCGAAGCCGTAATGATCATAGGCTGGCAGCTGCCGGCAATGTAGGCGTAAATAGGGTCTACATTGTATAGGCAGTCAGAGGTGTACATCTCAATTCGTACCGAGTCGTATATGTAGTCAATCAGGCTGATGGCCACGCGGGTCCAGTCTTTATAGCAGTATCCGCAATATGTCGCACCGGAAGATCCGCCTGGGCGTCCTTCAATCCAGGGGGCAGGAAGAGCGCCTGAGAAGGAAGGGGCAGGCACATTATAGAATAGGGCAGGGGTGAGGGGCTCATTGTTCCACTGGTTGCCCGTTTTACCTACCACGCGGATGGAAAACTCGCCCGCGTCGTATGCGGTGTGGGAGTATTTACGGGCCACAATAGCATAGTCGATAAAGAGCAGGGCATTCTGCGAATTCACGCGCATGGTATAAAATAGGGCCTCTGAACCTTTGTTGTTGCCCTCGTTGTTAATGTCGTATACGGCGGTGCCGGTAGAGCGCATGTCGCCCAGCCTTATGCTGGTAATGTGGTTTGGCGGAATACGCTGCATGCCCTGACCACTACTGTTGATAGTAAATTCATCCAAACCGGCATCGGACGAGGTGTAGATGGTAAAGCGGTGGTCGTTTGCATCGGAGAAAGTGTGTGCGCAGCCTGTTCCGGGATATGCGCCACAGGTATACTGGCAGTAACCCGAATAATACGTTGAAGAAAGAATGTTGGCACCGGTTATCGGGGAATGGGAGGGCTTGACGCACGTGCTGAGGATGTTATTTCCCGTGCTGCCCGTTCCTGACAAACCAACGCGGTCGCCTACTCTTGCCGACCACGACCCCATTCCTCCTGGGGTGGGGTTGAAATTGGTGGGATTGTGGAGGCCTGGGCAGGCAGTAAGACTCTGGGCCTGGGCTGCTGTTAGACCAAGGACAAGCATGACAGCCAATAATATACTCCGTTTCATAAACAACAATTTTTTATGTGTGATTTTTGATTTTTTACCATTTATATTATGAATATTAGACACCTATACATCTATTTTGCTGCAATCACTATCGGAATTTAACGATATTTAATACTAACTATAATGTAGTAGGCATCATATCAAACTTATACTCTTCTTTCTAGTTCGGGCAATAATTTCGTTTTCCATTCCGTATAGTCTCCAGCAATGATATGTTCGCGCGCCTGAGTCACCAGCCATAGGTAGAAAGTGAGGTTGTGTATAGAGCAGATTTGCAGTCCCAGGATTTCTTCTGCACGAATCAAGTGGTGAAGATATGCCAGGGTGTATACGCGGTCGCACTCGGCATGGCTCGAAGGGTCAATCGGTTCAAAGCACGATTCCCATTTCTTATTTTTAATATTTATAGTCCCGTGGGCGGTGAAAAGCAGTCCGTTGCGTCCGTTGCGTGTAGGCATCACGCAGTCGAACATATCCACACCGCGCTCTATGCTCTCCAGAATGTTGGCCGGAGTGCCCACGCCCATCAGATAGCGTGGCTTATCTTTGGGTAAGATGGCGTTCACCACCTCAATCATCTCATACATCGTCTCGGTAGGCTCGCCCACGGCCAGTCCGCCGATGGCGTTGCCGTCGGCCTCTTTGGAAGCGATATACTCGGCCGACTGCCTCCGCAGGTCGGCATACTTGCAGCCTTGCACAATCGGGAAGAGGCTCTGCTGGTAGCCGTAGAGAGGCTCCGTCTCGTCAAAGCGCTGGCAGCATCGGTCGAGCCATCGGTGGGTCAGCTCCATTGCCTTCTTAGCATACCGGTAGTCGCTTTCGCCGGGGCAGCATTCGTCAAATGCCATCATTATGTCGGCGCCTATGACGCGCTCGATTTCCATCACCCTTTCGGGGGTGAAAAGATGTTTCGAGCCGTCTATATGGGAGCGGAAAGTGCAGCCCTCATCCTTCAACTTTCGGTTCTCGGCCAGCGAAAAGACTTGGAAACCACCACTGTCGGTCAGCAGTGGACGTTCCCAGCCATTGAAACCGTGCAGGCCGCCGGCTGCCCGCAGTATGTCCAGGCCGGGACGAAGATAGAGGTGGTATGTGTTGCCGAGGATGATTTTGGCGTCCACGTCCTCGCGCAGCTCGCGCTGGTGCACAGCCTTCACGCTGCCCTGTGTGCCCACCGGCATGAAGATAGGGGTGGGTATGTCGCCGTGGTCAGTATGGATTATGCCCGCGCGCGCGTTAGTTTTATTATCAGTTTTTACAATGTCAAATTTCATAAATAGCAACCTCTCAGGGTGTCAGAATCAAAAGTTATCAACAGCTAGTTAATATTTCAATGTGCAAAGATACAAAAAAAATCGAAAATATTATATAATTTTGCAACTAGACTAATAAAATATAAAATGGACTTTTCTCATATATTGACAGAGCCTTACACGCTGACGCTTACCATCGTCATGGCTTTAAGTCTGGTTTTTTTATGCTTCTATTACGGCATTTTCTACTTTCGGGTGGGCCATTACAAAGGCCCCAAAAACAAAAAAAAGTCCGACTCCGCTCCCGACAGCCTTCCTCCGGTGTCCGTAGTGCTCACGGCGCAAAACGATGGCGAGTGGCTCAAGACCAATCTTGTCTATCTGCTTGAGCAGGACTACCCCGATTTCGAAGTCGTAGTGGTGGACAATATGTCCAAAGACGAAACCCAGTTCGTGCTTAAAATCCTCAGCGAGAACTATCCCCATCTCAAGGTAGTCCCCCTCACCGAAAATGCCAACGGCTACCGAGGCAAAAAATACCCCATGTCCATGGGCATCAAATCGGCCAAAAACGACATTTTACTCTTCGCCGACCCCAACTGCCGCCCCATCGACCTCACCAACTTCCGTTGGCTCAGAGAAATGGTTTCCGGCTACCTTGGCGACAAAACCGAAATTGTCCTCGGCTACTGTGGCCTGCAGCCCAAAAATTCCCCCTTCAACTGGCTCCAGCAATATGACAATCTAGACTACAGTGTCGAATATCTGGGCGCCGCCATCATGCACCGTCCCTTCACCGGCAACGGCCGCAACCTCAGCTACCGCCGCAGCATGTTCATGAAAAAACGCGGTTTCATCTATCACTACAGCATCCCCGACGGCGTCGACGACATGTTTGTCAACCAAAACTGCACATCCCGCAACACCAGCGTGGTCCTTACGCCCGACTCCTTCACCCTGGTCGAGCCCATGCCCACCGTCGCCCAGTGGCACTCCTACCGCAAACACCGCACCGTAACGCATAAATACTACTCTTTTTGGCTCAAGCTCCACCGCCTTCTCCGCCCCCTCAGCGTGTTGCTCTTCTATCTGGCCGGTGCCCTTCTGCTAGTGGCCGGCACCATGCCCTGGCCCGTCCTCGCCGCGGCTCTGCTCGTCAAACTGGCCTGGGAAATAGCGGCCACCTCTGCCGCCGCTGCCCGTCTTATGGCAAAACCTGTTGTGGGCTGGCTTTCC
>Ga0326513_10003448_pt1 | contig 11463 bp, 8 predicted proteins | sample 2_2465_0518_D_FD_203654 | JGI IMG/M metagenome (GOLD analysis project Ga0326513, IMG submission 203654) | Bovine rumen microbial communities from UC Davis, California, United States - 2_2465_0518 | ecosystem: Host-associated > Mammals > Digestive system > Stomach > Rumen | place: USA: California... | reverse complement strand
GGAGATATAGCACCTTACACTTGTCACCGTCAGGACATAAATAGAAAATGCCCATCAGAAATGCGGGGTCAAAGTCCTTTTGCTCTGCAGTTCCGTATTTCTTGATAAATCGGATAAGGTCATCAGCACTCATCTTGGTGATATCCTCCGTTTTCAATACTTTGCCGTCAGAAACTCTGACTGTCTGATAACTCTCTACAGGACCACCATTGACATAGATTCCGTCTGTGACATGGAAGAAAACGGCATAGTTGTTCTGGTATTCGTGTTCAATCATCAAATTGAAAGTAGTAGGACCGCCTAGTTCAATGGTGCCTCTCCTTACACCAGAGGGGAAGTAAACTGCCAGAGAATTGGCAAAAGCCAAGAGTGTGCCAGTGACAGGACGCTTCAATTCCTGTGTTACTTCCATTTCTTTAATAATTGTCTTGATGCCCTGAGTGATCTTTGTCTGTCGGATACCCTGCCCCTGTGGGATATCAATCTTCAGGTTCAGCATACCCATACCTCCATCCCGGTGAGAAGCCGAGATTTCCTTCTTGTAAGGCTTGAATGTTGTTTGTGCTTCACTCATAGTTGCACTTGCCAACATCAGACAAGCAATGGCAATAGATAATAATGTTTTCTTCATAGTTCTATGTTATTTATAGTTATTGCTGCAAAGATACTGATTTTTCGTAAATAATGAAAATAAGTGTATCATTTTTGATTAGCAAAGAAACAGAATCAAGAGGGTGTGTCTATTTGACACACCCTCATTTGTAATATTCAGTTTAACTATCTAACTCTTCTTCTAAGTTGGGTGTCTCATCAAGTGTCTTACTCTTTTCTTCTGGTAAAACAACAGCCTGTTCCATCGTGTTAGTCCAACCTTTTGCGTCTTGGGCTATTTCATCAGCAGATTTACCCTCATTAGACTTAACTATTTCAGAATATAAGGGATCATCTTCTTTTACTTCTTTTATATAAAAACATTTATTAAGTTTTTTGACAAATTCAGAAGAAAATCCATCATATCCGATTGTTGTCGGATCTTCAATTGCTCCATCCTTCATAGCCTTCCATTTACGAGAATTTGCAATCCATTTCCCCCGTACTGCTTTAATAGCTTTTGTACCTTCAGAGATAATAGTAGGACCACCTTTAACATATTTGGCAAATTTCAAGGCTTTTAAGCCCAAGTTGGGTAATGCCAATGCTGCTGTTGCAGATCCTAATCCAGCATTAGTCATATCTAAAATGATACTTGCACCAAGGGAGTAGGCTTGGACGCATTGCCAGTTTACAGTTGAACGTGTTAGAATTCGTCCTTGAGAATCTACCATCCAGGCAATCTGATACCATTTTCCTGGCTTTAGCTGTAATGTAGTATCTTTCATCACATATGCATCCAGACTTTGCTGATAACTTTGGACTTTATTGTAAAGTGTATCAATCTGTAGTAAGTAATTGTCAATGGTTACATTACCAGATTTTGTTCCGTCCCATTCCCACTTTAGACCTTTTTTCTCTTTTTTAGCAGAGACTTCCATTTGACTGCACAATGTAAGCATTGCCAATGTTAATAATAATACTTTTTTCATTTTAATATAAAATTTGAGTTAATATAATAAAGATTATTTTACTTCAATATTCATAATAGTCGTTCCTTCGGGGACATAATGAGCTTTGTCTTTCTCACCAGTAACATAGATATAGAGAGGACTTATACCCACAGGTTTCACAACTTTATAAGAACCATCGGCATTGATATTCCCTATTTTACGGCTTTCACCTCCTTTTATCTTCGCAGAAGATGTTGCAAATACTTGCATATTTTCAAATGGGATTGCCATAAACTCATTTTTAAAACTGATAATCCCGCTTATAGTTTCTCGCTCTTTGACAACTGTTTTTTCTACAATATTCTGCCCTTTGGGATGCCCATGTAATCTAGCAATCACCCTATCCTTAAGACTTTGAATACCTGAGATTTCTGGATGATAACGCAAGATGCGATCTGCAAAACGGACTTCGCCACTTAAGTACCGATATACTTCATCACAGGCAAAGCCTTTTTCTTTCTCAAATTGTTTGGCTTTTGCCTCCGCTGCCTCAATCAGATAGGTATTCCTACGAATACTCGCCATTGTATCACGCTCTTCCCTGATAGACTCCCGTATGTTTTGTGGACAATCATTGTGTTTAATAGCATTATCATAAGCTATTCGAGCAGCATCGTAATAACTACTTTCAGTATGAGAAGGGTATTCTTTATAATAGTCTTTAGCAATAGCCAATATCTCATCAAAAGATTTCTCAAGGTTAGGGTGCTCCACAAACATACGATAAGTTCGCCCGCTTTCAACAGAAGTGACACCAAAAGTATTAAACTCTACAGGTTCTGGTAAGTATTCTTTGCTATTGATTTGGAAATCCATGGAACCATCTGTGATATAAACCCAGTATTCTCCGTTTTCTTTCCGTTCTTGTTTGATAATATTCCCTTCAAATTGAACTCCGTCCACTGCCAATCCTACTATAATCAAGGCACAATTCTGACCATTAAAATCTTTAACGGCAAACTGAGTTGCCGCAGGGTCATTAAGTTCTGCTTTGAAATCTTTTACTTCAAGTTTTTGACACCAGAGTTTAGAAACCCCTAATAAGAGAAATAACTGTAATACTAATATATTTTTCATTATCTTAGTTTAAAATTATTAAGTGTGAAAATTTCTCTTTCCGTCGTTGTCATCGCCTGCCAAGTGCGAACCTCTATCTTGGGATGTTCCTCATCAGTAAAGTTCCACACTAAGAAGACAATACCTTCATCGTGATATCCCTTTGAGTGCCATGACTGCTTGAGGGTAACGCCATAGTAATTAGGTTTGGCTGGATGTCGTACTACTTTGTAATCATTAAACTCAACGTTGATATAACCTCCTCTTTTTCCTTTTTGCTTGTCAAAACAGTTACGGAGATTCTTCAGATATTCTGCTTTTGTTTGAACGACATAATCTACATTTGGTTGTTTTGGAAGATTCATTTCTGGATTTCGCATGATTACAGATGATTTCACGTGTTGCCTTACACGTCCTGTGATAATTAACGCATCATCGCTGAAAATGTCTTCCATAAATTTGATATCCATTTTTTTATAAGCATTCTTGAATTGCTCACAAAAGAAGATGATTTGTTCACGTTTATCAAGGTCATCAAGTTGTTCACCTTGTTTTAGGATATCCTGATATTGTAGTTTCCCCATAGCAATATTGACATCACTGATACGACCTTGTGCATCAAATTCGATAACAAACTCCTGTGAGAGATCTTCTTGATAGCTGTCATCAATGGGTTTCATGTCCATATATATATTTCGAACTTGATAGCCTCCTCTTCTATGTCGTAGACAATTCTGGTAAAAGTCATCATCTTGTGTACGGAAATGCACACTATTCCACAACATACCAATGGTTTGATTTGCAGTTTCACTAGTCTCGAACTGAACACCTGAGAAATTTATTTCATCACTTCCAGAAGATTCGGCACTATTAATGGCAGTGAGAAACCTAGACAACTGCTGTTCCATCTTTGTTTTCAAAGCTCCCTGAATCCCATCTGAAAATTCAAATGTTACTTCATCTGAGCCACAAGCTACTGCTGAGTAGCTTATTAAAAGTATTGCAAGCAATATTTTTTTCATAAATATATATGTTTTTAATTAGATAATGTAAACCAAAGCACTCCTTTACCAGAATAATTTCTCAAAGAATCCTTTTCTTGGGTTGCATAATTAGTTCTTTCTTCACTACCCGGTCCAAGAACAGTTGTAGCATGCTCATTCTCATCAAAAATAATCCAATAACACTTTTCCGGATTTCTGCAATTCGCCATCGTACCATACCGTTTAATTTTTAATCCTACACGAAATCTATCCATAAGGTACTGGGCCTCTTTAATGGACGAACTTCCCATTAGTGTATATATTACCTCTTGTTGCCATGTAGGATACGAAGTTGTATACTTTTCATCATCATTTGAAACAATTGCTGTGTCTGCAGATTCTATCATCTCAACATTAGAAGCAACATTGTCTCTTAGCTGATTATCCTCACTTTCTTCTGTCTTTTCTGATTTTTCTATGACATTCTTTCGAGAATTGTTCTCTATGACTCTTATATTATCTGCAGCGATGATATCACTTTTTTGGACATATAAGAAAACACGAGACATAGTACCACGCTTCATTTGCATTTTCTCTATTTTTCCAGCTACATTCTTAACAATGATAGTATTAGCATTCTGTAGTCCTCCCTTTTCCTGAATAAATTCAGAAATTTGTTTTGCCAATAACTCATTGGCTAACTCATAGGCTTTTGATTCTGTTTCCAGAGTGGCCTCTGCAGATAGATATTTAGAACTACGCTTAATGTCATTAATCTGTTTGGAAATAGATTGTCCTCCCACTGTCAAAGGAAACAATATTAATGTCAGTAAAATGATAAGATTTCTCATAATTCAATTTCAATTTAATCAGCAAATAAGTTTTTTATTCTCGATGAATTGACATAACTATTTAATCTTGCCTGTATTCGCCCTTTTCGCTCGTCAAAAGTACTCATAGGAAAGGTAATTTTCATAATGTGATTATATCCCATTCTATGATTGTGCATAATAAGTTCGCAGGTAGCAATGTTATCTTTTTCAAGTGAAATAATACCAAAAAATGCTTTGCAACCCATCTGTTGACAATAACTAATCCAGTTCCGTAAAGGAACGTTTAATGTATCTGTTTTTAAACCATATTTCCTGAGTTTAATATCCAAAATATAGTCATTATTGATGAGGTTGGATGTGAATAGGTTTGCAAGACTCTCAATCGGATACACTTTGCTATAGATTGGCTTATAGTGCCCTTCCTTATCTTTATACAGGTAAAGATTTGTATTTAAATTAGGCAGTATATAAGATTCCCCTATGATAGTATAGTAATTATCTTGCCATGCTTTTTTGATTTTGGTATATTTATCGATTTTAAGACTATCTTTAATAAATGGTGTCAATCGTAAATCTTCCAATAATCTTCGTTCCCTTTCATCCATATTTGTACCATAGAGTAAATCGTATTCAATGGGAAAAGAAAGAACATATTGCCATATCGAATCTTTCCTCCACCCCATTGTGTATTCTCTTTCATTGATGGTCTGAAGATTAATACACATAGTCGTGTCAGAACAAAAATACCGTAATTGATGGATATTAAGATTGCCTTTTATAATTCTAACACCATCTTCTTTCATCCGTTGTGTGGTAGAAATATGTTCACGAGTAGGGATGTCCAATTCTAGGAAATATCTTTCAATAAAATTACATATTTCTTCCCCAAATCCCTTCCGCTGTTTTGGAGAAAATATTGAATAACCAATATGTGTAATGTGTCTTCTCGCTACAATTACAGTTAAGGGTAGACTCTTGAAATGAGCAAAATGAAAGTATTCCCCGTCTGCAACCGTATCAAGTCGTGAGATAAGACCACACTTCTCTGCTATGTTTTTTAACAAATCGGTACGATATGTGTTTTGGGCAATACTGGGTGCTGGCATGGCTCCAATAAAAAGCCATACCAACACCTCTATTACACATTTTCTTACAACTCTTACCCTATGATTATCCATCTTTGTGAACCATCTGTCCTTTTTAATAAACCTTGAATGATTCTATTATTATCCATTTTAACATTTACCAGTTTATCACCAGAAAATACTTCAACAGTTTCTCCAGATGCTTTCTTTAGATCAATGGAATAAGAACGTGTAAAACGAATCAGACCGCCAATACCATGGGCTTTTCCATTTTTTGTTGGTCCCTCGTAAATACCATAACCTAAATTCACATTATTTGATTGAACTTTAGGTACTTTCTTCACCTCCACATTGACAGTAGCCGAAACACTTGAGGCTTTAATGGTTATTGTAGCCTTACCTTCAGCAACAGCCTTCACAACTCCATCCTCGGTGACAGTAGCCACAGAAGGGTTGGAAGACTCCCATTCGGGTTCTTCGTCATTCTCTTTTGGCTCTGCTATATATGTTAATGTCTTTGTAGCACCAGGGGCTAATGTGAAGTCTTTTGCGCCTTTAATGCTTAATTGTTTAATGTAAACGGTTACATCTTCTTTTTTATCGCCTCCACTAGATGCCTCTGCGGTGTCGTTTGGCTCTTTAACCTCAACTTTGCAGATAGCCCGTTTATTCAAACCTTCAATTTTTACGGTAATTGTAGTATTACCTTTTTTTAGAGCAGAAACTTCTCCACCCTGTGTAACCGTAGCAATCTTGTCATCAGCCACAGACCATTTAAAAGTGACCTTAGCATCTTTTATCTTCTCTCCTTTTTTGTCAACAACGGTTGCTTTAATTACTTCTCTAGGATTTTTGCCGAGGACAAGAGTCACACTCTTCGGCTTCAGTTTGATTTTGGCAATTTCCTGAGTATCAAATACAAACTTCCATACAGCGAAACCTATACCAGCAGTTAACAAAACAACTGCTGCTATTATTCCTATGATTTTCCAATTAGGTCCTTTAGTCTTTCCTCCTAGGTGAGATCCTCCGCTTATAGAGAAATCATCAGTGTCATTTAAGTCAAAATCATCTGTTCCGCCTGATTCTTCTTCTGGTTTCATCGGTGTATGACAAACAGGACAATTGCCATCATCAGGTATGACTTCACTCATACCATAGTTCATACACTCTGGATTTTGGCACGTGCCATACCTTTTTTCGCTTTTCTTTGCCATAATTTTTATTTCTGTTTTAGTTCTTTTTCAAAAATTATATCACCTGCCTTTACGAACTTTTGTAACTCTTTATCAGTAGAGTTGTTGTCATAGGCATTGCTAACATCACCTTTTAAGAATTTCTTTATAACGTCTGTAAGTTCTTGCTTCATAGTATTGTGCTTGTATTTCTCAGCAATTTGCTGATCAACAAGTTCAGACATTATGGTTACATCTGATTCACGCTTTGACAATAATTCAATGGATTTTCTGATATCTCCACCAAGGAATATCAAACTTGATGGCATGTCATCTGGAAAATCCAAACGATTATAGCAATGAACAGCACCAGAAGCATTAGATTTACATGCTATGGCATCTCTCTGCTCTCCAGAAACAGTATCTCTTTCTTTGTCAACAATACCAGGAATACAATATACGAGAAGTAATATTCGATATAACTCTTCTTTCAATTCCTCCTGTGACTTGTTGTACAAAGAGGGAAGAGAACGGGCAAATGACTCTGTATGAACAATTTTATAATTGCATACATCGTTCTTAGTAAACTCATCGTAACACTCCTTCAACTTCTTAATAGTACGTACATAACGTAATGGGAAAGACGATTTTCCTGTTAAAACAACCAATTGGCTGTCTGAGGTTTCATACACAGATACATTATTATATCCTTCTCCATTGAAAATACCTCTAACTTTTTCTTCTACTTTTGTACGGAATGCCTGATTCTCAAACTTAGGCAAACCTAATTGAACCATAGATGTCAATATCTGGTCTGCATCTGTCTCTACGCCATCTTTTTCTACAAGAACAAGTGCGTCCTTGCACATTCTTTCAATAAAGAGTTCCCAATCTGCTTCTTGACTTAACTTCTCAAGGATGTTTACATTGATAAGTTTCTGCGATTTTTCTTCGTTCGCATAATCATTCATGCGATTCTCTGCATTTTGCCAACAGATAGGATTAAACACATCCTGCAAAGTTTCTGCGTCTGTATATCTTGTCGTAAGACCAGAGAAATTTGACCCGTCAGAAATGGTGTCAATAATACCAGAACGCATATCCAAAATATTCTTCTTCTGCTTGTCTTCTTCATGTACAAAGAAGTCAACGAGTTTTCTCACATCGGCAGGTGAGTATAATTTAACAACTTCTGCATCTGCTTTATATCCTCCATCATTGGGAGTGCAAGTGGTGGTACGAAGTTCGTCCTGGCTGTCGACATAAGCAAGCATAGCGTCTTTGAAGAGTTTTACATCAGCCTGTAATGCCACCAAATCATCTATGATAGTTGACATGATATCCTTAGAGAATTCACATCCAACCTTTAAAGTTTGGGCGGTTAATGCCTTCCCTTTCATCACAGTATATTGCTCAAAGACTTTTGTACTGCGATTAAAGATGTCCTTTAGGAAACTGCGATTAAGGAAATCGTCCTGAATACTGTTAGCCTCCTTATTATATTTCTGGGCAAGTTTTGCAGCATTAGCAATATCGTTATCATAACGCTCATATCGCTGTCTGCAATCTTCAATGAGGATATCTAAGAATTTTTCTATCTGCATTAAGGATTTATTACCTAATTTCCATTCATCAAGCAAATAGTTTCCTATATGATCAGCCACTTCTGCAGCAAGGAATTTTTTGTCACTTTGGCAATTGGTGAAGAAGTTGTCCACACCATTTCCACGGAAGGCATTGGTGTAGAGTTTCATGATTTCCTGGTTGAACTTTGACGTCCACAAATCCTTCGAGTCTACACGGTCGATGATTTGTGCATAAAGTCGCTTAGCCATGCCATCCCAATACTGTGCAAAACTTGACCACTTTGCTTTAGATGCCAAGTCCTTGTACTTATTGAAAAATTCACTGTCTACACGTAGCATCCTGTCTGTAAGGTGCAGAGTCTGACGCATAGGGTGATTGTCATCTGTTCCTCTTACCTCGTTAGGACTGACATCCACATTATCATAAGGAATAGCAACAGGATACTGTGCTCCTTTGGGCCATCCGTAGATCATTTGCATTGCTGCTACATATGAATATTCATAGGATGCATATTCCTGTATTTCTATCTCTGGATAAATAAGACGTTTGATGCCAAATGAAAGGAATTTACGAGAATGAACGGGTATTTTATTAATTTCTTCTGGAGAGGCTCCAACATTCTCATTAGATTCAAAGCGTGCGGAAATACCTGCAAAGAGTTTCTGGAAAAGGAAATCAGCGGCAATCTTTGGTAGTTCATCTAAACCATATTGATTACCTGCATAATTCCTGTTTGTGTATATGTATGCAGCCTCGAAGCCAGCATCTTTTATTCTTTTTTCTTCAGCCTCAACTTCTCGCTTGTCAGTAATATCAATTGGATGGTAGGCACCGACACTAAGTGCATTAAGTTCTGATAGTGCTGCATACCCGTTCGGACGATAAAACCCTTCCTTGTCTCGTTCCAAATTCTTAAGTGCTTCTGGTACATAAAGATAAAGACAGATACGATACTGATCTTCATTTCCATCTTGGGAATACATGTGCCGAATTTGCGAAATAGCATCAATAATGGTTCCTGATCCTGTACCGCCGCCAAGACCGGCACAAATATGAAAAGTTACATTACCAGAATTGTCTCCATGCTTTTTCCCTTCTTGGCGTAAATTTTCCATACGGTTATTAATACGAGCATTGAAAGAGTTTTCGCCAGTGGAGTTATTAGAGAAAAGCATACGCCCGAATCTGCGTCGCTGTCCTCCTATTCCAGCCCCGATAATCTGCCCCATGCCACGGGCAGTGTCTTCTTTATCTTGCTCTGTATAGAAACTGTTTAAGTTGTGGTATTTATACAGATTAGTTATTTTTTCACTCTCAAGTCCGCCAATAAATAGAGTCTGTTCCGCTCTTAATGCTATGCTATGACCTTGAGTTGACCATTTCTTTTTAAAAGATAATAAATGCTTTCCTTCTTTGTCTATTCCAAGTAAATCTTCCTTACTAGAGTCTACATACAAAAAATCCACAAAGACATCATCAGCGGAATGCTCATTGTTGTGATGACACTCATAAATGCGTTTGCGAAGTTCACAAATGACATTTCCGCCAGTTCCTCCTAATCCAATAATTAAATGTTTTGCCATATTATTAAGTTTTAAGTTATTATTCCATTCCAGTTAAAAAGAGGTCTTCGTTGACATCAACAACTCCTTTCTGTCTTGTTTTAGTCGGTCTTGGTAAAAAAGTAACTATGAGACAGGCTATTACTATAAAACCTATACTCCACCACACTCTATGCCAAAAATAAGAATCTAAGAAACCTGTCATGGTCTCTTGGAACACATCTGGCAATTCTTCTGAGTCCACCATCATAAAATCTGTTTTACTCACAAAAAGTCCTATTAATGGATGTTCTTCTGTAATACTTTCAAGCATTTCCTGACTTTCGCCAATACCAATTGTTCCTGACTTGCTTTCAACTAACTCACAAATATAATCATAGGCTGAGTCGACAGCATCTTGAGCCTCCACTGCTCCCGTCATTAATGTAAACTGAAATGTAAGGAATAGTGCCAGAAGTCCCCCAACAATGTAAAATACAACCGAGTGAATAATATCTTTATTGATAACAAATAGCAAGGCGAACAATACACACATGATCAATGTAGTAATAAGAATGCCGTAAATAATACAAGAAAAAGCTGCACCTATTAATGAACTGAACATTTTTAACCCTGTATGTGTAGTAACTGCGGTTGATGCATTTTCTGAATTTCTTTCATCTTTTGATTCGACTATTGCTGATTCATTATCATCTACATCTTCTTCTAATTGTTCTGTTATAGTCGGTGTTGACTTGGAAGAAACAAAACTAATGTTGTTAGACGGAGCACTTTCGTCAATTGCGATACTTCCCCACACAAACGCACCAGAGAAAAGGATGCCTGCGATAATCAAGGTTAATATTTGATACCGAAAGTGAAACAATCGGGTAAACCTCCAAAATAAGATGATGATACCTAATATTAACAGAGAAAGAATATATGGAAAAATTGACCCTACCACAGCAATAATGCACTGGAGGGGATAGTAAATGAGTGCACCATAAATAAGTGGCTCAATAACAAAGTGACCAAGCATCGGAAGAAGGAATTTTGCGAACATCTGTTCTGTGATATCGTAATTCTCTTTACGTTCAATGACGTTTCCCCAACTATCTCGAGTCTCTATTACTGGTCTGGCTGACCAATGTGTGAATTTTCCCCACCAAATGATAGCCATTAAGAATCCAATACCAATGCAGATGTTTCCTAAAGGCGACTTAAACATATTCCACTGAGCTTCAAAAGTCAGACTGGAATTTGCAATAATCTCGTAAATAAAGACACCTCCTGCAAAAGAAATAATAGTAGCGACAACATATCCGACAATGTTGTATGTGTTGTCTGTCCTAATTGGATGGCGCTCCACATGGTTCGAATTCTCCATGATAACATCATCTCTGACTTGCGCCTCTCCTGCAAGACTTGTTGATTACAGTTTTAGGTTTTCCATAGATATGAAAAAAGCGTGAGAGTCTGTACCTGGTTACTCGTCCCGCTACTTAAGGCTCTAGCATTGCCGTTTCCCGTAGAACGAGCAACACCAGAAGCCCACGCCGAATATGTATATACTTATCCAACCTTATTTTGTACAAAACA
>Ga0326513_10003447_pt1 | contig 11467 bp, 9 predicted proteins | sample 2_2465_0518_D_FD_203654 | JGI IMG/M metagenome (GOLD analysis project Ga0326513, IMG submission 203654) | Bovine rumen microbial communities from UC Davis, California, United States - 2_2465_0518 | ecosystem: Host-associated > Mammals > Digestive system > Stomach > Rumen | place: USA: California... | reverse complement strand
TCACTGGTGCCGTCTATGTTCTTGCTGTCATCATTCTGGCTGGGGTCGGAGTTCTTGCCGATTTGTAATCCAAAGATTATGAACCCATTAGTAAAGAAGGTTGGCATAGTATTGATTATTATCGCCGCCTTCTTTGCTATTTATATATATGCCAAGTTCGACCCAGAAACCACATTCTTCCCTAAATGCCCATTCTTTTGGGCAACCGGATTGAAATGTCCAGGCTGCGGATCACAAAGAGCACTACATCAACTGCTTCATCTTCGAGTTGGTTCGGCTTTTCAATATAATGCCTGTCTCGTCGTATTTATCCCGATCATCTTGTTCTTACTGATTGCAGACGCACTCCGCTATAAATACCCGAAACTATATTTTGCAAGTCGGAATCCGGTTCTTTCCCGGAGTATTCCTGTCGTCATATTATTGTGGTGGATATTGCGTAATGTTTTTGGCTGGTGATGCGCGGAGGGGCTTTCCGTAGATAGTTTATTTTCAAGCACTTATACAATAGACATCCGTGCATCCTGCCCGGCCGCGTCCAATCCTCCGCATTTTTTCCAACGACTTTTTGATGGTTTGCGGCAGTTTTCCCAACGACTTTTTCTCAGAAATGTGATTTGTTGAGGAGAAGGGGCCTAAGTGTAACGGTTATTCTTTTTGACAAAAATATCTCTCAAATCGTCACCCAGCGGGAAGAAGAAGAGATTGATATTTATGACAAATTCATGTAGCAAGCTGCTGAGGCTGCTTTAGAAGCTGAATCCGAGCAATAATCCGTAATTCAAATCCGCACAGGCCCTAAAAAATCACCCGCCGGGGTGGCGGGTGGAAAGTATTAGTCTTTCTTTTTAAGCTCTTCCGCTTTAGCTTTGGCTTCAGAGGCTTTGGAGAGGTATTCATTCTTCTTCGCCTCATCGTCTTCCTCTTTTGCCATCGCTTCGCATAGTTCTGCAAGAGTAATATAATACTCTGGTATTGAAGGATCTAATTCTATGGCTTTATGTATATCAGCCCAGGCCGCTTCATAATCTCTTATTTTAGTTTCTAAATCAGCTATATTATTAAAGGCGTTCGCAGAACCGGGACGTAATTCGATCGCTTTGTCATAATCCTTTAGGGCGCCTTCTTTATCGCCCATTTTAGATTTTAAAAGGGCTCGATTGCTATAGGCTTCGGCATAATCGGGTTTCAACCCGATTGCCTTATCAAAATCCTTTAGAGCGCCTTCATTGTCGTCTTTAGACGCTTCCAGAACGCCTCGGTTGTTATAAGCCTCCGCTAAATTGGGATTCAGTTTGATTGATTTGTCATAATCCTTTAGAGCCCCATCTTTGTCGCCTAAATCCTCTTTTAAGAAACCCCGGTTATTATATGCATGCGAACTATTTGGAGCGAGTTTTATCACCTCATCATAAAGAGCAATGGCCTTGCTAGGATCTTTTTCAGATAATGCCTCAGCGAACAATTGGCTTGCTTTTGCCTTTTGGGCGGATTCTGCAGCATCCTTTGAGTCTTGCTCGATCTTCTTCTTTATTTCAGAGATTTCTTTCTTCAGCACTTTGGTCTCATTTAATGCATCATCTGCATTCTTAGCCTTTTCAGCCACCTCTTTAATTCGTGCATCAAGGATATCTTTAATATCTTTCCTAGTAATTAATGGAACCGCAACACCAAGAAGAACGCCCGCCAAAGCAAAGATAAGGGCAATAATATTAAGCCAATGAGACATATCATCCCGCAGCCTAGTATTGTCCCGAAGAAGCTCTTCTCTAACACCGCTCAAAGATTCAACCTGTTTCGCTAAATCATGATTCTCAGATTGAAGTTGTTGAATGGTCACTTTTTGTTGCTCCGCCTCTTTTATAAGTTGCTCTACTTTGGCACTCGTAGAGACAGCCTGCTGAGCAGAGATGTCTGCACAGTTAAGGAAAGCTATAACAAATACAAGAAAAATGGTTGCTAGGATACGTTTCATGTGCATTTTGCGGTTTTGTTGCGTAAATTTAGCGATAATTAGTTGTAATTCAAGAAAGATTGAAAAATTAGTTATATTTGTGAATGTCAGAAACTAATAACAAACAACTGCCATGAAAAGAATTCTCTTTATTACTTTATGCGTATTCGCCTTAGCTTGTACCAAAACTCCTGAGCAAAAAGCAGAGGCTCTCATTAAAGACGCTCTTTTAAAGAGTCTCGCGTTACCGGATACGTATCAAGCCGTTGAGACAACTCTGGACAGCGCATATATCCCTTATACTGACCCGGCGGTCATTGACGCCGTCCTGAGCATCCGTAAAAAAGAAGTGGAGTTGGCCGCGCTGGGTGAAGATATGGAATCTTATACGTCCGCTCATAGTAAAGAATATGACGCCTTGACGGAAGAAATACAGGAGTCACTGGGCGCTCTGGAAGAGATTATCAAAGAGCCGGAGTTTATCGGTTATTATGTACATCACCGCTATCGCGAAAAAGATAATGCCGGGAACACGATTCTTCGTGGCAAATATTTCCTTTTCGACAAAGATATCTCTCAAATAATCGCCCAGTGGGAAGAAGAAGAGATTGATGCGTACGATGAATTTTGGGTGCAAACTATTTGGGCTGGTTTAGAAGCCGAATCCTCTAATTAATCTCGAGTTCTTTCCCGATCAGCGGGAGGAGAATTTCGTCGGCGGGGAGCCAGTTGACGCTGCGGAGATCGTCCCTGGAGAGCCAGCGGGCGGCCTCATGCTCATTCAGATGCAGGGCCTCCGTCAGCAGCGAGCACATGAAGCAGTGCATCGTCAGATGGAACTTCGGATAGTCCCATTCGACCGTGTGGAGGAACTTGTCGACGCTGATTTCCGTCGAGAGCTCCTCGCGGATTTCTCTGATCAGCGCGGCCTCCGGCGACTCTCCGACCTCCATTTTCCCGCCCGGGAACTCCCACCAGTCCTTGAAATCGCCATAACCCCTCTGGGTGGCAAATATCTTGTCCCCCTTGCGGATAATCGCTGCTACTACTTCGATTGTTTTCATAAAGATTGCTCTGTTATATATTCGTATAAATTGTTCTCTACTGGGGTGTCCAGCTTATATCCTATCTCAACAGCCGTGACACCATCAGTACCGTTCATGACAAATTGTTCAAGATATCCATTATGACGGATAGTCCCAAGGAAATAGAATTCTTTAGATGTCTTGTCATCCTTGTTTTTTCTTACAAATAAAGGCATGATAATTCCCCTTGAAACACTATTCACAGCATTCTGGACGTCATCGGATTGCTTGGTACGCTTACTTTTTGAAATGGCAATCAACGATGCAGGGTCACTAAACCGATCCTCATATTTTGTTGATGCAGAAATATCCTCTTCCTTTTCATAATTGATAAAAATCGGGTATGTCTTTGAATAGGAGTCATATTTGTATCCTCCGATATTTAGGGATACTTCTTCGTTTTTCCAGTTTAGGAGCCAGCAGACTTCAGCATATGTGTATTTCTTGTAAAGATTAAACTGAGTGCCGGAGTATGGTTTTGAATAATCCCTTTCATATCGATATATGCCGAATTCCAGCAATTCCTTAACAGCCTCCTTGTAGCCGCTGTCTGAAAGATAATCCCTAAATACTTCAGATAGTTTATACTGTTTGCCAGAATGATGCGCAAGCTGTATCTGGAAATCTTTCCCCCTGAAAAATTTACCTCCTAAAACAGACTCAACGCAAACCCTGGAAAGATTATCCAACTCAATACCATAGTCGTTTAAGAGCAATGCTTCATAAATCTCATCCTTTGCAGGACCATCAATCAACATACGTAGAAGCGCAAGCTCATGAATTCGCATGCCAGAGGCGAACTTCCTTGAAATAAACTCCAGAATTTGATATTGAGCGGCATCCCATTTTTCATGGAAGTCTTTTTCGTAATCACGCAGGAAGGCTTGATATGAGCCTTTGTTGTCGATTATACGAAGCGGATCCAATTCACCCATATCATCGAATTCCTTCAGTTTTGGAATTCGGCCTAGTTTATATTTAAGCGCCTGATACTCAGATTTTAGTATCTGAATATGGTTAAGATTTGCAGTATCAATGGACCTGTATATTCTGTCTCGAGAGATCTCATCAAAGTATATCGTTGAAGCGCCCTTGATAATATTGTTGCCTTCCATCAAAGAACGGCGAATGTTGTCCTTGTTTCCTGTACGATCTCCTGACAGGGCTATCGGAATCATGTAATTTGTCTGATAGTTTCCTATGAAATCAAGAACAACAACGAATTCTTTCCCATCAGCTTTACGAAGGCCTCGACCAAGCTGCTGAACAAAGATTATCGGAGATTGCGTAGGGCGAAGAAGGATAACCTGGTTTATCTCCGGGACATCGACGCCTTCATTAAAAATATCGACGGTAAAGATATAGTCAAGTCTATCTTTTCGTCTGTCTGAAACTAGCCTCTCAATAGCATCTTCTCTCAGTTCCTGAGAATCATCACCAGACAGCATTATCGTGTTATAACGGCCCGTCTCATTGAATTTCGCACTTAGTTCTTTTGCTTCGTCCTTTCTGCTACAGAACACCAGCCCCTTCACTCTCTCTCCACTGAATCCGTAATATTCAGCCCGATCGAGGATATATTTTACTCTTTTGTCTGAGGTCAAATGACGGAATCGAGTTAAATCATTATTATCCTCTCCTTCTATTTCAAGATCGGTGATACCGAAATAGTGGAAAGGGCAAAGCATATCGTTCTCAAGAGCCTGTTGTAGACGAACTTCACAAGCTATATTATGATCAAAAAGCGAGAAGACATCAAAACCATCGGTTCTTTCCGGCGAAGCGGACATTCCCAGAAGAAGCTCAGGCTGGAAATAGTTAATTATCTTTTGATAGCTCTCTGCTCCGCTTCGATGACACTCATCAAGAATTATCACAGAAAACTCCTTTGGATTAAACTGTTCCCGGATATGGTCTTTCGCCATCATCTGCATCGTAGAGAAGAGGAACGGGGTGCTTAGCGCCTTTTCTGTGTCATTTTGGGTACCGCTAAGCAACTCCATCGGGATATTCTTGCCAAATATCCTCTTATAGCTCTTAAGCGCCTGTCGATTTATCTGTTCTCTATGGGAAAGGAAAAGCATTTTCTTTCCTTTCAGTATGTTTTCCGAAAAGAGTTTTCGAATTGCAAATGCAGAGGCATACGTTTTTCCTGTACCGGTCGCAGAAATGAGCAATGCACGCTTTCCACCATCTCTGATTACTTTCTCGATGTTCAAAGAGAAGGCTGCCTGCATTTTATTCGGCTGAAGAACCTGAGAATAGCTGAGATCCAGGTTTCTCGTCAGTCGGGTTATTTCATTTCTCTCTCGTTTGCTATTCTCATACAACTCGGAATACTCCTTTCTGTATTCATCGTAGCATACAGAGGATTCCCATAAGTCGTTGAATTCCGATTCTATTTCCTTTGCATAAGAGCCTTCTGTCGTCGATACAAGACGGGTGTTCCATTCATGGTTCTTAGTGATTGCATCCTGTGTGAGATTTGAGCTTCCTACGATTATCCGCAGGTTGTCTCCATTATGGAACATGTACCCTTTCGTATGGAAACCAATGTTGTTTTCTCCTGTCTTGAAAACACGCACATCCAGGTTACTCAATGAAGAGAGTTTGTCTAAAGCTCTCGGATCGCTGAACATGAGGTAGTCTGTGGTAAGAATTCTGCCACGAGTTCCCTTTTTCTCAAGGTCTTTGAGAGTCCCCAACAACGGGGCGATTCCTCCCATAGTTATAAATGCGACACTAATGAACAAGTCATCGCAGCCTTTCAATTCTTTTTCCAAGACGTTGAGGACTTTTCGCCCATGAGAATTGACGAGAAGGCTTGGAGAGTATGTGGGATCAGACTCAATCGAGGCGTCGATGAATGCCTTTTGGTATCCATCGACTAATTTATTTGTGGACAGGGTCTCCATCGATCGTTCTTGCTTTGATGTACAAATTTACAAAAAAGAAAGACTTGGAAAAATCTATTTTCTATCTTTGACATCACACAACAGTTTACCACCTTGGCAGATAATACTACATCCCTCCAGCGCCACAACAACATGGCGGCGATTCACTCCGACTCGACGAAGCCGGAGCTGACGCTGCGGCGTGCGCTGTGGGAGCGGGGATTCAGGTATCGGACGAATGTGCGGAGCCTGCCGGGGTCGCCGGATATCGTGTTGCCGAGATACAGGACCGCGGTCTTCGTGAACGGCTGTTTCTGGCATGGTCACAAGGGCTGCAGGAGCTACACCGTGCCGAAGACGAACACGGAGTTCTGGGTGGCGAAGGTTGCGAGGAACCAGGAGCGGGACCAGGTGGTCTGGAGGATGCTGGAGGCGAAGGGCTGGAGTGTGGTCATAGTCTGGGAGTGCGAGCTGAAGAAGGCGCGCCTGGACGCCACCGTGGACCGGGTCTGCGCCGAGATTCGCCGCAACGGGGAGCGCTATCGGGAGTTTCAGGCGGCTCGACGGAAGGCCCGCGAGGAGTACCGGCGGGAGCAGCGGGCTCGGAAGGAACGGGAATCTCAACTGCGCACCGATTTGAAAAAATATGTAAATCTTTGAAAAATTTTCATATTTTTTCAGATGGACTGTTCATCATCTTATCAAACTCTTCACCCTTTATATACTTGTTTTGCTTTTTATTGACAGGTACTTTCTTAAGTAATTTCATTCCGACTAGCACATTAATATCCGACTGGGCCGTAGGATGGGTAACCATACACCTGACCGAAACCTCGGTTGCCGTGAGTTCAAGATATGGATTCTTAACAAAGTACGACAGAATGGTTCTCTGGCGCTCGGTCAAGTCAACGTCTTGCATTAATTCCAATGATTCTTGTTTCTGCTTTATCTTCTTCTGAATATAGTTTTTTAATCCGTCAAAGGCTTGCTCAAGAACATGCAGATTATATGTTATGAAATACCCCATATCGTTCCCATCGTTTTCCCCATATAAAAAAGACCTTTCATAACTTGGCTTTGATTTGTATATCACCGTCGAGATTGTCAGATACTGTGTAAGCCAATATCCGTTCTTTAACATATACCAATAAAATAATGCCCTGGCCGTCCTTCCGTTGCCGTCAACAAAAGGATGCACATATGCTATCATATAATGGATAATGATCGCTTTGATTACTGGATGAATGAAACGTTCTCCTTTTTCTTCGTTTGCAAATTTGCACAGATCATTTATAAAGTCTTCTATTTCGATACTCTTCGGAGGATAGTGTACAATCTCTCCGGTTATTTCATTTTGGACTACGATATCATCGCTTTGCCTAAAACATCCCTCATCCCGTGGATTATCAAGAGTATTGTGGGTCATCAAACCATGCAGTTTAAGGATTAGCTCCGGAGACAATGTATCATCTTTATGCTCAACTATAAAGTTGATGGCGTTGTAGTTATTTGATATCATCTGCTCGGAACGAGACCTCGGCTTTATCTGTTTTCTAAGCATCTCCTTGGCTACTTTTCTGGTTGAAGAAGCACCTTCTATCTGACTTGAGGCGATTGCTTCATCCATCAAAGAGTTGACCAAATAAATTTCGCTGTCGTTCTTGGGAATAATTGACGAACTACCCCAAGATCCACCAAACTGCATATCAATCTCATGACAGACCTTTTGCATATGGTTTGTCAAGCTAAGATTCGCCCCAAACTTTGGCCATTCAAAAGTTTTCTGTATTTGCCTGCTAAGATGGACCAGGGCCCATAACTCCTGCGGATTTGCAATTGCCGGATCTTTCTTATATTTCACGTCAGACCAATACAAGTATTTATCATTGATATCTTGTATTAAGGTCATTATCTGAGGATTACCATACAGAGATATGGCTCTGGACAAATCAGATTTGGATAGTTTTGGAGGTGTTTCTATCATCGTATCCCATTTTTACAAATATATAAAAATATGTAAATATTTGAAAAATTTTCATATTTTTTCAATCTACCGAAACTCTTTTTTCGGTTTCTGAGCGTGAAATGGAAAGGGCTGACTGACTGCAGAAAAGACAAAGCAACCTAGTCGATATCGACTAGGTTGCTATATTTAAACGCTTGTGCGATTGCGATTTAAATTTCTTCGGCCTTCTTTTCTTCCTTGGCGGAGATGAGTTCGCGGATTACGAAGAGGTTGCGGGAGATGTTGATGAACATCTTTGTGTAGGCCCAGCAAGCAAGTCCGGAAACTATGATGAATAATGCCATAAAGGCTAAATAAACGCATACCACCTTCGCCTCAATTTCGGGCACGAATATGGCTGCGATCAATCCGCCGAAAAGCATGATTACTCCGAGGACGCAGAAGATAATAAGGAAAGCGACGGCTAGTCCTGAGCTGAATTTTTCGGCCCTCGGATCAACTGGAAATTGGTTGTTTTCTTTCATGGGTTGTAGTATTTATTTGAATGAATATCCGTGGTTCAAACAATAACGTAAATATAAGAAATTATCAAAATATTCTCATAAATTTGTGCTCACAAAAACTGCCAATCATGAAAAAAGAAGTGGACATGGAACCGATTTGTACTGTCAAATGTAAGTGTACGGAGAAAGAATATTTCCGTTTTAACAGATACCTCCTTTTCAAAAGGTATAAGTGGTTAAGTTACCTTAGTTTGCTTTTCATAACGGCATTGGTGGTTTCTTTTATCGTTACGTTATTGTTAGGAGGGCTGATAGATTGGAAATCGTCTTTATCTCCAATGGCTTGTTTCTTGTTTTACTTCCTGTGTATTTTCTATATTTTACCATATTCTGCCGTCCGGCGTTTCCGGAAGAATAAACTTGCAAGGGAGCTTGAATCTGAGGTCTCGTTTTTCGAGGATCATATCGAGACCGTCAATAAGTATGAGAACTTTACGTGTCCCTACGAGAAGATGGACAGAATTCTGGAGACAAAGACCAACGTCTATATCATGATTCAGCCGAACTCGGGTTTAATCCTGCGGAAACAGGACTTCCCGGAGGGTTCCCTGGAGTTCATCCATCAGGTCATGAAGCAGCATAACTGGTAGTTCCGCTGCGTAATTTTTTACGTTCGGGAACAGACCGCGCTCTCTTTATTTTAATTCATCCCAACGAATGGAATATGGTTCCAATATCTTGAGGGGCATTTTCAGTTCAGATGCGGTTTTGCGCCAGTCTTTGATGGTGGTTCGAACCTCATCAATAATCTCTGATGCTTCTTGGCGTTCAAGCATGTAGCTCTCGTTTGCCGTGAGTAGGGCATTGATATTCGATTCTTCTGTGTATGCATCGATGAGCAAGCATTGATGTAGTTTTGCTCCCGGGTTGATGTCGTATGCTGGAGAGAGTGTCCAGCCTTTCGGGGTAAGCAGGAAACCGTGGTTGCGGAAGTGGTCATCTGTGTTGCCAAACATGATATTGAATGCCACTCTGCGATAGAGTTCCCTGAGATTCTGGCGCACATCGGTACACCCACGAAGAATGAAATCAACAATGTCAAGATAACCGTTACCTGTACTGCTGCCAGCACCATCATCAAGACCAAGCAATGACATCGCAGATGCAAAATGAATGCGACGACCTTCTGCTGTCCTATCGAAGCGTTCTGAAAGAAGCAGGTCTCGATCTTTTGAAATCTTGATGGTACGAGTCTTTGCCACGTTAATGCCAGCCTTACCAGCAAGCTTATGCGAAAAGTGCTCAATAAGCTCAGTGTTTTCCAGATCCATTTTTGATGGGAACTTTGCCACGTACAGTTTTCCGTCAGTATCAACCACATTTGCTTTTGGACGAGCACCACCGAGCGAAGTTCCCGGGTCAATCAACTGGTCGAGCCAGCGTTGTTCCGGTAATTCGTTGCGTTCCTCTGCCAACTCGACCTCATGGCACGCATCGCACAGGGCGCGAAGACTCTCAATAGGAGGAACATGGTATTTTGCACTCGCATTGATGTAGTCCTCGCCTTCTTCCTCTTTGTAACGTATTCCGCCCATGCGCGTAAAATCTTCAACACCTGTGAGGTAGTCGAAATTATTAAGCACGCGCTTCGGTCTGCTTTCCTGTTGGGCCGTCATTCGCTCTCGGCGGTCAAGCAACAGCCGTCCCCAACGATCAGGGAAGGAATCCTTGACGAAGCCAAATACATTATCATTGCTGCGCGGATGCTGTAACGAAGGAACATTCATTATGTCTCCACTCAGCAGAATGCCACCATGTTTCTTAAGCCATTCGCGCGAATACTCAAAGACAAAATGTTCTTTGCCACGAACATGCTCGTAGCCTAATGTTCCTATCTCTTCGGGGGAGGCCAGGAAATCAAAATCTGCGCAAACTATTATCTTTTTCATTTCTTCAACAATTCTGCATCCTGCAGTTGTCTGCCAAGAGCGTCGTCGGCAGCAAGCAGGGTGATATCCTTTTCCAGGTTAAGTGCAAAGAGTACTCGTGCATAGATACCCATGGAAACCGTTGGATCGCCACGTTCCACCTTTGAGACAGTCAGTCGTGTTACCGTAGCTCTGTCTGCAATGTCCTGCATAGACAGATGCCTGCGCTTGCGAGCTAACATGATTTGCTCGCCCATTATCTTCAGGTTCTGACTCAATGCCCTTGGCATCGTTTTGCCAAATGTATTCTTTCCCATAATTGTATCTTATTGAGCGCAAAGATAAATAAAAATGTTTAACATAATGAACATTTTAGCCTGAAATATGCATTTGGGAACTATGGATATATGGGTTTGCGGTGATCCTTATTTTTTTTGGATGATAGCGAGATTGCTATGTTTTGGGGTGTCGAATCTGGCCTTTTATCGCACCAAAATTGTAACTTTTCCAAAAGTGTTTTATATCTCCATCACGGACAAGACCAGGAAGAATCTGATGACGACGATGTTCAGCAAGTAGATAAATTCTATCTTAAACAACAGCATGACTTGGGCAATCTAAAGAGTTCAAGATTCCTCTCGATTGTCTTGGAACAGTCTCCGTGATTATCAAGAGACTCAAGCCATGCTCGCTCATAGACAGATAATCTTCCTCCCTGCTCCTCTTGTTTGGCCAATAGCAGCTTTTTAATCGAGTCATCATTTGAACAAGCATCAAACCACGGTAAGACATACTCTTCAATGGCTTTTGCAACATTCTCAAAGCTGACTCTTGCAATGCTCTCGTCGGCATAATCCCACCACACATCCTTTCCGCAGACGAGTATTCCCATCCTTTCGCTATAGCAGAAAGATGCAAAGTCATATTGGAGATAGAGGGGCGTCAGGGCATAATTGACAGTAAAAGTCCCGGATCCGTTTTTCTCCTTTTGCAGCTCAATAAGTTCAAGCGCATCAACGTGATTGCGTCTGACGTAAGCATTCGATTTATACTGCAGAAAGCCTTTTGCTTTGAGAAGAGAATCGAGATACTGTTTTTTGCACAATTTGAAAGCGCGGTCGGCCTCGCTTTCAAATT
>Ga0326513_10003446_pt1 | contig 11467 bp, 24 predicted proteins | sample 2_2465_0518_D_FD_203654 | JGI IMG/M metagenome (GOLD analysis project Ga0326513, IMG submission 203654) | Bovine rumen microbial communities from UC Davis, California, United States - 2_2465_0518 | ecosystem: Host-associated > Mammals > Digestive system > Stomach > Rumen | place: USA... | reverse complement strand
AAATAATGGCGACTATCCTCTCGGACCATCGCCACCTCAACAAACCTAACAACTATGTGCGGACTTATTGTCCGCTTACTGATGCCCCATCTTCGGTACCATCAGATATCTTCTTATAGAAAGATGCGGCGGCTGTTCTTGCCTTATTCTCCATCGACTCGTAGTCCAAGCCGTTTGGCTGATAGAACTCGGCTACTACTAACTGCGCATAAATATTAGCCGCCAGCGCTTCAATCTTTTCTTCCATTGTTTAAATGTTTTTAGCGTTACAATAATCTTGCATTCGCATCAGGGCAGCGCCCTCGCAAGAGTGGAAACTTACAATCATATTGTAGAAGAAATCGAACGCGGCTCTACTGCAATCGGTATGATTGTCAATACGCTCATAAAGTTCGTCTTTCTCTTTCTTTCGGAGATATTTGTCAATTTTCTCCTTAATACCGCTTTCGCTATCATCGCGCAACTCAACAACCTCTCCTTTTGCGTTATGCACAAAGCCGCGCCAATCGCCCAATCCGTTGTGGACAATCTTATTTCCGTAGTATTCGTATTCTATACCCATAGCCGCTTAATTTAATTGGTTAATAAATACACCCTCTTGGTCGGTGTGGTCGTGATACTCTTGGCTTTCAAGAGCGAGGAAAGGCGGAAAGTCCGTACCGCCAGTTTGGCGAATTGTCATAACCGCACTTGGGTCTTGGTTAAGAACTAACTTGCATAAGTGCATTAGTTCGGTAACAGGGATTTCGTGGTCAATATCAACATGACCTCTAAATTTCTTTTCTCTTGCCATAATTTTGTGTGTTTAATAGTTCACTATATATACTACAAAAACCATGCCAAAGTGCACAAAGGTTCCGAAAAAAAAATAGGAAAAAACGCAAGCGGTACCGCAGGCACAAAAAGAAAGAAGCAGGCGATACCTCATGGGTGTAAAGTCCCCCACCGCACCGATTGGCGTAAACCTGCTTCTAATTCTTAAATATGTCCGTGCATGACCTTGGTGTAGTCCTCAACGAACTTGTCGTACCACCCTAAGTCGCTATACACATCTGCCGCGTAGATATACTCAACGAAACACACTTTCTTTCCGTCACGATAGACCTCGACACCTCGATTGCCCTGACGATTAACTCCGTTCTTTAACTCAACGACCTTGCCATTCGGCAATTCGATTTTGTAAAATTCTTTCTTTGCCATATTATTTGCGCGGAAGATTAGGTAACTCTCGGCAGGCGATACGTACGTACTCCCAAAAGTCATAGTTTAACAAACACTCTTTCGTTTTCTCGCAGATTTCTTCCATCTGCTCATCGGTCAGTTTATCAGAGTTAATTTCCTCTACATACGCCTTAATGTCGTCTCGGTTTATGTTAATGACCTCAAAAAAACCATTTTTTGCCATAGTTGCTATTTGTTTTAATGTTCACTTTATATACTACAAAAATCGTGCCAAACCATAATAGGTGGTATACAAAAGAGTACCATTATGGTGGGGGTTAGAACAACCACCCACCTTTGATTTTCTTTCCGTGAACGACAATCTTAAAATGGTTGCCGCCGTGGTATTGGCTATCGTGGTTGTAACTATCCACATAGACCGCGTTGCCGTCAGCGAAAATCTCAAAATCGTCTTGGTTGTTGATACATTTTTGTATCGCTTGGAGCAGCGTGTCGCAAGGTGTCTTTGCAATTTCACGTCTGCCGTCCCACAAGCCAACCGAACCTGTCACGTAGCACTCGGTATTATAACCGCCATATTTGACGTTCTCCTTGAAGTCGCGAAAATCGTCATAGACGCTCTGGTTCGCCCACTCGTAAAAATCTTCATCCTCGTGAGCAGGTAATTCCTCGTAGGATACTTTGCCGCTTTCAATCAGCCAGTTCTTGTACTCCTCGAAAGTATAACCCGCTTTCTCGGTGTACGTTGTGTAAAGTAAATGCTTTGCCATAGTGTGTCAGTTTATATAGTTTATAACTTTGATATTCTTCGGCTCAACCATAATACCACCGCCACAATCGTCCACCGCACATGCCGCGAGCCACGGATTATTGTAGCCGCCGTAATAATTGAAAACGCCCTGCATGCTTTCTTTGATAACGCAAAAATTGAATTGTTCAAAATTGCGTCTCACATGTTGTACTTGATAAATCATAATTTTAAACTTTTACTCACATATATAACAACAAAAACTATGCCAAATGTTTGCTTTTAAGAGTAAAAAAAATAGGAAAATTTATGTGATGTACCGCGCGCCTGACAAAATGGCAGGGTTGCCCCTGCCATTCTGACATGACATTTTGTCATGCTACGACCTCTGCGTCCTCGGTCGGCACATATGCGTATGCCGCCTTGAAAAGGTCGCGGTTGAAATCAACCGACTTGGCGACCGATGTGAGTGCGCGCGCTTTGCGAGCCTTGCCGCTCTCGCTTGCTTTGGCGCGGTAGCCACCCCTCATCATGTACTCTTGGAGTACGTTGTACACGTTCCAAAGGCTATCGCCCTCATCCTCTTTGCGCTGCGGAACGAGTATCGCCTGCACCGCTTCCATGTCCGCGAAGAACTTTCCGTCTCCCGACACGCCCTTGCGGATGCGCATGGCGGAAATAGCGAGCGCGGTCTTTTGCTCAATCGTGAGCATGACGTTCTGCATAGCGTTGATAGCGGTGGTCTGCACAGGCACTTGCTTGATAGCAGTAGCGACTACCACGCGGAGTTCCTCAAAATCGTAGTTCACGTGGCGGATATTGAGTTCGACCATCTGGTCGGTCGCAATAATTAGTCCGTTACTGCATACGCAGCGGTACAAGCCGACCATGAACTTGAACGAGTTGAACCCGTCATGCGAGTTGGTCAAAATAATGCGCGGGTATGCGTCAATAGTCTCGCAGCCGTCCGCGTCCGTTTTCTTAATGAAAACGTCGGGGTTTTGGAACGCGAGCATGTGGAACGAGCGGATGCCGCTGCTATTCTTCTTTGCGCGCGCTTGCTTTGCCTCTACGGGATACCAACCCAAACGTGCAAGGTCGTCAATGACCGTCTCGGTATTTGCGAACGTGTAACGCTCGCTCACGTTCGGGTTAGTCGGAGTGTGGCGGAGTGCCATAGGGCAAACGGCTGCAATATCTTGCTTGGTCATAAAAGAGGTTGCGAGGTCGTTGTTTGCGAAAGAAAGCATAGTGCTCATAGTTGTAGGCGATTACCTTATTACTATCGCGAGGTTTTTAAGTGAAAAGATACAATGATTACACTTTATATATTACAAAAAGCGTGCCAAACTACGCATTTTAATTTAAAAAAAAATAGGAAAAAATAGCGAGGTACCAATGTGTGAATAAAAAGCGGGTTAACAGTATAACCTGCAATTTTTGGCCATCAGTCATCGTATTTCAACACATCTTTCACCTGTTGGCATACTCCTACTCTCCTCCCTACCCTAATCGTGATACTCTGCTTTTAATTCTCCTTTTTGCGACAATTCATTTATTTTAGAAATAATCGCGGTAAGGCACTCATCGAGAGTTGGGCAATTACCAATGTGCTCGTTTAAGCCGCTTGTTTCTGTTTGCTCGATGATTTTGGGCAAGTATTTCTCTTTGTTTTTCTCTACTACATAACACAAGATACTTTCCTGCGCGCCAGATACGTCTTTTTTGCCAAGCAAGTCTTTGTAACCAACGCACAAGTTCCCACAAGCGCTCACCCAGACTTGCAGGAAAAAGGCTTTGCCATTATAGAAAATTGTCTTTGGCAATAATTCTAACATATTCATATTCTTACTCTCCTTTCTTATCTAAATAATTCTTAATTTTCCACACATCTTTACTAATAGAGCCAAGAGATAACGCTATGTATGTTAAAAGGCCTATAATTACCGAAGCAACTAATATAATAAAATTGTCCACAACTTATTCTCCTTTCATTATCCAATTACTACACTATCCTGAAACTCCGTGACATCCTCTAACCCAATCGGTTCGCCACTCTCAAGATTTCCATACTCATAACAAAGTACTACATCCTTTGTCTTATCTTGAACATTATTCAATCGGTTAATCAATTCTTGTACCGTCATAATTCTACTCTCCCTCTAAACTTAAAATAATTACTCCGTCGGAATAGCCTATATCACCAATTCCATTAACCTTAAAACTATCTACGGTAAATCCATACGAACTATCGTCTGTATGACTTTCACACGCTTTTACTTCAAAGTCTGGGTTTTCCATTAACTTTGCTGCTAATTCTCTCGCTTTCATAATTGTATGCTTTTAGTTTCTACTTATATACTACAAAAATCGTGCCAAAGTGATAAAAAAATAGGAAAAAACACGCTCGGTACCGAGAGCATAATAAAAAGCGGGTTAATAACATAACCCGCAATTTTATGTCATCAGTCATCGTATTTCAACGCATCTTCCAAAGCGTCTGCTACGTGCTGATAAAGTCCACCTACTTGCTGACCCTCGCTATCCAATACAACAAATCCCTCTTTGCCACTCCAATCGTTATAGTCGCAATTATAGTTGTCCGTATACGCTATTTCGTATCCGTTCGTAAGTTTTAATCTTCCACCTGTTAGCATAATCTTATTCTCCTTTCTCGTCAAAAACGTCAACAATCTTCAATTTTGTTATCGTTTCGATTAGGTGTTTTAATATGTCGCCCAATAGCGTTTCGTTCCTTTCAAGGTTCTTTAACGGAATATGGTGTATATCTTTACTATTTTCAGTTGATAGCCACACTTGTACCTCGCCGCTCTGCTTGCTGAGTTGTAATCCGTCAACCCATTGGTAAGGCGCAGACGCATCGGGATTTCTAACTGATTTATCAAACTGAATATATCCGTCGCAATTTAGATACTTTTTATTATTACCCAAAAATGTGGTAATCATCCCTATTGTTGTCATATTCTTATTCTCCTTTCTGCTTGATTAGGCTAATTTGATTTCACCCTCATAGTTGTCGCCCTCGAATTGGGGGTTCTTTGAGTAGTCCAAATCGCTCTCCTCGATATAGTTCGCAAAATCGCGCAACACATCGGCAACATTGTATTCGTCACAAACGATACTAATCTCAATCATTCTTGGTTTGATAATTCCTGCCATAATCGTATATTTTAATGTTCACTATATATACAGCAAAAATCATGCCAAACTATATAAAAAAATAGGAAAAATTAAAATCGGTACCAAGCCCATTTAAAAAAAAGCAGGGGTGCTCCCTACTTTCTTCTTTTAGAATAGTTCCCCATCGTCTCCTTGACCCCATAAGTGGTCATTCTCAACGATTTCAATACTATCAACAACGCCTGCTGAAAGGTTGATTTTGAGCAAGTGCATCATAACACCTTGACGGAACGTTATCACGTTAGGAGTTTTCTCACAAGGTCGGAAATTGAACTTGTTGTTTGTGAACTCGTTGAGCCTGCGGCAGTACAAAGATAAACTATCAATGTACGCACCGCGACCCAAGCCAAGATGGTTTAGCAGTTCAATTACTACATTCTTCATACGCAAAAGAGTACCATTAACATGTGGTTCAACTTCCGATATTTCGAGATAGCGCATAGAGTAACTGCTCCATTGCATAAGTCTGCTTTTCGATTAACTCGTTTTGTCTTGAAAGCAGTTCGTTTGTTTTCTTCGAGTTTTCGTTTAACTCTGCAATGTTGCGAGTGAGTTGTTTCACGTTCGCCGCAAATTGCTTATCTTCGACTGATTGTAAAAGTGCCATATTGATTTGATTTTATGGTTTAACAATGTTTACACAAGGTCGCGCTTGCTTGACGGAGGAGTTTGATTTCATCTGCGGAGAAATTTTTCAACTCGCCAAATTCTTGTTCAAACAAGAAACTTGCCAATGCGCTTGCGGCTTTACTTGTCGCGCGGTGTTTACCGCTGATATTGATACCCGCCATTTTATTCTTCTGCTACGTTGTAAAACAATTTTGTTACTGCGGCTGCACCACCAAATACCATGCACGCGATAAGCGCCCAAGGGTCTGCTAATCCGCAAAAGAAAGCGACTGCGCCACAAAGGGCGAAAAACTCAATAAGATTTCCTAATGTTTTCTTTTTCATAATAGTATATGTTTTTATTGTTCACTAATATATGTACAAAAACCATGCCAAACTGCGCATTTTATTTCAAAAAAATAGGAAAATTACGTGCGTGTACCGAGGTATCCAAAAATAACGGCTACCTTCACAGGCTGCCGTTACCAAACAAACCTAAATTACACTACTATGAACACTATCCCACGTGGAGGTTTTCGAGACGCGCGCGGTTCAGTTCCTGAACACGTGTGTATGCGTCATAAACCCCGTCCGTGTTTACTGCCATAAAATCTATAATTTCCTCAAAGACAATTTTTGCTATCTCATCGGTGCAGTAGGCAACCGTTGGGTAGTAACTCGCGTGTTGGTCGAATCCACGAATAGGAGTGTAGCAAACCCCGTTGTCCTTACTTAAACCGATATGCTCTACATTTTGAACATTCAGGAGACCTTTGTCTCCAGCGCGACCTATCGTCTTGATGAATAATCCCATATTAATTTGCGTGTTGTTAGTTTCAAATAAAAAGAACGCACTCAAAATGTTTTTACCATGTAAACTAAACTTTGGTGTCGTTGGCGGTTTTCGAAGCCTAAAGCCTTAAAATGCGTACGCGTTGCACTTGGGGTGCCGTCTTTTCGAGCCACTCGCTATGTACACTTGCGGGTGTTGCGTTCAATGTTGTAGTAGCGGAGGGAGTCGAACCCTCGGTGAACAAACCCCTGCAAGGATTTGTAGCGCACCCGTCTTCTCTGTGACTTTGGATTGCAGTCCTCTATCATTTAGCGAGACCCGTCCTGCGCGCTCTTATCTGCGCCACCATAATATCGCAACGGGGCTGGGTTAATCACTTATTAGTGCTACTTTCCCATTTACCGCAACACTCTCTACGGGGGGATACCCGTTATGTGCGCACCTCGTTGCTTTGGATTATAAAATTATTTCAAAAAACTATATATTGCCGTTAAGTCTCGGCTCTTATGCGACTATGTTTCATACACTTGCGCTATTTTGTGCCCTACCTTTGGGCGGTTAAAACTGCTCTATAAAAAAGTCCGAAAAATAAAGTACGTAAACCCTTAATTGGGCGGAGGTCGTGTATCTCTCATATTCCGTTTAGTTTAACGTTTTACACTATATATACTACAAATATCGTGCCAAACTCTTTAAAAATCCTATTTTTTTTGAATTATTTTACGTTACACCAAAAATCTTCCTCGACAAATGAGATACCCTCGTAGTTCTCTTTTACCTCGCTATCGGGTATTTCTTCTGCACTTTCATACTTATTAGAACCGCTGTCTTGCAGCGAGCAAAAATAAGCCGCACGCAGTTCTTCAAATTCTTCTTGATTGAGTTCGCTAACCGAACGATAAGTTTCTTTTGTCATAGTAGTAATGTATTATTGTTTCACTTATATATCTACAAAAACCATGCCAAACAAATCTAATTTCGATAAAAAAATAGGAAAAAATCGCGTTGGTACGCACACTATGACAAAATGGCAGGGTTACCCCTGCCAAGTTGTCACTGACATTTGTCAGTCTGCAAGCAAAATTGCGAGGATTTCTTCTTCGCGCTTGCGGAGTGCAGCGAGTTCTGCTTTCAGTGCCGCGCGGCTCGATTTAACCTTTGCAGTGTGCTCTGCGCTCGGTGCGCCCAAAGACACTTGCAAAACCACATTGTCATTTATGTGTGTTTCAGCGACTGCTACAATCTGCTCGGTTGCGCGGATTTCGTCTTCGTCAATCTGCGTGTGTGCGTACACGTAGCCGATTTCGGTCATAATCGGCATTGCCATTGCACCGATAAGCAACTTTGCAGCAGCCATTGTCTCGTCAGCGCGACCGCTCTCAATAAGCGAAAGGGTCAGCGCGTGAGCGACTGCCTGCTCATTGGTCAATTTGTCAAACAAGATACCAATAAACCGCTCGGACTTGAATTGCCGCCAATCAACGCGCGTAAGGTCAAAATAACCATTGCAGTTTTCATAGAATGACCCGTTGCTCCCGTTGTCTTGCAGTCTGCGACCGCGTGCTTGCTCAATCAGCGCGCGGTTGCGAGTGCCGATAGCAAGTCTGCGCGTTCCGTCTGCTTTAAAATATGCGAACTTTACCCAACCTACTGCGAGTGCTGCGTTCAAAATCTCGATTTCGTTCATAGTGCGTACCATAGTTGTATGCAATTAACCACCATTGCGAGTTGTTAGTTTGTTAATATAATCGTTACACTTATATATCTACAAAAAGTGTGCCAAAGTATCATATTTTTATGAAAAAAAATAGGAAAAAAGCACGTGTGTACCAAATATATAAAAATTATGCCCGCGCAACTTCGTTGTTGAGCAGGCAGAGACTTGTTTTTTTTACCACACCGACCAAAGTCTCCAAACACGATGCAGCGGGCATCCCTTTTTGCCGCCGCAGCCTACCAGACGCCCTCATCTCGGCTGCGGTTGTGCACTGGCTTTGTTTCTCATATCTACTTATATGCTACAAAAATTATGCCAAACTATCCAAATTCAACTCCAAATCGAGACCTAAAACTTGGAATATATGCTGCAACTCATGCACGAAGAAAATTCTTGCAATTGTGATAGACTTCCAGCGTTGGTCGTCAGTTAAATAGATTGCACACAAATCAAACCAATAAATGTCCTTACACAAAAAACTATCGTTTTTCATATAATACATACACTCATATGGTGACGTGCTTTCCATGTGCGAAAAGTCTTTTCCGAAACCGCTGTTTCGCAAAATCTCTTCGGTAAGGCAAATAGGCTGAATAAAACTGATGTCATATACGCTGTCGTCTTTTAACTTAACGCTATCGCTATATATTTCCTCAACCTGACCCTTGCAGCCAGTCAATTTATTCGTAACCCAATCGCCTATGCGCAAATCCTTAACTTTCATTTTTTCTTACGTTTTTTGCGTGCTTTCGCTCGCTGATAATCTTCACTCGTTGCTGATTTAGACTGCAACTTTTCTCTTGTCTTTCTTATTTCTTCTCGCTTACGGAAAGCAAGACTTGCTAAAAGTCCACCAAACATATTACCAAATCGAAAAAGATTTAAATGGTTTATTGCTCATTATGTTTATTACTTTTCTATCATCGTAGCCAATCATAGCATGCACAACATATTTCGCACTTAATCTTGTGTCGTTTGGGAAAGTGTAGAAACGCGGTCTTTCGTAGTCTTTGAGACCTTTTAACCACTCAGTCATTGTGGCGATATTCTCGCGCATTTCTTCTTCCGTCTCACCCATGCGCTCTGCAAACTCCTCATAAGTTTCGTATGCGAACATATTCGGCTTTTTAGTGAAAGAGCGGAATAGGTGTTTTTTATATAATTCTTCATAGCGGTTAAATCTCTTACCGAAGATATTAAAGCCGAGCCATTTGAAGAATACCTTGTTGGTTGCTTGCCCCTTTTTGATAGGCTGCGTTCTCCAAAACATTTTCATGTCAATTACAATTGCTCCCATAATAGTGTGATTTATGTATTCACTATATATACTACAAAAATCATGCCATTCATTCATTATTTTTATAAAAAAATAGGAAAAATCAAAATGTGTACACAACAAAGCAAAAATAAGCAGGGTTGCCCCTGCTTAAGTTAAAACCTTTCGTACCAATCGTTTATGTACCTGCGCATTTTGATTTCCAAGTGTTTCAACGAGTCAGCGTGACCGCTTTCATAAAGTTCCATGTCTCTACGATATTTTCCGTCGTCGGCTCGATAAGGCTTTCCGTAGTGCTTGATATAAAACACATACTCCTGGTCGCTTACTTTGTGACACCATTGACAAGAATGGAAACACGGAATTATGTTTCTGCGGAGCATAGTGATTTTTACGTCACAATCCTCGTATAAAACTTTTTCTCTTTCAGCATTTTCGGACAATTCCTTTAACGCTAACTCGCCCGTCTTTCCGTAATTGTCTGGCTCATACCACAAAGCGGCTTTTCTAATAGGGAAACGATAGTCTCTCATTTTCCCTCGCATACTTTCGGGAACGTTGTTGGAGTTCATCCACAAGTTAAACAGCCAAACCTTATGACCGCCCTTTTCAACGGCAATAGGCTCGGTAAACATATCTCTTGTCGCATACTCCGAACACTCTTCGTGAAATTTTGAAAGCCAATCGGAAAGACCATTTTCCTCATTTTCTTTCTTCGCACACTCAATTTGCTCTTTGTATAACTTATATAATTCTTTCTCTGACTTGCGAGCGTATTTGAATACCTCTTTTAATCTATCTACCATAATAGCAATGTTTTAGTTCTACTTATACTTTTCATGCTCTCCAAACATGACACCATCAATCTCATACATTTTATCTTTACCAACACCGATAAAAGTATTTTTATTAAACCGCTTAACTCGCGGAAAAATCAGTGGCACGTCTCCAATCTTCATAAGTTCAACATGAATATATGCCGTGCCAATTTTCGTAATCTTTCCAACATACGGCTCTCCGATGAATGGGCGGACGGTAACTTTATCTCCAATTTCTAAATTTCTTAACATAATGTAAATCTTTAGTTCTACTTATATACTACAAAAACTATGCCAAAGTACCTCAAAAAAATAGGAAAATTACACATCTGTACCGCCGCGTGTAAAAAAACGCAGGGGCACTCGCCCCTGCTGAAACATTTACTTGCGCATACTATTATGAATTTAGAGGTTAAACTTTTTCAATCTCATCTTCAAGCAGATAGCCGACCCGTGCAATTTCATTGAGACTTTTTGCGGTGCTATACCAACAAGTAGCCAGTTTGTCTTTCCATCGGTCAAGTGCCGTTGCGTGGTTTACCCACTCGCCCTCGGTCGTGATGATGCCGATTTTGATTTTCTCGCCCGTACGTTTTACGATTACCTCATCGCCAACCTTAATCTCATCGCTTTCCTCTTCTTGGTCTTTGCCGTAGTTCACGTCATACTTGTTAGGCGTGACCTTGAACTCTTCATCGGAGAGAGTGACCTGCATGCTCATAATCTTGTCCTCGATTGCATTTAAGCAAAGGTCAAGCGTGTGGTCGTTGCCGATATGCTCGTTCAAGCCGCTTGTCTCGGTTTCCTCGATGATTGCAGGATGATATGGCTTGTGCCCTGGCTGTACGACATAGGACAGAATTACCTTATCGCTCCCCATTTCTTTGTACCCAACGCATAACTCGCCCCAAGCGTTTACCCAAACGCGTAGAAAATACGATTTTCCTTTGTAGTCAAATTCCCTCGGAATTAACTCCAACTTGCTGAATGTACGTACCATAATCGTGTCTCCTTATGAAAATTGCATACCGCGAACGATATGACCTTTACCCTCATTTTCTACTTGATAGTTGCGAGCAGTTGCCCAATTTGCGCACCGAATTTCAGTGCCGTTGTCATAAAT
>Ga0326513_10003445_pt1 | contig 11467 bp, 1 predicted proteins | sample 2_2465_0518_D_FD_203654 | JGI IMG/M metagenome (GOLD analysis project Ga0326513, IMG submission 203654) | Bovine rumen microbial communities from UC Davis, California, United States - 2_2465_0518 | ecosystem: Host-associated > Mammals > Digestive system > Stomach > Rumen | place: USA: California... | reverse complement strand
GGCAACCGTTCGCTCTACATCACCAACAACGATTCTTCCTACGCCTACACCGTTAGCAGCACCACCTATGTCTTCGCCTCGCGCAACATCACGCTGGCTGCAGGCAACTATGTCTGCGCCTTCGACTGGAAAGCCCAGGGCGAAAGCTCCTTCGACTTCATCCGTGCCGCCTTGGTGCCCGCCAGCACCCAGCTCATACCCGGCGACTACAGCGGATTCAACAACACCGATGCCATGCCCGCCGGCGGTATCGCTGTCGACGGCGCCTATCGCCTCAACCTCGACTCCACCTGGAACACCCAGGTGACCGAGTTCCAGGTCACCAACGCCGATGTCTACAAACTGGTCTTCCTCTGGCGCACCGACGTTAGCGGCGGCACCCAGCCCCCGGCAGCCATCGACAATGTGTCGCTGGTCGTCAACACCTGTCCCCGTGTGACGGATGTCATCGCCCTGCCCAGTGCCAACAACATGGACCTCTCCTGGACGCCCGGCAGCACCGAGACCTCGTGGCAGGTCACCGTGGGTACCACCACCACCGTGGTCAACACCCCGGCCTACACCGCCACTGGCCTGCTGCCTGACAGCGACTACACCGTCTCCATCCGCGCCATCTGCGCCGCCGGCGACACCAGCTTCGCCGTCACCGACGTCTACCACACTCCCTGCAGCGCCGTCAGCCTGCCCTTCAGCGAGAACTTCGACACCTACACCACCTCCACCACTGCTGCCACAGGCGTGCAGGTACCCTGCTGGAATGCTATCCTGGATGGTACCGCCACTTACCAGACCGGCAACTATGTGCCGCAGATCTACTACAGCAGCTCCTATTCCCACAGCGGCTCCTACAGCTATCGTCTCTACGGCATGGGATTCCACATGCTGCCTCCGATGCCCACTTCGCTCGACAGCCTGCAGCTCACCTTCTGGGACTACACCACCGCCAGCTACTACGGCCTTGAGGTCGGCGTGATGGAGGGCAACACCTTCGTCCCCGTGCAGACCATCAGCACTCCCACCTCGACCCGCACCGAGCACACCGTCTACTTCGGTTCCTACACCGGCAGCAGCCGCATCATCGCCTTCCGCAACCGCTACACTACCAGCGCCACTACTTACACCGCCACCCACTACATCGACGATGTCCAGGTCGACTACCTGCCCTCCTGCGCCCCGGTGTACGATATCCACGCTGTCAGTGCTGGCGTTGACAACATCGTTGTCGACTGGAGCGACATGACCGCTGGCGTTTCGCAGTGGCAGGTGCGCTACGGCGTTGGCAGCAACACCACTACCATCAATGCCACCTCGCACCCCGTCACCATCAGCGGCCTCGACTCACTTACCACCTACCAGGTCTCCGTGCGTCCCATCTGCTCCGCCACCGACACCGGCGACTGGAGTGCTCCCGTCAGCCTCGGCACCGAGATGTGCGACAATGCCTCTGTCGCCTACACCGGCCAGGCCACTGGCACCGCCAACAGCACTCCCGTCAACAACTTCTACAAATACTCCCTCTCCGAGACCATCATCGACAGCGCCGAGCTGGCCGGCATAGGCGACATCTCCGCCATTGCCTACAGCTACGCCCACACCACCGCTTCGGTCGACAAGACCAATGTCACCATTTGGATCCAGCCCACCACCAAGAGTGTCTTCACCGGCAGTACCGACCTCATCCTGCTCGACACCACCACGGCTGTCCAGGTCTATAGCGGCGCGCTCAACTGTAGCCAGGGTTGGAACTACTTCAGCCTCGACACTGCCTATGTCTGGGACGGCCACAGCAACCTCGTGGTCATCGTCGACGACAACTCCAACGAGTACGACGGCAGCTCCTATGTCTTCAACACCTCCAACTGCACGGGCTACAAGACCCTCGCCTGGTACAGCGACAGCCAGAACCCCGATCCCACCAGCACTACCTTCTCTGGCACTAAGAACTACTATCAGTACCGTGCCACGATGAAGCTGGTCTCCTGCTCCTCCGTCTGCCGCGAGCCTGTCATCGACAGCGCCGTTGCCGACGAAACCTCCGTCACCCTCACCTGGAACGGCAATGCTGCCTCCTACGAGGTCTACCTCGTCGCCGGCACCTGGAACGAGCCCACCTCGGGCATCGCCGTCACCGCTTCGCCCTACACCTTCACCGGCCTCACCCCCGGCACCGAGTACGCTGTCGGCGTCCGCGCCATCTGCGACAACGGCACCAGCGACTGGGTGACTGCCACCGTCATCACCGACGAGCACCCCTGCTACACTCCCACCGCCCTCACCGTCACCGACGTGACGCTCACCAGCGCCACCCTCGGATGGACTCCCGGTGAGGCCGAGACCCAGTGGCAGCTCCACGTGACCGGTACCAACTACGACGAGACCTTCACCGTCAACACCAACCCCTACACTCTCACCGGCCTGACCCCCGCAGTGACCTACAGCTTCACCGTCAGCGCCGTCTGCTCCGAGACCCAGACCAGCGATCCCAGCGAGGCCCAGACCTTCACCACCGAGAGCTGCCAGCCCGTCAGCGGTGTCAACGTGAGCAATGTCACCACCAACAGCGCCCAGGTCAGCTGGACCGCTGTCCAGGGTGTCAACGGCTACGAGGTTGAGTACGGCGCCAGCGGCTTTAACCAGGGCGCCGGCACCACCGTGCAGGCCAGCACCAACAGTGCTTCCCTCACCGGTCTGACTGCCAACATGGCTTACGATGTCTATGTCCGCAGCGTGTGCGCCGAAGGCGTCTTCAGCGCATGGAGCAATGTCACCTCCTTCACCACCGACGAGGGCGAAGGCATCGACGACGTCAACTCCGCCGGCATTGCCCTCTACCCGAACCCGGCCACGACCACTGTCACCATCAGCGGTATCGAAGGCCAGGCCACGGTAACGGTTGTTGACATGAACGGCCGCGAGAACGGAGAGTGGAGAGTGGAGAACGGAGAAATCACCCTTGACCTCACGGGCTATGCCCAGGGTGCCTACTTCGTCCGCATCGTCGGCGAGCAGCAGAACGCCATCCGCAAGCTCATCGTGAAGTAACACTATGGACCGCCGGCGTCCCGCCGGCAAAAAAAACTGGACCGCCGGCGTCCCGCCGGCACCACCCCAACCCCCGCAAGGCCCACCCCTTGCGGGGGTTTATTTTTTTTACCCCCACCCGTAGAGAAGCGGCATGCCCCGTCTCTACTCTAACTGCTACATGATTCGGCCCTTCTTATATCGTTCCTATATACTTCTCATATACTTCTTATATCACCTATATAAGAAGTATATGAGAAGTATATGAGAACGATATGAAAACGATATAAGAACAATATAAGAAATGCCGAATTATGTACCTCTCGGGTAGGTGTCGGGTAGGGGTGGTGTACCCTGTGGGGCGGAGCTGTTGTTGATAACTTTTTTTTCGCTTTTGATTTTTAATTGTATTTTTGCGACGTGCCGAAGAATGTGTAAAAATGGACTAATGGATTGAATAATAAAAAAATATCGATAATTTTATACTAACTAAACAAACTCAATTTATGAAAAAAACATTTATTATTGCGGCCCTCATGGCACTGATGTTGCCACTGACGGCCGCTGCACAGCAGTCCCTGCCCATCAGCATGGACTTCGAGAACGAGACTGCGTACTCGCAATGGACAGTTGTCAATGCAGTTTCGTCGACTGAAAGGTACAACAGTGCCAGCATCGCCCACGACGGAAGCTACCTGTTCCGTTTCCATTGGACAACGAATCCCAGCCAGTACCTTGTTTCGCCCGAGTTTGCCTCTGCTGCCAATGTCACGCAGGTAAGTTTCTGGTACATGAACGGAGGAAACTATGTCGAGGAATTCTCTTTGGGCTACTCTTCCACCACGGCCGACACCACGGCCTTTACGTGGCAGGATGCTGTCTCGGTCCCCGCTTCTACCCCCTGGACCGAGTACACAAGCATTGTCCCTGCTGGAACCAAGTATGTGGCCATCAGAAGCATGGCCTATGATGCCTATTACCTCTACATCGACGACATTTACATCGGCGATGCCCCCACCTGTCTCCGTGTGAACTCCTTCTCCGCCGTGCAGGCCACCGCCGACGAAATCACCCTTGTCTGGACAGACAACGTCAACTCCGGTGCCACCTACACCATCTACAACATGGCCGACAACAGCGTTGTTGCCAGCGGCCTCAGCGGCACCTCCTACACCGTCACCGGCCTCACCGCCAACACCGCCTACACCTTTGGCATCGAGGCCAACTGCTCCGCCACCGACGCTTCGGCCGTCATGGTGGGTACGTTCCGCACTGCCTGCGGCGAGACCCCCATCCCCTTTGTCACCGGTTTTGAGGACGTCAACAGCAATACGCTGCCCTTCTGCTGGAGCCACCTCACTCCCGTCAGCACCACCAACAACTACTGCGCCGTGCAGACCAGTGTCAACCATGAAGGTTCCAAGTCGCTGCGCTTCAACTACAGCAATGCCGGCGGCAATGTGCTTGTCCTGCCTGTCTTTGCCGAGGCTACCAACAACCTGCGCATGGTCTTCTGGCATCGTGCCGAAAGTGCCACCAACGCCTCGTGTGGTGTGCTCGAAGTGGGCTACCTCACCGACGGCAGCGACTCTTCGACCTTTGTTCCCGTGGACACCTTGGTGCAGAGCGACAGCTACGCCCGCGCCATCGTCAACTTCTCCGATGCTCCCGCCACGGCCCGCATGGCTTTCCGCCACCGTGCCAACACCACCAACTGGTACTGGAACATCGACGACCTCACCGTCGAGATGATTCCTTCCTGCCCCGACATTGTCTCTTTCAGTGTCGACAGCGTCACCTCGTCCAGCGCCTTCCTTTCCTGGAGCGACAATGGCGCCGGCAGCTATGAGCTCTTCTTTGTCAACGCCACCGACACCACCCCGATCACCTCTGTCACCTTCGACGGCGTCACCGCCGAGGTCTCCGACCTGACCCCCAACACCCCCTATGTCTTCGCCCTCCGCGCTGTGTGTGGTGCCGGCGACTACTCGCCCATTGTCCTGGCCGAGGGACGCACCGAGTGTGTCTTCTTCACCTCTGCCGACCTCCCCTACAGCCAGAATTTCGACAGCCTCGAGACCGGCAGCAACAGCCTTATCCCCTGCTGGAACAAGCTCAGCTTCTATAGCAGCTATCCCGGCCACCCCACCGTCACCACCTACAATGGCCGTCAATGTCTCTATTTCTATCCCGGCCATACCAATGAGCCCATCTATGCCACCATGCCTGCTGTCGACGACCTGAACGGTCTGATGCTCAGCTTCTCGTGGCTGATGGCCACCCAGGCTACCCTGCAGGTGGGCACCATGACCAACCCTGCAGATACCACCACCTTCGTCCCCCTGCTCACCATCCCCGCCGGCAACGGCACCTGGAATACTCCTTGGACTGAAGTGGAACTCAGCCTCACCGACATCGACGCGGATGTGCACTATGTGGCCTTCCGTGCCGGCGTCAGCTCTTCGTGGGGCTATGGTGTCTATATCGACGACGTCGTTCTGCAGGAGCAGCCCGACTGCATGCGTCCCAATGCTGTCACGGTGAGCGACACCGCCGCCACCTCTGCCACCCTCCACATTGTCGACCCCGTCCAGGCCATGAACTATGTGGTGGTCTACGGCAACGACAGCATCACCGTTGCCGACACGGTTGTCAATCTTGAGAACCTCACCCCCGCCACTGCCTACACTGTGCGTGTCTATACCCTCTGCAGCGACGGCAACCCCACTTCGAACTTCGTCTCCGCCAGTTTCAACACTCCCTGTGTCAATATCGCTGTCTCGTCCACCGAGCCCTATGTCGAGAGCTTCGAGACCTGGGGAACCGGCTTCAACCAGTGCTGGAACCGTCTTTCCTTCGATGCTTACAGCGACTACTTCTACTCCACCGGGAGCTACCTGCCCATCGTGTCGTCCACCATGGCCCACACCGGCAGCAACTCCCTGCGCATGTATTCCTATTATTATGAGGACGATTATGATTACGACTACGACGAGTATTCCTCCTATGCCTTCATGCCTGTGTTCGAGAGCCCTGTGGCCAACCTGCAGATGAGCTTCTGGTACAAGGTGCCCGCCGGCATCGGCGATGTGTCGCTTGCCGTGGGTGTCAGCAGCACCACGAGCGACAGCTCCACCTTCGTCCGCCTGACCACCATCGTCCCCGCCGACACTTCCTGGCATCAGTATGAGGTCGACCTCAGCGCCTATAGCGGCGACGGCAACCGCATTACCTTCTACCAGTCCTATGACGGCGAAGAGGCTGACTATATGTACGGCTACATCGACGATATCACCGTTGCCTCTCTCGGCGAGTGTGTACGCCCCTCTGCGGTGTCTGTCTCCGAGCTTTCTGCCACCACTGCCACCATCACTTGGGTCGACATCAACCAGATTGGCCTCTACCGCGTGGTGATCAATGGCGACGAGACGTCGGCTATGAATGCCTACGATACCGCCATCTTTCTCACCAACCTTGAGGCCGACAGCACCTACACCGTGGCTGTCAGCACCATCTGCGACGGCACTCCCACCGAGGCCCGCACCATCACTTTCCACACGCCCTGCCTGCCCGTGGCCCACGACGCTCTGCCCTGGTCCGAAAACTTCGACGGTGTCGTCTCTTCCAGCTCGGCTTCTCTCGAGGTCGGCTGCATGAGCTTCATCCGCAAGGAGAATTCCTACGGCAGTCGCTATCCCTATGCCAACAGCTCCACCCGCTACGGTGACAGCGGCAACAGCCTCTACTTCAGTCCCGGCAATGGCGAACACCAGATGGCTATCCTGCCTCTCTTCGACGACGAGCTCACTTCTCTCATGTTCTCCGCTCAGGTCTACCGCTCCAACACCGCCAACGCCCTTGTGCTCGGTGTCATGGCCAACCCCAACGACCCCGCCACCTTCGTCACCGTCGACACCCTCTTGCCCGACACCACCAGCAGCTGGTCCTATGTCGAGCACAGCTTTGCCGACTTCGAGGGCACTGGCAGCTACATCGCCATCCGTCCCATGAATTACCTTAATAGTTACACTTCCCTCTTCATCGACAATATCAGTGTCGGCGAGGTTACCGAGTGCCAGCGTGTGGAGAGCGTGAGCGTCTCCGCCATCACTGCCACCGAGGTCACCCTTGCCTGGGCCGACTCTCTCCAGCAGGGCAGCTACCGTGTGTGGCTCACTTCCACCGCCGACAGCAATGTGTTCGACGAGATGGTCTACGAGCTCTCCTTCACCTTCACCGGCCTGCAGCCCAACACGGCCTATGTGGCCCACGTCGCCACCATCTGCAATGGCGTTGCCACCGCCCCGGTCGACTTCGGCTTCACCACTCCTTGCGACGCTGTCGACATGCCGTGGAGCGAGAACTTCGACGAGTGGACCTCCAAGTCCGCCTGCTGGTCGTTCCTCAGCGGCGCCTTCAACGGCGGCAACGGTCCTGCCACAACGTATGCTTCGGCCTGGACCCTCAACAGCTCCTATGGCAACCATATCACCCTCGACGGCAAAGCCTTGACGATGAACGTCTATGGCACCAACCGCTTCTGGGCTGTCACCCCGACCATCAACATCTCTAGCCCCAATGCCATGCTCAGCGCCGACGTGGCTGTGGCCGGTTGGAGCAATGCCACGCCCAACTACGATGCCAACGACACCCTCGCCTTCGCCATCAGCACCGACGGCGGTTCCACTTTCACCACCCTCAGCGTGCTCGGCAGCGCCGAACTCAATGCTCTCGGCAGCTCCTACACCACCGTCGAGGTTCCCGTCTCCGGCTATGACGGCCAGGCCGTGCGCTTCGCCATCTTCGCCGGCAGCACCGCCAACGGCGGCGACAGCCGCATTGTCATCGACAACGTGACCGTCGACGAGGCTCCCTCCTGCATGCGTCCCTCCGGCGTGACCGTCAGCAATATCGCCGATGTTTCGGCCACCGTCACCATCAGCGACTCCACCCTGGCTGGTTCCTACCACCTGGTGATTGTCAGCGGCGCCGACACCATCGTCGACCAGACCCTCACCGACACCGTCTACACCGTCAACACCCTCCTGCCCAACTCCGACTACACCGTGATGGTGAGCACCCTCTGCGACGACAACTCCGAATCCACCGTCTTCAGCACCGGATTCCACACCCTCTGCGAAATCCTGACGATGCCCTGGAGCGAGAACTTCGACAGCTGGTCCGTCCGGTCCGACTGCTGGTCGTTCCTCTCCGGTGCCTACAACGGCGGCAATGGTCCTGCCGCAACCAGCACTACCACCTGGAACCTCGGCAACAGCTATGGCAACCACATCACCATCGACGGCAAAGCCCTGTACATGAATGTCTATGGCACCACCAGCTTCTGGGCCGTCACCCCGGCTGTCAACATCACCGACAACAACGCCATGCTGAGCGCCGATGTGGCCGTGGCCGGTTGGAGCAGCGCCACTCCCGCCTACGACGCCAACGACACCCTGGCCTTCGCCATCAGCACCGACGGCGGTGCCACCTTCACCACCCTGTCGGTCCTCGACAACAACGCCCTCAACGCCCTTGGCAACGCCTACACCTCCATCGAGGTCCCCGTCATCGGCTATAACGGCCAGGCCGTGCGCTTCGCCATCTTCGCCGGCAGCACCGCCGCCGGCGGCGACAACCGCATCGCCATCGACAATGTGGCCGTCGGCGTGCTTTCCTCCTGCATGCGTCCTTCCAGCGTGAGCGTCAGCGACGTCACCGCCGTCTCGGCCACCATCGCCATCAGCGACTCCACCCAGGTGGGCTCCTACCACCTCGTGATTGTCAGCGGCACCGACACCGTCGTCGACCAGACCCTCACCGACACCGTCTACACCGTCAGCGCCCTCCAGCCCAGCACCGACTACTCTGTCAAGGTGAGCGCCCTCTGCAGCGACGGCACCGAGACTCCCGCCGCCAGCGCCAGCTTCCGCACCCTCTGCGGTACCATGGAGATGCCCTGGACTGAGAACTTCGACAGCTGGACCGTCAAATCCGACTGCTGGTCGTTCCTCTCCGGCGCCTACAACGGCGGCAACGGAACCCCCACCGCCAGCACCTCGGCCTGGATACTCAGCAGCACCTATGGCAACGACATCGCCATCAGCGGCAAGGCCCTGACGATGAACGTGTACTCCACCTATCGCTACTGGGCCGTCACCCCGGCCGTCAACATCACCAGCGACAACGCCGTGCTGAGTGTCGACGTGGCCGTGGCCGCCTGGAGCAACGCCACTCCCAACTACGATGCCAACGACACCCTGGCCTTCGCCATCAGCACCGACGACGGCGCCTCCTTCACCAACCTGATGGTCCTCGACAGCGCTGCCCTCAACGCTCTCGACACTGCCTACACCTCCGTCGAGGTCCCTGTCACCGGCTATAACGGCCAGCAGGTGCGCTTCGCCATCTTCGCCGGCAGCACCGCCGCCGGTGGCGACAACCGCATCGCCATCGACAACGTCTCCGTCACCGCCGACACCAATGCCCCGCAGCCCGAGATGTACACCGTCAGCGCCGCCAGCGCCGACGCCGTCATGGGCAGCGCCACCGTCAGCGCCACCCACGTGGCCGCCGGCACCAGCGTTACCGCCACCGCCACGGCCAACAACGGCTACCACTTCGTCAACTGGACCGCCGCCGGCACCGTCGTCTCCACCGCCAACCCCTACACCTTCACCGTCAGCGCCGACATCGCCCTCACGGCCAACTTCGAAGCCAACGGCACTGAGCCCGAGGAATGCGTCGACCCGACCGACGTCGCCGCCAGCGACATCACCTCCACCTCCGCCACCATCTCCTGGACGGCCGGCGGCAGCGAGACCCGCTGGGCCATCAACTGGGGCACCGGCGCCGACACCACCGCCAACAACCCCTACACCCTCACCGGCCTCGAGCCCAACACCACCTACTACGTCAAAGTGAAAGCCCTCTGCGCCGACGGCAACGAGAGCGGCTGGAGCTCCCCCGCCACCTTCACCACCGCCACCGTGGGCATCGACGATGTCGACGCCGCAGCCATCAGCCTCTACCCCAACCCCGCCACGACCACTGTCACCATTAGCGGCATCAGCGGCCAGGCCACGGTAACGGTTGTCGACATGAACGGCCGCGAGAACGGAGAGTGGAGAGTGGAGAACGGAGAACTCACCCTCGACCTCACGGGCTACGCCCAGGGCGCCTACTTCGTCCGCATCGTCGGCGAGCAGCAGAGCGCCGTTCGCAAGCTCATCGTGAAGTAACACTACATGGACCGCCGGCGTCCCGCCGGCAAAAAAAACTGGCCCGCCGGCGTCCCGCCGGCACCACCCCAACCCCCGCAAGGCCCACCCCTTGCGGGGGTTTATTTTTTTTACCCCCACCCGTAGAGACGCGGCATGCCGCGTCTCCTTAGCAACAACGCCAACCCGGGCGACGGGGCATGCCCGTCTCTACTCTAACTGCTACATAATTCGTCCCTTCTTATATCGTTCCTATATACTTCTCATATACTTCTTATATCACCTATATAAGAAGTATATGAGAAGTATATGAGAAGTATATGAGAACGATATAAGAACGATATAAGAAATGCCGAATTATGTACCTCTCGGGTAGGTATCGGGTAGGTATGAGGTAGCGAGGAGGTGGGAGGAGTGTAGGGGTGGTTGAAATTATGTTAATGTATTGGTTTGCAGTGAGAAAAGTGGTGTATGGGCTGTTTTTGCCGTTGCGGTGTGCATTTTTTGCCCGAAAACAGGCGGGTTCGGGGTGCTTTTGTATGGTTTTGCGGGGTGGGGCAGGGGGTTGGGTAAAAAAAATGTGTGTGTTTAGAGAGCGGATTGTCAGTGAGTTGTAAATTATTTTGAAAAAAATTTGAAAAAATCTTTGGTGGAATGTGAAAAAAGTAGTATTTTTGCAACCTCAATCGACGAGAAAAAGAGTTGTTTGAAAGGTTGACAGAAGCCGATGTAACTCAGTTGGTAGAGTAGCTGATTTGTAATCAGCCTGTCGGGGGTTCGAGTCCCTTCATCGGCTCGAGACCGGCACTCGGGAACAACTGAGCAGTCGGACAACAATATCGGGGGAGTCGCATAGCGGCAATTGCAACAGACTGTAAATCTGTCCTCGGAAGAGTTCGGTGGTTCGAGTCCACCCTCCCCCACGAAATACCAAAACTAAGACAAGCGGAAGTAGCTCATTTGGTAGAGCGATAGCCTTCCAAGCTATAGGTGGCGGGTTCGAGCCCCGTCTTCCGCTCAAAAGCGGGAAACAGGAGAGACCCCAAGCCCCGCTTCGAAAAGAAAAGGTACTCAAAAAGAGAGAGTGCGAAAGAAACAAGCCGCAGTAGCTCAGTGGTAGAGCGCTTCCTTGGTAAGGAAGAGGTCACGAGTCCGACTCTCGTCTGTGGCTCTCTTTTTATGCCGAAAAGCATGAAGGGAAAAGAAGAAAATCGAGGACGGAAGCC
>Ga0326513_10003443_pt1 | contig 11475 bp, 30 predicted proteins | sample 2_2465_0518_D_FD_203654 | JGI IMG/M metagenome (GOLD analysis project Ga0326513, IMG submission 203654) | Bovine rumen microbial communities from UC Davis, California, United States - 2_2465_0518 | ecosystem: Host-associated > Mammals > Digestive system > Stomach > Rumen | place: USA... | reverse complement strand
TAGAACCTATTTGAAGTTTTTCTAATATATAATTAGTTATTCTTTTCATTATTTATACCATTTTGGTTTCTTTTTTAAAGACTTACACCCACCAAATGCAGTCAACATATCGTTAACATTACTTACATCCCAATTATCTAAATTTTGATTAAATGTTTTACAACCGTAAAACATTGAAAACATATTTCTAACTTTACTTACGTCCCATTTTGATATATCGCCATTAAATTCTGATCCATTAAACATTCCCTCCATATTAGTAACATTACTAACATCCCATTCAGATATATCTCCGTTAAATATAGAATTCGAAAACATCCATCCCATATTAATAACATTACTAACATCCCATTTAGATATATTTCCATTAAATTTTGAATCATTAAACATATACTCCATAGTAGTAACATTACTAACATCCCAATCTGATATATCTCCATTAAATTTAGAATTATAAAACATACTTCCCATATTAGTAACATTACTAACATCCCAATTAGATATATCACCATTAAATTCTGATTTAAAAAATAAATCAGACATATCGGTAACATTGCTAACATCTATATCATTCAAATCGGCATTTAAACCACGTTCTTTAATTAATTTATGTACTAACTCTTCTAGTTCATCTTCAGTTTTAGGGCAATAATTATAGTTATTGCCCAACTTAGTATTTGAACCAATTTGAAGTTTCTCTAATATATATGTATTTATCTTTTTCAATTTTATGCTTTATATAATAAATTTTCTTTTAATATAGTTTTTTGTCTTTCAGGTCCCAGTATTTTTGTAATTTGAATTGGTGCATCATATTCTAAAGTTAATTCATATTCTTCGGGATCCATTAAATTAGATGCTATAGTTTCTTCCCAATTGACATCTTTGGGATCTACTAATGCACATATTGTTATATTATTTTTTGAACTACCGATAGATCCATAAGAATCACCCATACCTTCCATATATGTCCAATAAGTACCAATATTTCCTTTATAATTAGAAAATGCTTCTGAATCTATTGTTATAACTCGTTCACATTTTATTAAACCTCTTTCTAAATCCAATTCTAATTGGTCATTAACAATATCTTTTACATACTTAATGAAATTCTCTTCATCATCATATATTGAATCTATATCATGTTCTTCACAATAATTTTCTGCCCAGCAAGTTGTATCAATATTTGCAGAAAATTTAGAACTATTAAAGGGATTACATTCATTAAAATAATCCTCATAAGATTTATTAGTTGATTTAAGCTCACCCTTCTTAGAATTATCTAATAAGAATTGGATAAATTTCTCAATATTACTTAATGAATTATTTTCATTAATATATGTAATTAAATCTTTCATAATTATTTAACATCTTGTTTGAACCTTTTCAATATCATCTTCTATACCAAGTTCTTTCAATTTTTCCTTTCCAAATGTTTTAACAGCTTCTTTATATAAACTAAAATATAATGATTCATATTCTGCACGTTGCCATTTATCTGCTTCATCATCCCATTTATATGTATAAGCTAATGCAAATAATATATTTTCGAGATTAGCTTCATTTAATAATATAGATAAAGTTTTTTTATCGGCACTTTTAGGGGTGCTACGTTCTTCTAATACAGTTTTAATATTTTTCATAATTTATTTAATTAAATATTATTTTTCCTTCTTTTTGTACATGCTCTAATGAATCCGAGCTATGCATACAGTTTTTCATATCATCTTTACCATATTTATCTCTAAAGTGATGTTTGATGTCTTTCATTAAAGATATAGTATTTACTCCTGGATTTTTATCATAGTCAAATAAAAATTCAGCTGCAACTATTTCACCAGAACCCATGTATTTACACAAATCATCATACCAATCCTCTTTTGAATGACAACCATAAAGATCTTTTATTTGTTTGTCGCTCAATTTTAATGGATTAGTATGATCATGCATAATAAACCCTTTATCTTTACAATATTTAAATATTTCATCAGTATATTGTAAAAATCCGGGTTTAATAATTATAAAAGCTTTACAATCTTTAGGGGTGCTTAAGTGTTCATTAATGAATATTGATAAAAATTTCATTAAAAAATAAATGTATTTATTAAAAATAAATATTTATTCTTCTAAATTATTTTTATGTAATAGTTTTGCACTTAAATTTTCTATGTGTTATTTTTTCTGCTTCTCTAATATATTCATCAATATTCTTAATTCCTGAATAATTTTCAGGATGATTTATCATTTCTTGACAATTAAAAAGATAATCATGAATATCATATCGTTCTACATAGTCAATATATGCTCTTTCCCAACTTTCTGGTTCATATTCTTTAGGGTATTCAAATTTATCTATTTTTGACTGATATTGTTCTTGTAATTCTTTAATTTTCTTTTGAAATGTAGTTTCTATTTTCTTATCAGCTTTATATACTTCATCAAACCAATCTATTTGAAATGCTTTAGCTTTTGTAAATTTTCCAGGATATTCTTCAAAATCTATTTCTTTACCATAAAAATTATCTCTAACATAATTTTCATAAGCATATTTTAATGCTGGAATTATATAACATCTTACAGAATCATCAAGAAATATACTTTGCTTAATTGACGCATACATTGACAAATTAAGACTACGACCTCTTAATTTATTATATTTGTCATATAATTGAGTATATTCTCCACAAGTTCTTATTTGAGGTAATTTTTCAATATCTATATCATAAAATACTGTCTTTTCACCTGTTTGACGAGATTGACATTTTTTAACGAACTTACTAATAAATTTTACATCTTTAGTAATTTGCTTATATATTTCTTCATCACGTTTTTTATCTTCAATATATTTACTTAAACGTAATTTTTGTATATGATCTTCCTGATGTTTCTTTTCAAGTTCGACTAAACGTAATTTATCCTTTTCGGACATATCATTTTTAATAGCATATTTATATGTTAAAAAGAATAATTCTTTATTTTCTGAATCAGTCATGAATATTTTACTCTATGTATTTTTAATGGTCCGTATTCACTTTCATACATAATTTTTGCCGCTTTAACTTCTTTGTAGTTAAAACATTGATAAACTATGCCATATTTTTCGTTTTTAAGTGAATATAATGTCATTTTTCTTGTAATAAAGCATCTAAATATCTCCAACGAATAATATTTTCTTTATCGCAAAAATAATCGTCAGCCTCTTCATCGTCCCAACATTCTTCTTTTACATTCCAATATCTTATTCCAAAAAATCCAATATCTTCTACCAAACATGGAATTTGCGGATAACTATCCTTTTCATATTGTTCATATACTTCAGGATAGTCATTTTTGTCTGTATAATGCCATTTATTATCTAACATATTGTTGCCTTTTTAGTTTTGTTTTTAATTAATTGCCAAATTTTATTTATGGCTTCTTTATCTTTTAATTCTTTAAATTCCTCAGTAAAATCAAACATCCAATGAGGTCCACCACGTCTTAAAAATTCAATACGTTTTATGTTATCACATTTACTTTGATCAAAATTTTCCATAATTACCAAATTTGCTGAAATACAAATAACTGAGGATCTTTACATGTAGTAGTTTTTCCTATTTGTTTCTGTAAAAACTCATCTAATTCCGGATGTTCTTTTAAGAAATCATGATATTCATCTGTTTTTTCTTTAATAAGTTTACTATTTATGATAACTTCTTCACCATCTTCGGCATCTTCATTTACTAGCCGTGCCCCAAAGTAAATATAATCACCACACATTGAATCAGTAACTAAAAAATCAAAATATTCATCCCAATAATTTTCATTGACTTTTTCAAGTTCCTTTTCAAACTTTTCAACCTTTTTACGGCCTTCAACTTTCCAACCATAAACAACTCTTGTGTAATTATCTAATCCCATATTTATAAATTATTTATATATTTATTATCACTTATATATTTATTAAATATTGATTTACTTTGTATTAATGGGGTATTTATAATATTTAAACTTTCATCAATATTAATTTTTATATCTTCTATATTATTTATTCTTGATATATATTTAGGGGGAATCCAAGCATTACAATATATATAATTATGCCAATTATCTTCTGATGGGTCATAATAAAAATCTATATTATATTTTTTTGGATCTTTTAAATCAATTAATAAAATAATAGGATTTTTAATACTTAATTGATCTATTAAAAAATCAATATTATCTATTATCTCATCTTTATTTTCTCCACATGATAAAAATATTCTTTCAGTAAAATATCTATATCTTTTTTTATTACCAATAAATGGTTTAATTCCTTGTTCTTTAATTAATTGATATTTCTCTTCTGATGTTATGTGCCAAACCAATCCATTACATTCATTATAAACAAAATTTGTACATTTAGTTCCAAAATTAGGCTCAATAAATATTACCAATTGTTCATTATTAATCTCAGTTATATAATATCCAAAAAAATCTAATTGTTTTTGAATATATTGATCTATTTGAAATTTATTATAATCATCTTTATTATTAAATTCAATATAAAATAAACTTTCATTAGATTTAGAAGGATATAAACTAATTCTAATATCTTTATATTTTTTCTCTATAATATTAATTAGTTTATTTGTATCATAAGATTTAATAAGTGATTCTTTTAAATTCTTCATAGTTAATTTTTAACAACATATTTTCCATCATTTTTATGATCTTCAACTTTCCAACTGTAAACAACTCTTGTGTAATTATCTAATCCCATATTATAAATTATTTTTATTTATTTTTGATTAAAATCTGTGAATATTATTGGCATATCTCTCATTTCATATTCTGATATTACATCATTTTTTCTAAATTCTATATCATTATTTGTTTCATAATCTGGCCCATCTGGATTGCTTGTATCAATCAAATTACCAAAGAATGAATCATGTCCAAATGAACTACCACATTTTATTGCTACATTACCCATAAACTTTACTTTACGACCTATATCAGGGCAAAAATAGTACTTATTTGAGTCAAGTAAATAATATTTTCCGTATTCGACAGTCATGTTTGGTTTGTAATTTTTGTAAAAATTAAATATTTTATCAGGAGTTAAATAAACTGGTGGAGTTGGCCCATGTTTTGCTATTATTTCATTTATTATCATTTTTATAATATTCAATATATTGTTTAATTATATAATCTGACATATCATCTGGGTAATAACAACCAAGTTCACGCAAATTACTTTTTAATTCAACATTGTCACCCCAAAGTCCCCAGTTATTTCTAATCCATCTTCCTAATGAATGATGTACCGATATTGAGCCATTTTCAACAATGTACTCTTTATCTTCTTCTTTAAGAATTTTATTAAGCTCTATAATTGCTTCCTCTAAAGTTTCAGGTATTATTTCTTTTTCCATTTTTAAATTCTTCAAATGTTATATTTGGATCTTCTTGTTTATATGGATTCCACGGAATATAATTTTCCTTTAAATAATTTTGATATGCTTTCCAATCTTCATAATAATCAATTACAACTTTATGGTCAAAATCAGGATCTGTAATATTTAACCAAAAATTACAATATTCATCTAATGGCCAATATCCATCAGCTTCAACATAATAGTCTTCTTTATAAATATCATCTAATAGGCGCACAATATTATCAGGACCTTGCAATAATATCTCTCTAATATATTGTAATGCCTCTTCTTTATGATTTTCACACCATTCTTTTAGCTTTACATAATGTTCTTTAGCTGCAGGATCCGCCGGCCCAATGGCACTAAACACAAATGATGAATGCCATTTGTTATATAAGTTTAAAAACTCTTCTTTCATAATTATCTAATATTAATCTAAATTAAATATTTGTTCTTTTGTTACATTATATCCACTATCTGTATCTACACAAGAAATATAAAATGGATTTTCGGATTCTTGAATTAACTTACAAAAATAGTCTTTATATTCTTGGATACGTTCAGGTGTGAAATATCTTTCTTGAACTAAATCTTCTTGATCATCATAAAATTTTTGAACTTGTTCATCAGATTTATATTCAGTAAGAGGAAAATCAGGAAATGGTTTTGTATATATTGTTTTTTCTGTATAATGATTTTTCAAATCAATTCTAAATTTCCAAACATTATTATCTACATATTTATTTTTCATTATTCTTATCTAATTTAATACAAATATTTCTTGAACATTTATCATTCTCAAAATCATAATATGGGCAAAAATTAAATTTACACATATTACTCTCTTCCCAATTGAAATTTTCCATATAATGTTGACATCTTATATTTTAATATGGTACATTTATAACGCAAGTTCCAATTGCTTTGGTAACTTTTTTTCTTTATATTCTGGAAGTTTTCCTCTGTCTCGCAAATAGGTAAGTCGAGAGCAGAATTCTTGTTTTGTAAGTACTGTTTCAGAAATTTTATTTTTACCAATAGAGTGTTCTAATGTAGCCCCATTAGTTGCCTTTAAAGCTTTATAGAATCCATCATTTGAATAAAGTTTATTATATGCTCTATTAAGTAAGTTTTGATATTCTTCTGAGTCTCGTTTATATACTTTTCCATTCCAATATAACTCTTGTTTTTGCTGCCAGTTTTTCTTATGACCTTTTTTCTTTGCGGCTTTACCAACTAACGTACATACATATCTTTGCATATCCACAGATTCAAATTTAAGACTCTGCAGAAATCCTTCCATAGATGCACATTCTACACCATCTATTGTAAATGGGTGTGGTGCAAAATTTGATAATGAAGCTCCAGGGTATCCATTTCCACTTCCTATGTCCATAAATCTAAATATTAATTAATTGTTTTTATTTTAGTCTAATTCCCATATTTTTACATTCATCATTCCATTTTCATCTTTTCCAGCATTAGGATCACCAGAAATGTATTTTTCGGCTTCTTTTTCATCTAATTCCATAAATTTTTTATATTTTCCATATAAAGTATTATTTTCTGTCATAAATTGCTTTTCAGTTAAATCACCATCAAGATAATTAAATAAAATATTAGGGGATTTTTTCAAATTCCATTCTTTATAAAATATAATCATTTGAGCGGATTCATCAGAATATATTTTTAAAAACCTTTGAGCATTGCCTTCAAAAGTTGTTATATACATTGGAATAAATTCCTCAATTTCTTCATAAGGTCTTGCAACTATATATATTTTCATGTTTCTTTTTTCGTTTCTTTTTTCGTTTGTATTTTTTATATGCTTCTAATTCCGCTTCATAAAATAATTGCTGAAGATATTCTGCAGTTTGAGCTCCAACAATAAAATAACTCATAATATTTTTATTTTACCAGATTTCATGGCTTCTTCAAATCCTTCATTAAGCCATTTCTCTTTTATTTCCATCCACTCTTCCCAATCTTTATCAATATCATAAACTTTTTTATTCTTCATAGTCATAATATCTAAATCCTTGAAAACCTTTACAAGGAATTGGGTCTATTTTATGAAACGGGCCAGTACGTTGTAAGAATTTACCATCCCAATTTTTATCAGTTGTAGTGCATTTAAATGGCTTATCAGATGTACCTACAAATTTTTGCCAACCAACAATATTTCCTTGATAAACTAAATAAACTCTTTTTATGTGATGAATATTATTTGGTAAAAATGGAACTTTAAAATTCATTACCTGAGATTCATCTTCAACGGCCTTAAGCTCTTTTTCATAATCTTCCCATTTAATAGAGCTTGGGAGAGTTATAAGAAGAGCATTCTTTTTTCTCTTGGGAATTTTTTGATCTAATATACTTTCTAATATTGTTCTCATAATTAAACATCTTCATTAAAAACTTCATCAGTTACATCAATTTCATTATCATCTTCATCATATAATGCAACTTTTACAGGCTCTATATCGTGATAATGATCTCCCCAATGACGCATTGAATCATCCATCGCATCTGTACACATTTCAATATAATCTTCAATACGTTGTTTTAATGTTAATCCATCACACATACTTGTATGTGAATGACAAACAACTTCAAATGTGATTCGTACTGGATAATCTTGTGTTTTTTGTCCTTTATTCAATATCTTTTTATCCATATTATTACTCGGTTTTATTTTCTTCATTAATAGAATCTACATACTTAGACAATGCTTCTATGCACTTATCTGGAAGTTGCTTTGCAGTTTCATTAGACTTAATATAGTCTATTGTACCTCCAATACCATAAATTGCATATGCTTCTTTGGTTGATGGAGTTAAAATATTACAAAAAACAGATATAAGTAGAATTGGAAATGCCCACAAGAAAACTCGCTTAAAAATAGATGCAGTAACTCTATTCTCATTCATTTCAACATTTGAAACATTTTTATTTGTTGAATTTATTTCCAACCATGCATGTTGAATTGTCCAACCAATAAAAGAAATAGCGCTAGCAAATGCACAAATAACAATTAAAGCTGTAAAAAAATTATTTAAACCGTCAAGTCTTGTAATCCAATAAATTTCGCTCATAATAATTCTAATTTAATTTGTTAAATACTTATTTATATACTATACATAAATGGTTCTTGATTTAAATAAATTTCATCTAAATCTCTTCGATCTTTTCCTTTCAAAAATTCTCTATCCATTTCCCAGAATGCTTTCTTATAGTCATCTGAATATTTCATGAAAGTTAATCCAGAGTCGGTACAAGGTTGCCAAGATCCCTCTTTAATAGAACCAGGTAATCCATCTGCATCTAATTTAAATTCATCAATTGTTATGTTATTATTTTTACAAAAAATGATGACTTGATCTACGAGAAATTTATGAAGTTTCCTAAATTCATAGTTTAAACGTTCATCCTGACACTGCTGTCCATAAAACTTTCTAGTGTCAGAATGATCATTAAGATGTATTTCAGTTGATTTATTTTTCATTTGTAGATACTTCTAATGTTGAAAAATTCTTAAATTCTTTATATTTAGAAAACATTTGTCTATAATTTGGAATATTTCTATTACGTGTATTATAATAATATTCCTTTACTTTTTCAATTATTTCTGGTTTATAACCCCAAAATCTTGCGAATTTGCCCCATATATTAATTTGCAATTTTTTAACGTCTTCTTGTTCACTCCAACTATAATCATCTTCAAAATCTTCAGTAAGATAACCGAAAATAAATAGTACAGATATTATTATAAAACCAAACCAAGTTAACAGTGATTTCATACAATTATGAGTTTTTGCGACACCATTATGCAAATCTTGATAAGTTATTCCATCATCTGAATCACCTTCATCATCAAAATTGGTTGTGAACTTTTTTATTTCTCCTTTACTATTTGTACCTTTCCATTCAACAGTAATTTGTTGTATCATATAATGGGAATGATTCTTATTATTGCAATCAGGATTAGTAACCATTTCTTTCTTTTCAGAAATAATATGTACATCATGATAATGAGTAAAATGATACTCAGTTGGTCCTAATAGTGACCATCCAAATACTAGTGACATTATAATAAATGCCACTAGTATGCATCGTCTAAAAATATAACCTTCCATTGTTACTTAACAAGATCCTTTGTATATTCAAGAATGTAATTAATTGCCCCATATTCAGGATTAATAAGTCCCATGAGCATTTCATCATAATTTACATTAGTAAGTGTAATCAATCCAGTGCAAAGGAAAACAGCAGGAACAAGTACTCGATATGTAATAGGCTGTCCAACAGGAGTTGCTCTCTTCCATCCAATATATCCAATAATAAGTGCAATCAAGCCAAGCAAACAAATACCAAGTTGCTTAACACCCATAACGAAATACTTCTTAACAAGTACTCCATATACATGCTCAGCCGCAACCCCAATAGCCTTACCAATAGAAATTACAGCAGCCTTCACATCAGGATAAATAGTTGATGCACCATCCTTAAGGTCACCATAAACTGTAGAAACGACAGCCTTACCATCATGATAAACTGAATCTACCACAGCCTTGCCATCATGATAAACAGAGTCAATAGAATTAGTTACTACCTTACCGGTTGCTGTAACTACATTAGCATCTGCATCAATTGAAAAACACATAGTAAATGCAAATACCATCACAAACAAAAACAAAATTTTCTTCATACTTGTTAAAATTTAAAAGTTTATAATTTATTTATTTCCAAAATTTATTCAAATCTGTTTTATTAGAATTATTACTAGAACCATATATTATTCTATTTATACAGAATAATGTTATCACCATAATAGCCGCAAATCCAGCTAAAAAAATAAGAACTCCAAAAACTTCACTCATAGTTTTTTAATTTAAAGTTTTTTATTAATTAAGTTTTTTAATATAGTTATTTTTCGAATTTATTTAACAAAATTTGTACAAAAGTTACAGATAGAATTTGATATTTTTTCTCGTATATATTTTGGAATAATTTCACAAATAAAAGCATATATACAAGCAAATAAAAGACATAATAGCATAATAAATATTGTTCCAAACAAAAAATACATGAAATACGTCATCATAATTTCCAAATAATCTGCCAACATAGTTTACTTCCAAAAATTAGTTATTAAATTCTTAATATTATTCTCAATTTTTCTTTTTTCTTCGTAAGTATGAGAATCCATATACGCTATATATATTAATACAAAAAATGCTATAATCAATAAAATAAAAAGAAAAATCATATATCCAACAAAAATAGCGCCCATAATATTATTTGTTTAATTCATTTAAATAACCCAAAATTTTATTCCAATCCCTTTCTGGTTCAAATCCAAAAGCATTATCAATACCAACAGAGAAATAAAGTTTTTTGTCAAAGCATGCTAATTTTGTATTTTGCGTCTCTACAAGATTTGAATTAACAGCGTCCCAAAAAATATTATCTTCACCCATTCGACGCATATACATCAAAAGTTTATAATCATATGAAGATGACCAAAGAATCAACTTAATATTGGACATACTTGTCATAAGTTGTAGAGTTTCTTTAGCCTTTCCAAGATATTCATATTTTTCTGGTCCATCCCAAGATGCTTTAAATATCGTGTCATGAATATCAACTAGAACTACTATATAATCCCAGTTTTGCTCTTTAGCTCTATCAAATGCTGCTTCAAATGCGCCAATTATATCCATATTTATATTATTTGAAGTATTTTATGATAGATTTAACAATACCACGAATTAACCAAATAGGCCAAAATACCATTACGATGGTCATATACAAAATAGCCATACCATCACTTACTTGATTACCTACGTATTCATAAGCATAATCATGATTCCAATGATATGTTGAAAACAACAATCCAAAAATCAAATAAACTGTAATGTAAAATAATTCAGTATTCATTTTTTAATAGTTTATATTCCAAATGTAAATATAATGGAATTTATTTATATTCCAAATGTAAATATAATGGAATTTATTTATATTCCAAATGTAAATATAATATAGATATTTGTAGTAAATAATTCAAATAATA
>Ga0326513_10003442_pt1 | contig 11478 bp, 14 predicted proteins | sample 2_2465_0518_D_FD_203654 | JGI IMG/M metagenome (GOLD analysis project Ga0326513, IMG submission 203654) | Bovine rumen microbial communities from UC Davis, California, United States - 2_2465_0518 | ecosystem: Host-associated > Mammals > Digestive system > Stomach > Rumen | place: USA... | reverse complement strand
TATAACCGCAATAAGCAATTAGCGCCATATATAAAGGCTTATATAGGCTTATATATAAGCCTATCCTACCCCTAAAAAATCGGAGTTTTTCTCTCAACGGAGCGGTTTTCAGGGATTTCGCTTGTATACACTTTTAGGGGTGCTCTTGTATACAACTTTAGGGGTCATTTGTATACAACTTTAGGGGTCATTTGTATACAACTTTAGGGGTGCTACTTGACAAGATATTGTATCTCGTCCGGAGACTCCTCTCTCGATATTGTGTTTTTGCGGTTTTCTCCTAAAACTGTTCAAAAATCCGACCATGTGGAAAGGATAACTCACTCTCTGTCCGGCGCTCAACCGACGGGACGAGCCTTGTCCCCTCTCCGGGGTGCTACCCCTCCCCTTTTACCTTTTTTTCTGTGGTTTCAATTTCACGGAAAAAGCTTATCTCAACTCCGTCGTCCTCGTTCGTTCCTTTTTTGTGAGTTGTCTCGTAAGACACGAAAAGTCCGAATTTTTGATAATGATCGAGAATCTTATAAATCCGCTTGAGTCTTCGACTTTTATTCTGTCGCCCTCGACTCGATTTATCTTCGATTTCTTCTTTTGAGAGTCCGATATATTCAAAAATTGACTTAAAAAGGATCTTTCGGTTTAGCTTCATTTTCTTATGGTTTTTGACGACATTCTTCTCGAAATTGTATCTCCTCATAATGATTTGATTATGGATATATCTCTTCATCCGGAGATTTTCGAGATTATTCGAGATCCCTGGGACGTCCAGGAGCTTTATATTTCGAGTATCGATCTCGTTGTTATTCTGTGCGTATCTCAATATTAGAGGAATGTCGAGAACTTGTATTATCAATGTATTTGAGCCGTCGACTATTTTTCCATTGATTGAGACGGACGTTGTTATCTGTCGAAAAGGCAAGAGTTGCTCTTTTGCCGTCACTCGTACCGATACGGACTCTCCGAGAGCGTCGACCTGTGGAGAGTTGTCCAGAGTGAGCAATCCCCGAAAGTGATCGAGAGCGGTCTCTATCATTCGATAAATCCCGTCCGGGAGGGCGTTTCCCTTTTCTTCTTTTCCCGAAAATCCTCGATAAATCATCCGATCTGTCATTATAAAGTTTCCGGCGAGAAGATTTGTAACGATCCCGTCCAGGACTTGACGATCGTCCTCTGTGAGCTCCGGGATCTTTGCATTTTCTCCGAGATCCTCGAGCACTTTGTCATAACTTATTGAAGCGTAGACTTGTATCTTCTCATTTGTCCGCTTGTCTCTATAAAGCGTTACCGGATAAGCTTTCACCTTGTCCTTTTTCGTGTTTGTGAGCTTATTCGAGAAAATTTTATCTGTAATCGTTCCGAGGACGTGCTTATAAGCTTTCGGGCGTGTCGTCATGATTTCGATTAACTCGTTCATGTTGACGACGTCGGGATCGTTTCCTGGAGACGATACGAGAGAAAGATATCCGCCAGGCTCGACGAGATTATTCTTCTCGGCGTAAGACTTGATTTCATCCAGGGAAACAAAATCGGTCTCATGCTTCTCGTTGAAATCCTTAATCATATTATCCGAGATCTCTTCGATCGTCTCGAAATCGGTCTCATTTATCGAGTTATAAGCTTTGATATAAGCGTCGACGATATCCTTGAGGAGTCCCTCTAATTTGTTGCTATTAACTATATTTTTGATATGTCCCTCTAAATCGCTACCCTTGAAAGCTTCGGAAAATTGTCGAGCTCCCTCTCGGAGAGTCTTCTCTTCGGCTTTCGTGAGCGTCTCTCCTCTTTCCTTTTTCTCCGATATTTCAAAAAAATCTCGAGCGTCGATTTTCTTCTCTGTGGTTTCTTTCTTTGCCATTATTCAACCTCTTATTTTCTCTTGTGGACTTGCTTCGGTCGCTCCGGATGAGTGACGAGATCGTCCTTGTCCTCTAAAAATGAGGAAAGCGCTCTCTCGAGTCCTACTTTTTGAGATATTCTCTCCGTATAGCAATAATCCCGGAGCTTATCGAGGAGATCCTTTTTTACGATAAAAGTCATCCTCTGATAGTCGTCCTCTTGATTTTTCTTTGCTTTCTCGAGGAGCTTGACCTCGTGTCTCATGTCCGAGATCGTCTTCTTTACCGCTTCGATCTTCTCGTCCGTTACAATGTCGGAGAGATTGAGATCCTCGCTGATCGGAGTCTCTTCTTCTCTTTCTGTGGTTTTCTTGGGCGGATTAAAAAGCGGATCGTCCCCGAGTGCCTTTTTTCTGTTTGTTGTCATTGTTCTAACTCCTCTCTCTTCTCTTGGTGTGATTTATTGTTTCTTTACTCCTCGACCTCTGAAAGATATCTCTTTCTCTATCTTTTCGAGGAGCTCTCGATCGTGATTTACTTTCTCCAGAGCTTGAGCGACAAGTCCCTGGAGACGACTTTCTTCGACGTACTCTATCGCAATATACGGAGAAATTGTCTTCTTCTCTTTTGAGCCATAAACAAGGATAATCCCCTCTGTTTTTTTCGAGTACATGATCGAGATCTCCGAAATCGGGTTTTTTACTCCCTCTCTCATCCGGTTATATTCCGAGATCCTCGACTCCGCTTCTTTGGGTTTTATCTTGATAGTCTTCAAAAATCCCTTATAATCGTTCGGAGCGAGAAGACTCTCCGCTTTGCTCAAGATCCCCGAGATAGTTTTTTCGAGATCCTTTTCCTCTTCGTATCTCTTGTTATACGTCTCGAGATCCTTTTCGCTCAGGATCTGAAAGATCTCGCCCCTTTTCTCCCGGTATAACGAAAGATAAAAGTCTATGATCTTTTGAGTTTTGGGGTCGATTTTCTTCGTCGGCATGGTGTTTTACCTCACTTTCTTAAACTGTCCGATCTGTCTCCGTGATACCACAGAGAGGGGATCTTTATCTCTTCGAGGACTTGCTTCTCTGTGGTTTCATGTTTACGATCTCCGCCGTGAGTGCTTTGTATTGTTTCGCTCCCTTTGAGCTCGGAGCATACTCGAAAATTGATAATCCATGAGACGGAGCTTCGGCGATTTTCGTATTGATTGAGATAGCCGTCTCAAAGACTTTCGCTCCGAAAGCGGTCTCGAGACTCTCTCGGACTTGTACGTCGAGATTTCTTCGCTCATTGTAAAACGTTACGACGACTCCGCCGATCTTGAGTCCTGGATTGAGTGTCGATCGTGTCTTTTCGATAGTCTCTTTAAGTCTTGCAACACCTTTTAAGGGTAAATATTGAGCTTGTACCGGGATTATAACCTCATCACAAGCGACCAGGGCGTCGAGAGTGAGCACGTTGAGAGAGGGCGGACAATCAATCAAAACATAATCAAAATGTCTCTCTAATTTCCCGAGCGCGTCTTTAAGAGCCGTCCGGCTTTCGTTGACGAGATCGAGCTCTCCTCGTGAGAGAGTTTCGTCCGAAACAATAATTGAGACGTCTCCGCTTTCCTTGATTGCTTCGTTTATATCCTCTCCGTGTAAAACATCATAGAGAGTGATATCTTCGTCCGATAGTGTCCTATATCCGGACATAGTCGATAAATCGCCTTGAGGATCTCCGTCAATAAATAAACATTGATAGCCGTCCAGGGCGAGAGCTTTTCCGACATTAAAGCAAGTCGTCGACTTTCCTACTCCGCCCTTTTGATTTGTAAATGCGATTATTTTCGTTTTCTTCTTCATGATTTCCGCTCCCTCTCTTCTCTTTGCTTATCCCCGGGATCTCTTTCGAGCGTCCCTCTGTGCTCTCTTGTATCCGATCATATATCCGGCTTCGAGTGCTTTTGCTATGGCGTCGGCGACACACTCGGACTCTTTCATAATGTCGGAAATGTCCGAGAATAGAAAAACGTGTCCGAAATCTCGTCTCTCGTACTCTTGATATGCTTTTATTGTGTTTGCCATTGATTTATACCTCTCTTTCTGTCCTTTGCTTTCCATAGCGACCACAGAGAAAAGGTTTCCGTCCGTGATCTTGTCGTGATTGCATATTATGAGATCTCCGTCTCCTCGACGACTCTCTTTATTTCCTCGAGAGTGTCAATAATCACGTTACGAGCGAGGACGATCGTATCATAAATCATGTCGTGACGAGCGACGAGATCGTATATCTCCGGCTCTTCGAGATTGTTGTTGTCGAGATGAAAGTCATTTATCAAGAGATTGAGGATCGTCGGGATCGTCTCGAGATTGAGAGTCGAGTTTTCGATATCGCTCAATAATTGAAAAATGCTCTTTTTCTCTTTTTTCGCCTGGGGTTTTTCGACGACGAGATCCGCCGTCTTTGGTGTGTTTTGTGCCTTCATTGTGTTTTACCTCTCTTTCTTTGTTAGACGTACAAAAACTACTTGCAAGAAAAATATATCATGATAATGCACAAAAATCAACATATAGTTTTCGAGTAATAAAAGTAACACAAGTAATACAAATAATAATGAGAGTGAGATCGTCCAGATCCGGAGAGAAAAGTCGAGGAGAGACCGCCCCTCTGTGGTGTCATTTATAGCTGAAAATCAAAATAAATCCCGTAAAATCAACATAAAGCGCCGATTTTCTTTCTATAGTTTCCGCACAACTTTTCTATAATTTCACACGGCGAGAGATCCGGAAAGCTCGAGGATAATATCCCTTGAGTGGGTGTGTAGTCGTTTTGTGCTATTGCTCTATAACGCTCTAATTGCCCTCAAAAATCGATTTTAATCAATTATCGAGCATTTTATCGTTTTGTCTCCGAAATCGTCTTAAATCGCCTTGTGCGGAGTCAAAATAACGAAATCAGACAATCTTAAATCAATTCGAGAGGATCTCTTGTCGTTTTGAGATAATGAGAAGACAATCGGAGAGGATCTCTTTTCGAGTCCTGGGATCTTAAATCGAGTTGTATTATCTGAAATCAGATCTCGGAGATCTTAAATCAAAATCAGATAATCTTAAATCAGACCGGCAACACCTAAACCACAGAGAAAGACCTTGAGATATTTCATAAAATCCGAGAAAGAGATCGGAAAAAATATTTCACTTTTCGGATTATGTTTTGAAATGCTCTCGAAAAATCTCCCAAAATCGCCCGAGATTTGTCTCTTTTTTCTGTGATAGAGCTCTTTTCGAGCCGATTTTCGCCTTTTTGAAAAAGAAAAGAGGATCTCCTCAATTTTGAAGAGCTCTCTCTTCGAGTTTCATTTTTAAGAAAACCGCTTTTTCCGGAGCACTCTCCCAGGTACGACGGAAAGATCCGATCCCGGTCGATTGATAAGCTTGAGCGATTGTCCGCTCTTCGATATATGGACGGAGCTTGTCGAGAGTCTTTTTCTTTCTCATTCTTTGGATCGCTCTCGCTTCGATCTGACGGACTCTCTCGCTTGAGATCCCGAGATCCTCTCCGCAATCTTGGAGCGTTTCGTTGTTAAGATATCTCCTCTTGAGAATATCCGACTCTCTGTCCGGGAGCTCATCTACAAGAGACCACAGAAGAGAGACAAGCCGATCCCGATCTATATCATCCAGGAGATCTCCGATAGTGTCTTGATCGTCGACGATTGAGTCCTCAAGTGTGAGATCTCCCTCTTCGGTCAAGGGTTCGCTCGTGCTTCTTATTTTGAGAATATTGATATCTGATTTTATTCGATCGAGGACTTTCGGCGTCACTTTGAGAAGAGCTTGAAGCTCTCGAGGAGACGGATCTCGACCATAAGAGAGATAAAAACTGTCGATCGCTCTCATGTAGGACAAAATCCGCTCTTTGCTATGTACCGGAAAGCGGACGATCGATCCGTTGTTTTCTATGTAGCGTTGAATTGACGCCCTTATCCATTGGAAAGCGTAAGTCGAGAAAGTAGCTCCGCCGTCTGGAGACCATAACTCGGACGCCGTGACGAGTCCGAAATATCCCTCTTGTGCGAGATCGTCGAAATCCTCGACACCTTGAAATCGTCTCGCTATTTTGGCGATAAGTCCCTTATTTTGGAGATATAATCGCTCGATATTCTCTCTCCGATCTTCTCCGGCTTGTATCTTTGTTACGATTTCCTCGTTCGTCATTCTGTCCGACTCCCTTCTTTCCTTGAAAAAACCTCGAAAAATGCTATAATTTAGTTGTGTCTTTCGCTTTTCTTTGAGCGTCGGACTACTTGCAAGAGAGAGCTTTCGAGGATTATTCTCCGGAGCTCTCTTTTTCAAACGGATATAGCTTCTCGAGCTTCTTTCCTGGCTCTTCTCGCCGGACGAGTATATCTTTCTCTGTTTTCGATAAAATAATTCCTCATGTAATCGGGGTGTTTGTCTCTCCATGACTTGGAGTATCTTCTCCGGAGCTCTTTCGAGCACTCGTCGGAGCAAGTCTTTTTATTTCGATTGTGAGCTTCGAAATATTTTCCGCATATCTGACATTTTCTCTCAAACCTCATGAGATCCCTCTCTTTCTCTGATTTGTTATAAATTCCGCACAAGACGGACAAATTTTTGTCTTATACTCTCCGTAAAAATAATGTCCGCATATCTGACAGATCGGAGACTTGTGATATCGCTTGAGGATGATCCCGGTCTCTCTCTGTGGTGTCTTGCGTTTTCTTTCGCTATTTGTCTTCATAATCAACGAAATCTCCATATATTGCCGTTTTTATCCGTATAAGCTACACAGATAATCCCTCGCCCTCGTCTCTTTTCTAATACGTTAAAATTGACGGGATCGTCACACTCGCAAGGAAGACCGACCTCGCAAGTCCGACCGCAATTCGGACACTTAAAAATCGTTGCGTCTTTCGGATAATTTTTTTTCATTGCTCCGACTCCTCTCCGAAATCGTCGAGATCTTCGTCCTCATCATCCGGCAAATACAAGCTCCGTCCGTCGTTTCCTCTGACCTGTCGAGAGTGTTTTCTCCGGACTATGTCGAGGATCGTGTCCTCTTCTCGGATCTTGCGCTCCTCTTCGAGCTCTGTGATTTGTGTCATAACTATTTGTAATTGACGAGAGAGAGACGAGATATCCCGTCCGGAGTTGCTCTCGTCTATCGTTCGAGCGAGTTTCTGACGGAGAGCTTTTAACGTCTCCAGATCGTCGCCCTTGTTTGCTATTTGTTCAAGGTTTCCGCCCTTTATACTCATTCTTTATCACTCCTCTCAAGTGTGGATTTTCTGTCAGTGGGTAAATAGGCGCTAGCACCCGAGCCGGTCGCTTCATACCCCTCGGAGACCCTCTCCCATACCTCTCGAGCCTTGCCCGATCGTTGCTTTATTCGTTTTCTTTTTTATTTTTCGATCCCTCTTTTATCTCCGATCTCACTCTCTCCATGATCCGACCATTAGAGACCACAGAGAGAGCTTAAAGAGATAGGAGAAAACTGTATATCCGAGAGCGAGATTGTCGTCCGAGTTGTCTCGCTTGACGACGTGATCAAGGGAGGAAGATCGTCTCGCCCTCGTCCGATTGAGACCATGATCGAGAGAAAGCGCTTGTCTCTTTATCTATAAATTGAAAGGAGGCGGACAAGCTGGAGAGACTCCCGGTCGATCTCGATCCCCGTCCTGGGACGGTGTATGTCAAAGATCCCCTCGGTATCTGTCTGGGGTAGTACGTTAAGGAGACCGCACTACATACCGGATATTTTCATTTGAGGACGGATCTCTTCGACCTTTTCGAGCTTGTAAACGTGGCTCAAGTTATACATATTCGGGCGAGGATCTCCTAAATCTCCCGAGCAATCAACAACGAGAAAGTTTCCAACGATCATTACTGTTTTATCTTTGAGAGTCTTTCCGTTGTCGAGATAAATTGTCTTGACCTTGAGAGGATAAGATCCTCTGATTTGTTTCTCCATAGTTTCGTCCTTACTCCGTCGGGAAAGCTCCGTCGATCATAGCGTCAAGAAAAGAGATATATCCTTCGGCGTGTCCTTGCTCCGCACTCCGGAGAGTGAGAGTCTTTTCGATATTTGCTCCGAGATTTTCGATATTTTCGATCTCTGTATAAACGGGATGATCCGGGAAAGTACGGATCTTATGATCCTTTGCGATTGATACGAGAGCTCTCCAGGCTTGAGGATTGTCTCCGTATCTTGTGAGGAGATTGTCGATTTCTTTCTCCGTTACGTTGTCTCTCATTTTGAGAAGAGTTATCGAGTTGACGGCTTCGGTCGAGGGTGCTTCGGTCTCGATCTTGACGAGATCCTCGAGGGCGTCATTGAGTATCGCTTGAGCTCTGTCCTGATATCCGGCACACATAGACTCAAACTCTCGACGATAATCGTCTCCGTATATGATCCCCTCTTTCGGGACGGGAGATCCGGGAGCGAGTGTCTTCATGTAAGCATTACGAGACGAGTCGCACGAAATACGATAGGCGTCTTTGAACTGTGACGTGATAGTCTTCAAGTCCTTGTTGATCCTCTGTCTTGCGAAAAGATTTGTCATGTTATTTTATCCTCTCTTTCGTTTTCTTTGATGAGACCACAGGGGAAAGATATCGCTCGTCCCTGGAGTCTCGGACTACTTGTAAAATCAACAAAAATTATATTTTTGTCCTTAATTAAATTATACTATGTTATTTAATAATTGTCTATTACTTTTATTATCAAGTAACATTAGTAATACACACAATAAAAGCCATACCGATATTATCGATACGGCTTAATATTACTTATGTTATTTTAAGAGATTTATCGCTCTTCTCCGATTATTACCTCTTCGCCGTCAATGATGACGGATTTCTCTCCGAGATCTTCTTCGTTCTCGGACTTTTTAACGAAAGGATTTCCCTCTCCAGGGACTACGGAGATAAAATCTCTCGGATATTGTTTATCCGTTCCGGTCTCCTCGTAAACGCTATACGGAGCGACGAAATCAAGAAAAACAGATCCTTTTTTTCCGACTCTATTCTTGAGGACTTTGAGCTCGATCGGGCGTCGATCGCTCTTATCCATTTTATCGAAAAGCTCTCGGACTCTTTGCTCGTGATCCTTTTTCGACTCCGGAGATTTTTTCCGTTTTCCGTTGTCGTCTGTATAATACCGATACTTATAATCCATGTTAGTATATTGGAGACCGATCAAGACGTCCGACGAATATTCGATCCCCGACGACTCTCGAAAGCTTGTCATTGTAACCGGAGTGAGATAGCTTTCTCGATTGAAAGCCGATATCACAAGGACGGGTATATTATGATCTCTTGCGAGGACTTTTAGCTTCGTAACGTCGTCGTCCGTGAGGAGTCTCTTATCAAGTCTCCGGGAGACGGCGTCCTCTGTCGGTCTCAATATCTGTAAATAATCGACTATTACAAAAGGACTTTGTTGTCTCGCTTTTCTGTGGAGCTCGACGACCGCTCCGATTGTGTCGACGTCGACGTCATTCTCGCCGATATAGTAAAATAAATGATCGTTAAGCTTTGTCGTCTTCTCGAGAGCTTCTTCGTAAAGTTTCCGCTTGTCGCTTCCAGGATTGCCGATCTGACCGCTTAATATCTCTTGAGTCGTGAGACGATATTTTTCCTTATCCGAGAGACCACAGGAAAGGAGATAAGTCTCTCTCGAGATTGACTTTGCGAGGAGCTCGTCCGAGTCCATTTCAAGAGAGAAGATAAGCACGTCTCGACCGCTCTCCGCTACATTATCGGCGATTTGAAGAGCGAGACTTGTCTTTCCAAGAGAAGATATCGCTCCGAGAAATACGAGCCTTTTCGGATGAAATCCGCCCGAGAGAAGATCGTCGAGTCCGTCGATACCGGAGTGCCATATCTCCCGATAGCCTTGTCTTATTGTTTCGATATCACTCTCGAGAGTCTCGATAGCTCTCTTTCGACTTGTTTTTTCCAAGTATTCGGAGACAAGCTCTTTCTCGATATCTTCGTCGGACTTATCTGTCGGATCTCCGGAGATATCATCCTCGAGGATCGCTTTCGTGATAGGATCGCTCTCTGTGGTTTTATTTGTTTTATCTTTTGCCATTGTTACACCTCTTCGATAATATTACTTATGTTATTTATATTACCCGTGTTATTTATATAACTCGTGTTATTTATTCTTATTGTATTTACTCCAGAGACGAGCCTTTTCCGAGAAAGACCTCGCCGTCTTCGGATGAGTCTTCTCCCAGGTTGAAAGCTCCTCTCTCATTTTCTTTTGAGCGTACTGTTTTCGATCTTCGTCCGTGATCTCAATATGTCCGGTAAGAGGGACGCTCTCGATCTCCGCCTTGTTAAGTGTCCTCTCAAGATAGTTTCGGCTCTTTCCGTGTGAGCGGTACAAGCTCGACGATCTGAAAAGTCGCTCTGTGAGTCCTCTGTCTTGAGTAAAGCCATAAAAGAAAGTACAGAGAGCTTGATCGGCTCGAGAGTGATCGTTGTCATAGTCGCTCATATCGCCATTATATAAGCGCTCGACTCGTGATCCCGTTGATCCGGACTTTAATATTCTTTCGAGGATCTCCGAGTCACTCAAAAAGCGGATATCGTCGAGCCACCGATCGAAAGTAAATCCGTCACTTGAGACCACAGAGAAGGATCTCCTCGCTCCGGTCGGTCTCTCTTTGCTTAATTCCTGGATCGCTTCGATCTCTTGAAAGTAAGTCTCGTAAACTGTGACAAGCTTCTCCGATCTGTCCGCTATGTGACGAGATCCGACGATCTGTCCCGATATAGTCATATAACCGGAGTCAAAAAGCTGATACTCCGCCTTATTTGTCTTGAAGATATCCGGCTTCGGCTTCGCTATTTTCTTAAAATGCAAGGGGATCTCTCCAAAACAGATTATATGTAATCCCTCGCCGGACGGACTTATCTCCGTATATGAGTCAAGATCCTCGACGATCTGACTCGCTTCTTTCGTCATAAAATGTTGACCGCTCTCATCCTGGCGGACTACATTGTCGAGATCGAGTCCGAAAAGTCCCGTCCCGGAGAAAGCAACACCGACTCCGACGATCGGAGACTCAACTATATCATTATGATTTTTTACCCTGACTCGAGCCGTCTTTCCGATCTGGGCGACCGCTTCGTCGAAAGTCGAAAGACTCTCCGGATTGTCGCTTGAGCCATTATAAAGAGTGTACGGGTTGACGGGTGGCTTATCATATCCGCCATGTCCGTTGTGCTTCGTCTCGTTCCATATCATCGGATAGCATAACCATATTTTACGAGACTTGAGCTCCTCGAGTTGCTCGGGGAGTGTAAACTTGTCCGACATTGTGTCCTATTGCTCCTCTCTGATCTCTCTCATTCTGACTTGATACCACAGAGGAGAGATCTGTCTCTGTGAGTCCGTGTCCGACTACTTGCGATTGTCGTCTTGAAGATTTGTCTCCAAGTCTTTGATATTTGCGCTTTGCGTTTGCGGTAGCGCAAGCGTATAACCGCAATAAGCAATAAGCGCCATATATAAAGGCTTATATAGGCTTATATATAAGCCTATCCTACCCCTAAAAAATCGGAGTTTTTCTCTCAACGGAGCGGTTTTCAGGGATTTCGCTTGTATACACTTTTAGGGGTGCTCT